>Ga0160430_100979_pt1 | contig 12251 bp, 2 predicted proteins | sample HID1971I_E0MG_FD_108274 | JGI IMG/M metagenome (GOLD analysis project Ga0160430, IMG submission 108274) | Enriched millipede-associated microbial communities from UW Madison campus, WI, USA - HID1971I_E0 MG | ecosystem: Host-associated > Arthropoda: Insects > Digestive system > Unclassified ...
CTCCTCGCGGATGGTCATCGACGCCTCGTCCTTCGTGAAGCGGTAGAAGATGCCGTCCTGCTCGGCGACGGTCGAGTCGATCAGGCCGAGGCCGGTGCCGCGCTTGACGTCGGACCAGACCTGCGGCTCCGAGAAGGTGACGAAGTCGTCGGTCGTGGCGTAGACCATGCGGTTGTAGGTGACGGCCGTGCGCGATGCCGGGTTGGTGTCGGGGTAGAGGTTCGACGCCCAGAACACCACGTAGCGGCCGAGCTCGTCGTCCCAGTACGCCTCGGGCGCCCAGGTGTTGCCGGCGTAGGGCGTCGAGACCTGGATGTGCCGCTGGTTGGACCAGTTGACCAGGTCGGTCGACTCCCACACCTCGATCGCGAGCGAGCCCGAGATCTGCGCCGTCGTGAATCCGCCGGCGAGTCCGGCGACCTTCAGGTCGGTGGCGAGCATGTAGAACTTGTCGCCCTCGTGCGAGCGGATGATGAACGGGTCGCGGAGGCCGGTGGTGCCCTGCGTCGAGGTGAAGATCGGTTCGCCGTCGTTCAGGGTGTTCCAGCGCAGTGCGTCGTTGCCCTTCGAGGCGGCGAGGCTGACGCGCTCGGCGCCCGCGCCCTCACCGGTGAAGAACGCCCAGACGTACGCCTCCGGGTCATCGGCGGAGGCCGGAGCCGCGGGCACCGCGAGCGTGAAGCTGCGCGTCGCCGTGGCGGTGCCTCGCGTGACGGTCGCGGTCAGCGCGACCTCGGCGTCGGCGTCGGGACGGGTGATCGCGATCGTCGCGGTGCCGGGCTTGACGCCTTCGCGCGTGGTCGCGACCGCGTCGCCCGACGTCACCGTCCACGCGATGGCCGAGCCGTTCGCCCCGACCGTCGGCACTGAGAAGCTCGTGCGCACGTCGTCGGTGCCGGGGAGGTCGACGGCCGCGATGTCGGCGTCGACCTTGGCCTGATCGGTGAGCTGTGCCGGCACGGTCACCGGGTAGTCGCGGGTCTGGGTCGCGCCGCCGGCGGTGAACGTCGCGGTGAGCGTCACTGCGGCGTCGGCCGAGCCGGGCGCGGGGCGGGTCACCGTGGCGGCTCCGCCCGAGACGGCGATCGCCGCACCGTTCGAGGTCCACGCGATGGTCGCACCGCGCTTCGTCGTCGGCAGCGTGAAGTCGGCGGTGGCCGACGCGGGCACGGTCACGTCGGCGATCGCGCCGGCGAGGGCCTGCTCGGCGTAGACCTGCTGCACGGTGGCGGCGTCGAGCGCCTCGCCGTAGACCGCGTAGTCGTCGACGGAGCCGGCCCAGCCGGCGTCGTTGTAGGTCGAACGGCCCAGGTACGACACGAGGTTCGCGCCGAACGACGAGACGTCGCGCGCGATCGTCACCTGGCCGATCTGCGTGCCGTTCACGTAGACGGTGAGCTTGCCGGCCACGCCGTCGATGACGGTCGTGTAGAGGTTGGTGCCCGACGGCGTGCGGATGCCGGTCGAGGCCGAGTTCGTCGCGCCGGGGCCGACCTCGGTGCCCCACGGAGCGGTCGCGCTGACGGTGTTCGTCAGCGCGGACTTCACGTATCCGGTCGGGTTGGTCGGGTTGAGCAGCCAGTAGGCGCTCGAGTACGAGGCTCCGGATGCCACGGGCGCGCCGAGGAAGGCGGCCGCCACGTTCGCCGGGCCCGAGCGGTTCTCGAGCCAGGTCGAGACGGTGAGCTGCTTCTTGCCGACGAGGCCCGCGGTGGGGATCTCGAGGTAGCCGGCGGTCGCGCGTGCGCCGCCCGGCAGCGACAGGGCGCCGCCGTCGACGGTGGCGCCGGTCTGCTTGATGACGCCGTCGTTGCCGTTGCCAGAGGCGTCGGCGACGACCCCGGCGGTGGCGGCGTCGAACGTGTAGTGGATCAGCGGGGCGGGCGCCGGGGCGGCGCCCGCGGCCTGCGGGGCGAGGGCCCCGGCCGCGGCGAGGGCGGCGGTCACCGCGACGGCCGCGGCCCCCGTCCGCAACTTCCGCACGAAGGTGTCGCGCATGTCACTCCTTTGTGGTGGTGGTTGAGCGTGGTGGTGCAGTGGTGGTGGTCGATCGTGGTGGTGCCGTGGTGCCGTGGTGCCGTGGTGATGGCGGGGGAGGCGGGGCCGGATGCCTCGGCGGGCCGCCGAGGCATCCGGACCGCTCAGCCGCAGTTGGCGGCGGGGGTGGGGAAGGTTCCCTCGAAGGTGGAACCGTCGGCGGCGCTGCCCGTGAGGGTGAGCGTGCCGGCGGGGATCGACGCGGCGCGCGTCGACAGGGCCGTCGAGACCGAGGCGCCGGCGACGAGCGTCAGGTTCTTGCCGCCGTACGGGGTCTGGAGCACGGCGTCCGCGCGCTGGTCGTCGACGTTGCGCGTCGTGACCACGAGCTGCACCTTGCCGGCGACGCATCGGGTCGCGGCGGTCGCCTCGAGCTCGAGGCCGCCCTGCAGCTCGACGGATGCCGAGGTCGAGGTGGCGACGAGGCCGTCGGCGTAGCCGTCGTACTCCGCGGTGACCGAGGCGACGCCGGCCGGCACGGTGACCGTCGCCGAGCCGTCGTGCAGCGCGACGGTCTTGCTCCAGTCGCCGCCCGAGAAGGTGACCGTGCCGACGACGTCGCCGCCGTCGGCGGCCGTGACCTCGGCCTCGAGGTCGCGGCCGTCGGCCGTCAGCTCGGTGGTCGAGTCGACGGCGGTGATGCCGGTCCAGTCGTGCATGGCGGTGAGCACCGTCTGCGGCACGCTCACGAAGGCGCCGTGGCGCGGGCTCGCGGGCAGGCCGCCGACGGGGCGGACGTTCCAGTTCGCGCGCTGCGAGAGGCGGTCGGACTGCGAGCTCGAGGCGATCTCGGCGCCCGTCGTCGCGAACGCCCGGTAGCCGCCGGCGCCGTAGTTGTCGACGAGGAAGACGTAGCCGTCACCGCTCGCGTTGTTCGGGTCGCCCTCGTTGAGCTTCACGATCTCGGGGCCTTCACCCGACTGGCCGGTCTCGAGGCTCGTCATGCGGGTGTCGGTGAGCTGCCAGGTCTGGCTCGGGTCGGCCGTCCAGCTCGACGCGGTCGTCGGCGCGGTGAGCACCTTCGAACGTTCGAGGAAGATGTCCTTGCCGGCCTCGAGGGTTCCGGCGGCGCCGCTCTCCTCGTTCTTCGTGAACCGGTAGTAGTAGTCGTCGATCTTCGTGACCGTGGAGTCGATGCGGGCGTACCCCGTGTCCTGCCAGCTCGCGGGCGGCGAGGTGAAGGTCTTGAAGTCGCGGGTCAACACCTGGAACATGCGGGCGTACAGCTTGTCGCTGTTCGTGTGCGAGGCGTCGGAGTAGAGGCGCGAGGCGAAGAACACCACGTAGGACTGCAGCTCGTCGTCCCAGTACGCCTCGGGCGCCCAGGTCATGCCGGCCGCGGGCTGGTTGATCGTGATGCCGGTGTTCTGGCCGTTGGTGCGGGTCCAGTGCACGAGGTCGGTCGACTCCCACACCTCGATCTTGAGGCTGCCCTCGGACTGGGCGGGGCCCCATCCGGTGCCGCAGCTGATGCAGAGGTCGGTGGCCACCATGTAGTACTTGTCGCCGTCGTGCGAGCGCAGGATGTACGGGTCGCGGAGGCCCTTGGTGTCGGCCGTCGAGGTGATGACCGCGGCACCGCCGTTGACCGGCGAGAAGGTGAAGAAGTCGTTGCCCGAGGTCGCGGCCTGGTAGATCTTCTCGTCGCCGTCGGACTTGAAGTACGCGGAGGCGTAGCCGGCGTCGGGGGCCGAGCGGGCGTGCTCGGCGACCGTCACCGTGAAGGACTTCTCGACCGTGGTCGACCCGAGCACCGCGCTGGCGGTGAGCGTGACGGTGCGGTCGCCGTCGCCGTAGGCGGGCCTCGCGACCAGGCCGCCGCCCGCGAACGGGTCGGCGGAGCCCACGGCGGGCGCGGTGTACGCGGCGTCGGTCGGGGTGACGAGGGCGGGGTCGGACGAGGTCCAGGTGATGGCCGCGCCGTTGACGGAGCCCTTGGTGACGAGGGGCAGGTTCTCGGTCGTGCGCGAGGCGAGGGAGATCGCGTCGAGGTCGGCCGAGGGCGAGGCGGCGAGCACCGTGAACGCGAACGTGATGACCGTGCCCGTCGGGGTGGTGGCCGTGACCGTCACCGGGGTGTCGGTCGTGACGGTGCGCGAGACCGCACCCGTGTTCGAGATCACCGCGGTGTTCTGCGAAGCCCACGTCAGGGCGACGCCGTTCGAGGACGCGGGGAAGGTCAGGTTGCGCGTGACCTGCGAGGCGGAGGGGTTGGACCCGAGCACGGTCGGCAGCAGGTCGGCGCGCAGGAGCGCCTCGTTCGCGGCCGCCTTCGCGGCGGCGGTCGGCATGCTCTCGGCGACCTGCGGCTGGGTCAGCGCGACATCCCAGAACTTCACGTCGGTGACGTCGGCCTGCACCAGCGCGTCGCCCGTGTAGAGCGAGCGGCCGAGGTAGCCGAGGGTCGTGCCGGTCGGGATGATCGAGCTCATCGCGTAGGTGTGCGTGACGGTGGAGATCTGCACGCCGTCGCGGTACAGCGTGAGCGTGTTGCCGCTGCCGACCAGGGTGAGGGTCGAGAAGCCGGGGTTCAGGCCGCCGCCGTTCGGCAGGCGCACCTCGCCGTTGGCAGTGGCCGACTTCACCCGGATGCCGGAGAGCACCGCGTTGCTGTAGGCCGACTCTCCCGAGCGAGGGTTGACGAACACGTGGTTGCCGAGTGCTGTGGTGTTCCACGCGCCGACGCCGTCGCCGATGACCCAGCCGAACTGGTTCGTGGCGGTCTGGGTCGCGACCGTGTACTCGACCGTGAAGGCGTTGTCGGTGCCGGTCACGAGGCCCTTCGGCAGGGCGGCGTAGCCGTCCTTCTTGAACCGCAGCACGGCGTCGCCCGCGGCATCCGCGAAGGAGGCGTCGGTGAAGCCGGTGAGCGCGGCGTTGCGGCCGTTGCCCGAGATGTCGAGCAACTGGTTGCCGGCGTGCGTCATGTCGTAGTGGGCCGTGACGGCGGGCAGTTCGGCGGCCGAGGCCGAGAGCGGCACGGCCATGCAGAGCCCGGTGACCAGTGCGCCGGTGAGGGTCGCGGCGAGCAATCGCCGCGACCGAGAAGAGGGGAGGAGGGCGGACGGGCGCATGGTTCTCCTTGCAGTCGCCGTTGACGAGGATTCGGCGGAACGCGCCGGATCGCCAGAATGTTACCGGACACATTCCGAGATGCCAAGGGTTCCGCAGTAGGGAGAAATCCTCATGTCGAACCTCTGGCGAGCCGTCTCGAGGGTGTGCTAGGTTCACGCCGTTACCGGTAACAATCGCACTTCGCCGGACCCAGCCCGTCAACGAAGCCGAAGGCTCGAGGAGCTCTCAATGTCGAAGCACGCCGTCATCACCCGCGCCCTCCGCGCCGGTGGACTCGCGATCGGGGCGGCCGTCGCCGCAGTCGCGCTCGTCGCCGCACCACTCGCCGCGCCCGCTCCGGCGGACGCCGCGACCGGCGCCGCAGTGCCCGCAGCCGCCGCAACCCCCGCCGCGCCCCGCAACGGGTTGCAGGCCGAATACCTCTTCACGCAGACGACGGGCGCCAGCGTGCCCAACTCGGCCGGGGGAGCCTCGACGGTCGGCGCGGCATCCGTCGTCAACGGAACCGATGCGCTCTGGACCGGGTCGTCGCTGAAGTTCACCGGCGGCGCGAAGACGAGCACCGCCGACTGGGTGCGACTGCCCGACGGCCTGCTCGCCGGCAAGCAGTCCGCGACCATCACCGTCGAGACGAAGTTCGACGCCTCGATGCTCACGACCTTCAACTTCCTCTGGAACATCGGCAGCGACAGCACCACCTCATACTTCTTCGCCACGATGCGCGACAAGGCGCGCACCGCGATCACCACCTCGAGCAACGCCGGCGAGGCGAACGCCAGGGCCACCGCCTCGCTCGCCGCCGACCGCTGGTACAGCGTGTCGACGGTGCTCGACGGTGCCGCCGACACGCTGGCGTTCTACCTCGACGGTGTCAAGGTCGGCCAGACCACGACGACCCTCGAGCCGTCGTCGATCACGGCGCAGACGGTCAACGCGATCGGCCGCTCGCCGTGGCCCGACCCGTTCTACAAGGGCGAGGTCTCGACGTTCCGCGCCTACGACCGGGCGCTCTCCGCTGCCGAGGTCGCCGCGGTGTCCGACGCCGACGGCAGCCTGCACGCGTCGTCGTTCACGGCGAGCGCCCAGGCCGCGCTCGACGCGATCCAGCCGATCGCGATGACCGACGCCTCGATCACGCTGCCCACCTCGTCGGCCGCCGGCCTCAGCTGGTCGGAGCCCTCGGCCGGGCTGGCGCTCGGCGCGAGCGGCAGGACCCTGCAGGCCGTGCAGCCGGCCCCCGGATCGCCCGCGGCGAGCGGCACGGTCACGGCGACGGCGACCGTGCGCGGCGTCAGCGTCTCGAAGCAGATCCCGGTGAGCGTCGCCCCCGCAGCGGAGGCCGCCGACGACTACGGCTACCTGCTCGTGCACTTCATCGAGGACTCGGCCGGCTACGCCGAGAAGATCTACCTCGACGTCTCGCGCGGCGACGACCCCGAGCAGTGGGACCCGCTGAACGACGGCAAGCCGATCCTCGCCTCGCAGCTCGGCACCACCGGCATCCGCGACCCGTACCTGACCTACAACCCCGAGACCAAGACGTACTACATCATCGCGACCGACCTGCGCGTGTTCGGCGGCGACGGCGGCTCGGGCTCCTGCACGAGCTGGTGCTACTGGACCAAGAGCGCCAGCACGAAGCTGCTCGTCTGGGAGTCGACCGACCTCGTCGAGTGGGGCGCGCCGCGCAGCATCGACGTGTCGCTCGACGCCGCCGGCACCGAGGTCGCCGAACTCGGCATGGCCTGGGCGCCCGAGGCGACCTGGGTCGACGACTACTACCCCGACGGCCGCGGTGCGTTCATCATGTACTGGGCGTCGAACGTGTACCAGGACCCCGAGCACACCGGCACGAGCTACAACCGAGTGCTGTGGGGCGCCACGACCGACTTCACCCAGGAGACCTACGCCTACGGCGGACCGTTCGTCGATCCCGGTGCGAACGCGATCGACACCACGATGATCCAGGACGGCGGCACGACCTACCGCATCACCAAGGACAACGGCCTCGGCAAGGGCATCTACATGGAGTCGACGACGGCCGCCCGCTGGTGGGAGTCCGGTACCACGTGGACCCAGCTCCAGACGAAGATCGGCGCGGCATGGGCCGGCGGCAACGCGGGCGGCGTCGAGGGCCCCGCGGTCTTCAAGAGCCACAGCGAGGACCGCTGGTACCTCTACGTCGACGTGATCCCCTCGACCGGCTACCGCCCGATGACCACCACCGACCTCGACGCCGGGTGGACCCAGCTGACCGACCCCGGGTTCTACATGGCCCCGAGCACCAAGCACGGCGGCGTCGTCTCGCTGACCAAGGCGCAGTACGACACGGTCAGGGCAGCGGATGCCGCATCCGCCGTCACGACCGACCTCGGGTCCGTCGAGGTCGCCCAGGGCAGCACCGCCGAGGCGCTCGCCGACGCGCTGCCCGGGTCCGCAGAGGTGCGCCTGGCCTACGACCGTGGAACGGCGACGCGACCCGTCGCGTGGGACGCGGCATCCGTCGATCTCACCACCCCCGGCACCTACCCGGTCACCGGAACCGTCTCGACGTTCTCGGCGAACCTCGACACATGGGCCGGCGCCGGCGGGTCGACCGCCTGGAACGCGCCCGACCGGGTGCTCTCGAGCAGCCGTGCCGTCACCGTGGAGGCCACCGTCGTGGTGACCGCCGCCCCCGCCGGACCGTCGTTCACCGTGCAGGCCGACACCCGCTGCGTCGCGGGCAAGGCCGTGCTCGTGACCCAGGTCGCGAACACCGGCGACGCGTCGGCCGAGATCGCCGTCGCCGCGCCGTACGGCTCGAAGACCGTCCAGGTCGCCGCCGGCAAGACGTCGAGCCAGACGTTCAGCACCCGACTCGCCTCGATCCCCGCCGGCGAGGTCGTGGCGACCTCCGCCTCCGGCGCGAAGACGGGCGCCTTCGCGGCCCGCACCTGCAACTGACCTGGCTCGAACCGAAACCGTACCTCCTGACCACTCCGGAAGGACACCTCCCATGGTGAAACTGGCACGCACCGTCGCGCTCGCCGCAGTCGGCGCGCTCCTCGGCGGACTCGTGACCGCGTCGGCCGCACCCGCGGCCTTCGCGGCGACCGATGACCTCAGCATCGAATCGTCGAAGGTGCTCGAGCTCGGGCTCGACGGCGATCTCGCCGACAGCAGCACCAACGCCGCCGCCGTGAGCCTGCAGCGCGGTACCGCCGCGTATGCGACCGGCATCCACGGTCAGGCGTTCTCGTTCAACGGCTCGACCGCGCTGAAGCTCGGCACCGCCTCGTACCTGCAGCCGCAGGACCTCACGGTCTCGTTCTGGTACAACCCCAGCGCGGCGATGAGCGCCGAGCAGGTCTTCGCGTGGAGCAAGACGGTCTACAACTCCGACGGGTGGTATCTCACCTCCGAGAGCAGCACGACCCCGCTCGCGCTGTCGATCGGCCCCTCGACCGGACAGCCCTACAAGGTGGCCGTCGACGCCGACCGCGCGACCTTCTTCCCGGCCGGGCAGTGGACCCACGTCGTGGCGACCTACGACCACACGACGAAGGCCGTCGCGTTCTACCGCAACGGAGTGCTCCAGCAGGCGAACGTGAAGACGCCGGTGAGCGCGAGCGCCTCGGGCGTGCTCGGCTCCGAGGGCACGAGCACCAAGACCATCGGGTACAACGGCCCGAACTACAACGGCTCCTACCTGAACGGCCGGCTCGACGACTACGCGCTCTACAGCGGCGTCGCGACCGTCGCCGACGTCGTGACGCTCACGCAGCGCAACGACCCCGCCTTCGACCCGGCGGCAGTCGCCCAGTCCGACCTCGCCGCGCTGTCGATCCCTTCGGACCCGAGCATCGCCTTCGCCGTTCCGGCCGCCGGCGTCAAGGGCAGCACGATCGCGTGGACCTCGTCCGACGAGTCCGTCATCGCGATCGATGGCGGGATGGCGCGCGTCACCCGCCCCGAGACCGACCCCGCCGCGGTGCGGCTCACGGCGACCGCGACCTACGGCGGCAGCGACCCCGTCACGCGCGAGTTCGACGTCGTCGTGCAGCCCGGAGCGGACGCCGTCTCGGAGTACCTCGACGACGCTGGCCTCGAGAACGTGACCGTCACCGACGGCTACCTCGAGAACGCCAACGGCAAGACCATCGACTACCTGCTGAGCCTCGACCCCGAGAAGTTCCTCTACTCCTGGTACGTGCAGGCCGGCCTCACGCCCACCACGGCGAGCGGGTACGGCGGCTGGGAGCGTTCGACCGGCACCCGCTTCCAGGGCCACTTCTTCGGCCACTACGTCACCGCCCTGTCGCAGGCCTACGCCACCACGACGGATGCCGCGGTCAAGGCGCAGTTGCTCGCCAAGCTCACCGCCGCGGTCGACGGCCTCAAGCGATGCCAGGATGCCTGGGCCGCCGCCAACCCGTCGAGCGCCGGCTTCGTGGCACCGTTCGCCCTGAGCGCGCTGCCCAGCGGCAGCGACGGTCTGCTCGTGCCGTTCTACAACCTGCACAAGGTGCTCGCGGGGCTGCTCGACGCCCACGCGTACGCGCCGCCCGCCGTTTCGGCGAAGGCCCTGTCGGTGGCATCCGGCTTCGGCACCTGGGTGAAGAACTACGCGGCGTCGCTGTCGAACCCCGCCGTCATCCTGAACACGGAGTACGGCGGCATGAACGAGGCCCTGTACGAGCTGTACAGCATCACGAAGAACCCCGTGCACAAGCGCGCGGCCGAGTACTTCGACGAGGTCACGCTCTTCCAGAGCCTCGCGAACGGGCAGGACGTGCTCAACGGCAAGCACGCCAACACCACGATCCCGAAGCTCGTCGGCGCGCTCAAGCGCTACACGGTGTTCATGGACGACCCTGACCTCTACGCCACGCTCACCCAGGCCGAGAAGGACGCCCTGCCGATGTACCGCACGGCGGCCGAGAAGTTCTGGCAGATCGTCATCGACGACCACACCTACGCGAACGGCGCGAACAGCCAGTCGGAGCACTTCCACGGCGCCGACACGCTCTACCAGTTCGCGACCAACGGCGTCACCACGGGCTACGGCGAGAACTCCACCGCCGAGGGCTGCAACGAGTACAACATGCTGAAGCTCAGCCACGCCCTCTTCGCCGTGACGAAGGACGTGAAGTACGCCGACTACTACGAATCCACGTTCATCAACACGATCCTCGCCTCGCAGAACCCCGAGACGGGCATGGTCACGTACTTCCAGCCCCAGACCTCCGGCTACGCCAAGGTCTTCGGCACCCGCCTCGACCAGTTCTGGTGCGACCACGGCACGGGCATCGAGAGCTTCACGAAGCTCGGCGACTCGATCTACTTCACCGACGCGACATCGGTCTTCGTGAACCAGTTCCGCAGTTCGGAGTTGCGCTCCGAAGGGCAGAACCTGCGACTGGTGCAGACGGCCGACGTGCCGGCGAGCCCCGACGTGCACCTCGAGGTGAGCGCGCTCGACGGCGGAGCGGTCGCCGACGGCACCGTGCTGAAGCTGCGCGTGCCGGCCTGGGCGGCTTCGACCCCCACCCTGACGGTCAACGGCGAGGCACAGGATGTCGCGGCGCTCACGAGCGACGGCTACCTCGAGCTTGCGGTCGCCGCCGGTGACGAGATCGACTACACCCTCGCCGCGCAGGTGACCATCGAGGATGGCACCGAGAACCCGAACTGGGTCGCCTTCAAGTACGGCCCGGTGCTGCTCGCGACCGAGCTCAGCCGCGACAACGTCGGCGCCAGCTACACCGCCGGCGTGCTCGTGGAGATGGGCGTCGCCGACAAGTCCCTGAGCTCCGACGTGATCGTGGCCGACGCCGAGGCCTGGAAGGCCGACGCGGCGACGAGCATCGAGCGCATCGCCGACGGCGAGAACGCGAACGGCATGACCACCATGCGGTTCAAGCTGCACGGCGTCGACGCGACGTCGGCCGCGCTCACGTTCGAGCCGTACTACAGCCTGTACGACGCCCGATACGCGACGTACATGACGCTGGTCGAGCCCGACTCGGCCGAGGCGCAGGCGCTGATCCTGAAGGGCAAGCAGCAACTGCGGGCCGCCGAGACGACGATCGACTCGCTGACCTCGTTCGACGACAACAACAGCGAGGCCGACAAGAATTACCGGTTCGTCAACTCGACCGTCGGCGTCTACAACGGCCAGAGCTTCCGGCACGCGCCGGCGGCCGCCGGCGCCTACTTCCAGTACGACATGATCGTCGACCCGTCGCTGCCGAAGAACTACCTGGGCGCGCGGTACTACGGCGGCGACAACGGGCGAACGTTCGACGTGTACCTGAACGACGTGCTGCTGAAGCACGAGACGATCACGAACACCGGCGGCGCCACGAACTGGTACATCCAGTACGACCAGATCCCCAAGGCGGTGCTCGACGGCATCGCCGCGAAGGACAGCTACAAGCGCGACCAGAACGGGCAGTTCGTGCTCGACGAGCACGGCGAGAAGATCCCGGTCGTGACCGTGCGCTTCCAAGGCAACGGCACGAGCTTCGTCGGCGGCCTGTTCGGCCTCTCCACCTCCTCGTCGAACAGCTACGGCACGGCGGCCGAGCTCTCGAAGCTCGGGGTCGACGGCGGAACGCTGTCGCCGGCCCTGATCGCGGGAACGCGCGAGTACACCGTCACCGTGCCGCTCGATGCGACGAGCGTGAAGCTCGACTTCGACCCGGCCGTGCCGAGCGGACTCGTGCACGTCGACGGGATCCTCATCGACGACGCCGAGCCTCGCACCGTCGCCGTCGCGGCGGGCACGGACCCGACCACCGTGATCGTGAAGGCGTACGCGCAGGACCACACGACGAACGTCACGTACACGCTGAAGATCGTGCGGGCCGCGCCGGAGCGCGAGCTGGCCGTGAGCGCCGAGGCGAGCGTCCGCTGCGTCGCGGGCAAGGTCGTGCTGGTCGTCAAGGCGACCAACGGCGACGACGTGCCGGTCGTGCTCGACGAGACCTCCGCCTACGGAACCGCCACGGCCTCGCTCGCCGCGGGTAAGACGGTCTCGAAGACCTTCTCGACCCGCGCGGGCTCGGTCGCGGCCGGTTCGGTGGCCGTCGTCGCGACGGCCACGGTCGATGGTGCCGAGGTCTCGACCGAGGTCGCGGCGGCGTACCCCGCGC
>Ga0160430_100983_pt1 | contig 12208 bp, 11 predicted proteins | sample HID1971I_E0MG_FD_108274 | JGI IMG/M metagenome (GOLD analysis project Ga0160430, IMG submission 108274) | Enriched millipede-associated microbial communities from UW Madison campus, WI, USA - HID1971I_E0 MG | ecosystem: Host-associated > Arthropoda: Insects > Digestive system > Unclassified ...
GCTGCCCACGAAGGTCCTCACCGGGAACGCGCCGATCGTGAAGGGCCCGTCCTCATGAACGACAACGTGTGGATCCTCATCGCGCAGCTGATCATCGTCATCGGCGCCATCTACATGGGCACCCGCACGAGCGGGATCGGCCTGGGCGTCTGGGGACTGGTCGGCGTCGCCATCCTCATCTTCTTCTTCGGCGAGGCACCGGGCAACGCTCCGGTCGACGCGGTCTTCATCGTCATCACCGTGATCACCGCGGCGTCGACCATGCAGGCGGCGGGCGGCATCGACTGGATGGTGTCGGTCGCCGCGAAGGTCATCCGCCGCAAGCCGAAATCCGTGGTGTTCCTCGCCCCGGCCATGTCGTTCCTCTTCACGGTCGGCGCCGGCACGGGCAACATCTTCTACCCGCTGCTGCCCGTGATCTACGACGTCTCCTACCAGCAGAAAATCCGTCCGGAGCGGGCGCTCTCGGTCTCGGCCGTCGCCTCGCAGGTCGGCATCCTGTGCTCGCCCGTCTCCGCCGCCACCGCCTCGATGGTGGTGCTGCTCGCTCCGCAGGGCGTCGACCTCGGCGGACTGCTGCTCATCATGTGGCCGGCCTCCATCGCCGGTCTCTTCGTCGCCGCGCTCGTCATGATGCGCCACGGCAAGGATCTCGAGGAAGACCCGGAGTTCCAGCGCCGCCTGGCCGACCACCAGATCAAGCCGCCGACGGTGGATGCCCACGAGAACAAGCTCGCGCCGACCGCCGTGCTGTCCGCCGCACTGTTCCTCGCGGGCGTCGCGGTGATCGTGTTCTTCGGCCTGTTCGAGAACCTGCGTCCGGTGATCGGCACCGACGATGCGGGCGACCCGGTGCGGCTCAGCGTCACGGTCATCATCGAGGTGACGATGGGCATCATCGCCGCCCTGATCTTCGTCTTCTGCAAGGTGAAGGCGGCCGACGTCCCCAAGCAGCCCACGTTCCCCGCGGGCATCGTCGGAGCCATCGCCCTGTTCGGTATCGCGTGGCTCGCCAACACGTTCGTCGCGGCGAACCAGAAGCTCATCGTCGACGGGCTCGGCTCGGTGGTCTCCGGATCCTCGGCGTTCCTCGGCGCGCTCCTGTTCGCGCTCGCGCTGTTCGCGGTCGCGATGCTCACGACGAGCCAGTCGAGTGCCACGAACGCCATCGTGCCGATCGGCATCACGATCGGACTGCCGGCATCGCTCCTCGTCGGCCTCTGGCCCGCGACCATGGGCATCTACACGCTGCCGGCCAACGGCAGCCAGGTCGCCACGGTGGCGTTCGACCAGACCGGGACGACGAAGATGGGCAAGTTCGTCTTCGACCACTCGTTCCAGCTGCCGAACCTCGTGTACATCGGCGTCGCCATCATCGTCGGGGTGACGCTGTCGTTCCTGTTCGCGTGACATGACCGAGGTCGTCGACCGCTCCGCCCTGCGCCAGTTCCTGCTCGGGCTGGCGCAGGGGATGAACGCGTCCGCCGAGTCGGTCGACCGCATCCGCGACACCATCACCGACGTCGCGCGGGCGAACGGCGGCGACGACACCGACTTCGTGGTGCTGCCGACGATCATCATCGTGGAGACGGGGGAGTCGGACGAGTCCCGGGTCGCGATCCGCTCCGCGACGAACGCGTCATTCCGCTTCGACCAGATCGCCGCACTGTACGAGCTGATCGGCCGGGCGCGAGCCGGGGCCGTCCCGCCGATCGACGGCATCCGACGACTGAACGAGATCGGCGCGATGAAGCCGCGGCTCGGCTGGTTCACCCGCACGCTCGGGCACGCCATCCTCACCACCGGTCTCGCGCTGCTGCTCGCCCCGACGTGGCAGGGAGTGATCGTCGCGTTCATCCTCGGCTTCGGGATCGGCCTGCTGAAGCTCGTGCGCTCGCCGACCCTGCAGCTGATCCTGCCCATCGCCGCGGCGTTCGTGTGCGCGGCGGCCGTCTTCCTCCTGGCCGAGGTGATCGAGATCGGCGACCCGATTCGTCTGCTCATCGCGCCGCTGGTGACGTTCCTCCCCGGCGGTGTGCTGACGACCGCGACCGTCGAGCTCGCCGCGGGGCAGATGATCTCCGGCGCCTCGCGACTCGTCTACGGCTTCGTGCAGCTCGCCCTGCTCGCCTTCGGCATCCTGGCCGCCGGTGCAGTCGTGGGGGTGGAGTCGCATTCCTACGAACCGCTCGACGCGTCGTCGTTCCTGCCGTGGTGGGTTCCCGCCATCGGCATCCTGATCTTCGCCCTCGGCAACTACCTGCATTTCTCCGCGCCGCCCTCGACCTTCGGCTGGGTGCTGCTCGCACTGGTCGTCGCGTACGTCGGCCAGTGGGCGGGCACCGAGTTCATCGACCCGACCGTCGGCGGGTTCATCGGCGCCGTCGCCGTCACTCCGGTCGTGTTCTGGATCGCCGGTCTCCGGCACGGCGCTCCGTCGCAGCTGACGTTCCTCCCGGCGTTCTGGCTGCTGGTGCCCGGTGCCGCCGGACTGGTCGGGCTCACCGAGGCCGTCGCCACCGACAACGGCCTCGCCGACTTCGCCACCGCCCTCATCTCCGTCATGTCGATCGCGCTCGGTGTGCTGATCGGCACCGCGCTCTACCGCGTCGTGCATCACGGCGCCGAGGAGTTCGTGCAGTTCGCTGTCGCGCTGCCCGCCCCGTCCGACGCCGAGGATGCGCCGCCGAGCTTCTGGGCGCGGATCACCGGACCGTGGCGGCGACGGGGCATGGACCGGGACGATCGCCGGAGGTAGACCTCCCGCGCGCCTGATCGATCGGCGGCCGAAAGGTCGAGGCAGGTCATACCGCCACCGATTCACCGTCACGCCGCCCGATAGGGCGAGCGGATCTCAGTCCTGCTTCTTCTTTCGAGTTCGCTTCTGCAGTTCAGGAACGACCAAAGTAGGTACTGCGCGCATCATGAACTTGTCGAAGTCGGGGACGGTGAATGCGGCGTAGCCGTGCTCTGGCGTGTAGAGAAGACCCATGTCGATGAGTTCGGCTCGAGTGGGGCCAAGCTGAGTCGATTCCCGCCCCATGACCTTGGCGACATCTGAAGCCTTCTGAGCCGCAGGACCAAGCTCAGCCATGGCACGCATGTAGGCCGTCTGGAGCGGCGTTGCGCGATCGAGTCTGACTCTGAAGAACGAGCTGTCGAGCTTGGCCTCGTAGCCCTCCCGAGCGGTCTCGATGTCGACTCGAGTGATCGGAGAGCCTTCCGCGATCTCCCACACCTGGAACCCGAGCTCTTGAATGAAGTACGGATACCCCTGGGAGATCTCGAGCGCGAGAGTGATGGCGTCGCTCTCGAAGGTCACCCCTTCCGCCCGGGACGGTTCGATCAGCGCCTGACGCGCGTCAGGCTCGTTGAGCGAGTCGATCTTCGGAAACTGGAAAAGTCGTTCGGCGTAGGACTTGGCATCGCCTGCCAGTTCTGCGATCTGCGGCAGCCCTGCTCCTACGAAGGTGATCGGCAGTTTCCGCTGCACGGTCTTGTGCACGGCCTGAATGAGGGCCTCGAGCTGCCGCGTGCTGAGGAACTGGACCTCGTCGATCAGGATGGCGATTCCCCGTTCACGCTCCTGAGCGATCTCGCCGATCGCGACGAGAACGTCAGTCAGATCCATGCCCAGGTCGCCGTGATCAGCGAAGCCTTCTTCAGGCTCGATGTCCCAGGACAAGGACCACGCGCCCTGCTGATCTACGGAGAGCGCAAACGAGGTGACGACGGCAGCAGCCCGACGGGCTCGATCCGTCCATTTCGCGCGTGGCGAGAGCCTGAGAAGTGCCGCCTTCAGGAGGGATGCCATCGTCTGCCGAAAGCGAGTGTCGTCGTGCTTGCTCGCCTCGATCTCCAGCACCTCCCACCGTTCGGCTCGGGCGATGTCGCCGAACTCGTTCAGGAGGACGGTCTTCCCGACGCCACGCAGCCCCGTGATGATCATGGACTGATGGGTCTTGCCTCGCGCGAGACGCTGGAGGAGGGTCTTGAACGCCTTGGTCTGTTCATCGCGTCCGACGACAATGTCTGGCGACGCTCCCGCATTCGGCGTGTAAGGGTTCAGCACGCTGTCCATGTCACCACTCGCTTAGGTAGTTTACAGCGCTTTATTAGATATGAATAAAGCGCTGTAAAGAGAGTAACAGACGCCCGCGCAGACGACCATGGTGATCGTGGCACAGAGCATCTGGCCGCTGAAACCCTGGCTAGGGTCGAGACCCCCTGCTCCCGGCCTCGGAAACAGGGGGTCTCGGCGCGCACCCGGGGTCTGGGCGGCGCTACTGCCGCGAGCCGATCTCGTCGATCGGACGGGTGCGCATGGTCGCCGTCGTCCCGATCCAGAGGGCGACGAGCGCCAGTGCCCCCATCGACAGGATGATGGCGAGCGACCCGACCACGGGGAGGGCAGGCACCGGCTGCCCCGAGATGCCCATGCTCACTCCGATGAGCGGAGGGATCGCGACCACGACGCCGAACACCATCGCGACGACCGCAACGAGCACGGCCTCGATCCGCATCATCGCGCGCACCTGACCGCGGGAGGAGCCGATCAGCTGCAGCAGCGCCAGCTCACGAGACCGCTCGCCCGTCGCCATCACGAGCGTGTTGACGACGGCGATCGCGATGTAGCCGAGGATCACGAGCAGGGCGATGAGATTCACCCACCCCTGCTGCGACTGCGCTCCGGCCCCTGCGGCCTTCTGGCCCGACCCGTCGGTGACGACGAGGCCGAGCTCGCTCAGAGCGGCGCGCGCATCGTCCGCGGCACCGTCAGCGACCGCCACGAGCGCGAACGCATCGAGGCCCGCCGTGGTGTGCGCCCGGACCGCATCGGCGGCCATGGTGAGATCGCCGAAGCCGAGCCCGCGCTCGTACACCGCGACCACCGTCGCCTGCAGCGGAGAGCCGTCGCCGAGGTGCCCGGTGACCGTGTCGCCGAGGTCCACGCCCAGCGACTGCGTGGCATCCGTGCTCACGGCCACCGTCGTCACACCGTCGAGCTCCGTGAGTGAGCCCTCTCGTACCCGCAGGTCGAGACTGTTCCCCACCTCGTCCGGATCGATACCCTGCAGCACGTGCTCCGCCCTCTCCAGCTTCCCCTCGAGGTCGTGGGAGTCGAGCACCGCGGTGCTCATCGCGACGCCGGACGCCTCCGTCACCCCCGGGGTCGAGCGGATCACGTCGATGGCCTCGGATGCGAGCCCGGTCGGCGCCGTCACGCGAAGGTCGGCGATGACTCCGGCGCTCGCCTGCGTCGCCGCCTCCGCTGCGATGATCGACGGCGCCCCGATCTGCACGAGCCCGAGCCCGATGCCGAGGGCGATGGGAAGGATCGCCGACGCCAGGCGTCGGCTGTTCGCCGCGGCGTTGGCCGAGGCGAGGAACCCCGCGGAGGACAGCCGACGCAGTACCGCGCCGACCGCGCCCACGCTCAACGCCACCAGCCACGGGCCGAGCACGGCGAGCGCGATGATCAGCAGCATGGCCGCACCCGCAGCTGCGCCCGCAGCCAGCTGGCCGCGAACGACGAGAGGCACGGTCGAGACAGAGACACCCGCGCCCGCCAGGATGAGCCCGGTGATGATGCGCGGCAGACCGATCGCGGGTGCACCCGTCGCCGACTCGCGCAGCGCCTCGACCGGATCGAGCTTCGCGACGCGAGCGGCCGCGATACGGGCCGCACCCCAGGCCGACGCGAGCACGAGCAGCACCGCGCCCACCGCGGGAAGCGGGCCCACCGCCAGAGCGAAGTCGCCCGGGATCACACCGCCGGCCACGAACGCGGACTGCAGCATGCCTGAGAGGAGGTAGCCGGGGACGATGCCGAGCAGCACGGCGGCCGCTGCGACCGTCAGCACCTCGCGGGCGACGAGCGAATGCACCTGAGCAGGACTCGCTCCGACGGCCCGCAGGAGTGCGTAGTCGCGACGCCGCGACTGCACCGAAAGCGACAGCGTGCCCGCCACGATGAACATCGCGACGAGGATGCACGTGCCGACGAAGGCGCTGCCGATGGCGACGAGTGTGGACCGTGCTGCCCCGGAGTCGAGGAACTCGATGTCGCCGCGACCGTCGCCCGTGCGGGCGATCAGCCCGGGGAAAGCCTCCTCGATCGCGGTCGCCGTCCGCTCCGGATCCGCGGTGAACACGCCGAGCGCCTGCGCGGCGCCGTCGTGCGGATCGAGTTCGTGGATCCGCTGCTCGGTCAGGAACACCGGCGTCGCTCTGGTGGGAGCGACGGGCGCCGCGACCTCTCCGACCACCCGGTACTCCGACGGGATGCCGCCATGCGCGAGCACGACCGTGTCTCCCACGGCGTGACCGGCACCCACGGCGACGACCACCTCGTCGGCTGCCGCGGGCTCCCGCCCCTCGCGTAGCTCGAAGCCCGTCAGCGCGGTGGCCGCCCACGGGTGGGCCTCGACCGGGGCGGACTCCCCGGCTCCGGCATCCGCCCCGTGCACGGCGAGTGGGACCGTCACGTCGATCACGACGCGGTCGACGCCCGGGACGGCGGCGACGTCACGCGGCGCCTCGTCCGGCAGAGGCACGCGCTCCCGGAGCGGCACCGGCAGATCTTCCGGCACATCCACCTGCTGCGGCACGCCGACCACGACGTCGACCGCCGCATAGCGCTCGGGGGCCAGGCCGCCGCGCATGCCGGATTCGACGAGGACGCCGAGGCCGGTCACCAGCGCGCTCGCGACGAACACCGCGACCGCGACGCCGACGAAGCTCCCCCGGTGGTGGCGCAGATCCGCACGGACGAGCCGGCCGATACCCAGCTGCCCGGCCATCACCACTCCCCGAGGGCGCGCATGCGCTCGTTGATCTGCGCGGGGTCGGCGCCGTCGAGGTATCCGGCGAACGCCCCGTCGGCGAGGAAGATCACGCGGTCGGCGTGCGACGCCACCACCGGGTCATGCGTCACCACCACCACGGTCTGGTTCAGCTCCCGCGCCGTATGCGCGAGCAGGTCGAGGACCTGCTTCCCGGCGCGGGAGTCGAGTGCGCCGGTCGGCTCGTCGCCGAACACCACGTGCGGACGGGTGATCAGCGCACGGGCGATCGCCACGCGCTGCTGCTGACCGCCGGAGAGCTCGGAGGGACGACGCCGCCGGAACTCGCTCATGCCGACCGCGTGGAGCAGGAAGTCGAGCCACTGCGGCTCGAGCCGACGGCCGCCGAGGCGCAGCGGCAGCGTGATGTTGTCCGCGACGTTCAGGGCCGGCAGGAGGTTGTACGCCTGGAAGACGAAGCCCACGTGATCGCGGCGGAACGCGGTGAGCTGACGGGCCTTGAGCCCCGAGATCTCCGTGCCGCCCAGGTGCACGGAGCCACTGCTCGGCCGGTCGAGTCCGGCGGCGCTGTGCAGCAGCGTGCTCTTACCCGAGCCGGACGGACCCATGATCGCGGTGAACGTGCCCTTCGCGATGGCGAGGTTGACACCGCGCAGAGCGGTGACGCGGTTGCTGCCTGCGCCGTAGGTCTTGACGACGGACTGCAGGCGCAGCGCCTCGGAAGGCCCCGCATCGACGGCGGGAGCAAGTGGTGTGGAGGTCATGCTTCGACGCTAGGGATGGCTGGCGCGGCATCCCATCCCGCTCTCTGCCGCATCGATGGTGGTGCTGGCTATACCGTGCTGCCCGGGCCGCTCGGGCAGACTGTGGGAGTGAAGGACGGACGGATGCGGCGCTGGCTGCGCGCGTGGGGATACCTGGCCGTCGAGGCGGTGGTGTCGATCGCGTCCGTGGTGTTCCTCTGCCTGGGAATCGTCCTGCTCCCCTTCATGATCATCACCGGCGGTGTGCTGCTGATGCCCGAGGCCGTGCAGAGCCTGCACCGGTGGACGGATCTCAGCCGCCGCCGGGTCGGCGCCTACCGCGGCGAGGAGCTGGCGCCGATCGGCCGTGCGCTTCCGCCCTCGTCGACCATCGAGGACCGTCTGCGCTTCGCGTTCTCGCGCACCACCGGCCGCGACGTCCTGTGGCTCGCGGTGCAGGGACTCCCCGTGCTGTTCGTCTCACTGCTGACGATCTCGCTGCCCGTCGCGGCGGTCAACACCCTCGCCATCACCTACTACTGGCAGTTCGCCCCCTCCGATGACCCCGTCGGTTCGGTCTACCCCGTCACGTCCTGGGAACTCGCGGCCACGATGCCGCTGCTCGCGGCGGTCTACGCCGCCCTCTCGGTCTTCCTGATCCCCGCCGTCGCACGCCTGGTGTCGTTCGTCTCGGCGAAGCTGCTCGCGACACCGGAGAAGTCCCGCCTCGCCGCCCGCGTCGACGCCCTGACCCTCAGTCGCGCCGCCGCGCTCGACGCGCATGCGGCCGAGCTCCGCCGCATCGAACGCGACCTGCACGACGGCGCGCAGAATCGCCTGGTCAACGTGGTCATGATGCTCGGGATCGCGGAGCGTGCTCAGGAGACCGGAGGCGACGTGCTCGAGCCTCTCCGGCGAGCGCAGGATGCCGCGACCGATGCACTCGCGGGACTCCGCCGCACCGTGCACGACATCTATCCGCCGATCCTCGACGAGCTCGGACTCGAGGGGGCGCTGGCATCGCTCGCCGGGCGCAGCGTCGTGCCGTGCACGATCGAGACGACCCAGGTGGGGCGCGTGCCGGCGGCCGTCGAGTCCGCCAGCTACTTCGTCGTCGCCGAGGCGCTCACGAACGTCAGCAAGTACAGCGAAGCGACGCGGGCGGCGGTGCGGGTCGAGCGCGAGGGCGAACTCCTGCTCATCACGGTCGAGGATGACGGCGTGGGCGGCGCGGTCGAGCGTCCCGGTGGCGGGGTCGCCGGAATCCGTCGTCGCATCGAAGCCTTCGAGGGGACACTGAACCTCACGAGTCCCGCCGGCGGACCCACCACCCTGAGAGCGGAGCTGCCATGCGGATCGTGATCGCCGAAGACGACACCCTGTTGCGGGAGGGTCTGGCGCTGCTGCTGCGCAGCGAGGGATTCGAGGTCGTCGCGGCCGTCGACAACGCCGACGCCTTCCTCGACCTCCTCGATCAGGCGGACGCGGCGGTGGTCGATGTGCGGATGCCGCCCACCTTCACGAGCGAGGGGTTGAAGGCCGCGGCCGAAGCCCGCGCCCGCCGCCCCGGGTTCCCGGTGCTGGTGCTGTCGGCGTACGTCGAGGATCGATACGCGGGCGAGCTCCTGGCGGCCGGCGCCGACGGCCTCGGCTACCTGCTCAAGGAGCGCGTCGGCAAGGTCGCGTCGTTCGTCGATGCCCTGCACCGCGTGGCCGCCGGCGGCACGGTGATGGATCCCGAGGTCATCTCGCAGCTGATGAGCCGCCGCCGCGCCGACGACCCGGTGCAGACGCTCACACCCCGCGAGCGCGAGGTGCTGGGCCTCATGGCGGAGGGACTCGACAACGCCACCATCGCCGGGCGGCTGTTCGTCACCGAGACCGCGGTGAGCAAGCACATCGGCAACATCTTCGGCAAGCTCGGCCTCGCCTCCAGCGACAGCGGCCATCGGCGTGTGCTCGCCGTGCTCGCGTACCTGCGCACCTGACCGGACTCGTGCTCTAGCGCCCCGGTGCGGCGCATGCCATGCTGTCGGGGATGAAGCGCACCACCAAGATCACCACCGCCGTCGTCGTCGTGGCCGTTGCCGGTCTGGTCGCCATGGCCGCTCCCGCCGTGATCACCACCGCGCCCGCTGTCGTCGATGTGGCTTCGTGGGCCTCGGAGCGTCTCACTGTCGATCCCTCCCCGACCCCCACGAGTCGCGCCGACACGTCCGACCCGGTCGGATACGTCGCACTGGGCGACGGCATCAGCGTTCCCGCCGGCGGACCGGGTGATTGCACCACCAACGCGTTCATCAACATCGAGGGCGATGCCGACCTCACGATGCACGCCAAGCTCCTGGGCGAGCTCGTCGAGATGGGCGCGTCGGAGCTGGCGAGCGGTCCGGTCACCCTGGACGCCGACGGCGAGATCTTCTCGTACGAGGTGCAGCCCGGTGACAGTCTCATCGCGATCGGCCAGCGCTTCTGCATCGACTACGTCACCGTCGGCAGCTACAACCACGTGCGCGGCAATGAGCCGATCGCGCCCGGCGACGTCCTCTACCTGCGCCCGGATCCGACGCTTCCGTTCGTCGACATCTACTCGCCGTACAAAGCCGAACCCGGATCTTCGACCATCGCCTACTCCGACGGCGTGGCGGCGTTCTCGACCGCCGTCGCCACCGCAGACCTGGGTGCCGCGCGGTGGCTGTGGAAGCGTCTGGAGAAGGACATGTCACCGGAGACCGCCGCCGTGATCACGCGGGCGCTGCGCGACGAGGATCTGTCGCTGCTCGGCCGCATGTTCCCGTAGCGAACGGGCTCGCGCGCCGCCGGTCCGCCGGCGGCCCCTTCCGCGCGCCCGGAAACCTCGGCTCGGCTCGCCACCGAACTCTCTGAAAAAGTTCGGTATTCGGTGTTGCTAAGTACCAGTACTCAGTGTTACTTTGTACCGGTACCCAGCAACACTGAGTACTCAACCGAGAAGGAGAGGAGAGACCGATGGGCAAGCAGATGACCGAGATGCTCAAGGGCACTCTGGAGGGCATCGTTCTGGCCCTCCTCGCCGAGCAGCCGGCGTACGGGTACGAGATCACCACGCGGATCCGCGACCACGGATTCACCGACATCGCCGAGGGCACGATCTACGCCCTGCTCGTACGCATCGAGCAGAAGAGCCTGGTCGACGTCGAGAAGGTGCCGAGCGAGAAGGGTCCGCCCCGCAAGGTGTACACCCTCAACGCGCAGGGCACGCAGGAGCTCGAGGAGTTCTGGAACACCTGGAGCTTCCTCAGGACCCACATCGAACAGCTGAACACGAACAACACCGACAGCAAGAACACGAACAACGAGGAGAACTGATCATGGCCGCAAAGTGGATCGAAGCGCTCACCGGATCGCTCGAGCAGAAGAAGCAGTACAAGCAGGCGAAGGCCCGCATCGACGCGCTCCCCTCGCCCTACCGCGAGGTCGCCAACGCCCAGTACCGGTACTACATGTACTACGGCGGCATCACCGACGGCGACACCATCGTCACGATGTTCCTCGACCTCGCCGACCTGTGGGAGCGCGCCGCGCTCGACGGAACCCCGGTGAGCTCGATCGTCGGCGACGACCCCGTCGAGTACGCCGAGGAGTACGCCCGCGCATACGGCGGAACGCAGTGGATCGACAAGGAGCGCGCACGCCTCATCAAGGCGTTCGACGACGCGAAGAAGAAGGAGAACGAGTCATGACGAACACCGCCATCTCGGTGCGGGGCATCGAGAAGTCGTACAAGGATCTGCACGTGCTGCGCGGCGTCGACTTCGAGGTGGAGAAGGGCAGCATCTTCGCCCTCCTCGGCTCGAACGGCGCCGGCAAGACGACGATCGTGCGGATTCTGTCCACCCTCCTGAAGTCGGATGCCGGCACGGCGACCGTGCAGGGTGTGGATGTCGCCACCGACCCGGTCGGCGTCCGTGAGCGCATCAGCCTCACGGGACAGTTCGCCGCGGTCGACGAGATCCTCACCGGACGCGAGAACCTCGTGCTCGTCGCGAAGCTGCGGCACCTGCCCGACGCCGGGAAGGTCGCCGACGACCTGCTGGCGACCTTCCGTCTGACGGATGCCGGCGCACGCAAGGTCGGCACCTACTCCGGCGGCATGCGTCGCCGGCTCGACATCGCGATGAGCCTGGTCGGACACCCCGAGGTCATCTACCTCGACGAGCCGACCACGGGCCTCGACCCCGAAGCCCGCATCGAGGTGTGGGACGTGGTCAAGGAGCTGGCGCACACCGGCACGACCGTGCTGCTCACCACGCAGTACCTCGATGAGGCGGAGCAGCTGGCCGACCGCATCGCCATCCTGCACGAGGGCCGCATCATCGCCAACGGCACCCTCGCCGACCTGAAGAAGCTGCTCCCGGCCGCGAAGGTCGAGTACGTCGAGAAGCAGCCCACCCTCGAGGAGATCTTCCTCACCCTCATCGGCCCCAAGGCCTCGGAAAAGAAGGAGGACGCAGCATGACCACGCACTTCGCCGCCGACACGGCGACACTCACCGGCCGCTCCATGCGGCACATCTTCCGCAGCCCCGACACGATCATCACCACGGCGGTCACCCCGATCGCGCTGATGCTCCTGTTCGTGTACGTCTTCGGCGGTGCACTCCAGCAGAGCACCGGCACC
>Ga0160430_100984_pt1 | contig 12207 bp, 10 predicted proteins | sample HID1971I_E0MG_FD_108274 | JGI IMG/M metagenome (GOLD analysis project Ga0160430, IMG submission 108274) | Enriched millipede-associated microbial communities from UW Madison campus, WI, USA - HID1971I_E0 MG | ecosystem: Host-associated > Arthropoda: Insects > Digestive system > Unclassified ...
CTTTGTCGTCCAGCTTCGGTGAGTGCGTACCCAGCAACATCGGCCATCACCCCCTCTGCGTCCGGCCAACTCGAGGTGCGCCCCACTTTACTCCACTTTCCTCCACATACCTACGACCAATCCGCGGGAATCGCTGGCGACGGCCGATGGGCGCGCCGAAGTTCCGCGGAATTCCGCGGTGGAGGAAGGTGGAGGCTCAGTGGAGGACGGTGGGGAGCCTCACCGGTTAACGACGGAAGCCCGGATGCTCAGCATCCGGGCTTCCGTCGTGAAGTCGTAAAGGTCAGTGACCGTCCTGGCGGCGGTCCCAGCGGTCGTTCATGCGATCCATGAACGAGGCGGAATCCTGACGCTTGGGAGCGGAGCGCTCGCGCGGCTCGGCGGGAGTCGCTCGACGAACCGGAGTGACGGCGACCATGACGCCGGCCAGCATCGCGACGAATCCGATGACTCCGACCACGATGCCCCACACGTCGCCGAGGATGACCCCGACCACCAGACCGCCGACACCGGCGAGCAGGAGAAGCGCGCCGTAGACCAGATTGCGGTAGCTCAAAGCGCGATCGCCGGACGGCGCGGTCACGACGTCGGCATCGTTGTGAAGGAGATGGCGTTCCATCTCGTCGAGCAGACGCTGCTCCTGTTCGGAGAGTGGCATTTCGTCCCCCTCGGGTATCGTGCCTTCCATTCTACGCGCGCCGAGGCGTCCGGGGCTAGCAGTTCGATGCCCCCTTGCTTTACGTATGCTGGGAGTCGTGCCGTCTTCCTCCCCCGTCCCCGGCGCCGTCGCCGCCCACCTCGACCGCTTCCTCACCCGGATGCGCGCGGAATCCACGGAGTACGGCCCCGATGCGGCGGCCTTCCTCGATGCCGCCGCCGGCACGCTCGAGGGCGGGAAGCGACTCCGTGCCCGGTTCTGCCACGCCGGCTGGCGTGCCGTCGCCCGCTTCGCCGACCGTGAGGCGAGCGAGACCGATGCCCTCTGGGATGTCTGCACCGCGCTGGAGATCTTCCAGTCGGCCGCACTCGTCCACGACGATCTGATCGACAACTCGGACACGCGCCGCGGTCGCCCCGCAGCTCACCGCGCGCTCGAGGCATCCCACCGCACCGCGGGATGGTCGGGAGACGCGGAGTCCTTCGGCCGCGCATCCGCGATCCTCCTCGGCGATCTCCTCGTCGCGTGGAGCGACGACCTCCTGGAGGCCGCACTCGACGGTCATCCGCACGCCCGGGCCGTGCGCTCCGAGTACGCCAGGATGCGCCGCGACGTGACCACCGGCCAGTTCCTCGACATCGCCGAGGAATCCGCGTGGAGCGTCAATACCGGCGACCTGCACGCCGACCGCGCTCTACGAGTGGCCTCGCTCAAGTCCGCCAGGTACAGCATCGAACAGCCGCTGATCCTCGGGGCCGCTCTCAGCGGTGCCGACGCGGACCAGGTCTCGGCGCTGCGACGGTTCGGACATCCGATCGGCATGGCCTTCCAGCTGCGCGACGACGTGCTCGGCGTGTTCGGCGACGCATCGCTCACGGGCAAGCCCGCAGGAGATGACCTGCGGGAGGGCAAGCGTACGGTGCTCGTGGCGCTCACCCGGCAGTCGCTGGATCCCTCGGCCAGGAGGCTCCTGGACGAGATGCTCGGCGATCCGGAGCTGACGTCCGAGCAGGTGTCGTTCCTGCAGGCCACCATCTCCGGCTCCGGCGCACTCGATCGCGTCGAGCAGATGATCTCCGACTACGCACACGAGGCGGATCGGGCGCTCTCCGGCGCGCGCCTCGACAACGCCGCGGTCGGCGAGCTGCGGGAACTCGCCCGCGCGGCCACGGTCCGCTCCGCCTGACGCGGAGAGCGGCTCAGGCGAGGGTGCGGGCGACGCGGCGGACCGCGCTCTTGTGTCCCGCGAGCAGGGCGTCGATCGGCGAGCGGCCGAGCGACTCCTCCTCGGTGAGCAGCCAGTCGATCAGCTCGTCGTCCGAGAAACCCGCGTCCTGCAGCACGATGACGGTTCCGCGCAGCGAGCTCAGCGGCTGCCCGTCGACGATGAACACCGCGGGCACCCCGAAGACGCCGCTGCGGCGGGACCCGACCAGGTAGTGCTCGTCGATCAGGCGACGCACGCGGCCGAGGGGCTCGTCGAGCACCTCGACGAGGTCGGGCATCGTCAGCCACTCGATGGCAGCGGCGGCAGGGGTTCCAGCAACGTTCTCAGACACGTTGCCCACTATCTCACCTCCGCTCGGGTGTCGCATGTCGACCCTCCAGTCACATCCTTCACTTGCGTCACTTCTGTTGACTTCTGTTTACATCCGTGTCAGCGTGAAGTGCTCGAAAAAGGGGGCAAGCCGTGAGACTCAAGACCGCCACACGACGAACACGAAACCTGCAGCTCGGCGTGCCCGCCGCTGTGCTGGGCGCTCTCGCCGCCACGCTCACCGCTGCTCCGGCCGGTGCCGCTTCGACCCCCGATGTCACACCGATGGAGAGGCAGCGCAGCGCCCCGGTGCGCATCGCACCCCTGCAGACCGCTCCGTCGAGCTACGTCGTCCGAGCCGGCGACACCGTCTCGGCGATCGCCGCACGCTTCGGCCTGCGCACCGTGGACGTGCTCACCTGGAACAACCTCTCCTGGCGCTCGGTGATCTATCCCGGGCAGAAGCTGACCCTCCGATCGACCGCCGCCGCGGCCGCCCCTGCCGCCACGCCGGCGCCGGCATCGACGTCGCACAAGGTCGTCGCCGGTGACACCGTCTTCGCGATCGCGAAGAAGTACGGCACGACGGTCGACGCCGTGCTGTCCGCGAACGGTCTCACCCGCGCATCGGTCATCTATCCCGGGCAGAGCCTGCGCGTCTCAGGGGGCGCCGCGCCGCAGGCGGCCGCCCCGGCCCCCGCTGCCACGCCGGCCCCCGCTTCCGCCGCCGCGAAGCACACCGTCGTCGCCGGGGACACGCTCTTCGGCATCGCACGGAAGTACGGCACCACGACGCAGAACCTGTTCGCCCTGAACGGCTTGGGCCCGTCGTCGATCATCTATCCGGGACAGAAGCTCGCCGTTCACGCGGCCCCTGCCCCGGCGAAGGCGGCCACGACCACCGGCGGTCAGCGGACGGCGGCGCTCACCTCCGAGCAGGCGTCGAACGCCGCCCTCATCATCCGCATCGGTCGCGAGCTCGGCGTCTCGGATCGCGCACTGGCCCTCGCTCTCGCCACCGGGATGGTGGAGTCGGGCCTGCGCAACCTCGACTGGGGAGACCGCGATTCGCTCGGCCTCTTCCAGCAGCGCCCCAGCACCGGGTGGGGAACGCCCGCGCAGATCCTGGATGCGGAACGGAGTACCCGCGCGTTCTTCGGCGGATCGAGCGACCCCAACGGACACACCACCCGCGGCCTGCTGGACATCCCCGGCTGGGAGCGCATGCCGTTCACCGCGGCCGCCCAAGCCGTGCAGATCTCCGCGTATCCGGACCGTTACGGCCAGTGGGAGACCCAGGCGTATGACTGGCTCGCGCTCTACGGCTGAGCAGTTCCTCGAAACCCGCACCCCTCCAGGGGTGAGCCGCTCCCCTGTCTTTCAGGCAGTTCTCAATAGAATTCTGACGTGACGACCAATCAGCAGGCCGACCCCCTCATCGGGCGGCTTGTCGACGGCCGCTATCGCGTGCGCGCTCGGATCGCCCGCGGCGGGATGGCCACGGTCTATGTGGCCACCGATCTCCGCCTCGAGCGGCGCATCGCGCTCAAGGTGATGCACGCGCACCTCAGCGATGACTCCGCCTTCCAGAGCCGGTTCATCCAGGAGGCTCGCGCGGCCGCCCGCCTCGCCGACCCGCACGTCGTCAACGTCTTCGACCAGGGGCAGGACGGCGAGCTCGCCTACCTCGTGATGGAGTACCTGCCCGGCATCACTCTGCGCGAGCTGCTGCGCGAGCAGAAGCGGCTCACGATCCCGCAGACGATCACGATCATGGACGCGATCCTCGCCGGCCTCTCGGCTGCGCACCGCGCCGGGATCGTGCACCGCGACGTCAAGCCGGAGAACGTGCTCCTCGCCGAGGACGGACGCATCAAGATCGGCGACTTCGGCCTGGCCCGGGCGACGACAGCGAACACCGCGACCGGTCAGCAGCTGCTCGGCACCATCGCCTACCTCGCCCCGGAACTCGTCACTCGCGGCACGGCCGATGCCCGCAGCGACATCTACGCACTCGGCATCATGCTCTACGAGATGCTCGTCGGCGAGCAGCCCTACAAGGGCGAGCAGCCCATGCAGATCGCGTTCCAGCACGCCACCGAGTCGGTGCCGCGCCCGAGCGTGCGCAACCCCGCGGTCCCGGAGCAGCTCGACGAGCTCGTGCTGTGGGCCACCGAGAAGTCGCCGGACGAGCGTCCCGACGACGCGCAGCAGATGCTCGAGCGCCTCCGCGAGATCGAGCGCGACCTCGGCATCGCTCCGACCGCCGCCCGGGCGACCGCTCCGCAGCACAGCCAGGCGGACTCCGGCGACCTCACCAAGGTGATGCCGGGGACCATGGTCATCGCGGATCCCGCCGCCCCGGCCCCCGCCGCCGTCGACAATGCGACCCTCCTTCGCCGGCGCGCCTCGAAGCGTCGGGCGCGCGGTGCGTTCCTGCTCACTCTCGTGCTGCTGCTGGCGGTGCTCGCCGGCGGTGTCGGCTGGTGGTTCGGCTCGGGCCCCGGCTCGCTCATCGCCGTGCCCGCTGTCGCCGGCGGGACCTACGACGAAGCATCGGCCACGTTGACCGATGCCGGCTTCGTGCCGACGCAGAGGGACGAGTTCTCGATCGACGTCGAGAAGGGGAAGGTCATCGAGACCGACCCCGTCGAGGGCACGCGACTCGACAAGGGCACCTCCGTCGCGGTCATCGTCTCGGCCGGGCCCGCCTCGCACGACCTCGCCCCCGTCGCGGGCGTCGACGTCGAAGAAGTGCGCGCCGCCCTCGAGGCCGCGAACCTCGAGATCACCGATGACGAGGAGTACTTCGGCGACCTGGAGGCCGGCAAGGTCATCAACGTCCGCATCACGCCGCGCTCGGGAGAGGACGCTTTCGGCTGCGACGAGGGCTGCAAGGTCTTCGAGACCGACACCGCGACCATCCAGGTGTCACGCGGCCCCGTGCCCGATGTCAGCGACCTGACCGTCGCGCAGGCGACGGACGCCCTCACGAGCAAGGGCCTCAAGGTCAACGGAGAGAGCCAGTACCAGACCAGCGACAGCATCGGGAAGGACCGCGTCATCGGCATCGCCGACCGGTCCGAGCGCGGCTCCTGGCGTCCGGGCGACACCGTCCAGCTCATCATCTCGCAGGGCCCGCCGCTGTTCGACGTTCCCGATGTCTCGGGCATGACGCGCGACGAGGCGACCGGCGCTCTGAACGACGCCGGCTTCAAGTGGGCCTACACCAGCAGCACGGGCCTCCCCGACTCGGTGTGGGACCTCCTCGCGAACGAGAACACGAAGGTCGAGTCGTACACGCCCTCGGATCGTCAGCGCAAGGGAACGACCATCACGCTCACGATGAGCTTCTCCGGCTGAGCCCGGAGCGGCGGGCCACGACCAGAGGCCGCACAGATACGAAGAGAGGGCCGGAATCGGATTCCGGCCCTCTCTTCGTGTCTCTCGGCGTCAGCGCTTCTCGAGCTCCTCCGCCACGAGGAACGCCAGCTCGAGCGACTGCATGTGGTTCAGACGCGGGTCGCACAGGCTCTCGTACCGCGTGGCCAGTGCGGCCTCGTCGATCTGCTCGGACCCGCCGAGGCACTCGGTCACGTCGTCGCCGGTGAGCTCGACGTGGATGCCGCCGGGGAAGGTGCCGACCGCACGGTGCGCCTCGAAGAAGCCGCGCACCTCGTCGACCACGTCGTCGAAGCGACGCGTCTTGTAGCCGGTCGGCGTCGTGATGCCGTTGCCGTGCATCGGGTCGGTGACCCACAGCGGCTGCGCACCCGAGTCACGGACGGCCTCGAGCAGCGGCGGCAGAGCGTCGCGGATCTTGCCCGCACCCATGCGCGTGATGAAGGTCAGACGGCCGGGCTCGCGCTCGGGGTCGAGCTTGTCGATCAGCTGCAGCGCGGTCTCGGGCGACGTCGTGGGTCCGAGCTTCACCCCGATGGGGTTGCGGATCTTGGAGAAGTAGTCGACGTGCGCGCCGTCGAGCTCGCGCGTGCGCTCCCCGATCCACAGGAAGTGCGCCGAGGTGTTGTACGGCGTGTCCGTGCGCGAGTCGATGCGCGTCATCGGGCGCTCGTAGTCCATCAGCAGACCCTCGTGGCCCGTGAAGAACTCGACGCGCTTGAGCTCGTCGAAGTCGGCGCCGGCGGCCTCCATGAACTTGATCGCGCGGTCGATCTCCGCGGCCATGCGCTCGTAGCGCTGGTTGGCCGGGTTCTGCGCGAAGCCCTTGTTCCACGAGTGCACCTCGCGGAGGTCGGCGAATCCACCCTGCGTGAACGCGCGGATGAGGTTCAGCGTCGATGCCGCCGTGTGGTAGCCCTGGAGCAGACGACCGGGGTCAGCGGTGCGCGAGCCCTCGGTGAAGTCGTAGCCGTTGACGATGTCGCCGCGGTACGCCGGCAGCGTGACGTCGCCGCGGGTCTCGCTGTCGCTCGAGCGCGGCTTCGCGAACTGACCTGCCATGCGGCCCATCTTCACGATGGGCATCGAGGCGCCATAGGTCAGCACGACGGCCATCTGCAGCACCGTCTTGATGCGGTTGCGGATCTGCTCGGCGGTCGCCCCGGCGAAGGTCTCGGCGCAGTCGCCGCCCTGGAGCAGGAAAGCCTGCCCCGAGGCCGCACGGGCGAGACGGTCACGGAGGTTGTCGACCTCACCGGCGAAGACGAGGGGCGGAAGGGTCGCGATCTGACGGGAGACGTCGGCGACGCGGTCCGCGTCGGGCCACTGCGGCTGCTGCTTGATGGGAAGCGAACGCCATGCATCAAGGGCTTCGATGTGGTGCGGGAGCATGCGTTCCAGCCTAGTGGTCGCGGGAGCCCCGCAGACGCGCGCGCGAGGCTATGTGACGCGGGTGGGGAGCCGGTCCTTGACCGTCGACGCGTAGACGTCCTCGTACCTCTGCTCCCCCAGTCGCTGCAGGGCCACCATGATCTCGTCGGTGACCGAGCGCAGGATGTAGCGGTCGTTCTCCATGCCGGCGTAGCGGGAGAAGTCGAGGGGCTCTCCGATCACGATCCCGACCCGCACGATCCGCGGCAGTCGCCGGCCGATCGGCATCGCCGTGTCGGTGTCGACCATGATCACGGGAACCACCGGGACCTTCGCCTCCAGGGCCATCCGGGCGATGCCGGTGCGCCCTCGGTACAGCGTGCCGTCGGGGCTCCGCGTGCCCTCGGGGTAGATGCCGAGCAGGTCTCCGCCGCCGAGCACCTGCAGCCCCGTGTTCAGCGACGCCTCCGAGGCCTTGCCGCCCGACCGGTCGATCGGGATCTGGCCCGTGGCCTTCATGAAGAACTTCGTGGCCCAGCCCTTGAGACCGAGACCGGTGAAGTAGTCGCTCTTCGCCAGGAAGGACATCGGGCGATCGATCACCAGGGGCAGGAAGATGGAGTCGGCGAACGAGAGGTGGTTGCTCGCGAGGATCGCGGCGCCGCTCGCGGGCACGTTCTTCCGGCCCACGATCCACGGACGGAACACCGCCTTGACCACGGGGCCGATCACCACGTACTTCATCAGCCAGTAGAACATCGTGCTGAAGTCTAGCGCCGCCATCGGCATCCGCCGGGCCTTCTCGTCATCACGACCAGGTTCGCGACCGAGTCTCACCTCGGGCGCGACCCGGTCCCATGCCCTAGACTCGGAACCAAGTCCGTGCCCGACCGGTACCGAAGGAGCTGCCGTGGTCCAGTTTGAAGTCCCCGCGATCGTCCCAGCCGACCCCGACGCGAACGTCGCCGACCTCCTGGTGAAGCGGGTCGAAGCCACCCCCGACCGTGCGCTCTTCTCCGTGCCGGAGGGAGACGGGTGGCGCGACATCTCCGCCGCCGACTTCCAGACCGCCGTGGTCGCGCTCGCGAAGGGCTTCGCCGCCGCGGGCATCCAGCCCGGTGAGAAGGTCGGCTTCCTCGCGCGCACCACGTACGAGTGGACGCTCGTCGACTTCGCCCTCTTCTACGCCGGCATCGTGATGGTGCCCATCTACGAGACCAGCTCGCCCTCGCAGATCCAGTGGATCCTCGAGGACTCCGGCGCGATCGCCCTGATCGTGGAATCCCCCGAGCACTTCGCCCGCGTCGACGAGGTCCGCGGCGATCTGCCCCTGATCCGCGAGGTATGGCAGCTGCACCTCGGTGCCATCGACACCCTCACCGCGCAGGGCGCATCCGTCGAGGACGCCGAGATCGAGCGCCGCCGCAACCTCGCCGTCGGCTCCGACATCGCGACGCTCATCTACACGTCCGGCTCCACGGGCCGCCCGAAGGGGTGCGTGCTCACCCACAGCAACTTCGTCGAGCTCTCCCGAAACTCCGCCAAGGCCCTCGACGAGGTCGTGCAGACGCCCGGCGCCTCCACGCTGCTCTTCATCACCACGGCGCACGTGTTCGCCCGCTTCATCTCGATCCTCGACGTGCACGCCGGCGTCCGCACCGGTCACCAGCCCGACACGCGTCAGCTCCTCCCGGCTCTCGGCTCCTTCAAGCCGACCTTCCTCCTCGCGGTCCCCCGCGTGTTCGAGAAGGTCTACAACTCCGCCGAGCAGAAGGCCGAAGCCGGCGGCAAGGGCAAGATCTTCCGCGCCGCGGCCGATGTCGCCATCGAGCACTCGAAGCTGGTCGAGCAGGGCACGAAGATCCCGTTCGGCATGAAGCTCAAGTTCGCGCTGTTCAACAAGCTCGTCTACGGCAAGCTCCGCGAGGCCATGGGCGGCAACGTCGTCTACGCCGTCTCCGGCTCCGCACCGCTGGGCTCTCGACTGGGTCACTTCTTCCACAGCCTCGGCGTGGTCATCCTCGAGGGCTACGGCCTCACCGAGACGACCGCTCCCGCCACGGTGAACCTCGCGGACAAGTCGAAGATCGGCACGGTCGGTCCGGCGCTCCCCGGCGTCGGCGTCCGTCTGGCGGATGACGGCGAGATCGAGGTCCGCGGCATCAACGTGTTCAAGGAGTACTGGAACAACCCCGAGGCGACGGCCGAGGCCTTCAGCGAAGGCGGCTGGTTCCACACCGGCGACATCGGCAGCTTCGACTCCGAGGGCTTCCTGACGATCACCGGCCGCAAGAAGGAGATCATCGTGACGGCCGGCGGCAAGAACGTCGCTCCCGCCGCGCTCGAGGACCCGATCCGCGCGAACCCGATCATCGGTCAGGTCGTCGTGGTGGGCGACCAGCGTCCGTTCATCTCCGCCCTCGTGACGCTCGACCCCGAGATGCTCCCGACCTGGCTCGCGAACAACGGCCTCGACGCCAAGATGACTCTCGCGGAGGCCTCGACGAACGAGGCGGTCCGCGCCGAGGTGCAGCGGGCGGTGGACGGCGCGAACGCCCGGGTGTCTCGCGCCGAGTCGATCCGCAAGTTCACGATCCTCGACTCCGAGTGGACGGAGGCGTCCGGTCACCTGACGCCGAAGCTCTCCATCAAGCGCAACGTCATCATGAACGACTTCGCCGACGAGATCTCCGCGATCTACGACGAGCCGGTCGCCACGACGAACGTCCCGATCGGCGGCTGACCCCGTCGGAGACGAAGAAGGGCCCCGCCTGCGCGAGGCCCTTCTTCTTGTTCTCCGGATCCTCCTGCGGTCAGAACCAGGAGCTCTCGCGCACCTCGCGCATCGCGATCTTGCGCGTCTGCGGGTCCAGCCGGGTCAGGAAGAGCTTGCCATCGAGGTGATCGGTCTCGTGCTGCAGCGCCTGGGCGAGCAGGCCTTCGCCCTCGAGGACCACGGGTGCGCCGTCGAGGTCGATGCCCTCGACCCGGGCCCACGGATACCGCTGCGCGTCGTGCCACAGGCCGGGCACCGAGAGGCAGCCCTCCCCCGTCGGCACCGGCTCGCCGCGCACCTCGGTGAGGACGGGATTGAGCACGTAGCCGATGTCACCGTCGATGTTGTAGCTGAACGCGCGCAGGGCCACACCGATCTGCGGTGCGGCGACGCCCGCACGGCCGGGCAGCTCGACCGTGTCCACGAGGTCGGCGACCAGCGCGCGCACCCCGTCGTCGATCTCCTCGATCGGCGCGCACACGGTGCGCAGGACGGGGTCGCCGAAGATCCGGATCTCACGCACTGCCATCAGGCGGCCCTGGCCCGCAGTCCCTCGACCAGGAGCGCCGCCAGCTCTCGCGCGGCGATCCGGGTCTCCGGGAGCAGATTCGCGAAGACGATCGTCCCGCCGCCCGCGATCTGCGGGTCGTACGGGACGCGGACCACGCTTCGCGCGCGCGTCGCGAAATGCGCCTGCAGTTCGTTCAGACGCACCAGCGGTGTACCGGGCGTGGACTGGTTGAGCACGACGATCGCCTCCCGCGCCTGGTCTGCATAGCCGTTCGTCTCGAGCCACGTGAGCGTCTCGGACGCCAGCCGGGCCTCGTCGACGCTGAGGCCGGAGACGATGACGATCTGGTCGGCCAGATCGAGGGTCGCCGACATCACCGAGTGGACGATCCCGGTCCCGGTGTCGGTCAGGACGAGAGAGTAGTAATGCGCGGCCACACCGGCGACGTCCCGGTAGTCGCTGTCGCTGAAGGCCTCGGCGATGCGCGGATCCGCGTCGGAGGCGAGGACGTCGAGCCGGGTCGCGTCCCGCGCGACGATGGCGGAGATGTCGTGGTATCCCTTGACGTCGTCGTGGATGCGGACCAGGTCGCGCACCGACTTGTTGTGGTGCGGGCGCACGATGCGCTCGGCGAGCGTGCCCCGATCGGGGTTGGCGTCCACAGCGATCACCCGATCCTCGCGGGCGTCCGCGAGAGCCATGCCGAGCAGAGCCGTGATCGTCGTCTTCCCCACGCCGCCCTTGCGCGAGAGGACGGGTACGAACCGCGCTCCCCCCGCGAGCGGAGCCGCGATCCTCGCCGACAGGGCCTTGCGCTCGCGCGCACGCCGACCGTCGCCGATGTTGATACGCCGCCCGGAGACGGCGTAGAGGAAGTGACTCCACGCACCCTCGGGCTCCGGCTTCGCGACCCGGTGCGGGTCGAGCAGTCGGTCGGCGGTGAGGAGATCGGCGGACTCGCGCGAAGACTCGCCCAGATCATCCAGCCGCTTCGAGGTCAGCGTCACGTCCGTCCGCGCCGTGGCGCGGGCCGGCTGGGGAACGACGGGCTTCTCCTCGGGAATGGACACGGATCTGCTCTCCTTCTCGACGGGTCTGCGCACCGAGGCGGCGGACGCGGCCGGCGCCTTCTCGACGTCGGCCGTCGCGCGGGCGAGGAAACGCGCCGCGACGGCAGCCTCCTCATCCTGCTGCTCCGGCTCCGTGTCCGTGTCCGGACGGGTGTCGGCGACCGCGACCGGCTCGTCGATGACCACCGCGTCGACGACCTTCTCTGCGCGCGGTCGGACGAGCGGCGGCACGACGAGCGTGAGCTCGTCGTCGATCACCGTCGCGTCGATCACCGGCTCCTCGTCGATCACGGGCTCCTCGTCGATCGGCTCGTCGATGACAGGCTTCTGCTCGACCGGCTGCTCGACCGGCTCCTCGATGACGGGCTTCTGCTCGACCGACTGCTCGACCGGCTCGTCGATCACGGGTGCTTCGACCGCGGTCGGCTTCGGCTTCGCGGTGTCGACCGGCGTCGGGGCCGACGTCTTCGCAGCCGCCGAGTCCGTCACCGATGGCTCGCCGATCGGCCCACCGGTCGGCGCACCGGTCGGCAGCGGCTTCGCCTTCGATGCGGACTTCGCCTTCTCGACGACGACGGGCGGGTCGACGACGAGATCGCCGATGACCTCACCCTCCACCACCCCGTCGTCGGCGAGGTCGTCGTCCTCGTCCTTGGGCAGGGTCACGCTGACCTGGGCGGTTCCGCCGAGGATGCCGATGCCGGCCGTGTCGAGAGACGCGGCTTCGTCGAGCACCCCCAGCGGGTTCTCCTCGGGGTCAGTGGTGTTCTTCGGTGTCACGATGTCGCTCCAAGCCTGCGCGGGCCTCGGGTGCGCACACGGTGCGCGGCCCTCGCCCGCACAAGATTAGTGCGCCGGACGGATCACGACCAAAAGATCTCC
>Ga0160430_100987_pt1 | contig 12182 bp, 14 predicted proteins | sample HID1971I_E0MG_FD_108274 | JGI IMG/M metagenome (GOLD analysis project Ga0160430, IMG submission 108274) | Enriched millipede-associated microbial communities from UW Madison campus, WI, USA - HID1971I_E0 MG | ecosystem: Host-associated > Arthropoda: Insects > Digestive system > Unclassified ...
CGATCATCGACTCACCCGAGACCTTGAGCATGAACAGATCCCCCTTGCCCACGAGTTGGCGGGGGAGGGGGAAGATCTCCTCGACCTGCTGCTCGGCTGTGATGGGGACGCCTGCGGCAATGCGGCCGACCAGCGGGACCAGCGCGGCGTCGCCGACGGAGGGCGCGGTGTCGGCCGGACTCTCGGTCGCCGTGCCCGGCAGGTCGATGAGGACTTCCATCGCCCGCGTCTTGCCGGCGTCGCGCCGCAGATAGCCGCTCAGCTCCAGCTGGTTGAGCTGATGGGTGACGCTGGATAGCGACTTCAGGCCGACGGCGTCGCCGATCTCGCGCATGCTCGGCGGATACCCGTGGCGCGCGATCGATCGCTGGATCACCTCGAGGATCGCCAGCTGTTTGTCGCTCAGGCTCTTGCGCCGACGAGTCTGGGGCTTCTCGCGCCCGGCCGCGTCGCTCATCTTCCGGCTCCGTCCTGCGCTCGGCGTGGAGCGCTGTTTCTTCGAATGTCGGAGGCCCGTGGTGGGGTTCTCGTATCGAAACCGTATCCGGATCGCGCGCTTCTGGGGAACAACCCGGCCGCGTGTCGCGTTCGAGAGATCGTCGCCCGGATCCGGTATTGACATCGTACAGTCTCGAAGATAGCTTCGGAAGAGAGGTTCGCATTCATCGCTCCCGGCCGAGCGGTGAATGCGAATCTCTCCCCATCGGGAGGAGCCCAGCATGACCGCGATCCACTTCACGACGTCCGTCCCCTCGCCGGCACGTGCCGCGCGCCTGGCGGCACAGCGCGTGCAGGGCGCCGCACGGCGGGTTCCCGCGAATGCGACGGTCGAGCCCGGCTCCGCGGAAGGCATGGCACGACCCACCCGCCTGCGCCTGACCGTGCGCGGCCGTCGGGTGCTCGCGGCGCTGGCCGCACTCCCGGCGGTGATCGCTCTGAGCGCGGCGGTGATCGGAGGCGGGGCCGCATTGGCGTCCCGTGACGCCGGTGCGCCGGCCGGTTCCTTCCAGACCGTGACGGTGGCCGCGGGAGACTCGCTCTGGAGCATCGCCGAAGAGATCGCGCCCGACCGTGATCCCCGCGACGTGGTCGACGAGCTCGTGCGCCTGAACGCCCTCGACAGCGTCGCCGTGCGCGCCGGACAGAGCCTCGCGATCCCGATGGGTTCCGACGGGGTTGCGTCAACCGGCGAGGGCCGCTGAGTCCCGCCTTTCGGTGGGCGGGGTCTCGCGTCGTCACGCGGCGGAGCCCTCAGCTCCGACGGGCCTAGCATGGGAGAGGTGAGTGCACGTCTCGAAGACCTCCCCTTGCGCGCCGATCTCCGCGGGCAGAAGCCATACGGCGCCCCGCAGGCGCCCCTTCCGGTGGCGCTGAACGTCAACGAGAACACCCATCCCGTTCCGGCCGAGGTCGCGGACGACATCCTCGACTCGATCGCGCGGGCACTCAGCGACGTCAACCGCTACCCCGACCGCGAATTCACCGCCCTGCGCGAGGGCTTCGCCGACTACCTGGGTCACGGCCTCACGCGCGACGAGGTCTGGGCGGCGAACGGCTCGAACGAGGTGCTCCAGCACATCCTGCAGGCTTTCGCAGGACCCGGACGCACGGCGTTCGGCTTCGCGCCCACGTACTCGATGTACCCGCTCCTGACCCGCGGCACCGGTGCCGAGTGGATCTCCGGCACCCGATCCGAGGACTATTCTGTGACGGCGGACGATGCGGCCGCCCAGATCGCGGATGCATCGCCCGATGTGGTGTTCCTGTGCTCGCCGAACAACCCGACCGGCACCCCGCTCGGGCTCGATGTGGTCGAGGCCGCGTATGACGCGACGGACGGCATCGTGATCGTCGACGAGGCCTACTTCGAGTTCGCCCCGCACGACGAGCGCTCCGCCCTGACGCTGCTGCCGGGCCGCGAGCGTCTCGTGGTCTCGCGCACGATGAGCAAGGCGTTCGCCTTCGCGGGCGCCCGGGTCGGCTACATGGCGGCCGATCCCGCGCTCATCGACGCGCTGCGGCTGGTGCGCCTGCCGTATCACCTCAGCGCGCTCACGCAGGCGGCGGCTACGGCCGCCCTCCGGCACGCGCCCACGATGCTGGGCATGGTCGACGAGATCGTGACCCAGCGCGACCGGATCTCGGCCACCGTCGAAGCGCTCGGCTACACGCCGCACGAATCGTGGACGAACTTCGTGCTGTTCGGGGGAGTGGCCGATCCCGCCGCGACGTGGCGTGCGCTCTATGACCAGGGCGTGCTCATCCGCGACGTCGGCATCCCGGCGCATCTGCGGGTCACGGCGGGCACGGCGGACGAGACGACAGCCTTCCTGGACGCGCTGGCCTCGGTAGGATCGGCGGCATGAGCGCCGCACCACGCACCGCCTCGCTGCGACGGGCGACGAGCGAGTCGACCGTCGAGCTCGAGCTGGATCTGGACGGCAGCGGCCGCAGCCGGATCGATACCACCGTCCCGTTCTTCGACCACCTGCTGACCGCGTTCGCGAAGCACTCGCTCACCGATCTCACCGTACGTGCGTCGGGCGACACCGACATCGATGCGCACCACACGGTCGAGGACATCTCGATCGTGCTCGGCCAGGCGATCCGCGAGGCGCTCGGCGACAAGTCGGGCATCGCGCGCTACGGCGACGCGCTGGTCCCGCTCGATGACGCACTGGCCCAGGCCGTCGTCGACATCAGCGGCCGCCCGTACCTCGTGCACACGGGTGAGCCTGCGGGCTTCGAGCACCACCTCATCGGCGGTCATTTCACGGGTTCGCTGGTGCGCCACACGTTCGAGGCGGTCGCATACAACGCGGCCCTCACGGTCCACGTACGCGTGCTGTCGGGGCGCGACCCGCATCACATCGCCGAGGCCGAGTACAAGGCCTTCGCGCGCGCCTTCCGTCAGGCCAAGGCCCTCGACCCGCTGGTCGACGGCATCCCCAGCACCAAGGGCGCGCTGTGAGCGAGAGCACGGCCCCCACCGAGGACCGGCCGGTCGTCGCCGTCCTCGACTACGGGTCGGGCAACGTGCACTCCGCCGTGAAGGCGCTCGTCGCCGCCGGCGCCGACGCGCGGCTGACCGCAGACCCCGGCCTCGTGCGCGACGCCGACGGGCTGTTCGTGCCAGGGGTCGGCGCCTTCCGCGCCGTCGCAGAGGCGCTGCGCGCCAGCCGGGGCGACCAGCTCATCGAGCGCCGTCTCGCGGGGGGACGCCCCGTGCTCGGTGTGTGCGTGGGAATGCAGGTCTTCTTCGAGCGCGGCGTGGAGCGCGGCGTCGACACGGAAGGGCTCGGCGAATGGCCGGGTGTCGTGACGGAGCTCGACGCCCCCGTCCTTCCCCACATGGGGTGGAACACGGTCGAGGCGGGTGAGGGCACGCGCCTCTTCCGCGGGATCGAGCACGAACGGTTCTATTTCGTCCACTCCTTCGGGGCGCAGAAGTGGCTGCTCGACGTGCAGCCGCCGTTCCCCGAGCCGATCCTCACGTGGTGCGACTACGGGGCGCCGTTCCTCGCGGCGGTCGAGAACGGACCGCTGTCGGCCACGCAGTTCCACCCCGAGAAGTCGGGGGATGCCGGCATCCGTCTGCTGTCGAATTGGATCGACGGGCTGCGCGGGGCTACCCTCTGAGACCGTGCCGTCTGCCGGAGCGCGTGCTTCCCGGACCCGCCATACACAGCTTTCGATGCCTGAGCCAGGAGCCATGAACGATTTCGCGTCCACACCCAAGCTCGTCCTCCTGCCCGCCGTCGATGTCGCCGACGGCAAGGCCGTCCGCCTGACGCAGGGTGAGGCGGGGACCGAGACGAGCTACGGCGATCCCGTCGACGCGGCGCTCGACTTCGCGCGACAGGGAGCCGAGTGGATCCACCTCGTCGACCTCGACGCGGCGTTCGGCCGCGGCAGCAACGTCGGTGTGCTGCGCAAGGTGATCAGGCAGGTCAAGGGCGTGCAGGTGGAGCTCTCCGGCGGCATCCGCGACGACCGCACGCTCGAGGCTGCTCTCGAGAGCGGGGCGTCGCGCATCAATCTGGGCACGGCCGCGCTCGAGAACCCGGAGTGGGCGGCCGACGTCATCGGGAGATACGGCGACGCGATCGCCGTGGGGCTCGACGTGCGCGGCACCACGCTCGCCGCCCGAGGCTGGACGCGCGAGGGCGGCGACCTGTGGACGGTCCTCGATCGGCTCGAATCGGCGGGCTGCAGCCGCTACGTGGTGACGGACGTCACGAAGGACGGCACGCTGCAGGGGCCGAACCTCGACCTGCTGCGCGAGCTCACCGCGCGCACGCCCAAGCCGATCGTGGCCTCCGGGGGCGTGTCGAGCCTCGACGACATCGTGGCGCTCCGCGATCTCGTGCCGCTCGGCGTCGAGGGTGTCATCGTCGGCAAAGCGCTCTACGCCGGCGCGTTCACGCTGGCCGAGGCGCTGGATGTCGCCGGATACTGACCCGCACGCCGCCCCCCACGGGCACGGCGGCGACTCCGCCGGCGTTCCCTGGGAGGGACGCAGCTTCGAGACGAACCCGCACGCGTCCGACGACGGCTCTGCCGATCCGGCGCTGCTCGCCGCGCTGACCGCGTTCCGCTCGGGCGAGGGCGGTCAGCGCGAGGTGATCGACGCCTATCGGGCGGCGCGTCTGCTCATCCCGCTTGTCGCCGAGAAGGGTGCGAGCGGCGTCGGCGCGCACGGCCTCGAGGTCGACAAGACGCAGGAGGTGTCGATCGTCACCGTGGCAGCGCCCGACGGTCGTCGGGTGCTGCCGGTGTTCTCGTCGGTCGACGCCATGAAGCGGTGGGATGCCGCGGCCCGGCCGGTCCCCGCCGACGGCGTCCGCACCGCGCTGTCCGCTGCGGCCGACGACACCGATCTCATCGTGCTCGATCCCGGCTCGGACACCGAGTTCGTCATCCGCCGCCCGGCCGTGTGGGCGATCGGCCAGGGCCACGAGTGGGAGCCGAGCTTCCTGTCGCCGGAGGTGTTCGCCGGACTGCACGACAGCATCGGCGCCGAGCTCTCGGTCATCGATCTGTCGGTGGAGCCGGGCGACCCCGACGCGCGCCTGCGCGGACCGGAGCTCGTGGTGCGCCTGCACCTGATGGACGGCCTCGAGAAGACCGAGCTCGACGCCGTGCTCGCGCGGCTCGCGGCTCGCTGGGCCGCGGACGATCGCATCGCCGTCCTCGTGGACTCCCTCACCGTCAAGCTCGTCCGCGCCTGAGCCCACGTCGCGCCTCAGCCTGCGCATCCCCTCGTGGTCGAGGCCGCCGCAGAAGCATCATCGCGGGCCGACCCGCCCCGTGCCCTTGCGCACCCCCGTCCGGCGGCGGAGGATCGGCTCGGCGAAGGGGGCGACCATGGACGGTGCCACGACCGAGCAGTACCGAGAGGCGCTGGAGGCGGCGCATCGACACGCGCTGAGCTGGCTGGACTCGCTCCCTGACCGTCCTATCCGCCCCGCGCTCGATGTCGACGGCGTGCTGGCACGACTGGAACGTCGACTGCCGGAGGACGGCACGGACCCGCGGGACGTCGTCGAGGAGCTCGCCGCGGCATCCGAGCCGGGTCTCATGGCGATGGGCTCCCCGCGCTTCTACGGCTTCGTGATCGGCGGCGCCTACCCCGCCGCGTTGGCGGCGGATTGGCTGGTAGCCGCCTGGGACCAGAACACCGGATCCCGACAGCCGACGCCGGCGACGGCCGCCGTCGAGGAGGTCGCCGGCGGCTGGCTCCTCGACCTGCTCGGTCTTCCCGCCGAGAGCGGAGTCGGTTTCGTGACCGGCGGGACCACCGCCAACCTCGCGTGCCTCGTCGCGGCGCGTGACGCCGTGGTGCGCCTGGCGGGAGCGGATCCCGCCGCCGGCCTCGCGCAGGCGCCGGCGATCCGGTTCCTCGCCGGCGATGCGGTCCACACCTCGATGCAGCTCGCGGGCCGCATCGCGGGCCTCGGCCTGCCGCAGACGGTGGGCGCCGACGATCAGGGCCGCATCGACGTCGCCGGCCTCGAACGCGCACTCGCCGACGGCACCGGACCCACGATCGTCGCCCTGCAGGCCGGCGACGTCCACTCCGGGGCGTTCGACGACTTCACGGCGGCCGTCGCGGTCGCCCATCGTGCCGGTGCCTGGGTGCACGTCGATGGCGCCTTCGGTCTCTGGGCGGCGGCCAGCCCGCGGCTGCGTCACCTCGTCGCGGGTCTCGCCGACGCCGATTCGTGGGCGACGGACGCGCACAAGACGCTCAACGTGCCCTACGACTGCGGCGTCGCGATCGTGCGCGACGAGGCGGCGATGACGGCGTCGCTGGGCGCCCACGCCGCCTATCTCCCGGCGGTGGCGAGCGTCCCGGACCCGTACGACCGGGTTCCGGAGCTCTCGCGTCGCGCGCGCGGAGTGCCGGTGTGGGCTGCCCTGCGGTCGCTCGGCCGGCAGGGCGTCGTGCGTCTGATCGACGGACTGGCGGATGCCGCGACCGCCCTCGCCGCAGGATTCCGCGCCGTGCCCGGGCTCGAGGTGGTCAACGACGTGCCGTTCACGCAGGTGTGCCTCGCGACGGGCGACGATGCGGCGACCGCAGCGCTGGGGGAGTGGCTGCGCGACGAAGGCACGGTGTGGGCGTCATCGTCCGCGTGGCGCGGCCGCACCGTGGTGCGCTTCGCCGTGAGCAACCACGGCACCGACGCCGAAGCGGTGCGCCGCACGGTGGACGCGGTGGCGCGCGGCGCCGCCGCGCTGGGCATCAAGGGCTGAGCGCGGCCGCGGCGTCCCGGCACCGCGGCATGGTCACGCGGCCGAGGTCAGGTGACCGGCCCGGTCCACTTCTCGCCGGGACCCTTGCCGATCGGGTCGGGGATCACGGACGCCTCGCGGAACGCGAGCTGCACTGAACGCAGTCCGTCGCGGAGTGAGCGGGCGTGCATGTCGCTGATCTCGGGAGCGCCCGCGGTGATCAGGCCGGCCAGGGCGTTGATGAGCTTGCGGGCCTCGTCGAGGTCGGTCTGCGTCGCGGGGTCGTCGGCGAGGCCGACCTTGACCGCGGCGGCGCTCAGCAGGTGCACGGCGGCGGTCGTGATCACCTCGACGGCGGGTACCTCGGCGATGTCGCGCGAGGCGGAAGCCGCGGCGCGCTCCTGCTCCTCCCAGCGGGCCTGACGCTCGGCATCCACCGCCGTCGTGCTCGTCGTTTCGCCGTCCTGGTCTCGAATCGTGTCCACGCCGTTCTCTCTGATAGACTGCTGCGGTCTCCGGTACGTTCTGTACCGGATCGGAAAGTGGATCACATCCCACCCGCGCTTGCCGTTCCAGGCTACCGGGTCATGCACTCCGCCCCGACCGTCCTGCGGCCACGCAGAAACGGGAGGGGTAGCCGCCAGGGCAACCGCGCGGGAGCTCCGTCACCGGAGAGGGTGCAGGAAGTCGGCGCTCGAAGCGTCTGACGGGTGGAATGGATCCTCTCTCCGCCCGCGACATGAACATGTGTCGTGGTGGTCCATCCCATAACCCAAGGAGTTCCGCATCAGCGATCCCCGCACCAACGACCGCATCCGCGTCCCCGAGGTCCGCCTCGTCGGACCCGCGGGTGAGCAGGTCGGCGTCGTCCGCATCGAGGTGGCGCTGCGCCTGGCCCAGGAGGCCGACCTCGATCTCGTCGAGGTGGCCCCGAACTCGAAGCCGCCCGTGGTCAAGATCATGGACTACGGCAAGTTCAAGTACGAGGCTGCGCAGAAGGCCAAGGAAGCGCGTCGCAATCAGGCGAACACCGTCCTCAAGGAGGTCCGGTTCCGTCTGAAGATCGAGGCCCACGACTACATAACCAAGCTCAAGCGCGCCGAGGGCTTCCTGCAGGCCGGCGACAAGGTCAAGGCGATGATCCTGTTCCGTGGCCGCGAGCAGTCGCGCCCTGAGCAGGGTGTGCGTCTCCTCCGCAAGTTCGCGGAGGACGTCGCCGAGTTCGGCACGGTCGAGTCGAACCCGACGATCGACGGCCGCAACATGGTGATGGTGGTCGCCCCGCACAAGAACAAGTCCGAGGTGAAGACCGAGCAGAACGCGCAGCGTGCCGCCAACAAGGAGGCAGCGCGTTCCGCCCGTAACGGCAGTGGCCCGCAGGGCGACGCCGACTCGGACGCCGCAGCCGAGACCGAGGCTCCGGCCGCCGAGTCCGAGGCCGCCACGGCCGAATAGGCCCCACAGACTCCCGCACCGCGGGATACCGACTCCCGCCTGGGCGGGAAGTGAAACGAAGGAAGAAGAGATGCCGAAGCAGAAGACCCACTCGGGCGCCAAGAAGCGCTTCAAGGTCACGGGCAGCGGGAAGCTCATGAAGCAGCAGGCGAACCTTCGCCACAACTTCGAGGGCAAGCCCAGTCGCCGTACCCGCCGCCTGTCGCAGGACCAGGTCCTCGCGAAGGGCGACGCCAAGGTCGCCAAGAAGCTCCTCGGCCTCTGAGCGCCGACGCAGGAATAGGAATCAATCGAAATGGCTAGAGTCAAGCGGGCCGTCAACGCCCACAAGAAGCGTCGCGTCATCCTCGAGCGCGCCTCCGGTTACCGGGGCCAGCGCTCGCGTCTGTACCGCAAGGCGAAGGAGCAGGTCACCCACTCGCTCGTCTACGCGTACCGCGACCGTCGCAAGCGCAAGGGCGACTTCCGCCGTCTGTGGATCCAGCGCATCAACGCCGCTGCCCGCCAGAACGGCATCACGTACAACCGCTTCATCCAGGGCCTCGGCCTCGCGGGTGTGCAGGTCGACCGTCGCATGCTCGCCGAGCTCGCGGTGAACGAGCCCAAGACGTTCGCGTCGCTCGTCCAGACCGCCAAGCAGGCACTGCCCGAGAACGTCAACGCTCCCAAGAGCGCCTGACACGCGGCATCCGCTGTCTCGGAAGGGGCGTCCTCCTCACGGAGGGCGCCCCTTCTGCGTCGGCGGCCGGCGGACGCGGCAGAAAACGCATGTCAGGGGACGGATGCCGCGACCCTAGACTGATGCCGTGCTCGAGAACCCTCGCTCTCCGCGTGTCCGCGCCGTCGCGAAGCTGACGAAGCGGAGCGCGCGGCAGGAGACCGGGCTCTTCCTGCTCGAAGGTCCCCAGGCCGCGCGCGAGGCCCTGGCCTATCGGCCTGACACGCTCGTCGAGCTGTTCGCGACGCCGTCGGCGCTCGAGCGGCACGCGGATGTGCGCGATGCCGCGAAGGATGCCGGCCTGGAGGTCGTCTACACGACCGAGGCCGTCCTCGACGCGATGGCCGACACCGTGACACCGCAGGGCATCGTCGCGGTGGCTCGGCAGTCGCCGACATCGCTGCGGGACATCTTCGCGTCCAGCCCGCGCCTCGTCGCCATCTGCGAGGAGGTGCGAGACCCCGGCAACCTCGGCACCATCATCCGCGCGGCCGACGCCGCGGGAGCGGACGCCGTCATCCTCACCGGGCGCACCGTCGACCCGTACAACCCGAAGGTCGTCCGCGCGACGACGGGCTCGCTCTTCCACGTGCCGGTTGCGGTCGGCGCCGATCTTGCGACGGCTGTCGAGAAGGCCCGCGCGGCCGGCGTGCGCGTCATCGCCGCCGATGTCGGAGGAGGGGACTTTCTCGCCTCCCGTGACCTGCTCGCCGAGCCGACCGCCTGGCTCTTCGGCAACGAGGCGCGTGGTCTCGAGGAGGACGCCCTGTCGCTGGTCGATCTCTCGTTGCGGCTGCCGATCTACGGCGCCGCCGAGTCGCTGAACCTCGCGACGGCCGCCAGCGTCTGCCTGTACGAGACCGCCTTCGCGCAGCGCGCCGCCGGTTGAGCCGCTTGCATTCCGACCCTGTTACGGAACGGTAAAGGCTCGAGAGTCCTACTGGCCGAGTGTCCTCGCTCGCCCCTAGGGTGAACGCTATGACGCCCGACGACAGTGCGCCGGCACCAGATGCAGCCGGACAGGCGACGCCGACGAGCAACATCTCGGTCCGCCGTGGTGACCCCCTCGTCCAGATCTCGAACGTGCAGAAGCACTACGGAGAATTCCAAGCACTCAAAGACATCGATCTGACCGTCAACCGCGGCGAGGTCGTCGTGGTGATCGGCCCGTCCGGCTCGGGCAAGTCGACACTGTGCCGCACGATCAATCGCCTCGAGACGATCACGAGCGGCACGATCGCGATTGACGGCAAGGAGCTGCCGAAAGAGGGCAAGGGCCTCGCGGGTCTGCGAGCGGATGTCGGGATGGTCTTCCAGTCCTTCAACCTGTTCTCGCACCTGACGATCCTCGAGAACGTCACGCTGGGCCCGATCAAGGTCAGGAAGATGAAGAAGGCGGATGCCGAGACCGTCGCCCGGCAGCTGCTGGAACGGGTCGGCGTCGCCCAGCAGGCATCCAAGCTCCCCGCACAGCTGTCGGGCGGCCAGCAGCAGCGTGTGGCGATCGCGCGCGCGCTCGCGATGCAGCCGAAGGTGATGCTCTTCGATGAGCCGACGAGCGCGCTCGACCCCGAGATGATCAACGAGGTGCTCGACGTGATGGTCGGCCTCGCCCAGGACGGCATGACGATGATCGTCGTGACGCACGAGATGGGATTCGCCCGCAAGGCAGCCGACCGGGTCGTGTTCATGGCCGACGGGCAGATCGTGGAAGAGGCGACTCCCGAGGAGTTCTTCACGAATGCGCAGAGCGCTCGCGCCAAGGACTTCCTCTCGAAGCTCCTGACCCACTGACCGGCGCAGCGCCGACCCGCGCAGGACGATCCCGACTTCACCCCGCACCGACATACGGAACCCGTGGAAACACATGCAACAGGAGGAACACACATGCGCAAGACAAAGATGATCGCCGGCCTGGGCCTGGCCGCAGCCGCCCTGCTGACCCTCACCGCGTGCAACAGCGGCACGCCGGGGGCCTCACCGTCCGAGTCGACCGGCGGCGGCGACGAGGAGACCTCGAGCACGCCCTGGGAGGTCGCCACCGACGTCACCATCGAAGGCAGCCCCACATTCGACGCCATGACGGAGCGCGGCTCGGTCAAGGTCGGCGTCAAGGAGGACCAGCCTGGTCTGGGCTACCTCGACCCCACCACCGGCGAGCGGACCGGCTTCGACATCGACATCGCACGCTGGATCGCGGCATCCCTCGGCTTCGACGAGGATCAGATCGAGTTCACCGCGATCCCGTCCGCGAACCGCGAGCAGGCGATCGTGAACGGCGACATCGACTACTACGTCGGCACGTACTCGATCACCGACAAGCGCAAGGAGCAGATCTCCTTCGCGGGTCCGTACTTTATCACCGGCCAGGGTCTGCTCGTCGCGGCCGACAACGACACGATCGACGGCCCCGACTCGCTCACGTCCGACATGGTGGTGTGCTCGGCCACCGGCTCCACGTCGATCCAGCGCATCAAGGATCTGGGTACGGCCCAGACCAAGGAGTACGACACGTACTCCGCGTGCGTCGAGGACCTCAAGAACGGCCAGGTGGATGCGGTGACCACCGACGAGGCGATCCTCATCGGCTACGCCGCGCAGGACCCCGACAACCTCAAGGTCGTCGGTGACGTCTTCAGCGAGGAGCGCTACGGCGTCGGTCTGGCGAAGGGCGACACCGCGCTGCAGGAGTACATCAACACGATGTTCACCGACGGCGGCGACGTCTGGCAGCAGATCTTCGACAACAACCTCGGTGACGCGGGTGTCGAGGGCGAGCAGCCCGAGGTCGATTCAGCCATGTGACCGGATCCCGTGGCGCCGCCTCCGCGGCGCCACGGGATGTCCCTGATCAGGTTCGGATGAGGAAGGCGGCACGGTGGGAGTCATCACAGACAACCTCGACCTGTGGAACGAGGCCCTCGTCGGCACGTTGGTGCTGTTCTTCGGCGGCGGTCTGATCGCGCTCGTGCTCGGCTTCATCGTCGGTGCGATGCGAGTCTCACCGGTGCCGATCGCGCGCTCCGTCGGTGCCGTGTACGTCAACTGGATTCGCAACACGCCGCTGACGCTGGTGATGTTCTTCTTCGCGTTCTGCCTGCCGATCCTGCTGCAGCAGCGCGTGCCGGCCATCTTGCTCGCGACCGTTGCGCTCGGGATCTATACCGCGACCTACGTGGCGGAGACCATCCGTTCCGGCGTGAACACGGTTCCCGTCGGGCAGGCCGAAGCGGCACGGGCGTTGGGCCTCACCTTCGGACAGGTCATGTCC
>Ga0160430_100991_pt1 | contig 12115 bp, 8 predicted proteins | sample HID1971I_E0MG_FD_108274 | JGI IMG/M metagenome (GOLD analysis project Ga0160430, IMG submission 108274) | Enriched millipede-associated microbial communities from UW Madison campus, WI, USA - HID1971I_E0 MG | ecosystem: Host-associated > Arthropoda: Insects > Digestive system > Unclassified ...
CGCGGCTAGAGTGAAAGGAGAGCGTCCCATGCCCCCAGGGTAGGTCGGCTCAGGGGCGGTCCCGCCTCCGCCACGCCCGTGAAAGAGGGAGTCGATGACCATTCAGCGCCCGTCCCTCGACCGCGCCGCCGAACTCCGCGAGGAGCCCGACGTGCTCGATCGCCTCCGCGCCGACCCGGCCACCCGTGTGATCGTCGTCCGGGAAGGACGCGTCCGGGTCGTCGATTCGGCCCTGCTGCGCGTCCCGCCGACCGCCGTGGTCGAGGCGACCTGGGCGCTGCTGGGGCGCGATGAGGACGGCACGGTGCTGCTGCTCGCCGCGGCGCCCCCGGAGACGGACGCGCTCGATGCGGCCCCGGACGAGATCTGGCTGGGGCTGCGTGATCTGGGCGGCCGCATCGACGGTCGGGAGTCGGAGCTGCTGATCGGAGCGATCGCCCTCGCCGGCTGGCTCCGCGACGCGCCGTTCTGCCCGACCTGCGGCGGGGGGACGGAGCTGCGCCAGGGCGGATGGTCGCGGCGCTGCCTGGTCTGCGGACGCGACCACTTCCCCCGGACCGATCCGGCGGTCATCGTCGCGGTCGAGAGCCGGGACGGCGAACGCCTGCTGCTCGGGGCGAATGCGAACTGGGGCGGGCGGATGTACTCCTGCTTCGCCGGCTTCACCGAGGCGGGGGAGTCGCTCGAGGCGACCGTGCACCGCGAGATCGAGGAGGAATCCGGCGTGCGGCTCTCCGCCCTGCGCTACATCTCCTCGCAGGCCTGGCCGTTCCCGCGGTCCCTCATGGTCGGCTTCCGTGCGGTCGTGGACGACGAGGCGGCCGCGCTCGCTGACGGCGAGGAGATCATCGACGTGCGCTGGTTCACCCGCGCCGAGATCGGCTCCGCCCTCGCCGGCACCGGCCCGGTGGGGCTGCCGGGCCCGGCATCGATCGCACGCGCCCTCATCGTCGACTGGTACGAGGATCGCGAGTGAGCGCACTCGATGCCCTCGACGAGCGGCAGCGGGCGGCGGCATCCGTGCTCCGAGGGCCGGTCGCCGTGCTCGCCGGCGCGGGGACCGGGAAGACGCGGGTCATCACGCACCGCATCGCGCACGGGGTCGACACCGGCGCCTACTCGCCGTCGCGCGTGATGGCCGTCACCTTCACGGCCAAGGCCGCGGGGGAGCTGCGCGGACGCCTGCGCGCGCTCGGCGTCGAGGGCGTCGCCGCCCGCACGTTCCACGCCACCGCGCTCGCCCAGCTGAACTTCTTCTGGCCGACGCTGGCCGGGTCGCCGGCCCCCGGGCTCATCGACAACAAGGTGCGGATGCTCGGTCAGGCGGCCGACGCGATGCGGCTCCGGCCGAGCACGGCCACCCTCCGCGACATCGCCTCCGAGATCGAGTGGCGCAAGGTCTCGATGCTGTCGATAGAGCAGTACGCCGCCCTCGACCGTCCCGTCAGCGGCCTCGACGCGGGACAGCGTGTCGAGCTGATGCGCGGGTACGAGGAGTTGAAGGACGATCGCCGCCAGCTCGACTTCGAGGACGTGCTGCTGGCCTGCGCCGGGATGCTGGAGGCGGAGCCGCGGGTCGCCGCCTCCGTGCACGAGCAGTACCGCCACTTCACGGTCGACGAGTTCCAAGACGTCTCCCCGCTGCAGAACCGGCTGCTGGAGCTGTGGCTGGGCGACCGGCACGACATCTGCGTGGTCGGCGACGCCAGCCAGACCATCTACTCCTTCGCGGGAGCCGAGCAGCGCTTCCTGCTCGAGTTCGAGCGACGCCACCCCGACGCCACGGTCGTGCGCCTGGAGACGAACTACCGCTCCCAGCCGCCGATCCTGACGGTCGCGAACGCCCTGATGCACGGCCGCCCCGGCGCGCTCGAGCTCGTGCCGGCGCGGGAGCAGTTCACCGCGGAGGCGCCGACCGTCACCGCGTACGACACCGAGGGCGAGGAGGCTGCCGGGATCGCTGCCGCGATCTCCGCGCAGATCGCCGCGGGCGCATCCCCGTCGGAGATCGCGGTGCTCTATCGCGCCCATGCCCAGTCGGCCGTGCTGCAGCAGGCGCTCGCCGCGGAGGGCATCGCGACCTCGGTGCTCGGCGGGACCCGCTTCTTCGCGATGCCGGAGGTGCGTCAGGCGATCCTCGCGCTGCGTGCCGCCGCCGTGGCTCCGACCGAGCAGGGTTTCCTGCCGGGGGTGCAGCGCGTGCTGCGCGAGCTCGGTCTCACGGATGAGCCTCCCGCCGCCGGTGGAGCCCAGCGTGGCGGCTGGGAGGCCCGTCGCGCCCTCCTGCGGCTCGCGGAGGAGGCCGGACCCGACGCGGACCTGCGCAGCTTCAGCGATGCGCTCATGGCGCGGGCGAAGGACCAGCACGAGCCCACGATGCGCACCGTGACCCTGTCGACCCTGCATGCGGCCAAGGGACTCGAGTGGCCCCATGTGCACCTCGCCGGATGGGCGGAGGGCTCGCTGCCGATCTCCTACGCCACGACGTTCGAAGCGGTCGACGAGGAGCGGCGCCTGGCCTATGTGGGCGTCACGCGCGCCGCGCGAACCCTGGCGCTGTCGTGGTCGAGATCCGCGGGTCGGGGGGAGCGGGCGCCGTCGCGGTTCCTCGCAGAGATGGGGACCACGGGCCGCGGCACCGGCATCCTTCGTGAAACGACACCGAACGCCACACGCGCGAGCCGTCCGCGCTGACGCGCACCACCCGTTCGTCGGTGGCCCCGTCGTCCGCGAGGAGGAGGGCGGCGAGTCGTCCCGCCTCCGCGACCTGCGCGGCGCGGAGGGGACCCGGGTCGCGTCCGATCATCTGCGTGTGCAGCAGCGGCCAGACGGGGTCGGCATCCGTGGCGTGCGCGTCCCGACAGGCGAGGCACGCCGATGCGCCGGGGAGCACGAGCGGGCCGATCGTCACACGCCCCGGCTCGAAGGCGACGGGGAGGTGCGGGATGTCTTCGCGCAGATAGCGTGCGAACTGCAATGCGGCGGCAGCCCCGCGCACGAGCACGACGGCGACGGCCGGATCGCGACCGTGCTCGACCAGAGGGACGCCCTCGTCGGCGAGGGCCTCCCTCATGCGGTACTCGCTGCGTCCGTCGGTGAACCCGATGGCCTCGACCCACGCCGGCCGTGACGGCGGCGGGTCGTCGAGCAGCAGCGGATCCAACCGGGCGAGCAGCGTCCGCGCCGCCTCCCGCGGAGCCCCCGCCGCGTGCGCGATCACGTCGAAGGACCCGCGACGGAAACCGGAGCGCAGGCGGCTCAGCAGGGGCTCGACCCATGCGGCATCGGTCTCGACACGGGGTCCGTCGTCGTCGCCCAGCTGCAGCGTGTGTTCATCCCGCCACAGCAGCGGTGCGCGGGGATTCAGACGCGTGAGGATCGGCGGTGTGAGCGGCATCCCCTCGATTCTGGAGGGGATGCCGTCACCGCGGGTGCCTCATCCGCCGTTCCGTGGACAACTCCGACGGGTTCGGCGGACGGGGGAGGAGGAGTGCCGTCTCCGGTCTCCGCCCCTCGATCGTTCAGACGGGGCGATCGCCCTCCGGGGCCGCGTCGCCGTCGTCCTCGCTCGTGTCTTCCTGGTTCGGCTCCGCCGCACCGTCGCCGGACTTCTCGGAGGAGAAGTCGTCACCGTCGAGCAGTCGTGCGAGCGCCTCGTCGAACTCGTCGGCGACCGGCTGCTCACCGCGCTCGACGGCCTGGAGCCGGGCCACGAGTGCGCTCGGGTCGTCGATGTCCTCGGCGGTCGGCATGAGGTCGGGGTAGTCCCACAGCGAGTCGCGGGAGCTGATGCCGACGGCATCCGTCACGGCCTGCCACATCGCCGAGGCCTCGCGCATGCGTCGCGGACGCAGCTTCAGCCCGACCAGCGCGCCGAGCGCGTCCTCGGCCGGACCTCCCACGGCGCGCCGGCGTCGGGCGGCCTCCGCGATGCGGGCGCCGTCGGGCAGGCGCGAGGTGGCCTGGGCGGTCACCACGTCCACCCAGCCGTCGATCGTCGCGATGAGGTTCTCGAGCCGGGTCAGCGCCTCCCGCTGCGCCTCGCTCTGCACGGGGAGGAGGGCCCCGCCCTCGATGGCCGCGCGCAGCTCCTCCGGGTTGGAGGGGTCGAGGCGGCTGGCGACGTCTTCGAGGGCGTCCACGTCGACCGTGACACCGCGGGCGAAGTCCGTGATCTGCGCCATGACGTGCAGGTGCAGCCACTTCGCGTGCCGGTAGAGGCGGGCATAGGCGAGCTCGCGGGTCGCGAGGTAGAGGGCGATCTGGTCTTCCGGGATCTCGAGGCCGTCGCCGAACGCGGTGAGGTTCTGCGGGATCACGGCCGCCGTCCCCGCGGGGAGCACCGGGATGCCGACGTCGCCGCCCGAGACGACCTCGAGCGAGAGGTTGCCGAGCACCTGGCCGAACTGGGCGGCGAACACGGAGCCGCCGAGGCCGCGCATGAGCTTGCCCGCTCCCTGCACCACGCCGCGCATCTCCTCGGGAACCTGCGTGTCGAGGGCGGAGGTCAGGGCGTCGGCGATGCTGGTCGACACCGGATCGGCGATCTCCTTCCACACCGGAAGCGTCTTCTCGACCCATTCGCCGCGGGTCATCGCGGTGGGGGCCTCGGCGAGCTCGGAGATCGTCGTCGCCTCGCCGAGCCACAGGTTCGCGAGCGCGAACGAGTCGGCGAGAGAGCCGCGGGAGCCGTCGGTGACGCCCTGCCCGTCGCGGTTGGCGATGAACAGCGCCTGCCGCAGTGCGTTCTCCCAGGGGTCGCCGCCGAAGGCACCCTGGAGCTGCGACATGATCGTCTGCATCATCGCGGGATCGAGGGTGAGGCCGTCCATGCCCTCGAAGGCGCCGCGAAGCGCCTCGGGGTCGATGTCACCACCGCCCTGGTTCGCGAGCATCCTGCGGAGGAACTCCTGGAAGTCCTCGGGTGTCGGGTCGTTGTCTGCCATGTCGCTCGCCCTCTCAGCACGTCTGAAGCCGTGGCATCTACGCTAGTCACAGGTTTCTGCGCGCGAACCCGATGCGGGCAGATCGGTGTACGCCGCTCGCGAACGACGGAGGAATGCTGTGGATCGAACGCGGTCTGGAAAGCTCGGACTCGGAGTCTGGGCGCTGGTCGTCGCGCTCGTCGCACTGGTCGTGCTGACCTTCCTGCCGTCGCCGTACGTGATCCAGCGACCCGGTCCGGTCTACGACACGCTCGGAACCGCGACGGACAAAGAGGGCGACGAGGTCCCGCTGATCAAGATCGAGGGCGCCGACACGTTCAAGACGGCGGGCACGCTCGATCTCACCACGGTGCAGGTCGTCGGCAACCGCGAGCGCACGCCCAGCTGGTTCGAGCTGGCGCTGGCGTGGATGGACTCCTCGCGCGCGGTCGTGCCGCTGGACTCGGTGTTCCCCGAGGGGGTCACGACCGAGCAGCGCGACGAGCGCAACGCCACGCTGATGGTCGATTCCCAGCACGAGGCCACCGCGGCGGCGCTGAACGAGCTCGGCTACGACACCGGTGCCCAGGTCACGGTCGTCGATGCGGTGACCGACTCGCCGGCGGACGGCACGCTCGAGCCCGATGACGTGATCACCGCGATCGGCGGGACGACCGTCGACTCGGCCGGTCAGCTGCGCGAGGCCGTCCAGGACGCGGCGGGCGATCCGGTGACCCTCACGATCCTGCGCGACGGGGCGGAGAAGACCGTCGAGGTCACGCCGGAGAAGCACGTCGAGGGGGGAGTGACGACCTGGCTCATCGGGGTCACGCTCCGCACGGACTACGACTTCCCGATCGATGTGACGATCCAGCTGGACAACGTCGGAGGCCCCAGCGCCGGGATGATGTTCGCGCTCGGGATCATCGACACCCTGACCGAGGGCGAGCTCAACGGCGGCGAGAACGTGGCCGGCACCGGCACGATCGACGCGGCGGGGACGGTCGGACCGATCGGCGGCATCCGGCAGAAGCTGTACGGCGCCCGCGACGCCGGAGCGGAGTACTTCCTGGCTCCCGCCTCGAACTGCGACGAGGTCGTCGGGCACGTCCCGGACGGTCTCCAGGTGATCCGGACGGCCACGCTCGACGAGTCGCTCGCGGCTCTGGAGGTCATCGCCGACGGCGGCGATGTCGACGCGCTGCCGACGTGCGAGCGCGCCGGGAGCTGACGCTCCGACGTCGCCGTGACCTCGCCGTGACCGGGATGACAGCCTGCGCACAGTGAGCGATGCCTAGGATGGAAGGGTGACCTCCCCCTCTGCTCCGAATCCGGCCACGCCTCGAACCTCCCGACGCATCCTCGGCATATCACTGGTGATCATCGCCGCCTTGATCGCGGTGTTCTTCGTGTTCGCGTCCCTGTACACCGAATTCCTCTGGTTCGATCAGGTCGGCTTCACCGGCGTCCTGACCACGCAGTGGATCGCCACGGCGGTGATGTTCGCGGTCGGCTTCCTCGGGATGGCGGTCCCGCTGTTCGTCGCCATCCAGCTCGCCTACCGCCTGCGGCCGGTCTACGTGCGACTGAGCTCGCAGCTGGATCGGTACCAGGAGGTCATCGAGCCCCTGCGCCGCCTGGCGATGTGGGGAATGCCCATCTTCTTCGGCCTCTTCGCGGGCTTCGCGTCGGCCGGACAGTGGAAGACCGTGTGGCTGTGGGCCAACGGTGTGGCGACGTCCGACGTCGACCCGCAGTTCGGCATCGACACCGGCTTCTACATGTTCGCGATGCCGTTCTACTCGATCCTGCTCGCGTTCGTCTCGGCCGTGCTGCTGCTCTCGCTCCTGATCACCGCTCTCGTGTCGTACCTCTACGGCTCGGTCCGCATCGGACAGGGCGAGCTGCGCATCTCCAAGCCGGCCCGCATCCAGCTGGCCGTGATCGCCGGTCTCTACCTGCTCGTGCAGGCCGTGAGCCTGTGGCTCGACCGCTACAAGACGCTGGTCGCGCCGGATGACCGCATCACGGGTGCGGCATACACGGGCGTCAACGCGACGATCCCCGGCCTCGCGATCCTCGCGATCATCGCCGCCGTCGTGGCGATCCTCTTCTTCGTCACCGCGGTCATCGGCCGCTGGCGCTTCCCGCTCGCAGCCACCGCGCTGCTGATCGTGGCCTCGCTCGTCGTCGGCGTCGGATACCCCTGGGTCGTCACCACCTTCCAGGTGAAGCCGAACCAGAACGCGTACCAGGCCGAGTACTACCAGCGGAACATCGACGGGACCAAGGAGGCGTACGGGGTCGCCGACCTCGAGACGACGCCGTTCGCGGCCAAGACGGATGCCGAGGCCGGTCAGCTGCGCGCCGACGCCGAGACCACCGCGTCCACCCGCATCATGGACCCGAAGGTCATCCCGCCGACCGTCCGTCAGCTCGAGCAGTACCGCGGCTACTACCAGTTCCAGAAGACGATGGACGTCGACCGGTACGAGATCGACGGCGTGATGCAGGACACCGTGGTGTCGGTTCGCGACCTCGACATGTCCGGCCTCGGCGACGGCGACAACTGGAACAACCGCGTCGCGGTCTACACCCACGGCTACGGCCTCGTCGCGGCCGCGGGCAACCAGCGGACCACGGACGGCGAGCCGGTGTTCCTGGAGCGCGGCATCCCGACCTCGGGCTTCCTGAGCGATCGTGAGAACTTCGAGCCGCGTGTGTACTTCGGCGAGAACTCCCCGGAGTACTCGATCGTGGGCGCTCCCAAGGGCTCCGAGCCCGCGGAGATCGACTACCCGCGTGGCAAGGACGGCTCCAGCGAGACGAAGACGACCTTCGAGGGCGATGGCGGTCCGAAGATCGGCGACACCTTCACGAAGCTCCTCTACGCGCTGAAGTTCCAGTCCGAGCAGATCCTGTTCTCGAACCTCGTGAACGAGGACTCGCAGATCCTCTACGACCGCGACCCGAAGACGCGCGTCCAGAAGGTGGCGCCGTACCTCGAGCTCGACAGCGACCCGTACCCGAGCGTGGTGGACGGACGCATCGTCTGGATCGTCGACGGCTACACGACCAGCCAGACGTACCCGTACTCGACGAGCGTGAGCCTGTCGGATGCGATCGCGGACTCCAACGTCCCGACGCCGACGCTCGCGATCGACGACATCAACTACATCCGCAACTCGGTCAAGGCCACGGTCGACGCCTACGACGGCTCCGTGACCCTCTACGCATGGGACGACGAGGACCCGATCCTCAAGACCTGGCAGAAGGTCTACCCGTCGACGGTGAAGCCGTACAGCGAGATGTCGGGCGAGCTCATGAGCCACGTGCGGTACCCGACCGACCTGTTCAAGGTGCAGCGCGACATCCTCGGCGTGTACCACGTCGACAAGGCCGGATCGTTCGCACAGCAGGACAACCGCTGGCAGACGCCGAACGACCCGCGCAGCGAGTCGATGCTGCAGCCGCCGTACTACCTGACGATGCAGATGCCGGGTCAGGACTCTCCGCGGTTCTCGATGTTCTCGACCTTCATCCCGAACTCGCAGGGAGCCGGTGGAAGCCGTGACGTGCTGATGGGCTACCTCGCGGTGGATTCGGATGCCGGTTCGGAGAAGGGCAAGAAGGCGGAGGGCTACGGCCAGCTGCGCATGCTCGAGATCGACACCGACACCACGGTCCCCGGACCCGGTCAGGTGCAGAACACCTACAACTCGGACACCTCGGTGGTGCCGCAGCTCAACCTGCTGCAGCAGGGTGAGTCCGAGGTGATCTACGGCAACCTGCTGACGCTGCCCGTCGGTGGCGGTCTGCTCTACGTGCAGCCCGTGTACGTGCAGTCCTCCGAGGGGACGCAGCTGCCGCGCCTGCAGAAGGTGCTGGTCGCCTTCGGTGACCGCGTCGCGTTCGAGAACACCCTCACCGAGGCGCTGGACACGCTCTTCGGCGGTGACTCCGGTGCGACCGGCGGCGACGACACGGTCGAGCCCGATCCGGACGCACAGGTGCCCGACCCCGAAGGCGGGACGACCGAGCCCACACAGCCCACCGGGGCCGAGGCCGAGGCACTGGCCGCTGCTCAGACGGCGTTGCTCGACCGCGAGACCGCGCTGAAGTCGGGAGACCTCGCGAAGTTCGCCGAGGCCGACGAGCGTCTCACCGCGGCGGTGCAGAAGCTGATCGAGCTGGACTCGGCCGCGGGCAAGTAACCGTCCACACCAGAATCGAATGGGCGTCCCTCCGGGGGCGCCCATTCGCGTCGTACGGATCGGTGTCGATGAGGTGCGGTGTCGGTGAGGTGTCGGTGTCGGTGTCGGTGTCGGGTGGGGGAGTATTGAGGGGTGCGCGGTCGCGCGCATCACGTCCGAACGGGAGCAGTCATGAGTGAGCACGCCCGCAGACCCTCCGTCCTGTTCGTCTGCGTGCACAACGCCGGGCGCTCGCAGATGGCCGCGGGGTTCCTGCGCGACATCGCCGGCGATCGCATCGAGGTGCGCTCGGCCGGGTCGATGCCGGCGGATCAGATCAACCCGATCGCGGTGGAGGCGATGACCGAGCTCGGCATCGACATCACGGCGGAGGCTCCGAAGGTGCTCACCACGGAAGCCGTCCAGGCGTCCGACGTCGTCATCACGATGGGCTGCGGTGATGCGTGCCCGTTCTTCCCCGGCAAGCGCTACGAGGACTGGAAGCTCGACGACCCGGCCGGGCAGGGGATCGACGCGGTCCGCCCGATCCGCGACGACATCCGAGAGCGGATCGAACGGCTCGTGGCAGAGCTCCTCTGACGCGCGGACGATCGGGCCCTCGGCGCCCAAGCCGGTGCGGCAATCGGCCTGTCGATCGGGGTCACGGCCCACGCCGTTGATCGAGCACCCCGAGGGGTGAGTGTGGGGTGGGTGAGCGAAAGGCCCCCTGACCTGGATTTCTCCGAGTCAGAGGGCCTTTCTTGTGTCGCATTCTCGTTGCGGGGACAGGATTTGAACCTGCGACCTCCGGGTTATGAGCCCGGCGAGCTACCGAACTGCTCCACCCCGCGGCACAAGAAGTAACTTATCACGGATTCGGAGGTCGGGCGAATCGAGGGGACGCCCCGTGCGTCCCGGGCGCGTCGCGGATGCGAGAGGATGAAGGCATGTCCGAGACCGCAGCCGTCCCCGTCGCCGTGTGCCAGTTCGCGCCAACGGCCTCCCGTGCCGACAACCGCGAGCGGATCGCGGAGCTGACCGCGGACGCGGCGTCCCGCGGCGCGAAGCTGATCGTGTTCCCTGAGTACTCGAGCTACTTCGTCGATCCGATGGACGAGAGCCTGGCCGCGAACGCCGAAGACCTCGACGGCGAGTTCGTCGCGACGCTCCGGGCCCTCGCCGCCGACTACGCCGTCGTGATCGTCGCGGGCCTCACCGAGCGCGCCTCCGATGGTCACCGTGTGCGGAACACCGTCGTGGCCGTGCGCGGAGACGGCATCCTCGCGGTGTATCGCAAGCAGCACCTGTACGACGCGTTCGGGCAGACCGAGTCGGACTGGGTCGAGCCGGGCGATGTGGGGGAGGCGGCGACCTTCGACCTCGGGGGCCTGCGGTTCGGACTCCTGACCTGCTACGACCTGCGCTTCCCGGAGGTCGCGCGTTCCCTGGTCGACGCCGACGCCGAGGTGCTGGTCGTGCCGGCCGAGTGGGTCCGTGGTCCCCTCAAGGAGCACCACTGGACGACGCTGCTCGCCGCGCGCGCGATCGAGAACACGGTGTACATGGTCGCTGCGGATCATCCGACGCCGATCGGTGTCGGGCACTCGCAGATCGTCGACCCCCAGGGAGTGGTCCTGGCCGGGGTCGGGACCGCGCCGGGGATCGCGGTGGCGGTCGTCGAGCGTTCCGCGATCGACCGGGTGCGCGCGACGAACCCGTCGCTGCGGGTGCGGCGGTACGCGGTCGTCCCGCGAGAGGCGTAGGTCGCCCGAGCGTCAGACGGAGGACCGCACGAGACGTGCGGCCGCGTCCTCGAGAACGTCGACCCGCTTGCAGGCCGCGAAACGCACGAGACCTGCGTAGTCGCCGCGGTGCGCCTCCGAGACGAACGCCGTCAGCGGGATCGCCACGACGCCGGCGCGCTCCGGCAGGGTGCGGCAGAAGGCCGCAGCATCCGCTCCGCCCAGTGCCGTCGCGTCCGCCACCGTGAAGTAGCCGCCCTGCGGCCCGTGCACGGTGAACCCCGCCGTGCGCAGGCCGGCGCCGAGGATCTCGTGCTTGTGGGCGAGAGCGGCGGCGGCACCCGCGAAGAAGGAGTCGTCCAGGCGGAGTCCCACGGCGACGGCGGGCTGGAACGGAGACCCGTTCACGTAGGTGAGGTACTGCTTCACCGTGAGCACGGCGGTGATGAGGGCGGCGGGGCCGTGCACCCACCCGATCTTCCAGCCCGTCGTCGAGAACGTCTTCCCCGCCGACGAGATGGTCAGCGTCCGCTCGGCAGCTCCGGGGAGCGTCGCGATCGGCGTGTGCGGAGCATGGAAGGACAGGTGCTCGTACACCTCGTCGGTGACGATGATCGCGTCGTGCTTCCCGGCCAGTCGCACCACCTCGTCGAGCACCTCGCGACCGAAGACCGCGCCCGTCGGGTTGTGCGGATCGTTGACGAGGATGATCCGGGTGCGGTCCGTGACGGTCTCCGCGAGCCGGTCGAGGTCGGGCTGGAAGTCCGGAGCGCGCAGGGGCACCGTGCGCAACCGGGCGCCGGCGAGGGCCACGGCTGCGGCGTAGGAGTCGTAGTAGGGCTCGAAGACGACGACCTCGTCGTCCGGGCCGTCGATCAGGGCGAGCAGCGTCGCCGTCAGGGCCTCGGTCGCGCCCGCCGTCACGATCACCTCGGTGGCCGGGTCGACAGCGAGCCCGTAGAAGCGCTGCTGATGCTCGCTGATCGCCGCCAGCAGATCCGGGATGCCGCGTCCGGGCGGATACTGGTTCGCGCCGTTCGCGATGGCGGCGCGCGCCGCCTCCAGCACCTCCGCCGGGCCGTCCTCGTCGGGGAAGCCCTGGCCGAGATTGATCGCACCGGTTCTGGCCGCCGCGGCCGACATCTCTGCGAAGATGGTGGGCGCGACGGTTCCGTCTGAGGCGAGCAGACCTGCACCTGCTGCCGTGCGCCGCCAGGCGCCGGGGATGACACTCATGAAGAACAGGCTAAGGCCA
>Ga0160430_100994_pt1 | contig 12098 bp, 7 predicted proteins | sample HID1971I_E0MG_FD_108274 | JGI IMG/M metagenome (GOLD analysis project Ga0160430, IMG submission 108274) | Enriched millipede-associated microbial communities from UW Madison campus, WI, USA - HID1971I_E0 MG | ecosystem: Host-associated > Arthropoda: Insects > Digestive system > Unclassified ...
CTCGATCGCGACGCCTACGTCGCACTCACGGAGGGCTGATCCACCCGTGGTCACTTTCGCCGATCGTCACATCGGACCCACGGATGCCGCGCAGCACGCGATGCTCGGCGCCCTCGGTCTCGACACCACCGGAGCCGACGACGCGCTCAGCCCGATCGAGGCACTCATGCGTCAGGCGGTGCCGGCATCGATCTACACCGGCCCGTCGTCCGACGCGGCATCGTCGCGCATCCCCGCCGCGGCGAGCGAGACCGAGGCTCTCGCCGAGCTGCGGACCCTCGCCTCGCGCAACACGGTGAACCGCCCGATGATCGGCCTGGGGTACTACGGCACCATCACCCCGCAGGTGATCCAGCGCAACGTGCTGGAGAACCCCTCGTGGTACACGGCGTACACCCCGTACCAGCCGGAGATCTCCCAGGGGCGCCTGGAGGCGCTCATCAACTTCCAGACGATGGTCGCCGAGCTCACCGGGCTCACCACGGCCAACGCCTCCATGCTCGACGAGTCCACGGCCGTCGTCGAGGCGATGCTGCTGACCCGGCGCGCGTCGAAGTCGTCCTCGAACGTGTTCGCGATGGATGCGGATGCGCTTCCGCAGACCAAGGCGATGCTCGCGACCCGCGCGGAGGCCCTCGGCATCCAGGTCGTCTCCGTCGACTTCGCCGCGGGGGAGGAGCTTCCCGCCGACCTGTTCGGCGTCTTCGTCCAGTACCCCGGCGCATCCGGCCGTGTGTGGGATCCGTCCGCGGTCTTCGACGCCGTGCACCTCGCGGGCGGTCTCGCCGTGGCCGCGGCCGACCTCCTCGCCCTCACGCTGATCTCATCGCCCGGCTCCCTCGGCGCGGACGTGGCGGTGGGCACGACCCAGCGCTTCGGTGTGCCGATGGGCTTCGGCGGCCCGCACGCCGGTTACATGGCCGTCCGCTCGGGACTGGAGCGCCAGCTTCCCGGGCGCCTCGTCGGAGTCTCGGTGGACGCCGACGGCAAGCCCGCGTACCGGCTGTCGCTGCAGACGCGCGAGCAGCACATCCGTCGTGAGAAGGCCACCTCGAACATCTGCACCGCTCAGGTGCTGCTCGCGGTCATGGCGTCGATGTACGCGGTGTACCACGGCCCCGACGGGCTGCGCGAGATCGCGACCCAGACCACCGCGAAGGCCGCCCTGCTGCGCGACTGGCTGGTCGAGTCCGGCGCCGAGGTCGTGCACGCGGAGTTCTTCGACACCCTGCAGGTGCGCGTTCCCGGACGTGCGGCCGAGTACGCCGCACAGGCCCACGACGGCTACGGCATCCTGCTGCATGTCGCGGACGCCGACACGGTCGGCATCGCGGTCGACGAGACCACGACGCTCGGCGAGCTGCACCAGGTCGCGATGGTCTTCGGCGGCAAGAACGAGCGGGCGTTCGGACTCTTCGGCAACGAGAAGCTGCGGGCGCTCCCCGACGAGCTGCGGCGTCAGGATGAGTACCTCACGCACCCCGTGTTCCACGCCCACCGCAGCGAGACCGCCATGATGCGGTACCTGAAGAGCCTCTCCGACCGCGACTACGCGCTCGACCGCGGCATGATCCCGCTGGGCTCGTGCACGATGAAGCTCAACGCCGCCACCGAGATGGCAGCGATCACGTGGCCCGAGTTCGCGGGCATCCACCCGTTCGCTCCCGCGTCGGACGTGCAGGGCTACCTCGAGCTCATCGACCAGCTCGAGGGCTGGCTCGCCGAGGTCACGGGCTACGACGCCGTCTCGCTGCAGCCGAACGCCGGTTCGCAGGGCGAGCTGGCAGGTCTGCTCGCGATCCGGGGCTATCACCACGCGAACGGCGATCAGCACCGCACGGTGTGCCTCATCCCGTCGTCGGCGCACGGCACGAACGCGGCGTCGGCCGTGCTCGCCGGCATGAAGGTCGTCGTCGTGGCGACCGACGAGCTCGGCAACGTCGACCTCGACGACCTGCGTGCGAAGATCGCCCAGCACGCGGACGAGCTCTCGGCCCTGATGATCACCTACCCGTCGACGCACGGTGTGTACGAGGAGCAGGTCGTCGAGATCACCGCCGCCGTGCACGACGCGGGCGGGCAGGTCTACGTCGACGGTGCGAACCTCAACGCCCTGCTCGGCTATGCGCGCTTCGGGGACCTCGGCGGCGACGTCTCGCACCTGAACCTCCACAAGACGTTCGCGATCCCGCACGGTGGCGGTGGCCCCGGTATCGGTCCGGTGGCGGCCAAGTCCCACCTCGCACCGTTCCTGCCGTCGCACCCGCTCGCGCAGCGCGCCGAGCACTTCGGCGGCTTCACGTTCGAGGGCGGCGTCATCTCGGCGGCGCCGTACGGCTCCGCGGGCATCCTGCCGATCTCCTGGGCGTACGTGCGCATGATGGGTGCCGACGGTCTACGCCGCGCCACCGCCGCGGCCGTGCTCTCCGCGAACTACATCGCCGAGCGCCTCGGCGGCCACTTCCCGGTGCTGTACACCGGCGAGAACGGCCGCGTGGCGCACGAGTGCATCCTCGACCTCCGCCCGCTCAAGGAGGCCACCGGCATCACGGTCGACGACGTCGCCAAGCGGCTCATCGACTACGGCTTCCACGCGCCGACCATGTCGTTCCCCGTCGCGGGAACCCTGATGGTCGAGCCGACCGAGTCCGAGGACCTCGACGAGATCGAGCGCTTCATCGAGGCGATGGTCATGATCAAGGCCGAGGCGGAGGCCGTGGCCGCCGGGCGCTGGCCCGCGGACGACAACCCCCTGGTGCACGCACCGCACACCGCGGTGTCGCTCATCGCGGGGGAGTGGAACCACGCATACTCCCGCGAGGAGGCCGCGTACCCCGTGCGCGCGCTCGTGGCGGGCAAGTACTGGCCTCCGGTGCGCCGCATCGACCAGGCCTACGGCGACCGCAACCTCGTGTGCGCCTGCCCGCCGGTGGAGGCGTTCGCCTGACCTGCGTGCGCATCTGAGCGGACGGTGCTGCGCTTCTGTTGAGAGGCGTCGCACCGTCCCGCTTTCGGCGGTGTTTCGCGGGTGTTACGGATGGTCACCACTCAGTAACGGTTCGTTAGCTGAGGACGGCGGGGGGAGGCCCGGCGGGTTACTCTCAGGTATCCCTGCCTGCGCGATGGTGCGCGGGTGGAACCATGTTCAAGTCCACAGGAGGACAAAAGTGAAGCGCAACAAGATCGCCCTCGCGGGCGTCGCGCTGTTCGCGATCGGCGCCATGGCGCTCGCGGGCTGCGCAAGTGGTTCTGGTGACAACGATGCTGACAAGCCCACCGGAGACGCTTCGGCAATCATCACCGCGAACGGGTCGGAGCCGGAGAACCCGCTGATCCCGACCAACACCAACGAGGTCGGTGGCGGCAAGATCCTCGACTCGATCTTCGCCGGACTCGCGTACTACGACGGCAAGGGCGCACTCGTCAACGACATGGCCGACGAGATCACGGTCGACAGCCCCACGAAGCTGACGGTCAAGCTCAAGAAGGACCAGAAGTTCACCGACGGCACCGACGTGCTGGCCGACAACTTCATCAAGGCCTGGAACTACGGCGCGCTCCTCTCGAACAAGCAGCTCAACCAGTCCTGGTTCAGCGACATCGTCGGCTTCAGCGACACCGAAGACGCCGAGCTCACCGGTCTGAAGAAGGTCGACGACCTCACCTTCACGATCGAGCTCACGACTCCCGTGGCCACGGACTTCGCGACCCGCCTCGGTTACTCCGCTTACTACCCGCTGCCCGACGTCGCCTTCGACGACATGGCCGCGTTCGGTGAGAACCCGATCGGAAACGGGCCGTACAAGCTCGACGGCGACGGTGCATGGCAGCACGACATCAGCATCGCGCTGGTCAAGAACGACGACTACCAGGGCAGCCGTGAGGTCGTCAACGGTGGTCTGACCGTCACCTTCTACACGTCGCTCGACGCCGCGTACGCCGACCTCCTCTCGGGTGAGCTCGACGTCCTCGACGCGATCCCCGACACCTCGATCGCCACGTTCGAGGACGAGCTGGGCGACCGTGCCGTCAACCAGCCGGCCGCGATCTTCCAGTCGTTCACGATCGGCGAGCAGGTCGCGCACTTCTCCGGCGACGAGGGCAAGCTCCGTCGTGCGGCGCTGTCCATGGCGATCAACCGCGACGAGATCACCGACAAGATCTTCAACGGCACCCGTACGCCGGCCAGCGACTTCACCTCCCCGGTGATCGACGGCTGGAGCGACGACCTCGCCGGAGCCGACGTGCTCACCTACAACCCTGACGAGGCGAAGAAGCTGTGGGCCGAGGCCGACGCGATCTCGCCGTGGTCCGGAACCTTCCAGATCGCGTACAACTCGGACAGCGCGCACCAGGCATGGGTCGACGCCGTGTCGAACTCCATCAAGAACACCCTCGGCATCGAGGCATCCGGAGCTCCCTTCGTGGACTTCGCGACGCTGCGCGCCGCGGTGAACGAGCGTGGTGCCGACGGCAAGCGCACGATCCAGACCGCGAACCGTTCGGGATGGCAGGCCGACTACCCGGGTCTGTACAACTTCCTGTTCCCGCTGTACTCGACAGGTGCGTCCTCGAACGACGGCGACTACTCCAACGCCGACGTCGACAAGCTGCTGGCTGACGGTGCATCGGCGAGCGACCAGGCCGACGCGATCAAGGACTACCAGAAGGCTCAGGAGATCCTCCTCGAGGACCTCCCGGCCGTTCCGCTCTGGTACCAGAACGTGTCCGGTGGATTCGGCGAGTCGGTGGACAACGTCACCTTCGGCTGGAACTCCGTGCCGCTCTACTACGAGATCACCAAGACGAAGTAGTCCCCATGGGAGACTGAGCTGCGAGGCGGCGACGGATCACGTCGTCGCCTCGCAGCTGTGTCCCGTGGGAACGTCACCTCCATGAAAGGAGAGGGATGTTCTCGTACATCATCCGACGACTGCTGCAGCTGATCCCCGTGTTCTTCGGGGCCACTCTGCTGATCTACGCACTCGTCTTCCTCATGCCGGGCGACCCCATCGCGGCGTTGTTCGGCGACAAGCCACCTTCCCCGGCGCTGCTCGAAGCGATCCGCGCCCAGTACCACCTCGACCAGCCGTTCCTGGTGCAGTACTACTACTACATCCTCGGTGTGTTCCAGGGTGACATGGGTACGACGTTCTCGGGTCAGTCCGTGAACGAGGTGCTCGCCCGCACCCTTCCGGTCACCGGCCGCCTGGCGATCATGGCGATCGGCATCGAGTTCCTCCTCGCGATCGTCGTGGGCACGTTCTCGGCGCTGCGCAAGGGCAAGCTGTTCGACAACGGGTCGCTCGTCGTCTCGCTGGTCTTCCTGTCGATGCCCATCTTCGTGGTCGCGTTCCTGGCGCAGTACTTCCTCGCGATCAAACTCGGGTGGTTCCGTGCCACCGTCGGCGGTCAGAACGACTGGAACGATCTGTGGCTGCCGGCGATCGTGCTCGGCCTGAGCCTGTTCGCGACGAGTATGCGTCTGATGCGAGGGTCCGTGCTCGACACGCTGAACCAGGACTGGGTGCGCACGGCGTACAGCAAGGGGCTCTCGCGCGGTCGCGTGATCCCCGTGCACGTCCTGCGCAACTCCCTCATCCCCGTGATCACCAACTCCGCGACGAACTTCGGCGTGCTGCTGGTGGGTGCGACGGTGACGGAGTTCATCTTCAACATCCCCGGCGTGGGAAACACCCTGTTCCACGCGACGCTGAAGCACGAGGGGCCGACCATCGTGTCGTTCGTGACGGTGTTCGTGATCATCTACGTTCTCGTCAACCTGCTCGTGGACCTGCTCTACGGACTGCTCGACCCGAGGATTCGCTATGTCAGTTGAAAAACCAGATCACTTCGTCGCCCCGGTGACGCAGACGCCTCTCAAGACCGATGCGGTCGTCGTGTCGGGAAAGCCCGCCAGCCTCTGGCGTGACGGCTGGCACGACCTGCGCCGTCGGCCCATGTTCTGGATCTCCCTGGTGATCATCGCGATCGTCGTGCTCATGTCGGTCTGGCCCACGCTGTTCACCCAGACGCCGCCGAACAACGGATGCGAGCTCGCGAACTCGAACGGCGGCCCCGCACCGGGTCACCCGCTCGGCTTCACGTTCCAGGGCTGCGACATCTACTCCCGCATCGTCTGGGGTGCCCGCAGCTCGCTGAGCGTCGGACTCATCTCGACGATCATCGGATCGGGCATCGGCCTGGTCATGGGCGCCCTCGCCGGCTACTACGGCGGATGGGTCGACGCTGTGCTCTCGCGCATCGGCGACATCTTCTTCTCCATCCCCTACGTGCTCGCCGCCGTGGTCGTCATGACCGTGTACTCGGACTTCCGCAACGTCTTCACCCTCTCGCTCGCCATCGGCGGGTTCGCGTGGGCATCGACGGCACGCGTCGTCCGCGCCGAGATCCTGCGGGTGCGTCAGGCGGAGTTCGTGACCGCATCGAGCTCGCTCGGTCTCTCGCGTTTCCGCACGCTGCTCTCGCACGTGATCCCCAACGCGATCGCCCCGCTGCTCGTCCTCGCGACGCTCGCACTGGCCGGCGCGATCGTGGCCGAAGCGACTCTGACCTTCCTCGGAGTCGGGCTCGGCGGCGGCGCGAGCGGTGACGTGATGTCCTGGGGCAAGGACATCAGTGATGCGCAGACCTCTCTGCGCATCGCGCCCATGTCGCTCATCTATCCCTCGATCGCGCTCACCGTCACGGTGCTCGCGTTCATCATGCTGGGCGAGCTCATCCGAGACGCTCTCGACCCGAAGGCGAGGGCGCAGCGATGAGCGATCGCGCACAACGACCCACCGAGCCGATCCTGAGCGTGCGCGACCTGCGGGTCGCGTTCCGTGGCCAGGGCGGCGAGCGTGAGGTCCTGCACGGGGTGAGCTTCGACGTTCACGCCGGAGAGACCGTCGCGATCGTGGGGGAGTCGGGTTCCGGCAAGTCGACGACCGCTGCGGCGATCATCAACCTGCTGCCCGGCACCGGAAAGGTCACCGGCGGCAGCATCACCCTCGAGGGGCGTGAGCTGACGACGCTCGCCCGCCACGAGATCGAGGACGTCCGCGGAAAGGACATCGGCTTCGTCCCGCAGGACCCCATGGCCAGCCTCAACCCGGTCTGGTCGATCGGGTTCCAGGTGAAGGAGGCGGTCCGTGCGAACGGCCTCGCCTCGGGCCGTGGACACGTGCGGGACAGGGCCGTCGAGGTCCTGAAGCAGGCCGGCCTCGCCGACGCCGACCGGCGCCTGCACCAGTACCCGCACCAGTTCTCGGGCGGCATGCGTCAGCGAGCGCTCATCGGCATCGGCCTCGCGGCCGATCCGAAGCTGCTCATCGCCGACGAGCCGACCAGCGCGCTGGACGTGACGGTGCAGCGGGTCATCCTCGATCACATGGCCTCGCTGACGCGGGACCGTGGCACCGCGGTGCTCCTCATCACGCACGACCTGGGCCTCGCCGCCGAGCGTGCGGAGAAGATCATCGTGATGAACGGTGGCGACATCGTCGAGGCGGGCCCCAGCCGAGCGATCCTCGAGAATCCCCAGCATCCGTACACGAAGCGACTGGTCGGCGCCGCGCCGAGCATCGCCTCGCAGCGGATTCAGGCGATCGTCGAGGACCGGGGAGTCAAGACCGCCGAGGAACTGGCCGACACCGCACCGACCGTGCGGGTGGCGGGACTCACAAAGGACTATCGGATCCGCCAGGGGAACTTCCGCAGTGAGGCTTTCCGAGCGGTCGACGACGTGTCGTTCGAGATCCCGCGGGGCAAGACGCTCGCGCTGGTCGGCGAGTCGGGTTCCGGCAAGTCGACCGTCGCCAAGATGCTGCTCAAGCTCGAGGAGCCCACATCCGGGCTCATCGAGATCGACGGCAAGGACGTCTCGCACCTCTCGGCCGCTCAGGCGTTCGGACTGCGGCGGCGCATGCAGCCCGTGTTCCAGGACCCCTACGGGTCGATGGATCCGATGCGCAACATCGGCAACACGATCGCGGAGCCCCTGAACATCCACCGCATCGGCGACCAGACGTCGCGGCGCGAGCGGGTGCTCGAGCTCCTCGACCAGGTGTCGCTGCCCCGTGATCTCTCGACGCGGTATCCCAACGAACTGTCCGGTGGACAGCGGCAGCGTGTCGCCATCGCGCGCGCGCTGGCGCTCAAGCCCGACATCGTGGTGCTCGACGAGGCGGTCTCGGCGCTGGACGTGCTGGTGCAGGATCAGATCCTCAAGCTGCTCGCCGAGCTGCAGTCGGAGCTCGATCTCACGTACCTGTTCATCACTCACGACCTCGCGGTCGTGCGCGTGTCCAGCGACTTCGTCTGCGTCATGGAGCACGGCAAGCTCGTCGAGCAGGGGACCGTCGACGAGATCTTCGCGAACCCGCAGCAGGAGTACACGGATCGCCTGCTCAAGGCGATCCCGGGTGTCACCATCCCCCTGGGCGGCGCCGGATCGTGACGGCAGCACCCACACCCGAGGGCGCACGGACTCTCCGTGCGCCCTCGGGCGTCATCACCATCGTCCTGACCGGCCTGCTGGCGCTGTTCCTCCTCGGAGACGCCGTTGTCCGCGGCGGCTGGGAGCAGATGCTGCTCCTCGCGCCGTGGGTGCTGCTCGGCCTCTGGTGCATCTACGAACTGAGCTTCGTCTCGTATGTACGCGTCGACGGCGAGGGAGCGGTGGTCCAGAACCTGCTGCGCCGCACGTCGTTCGGCTGGAGCCGGGTACGCGACATCGACATGCGGTGGCAGCTCGTCTTCTCCCTCGAGGACGGCACCGACATCAGCTGTTTCGGCGGCCCCGCCCATGCGCGTCAGCGGCGGAGCCGCATGCGTCAGGACGATGAGCAGAAGGCGCCGGCCGGTCTCGCGGATCTCACGGACATCCGCGATCGCTGGCAGAGCGCGGGCGCCGCGGCGACCGCGGAGATCCGTCGCTCGTGGGACGCGCGCGCCCTGATCGCTCTCGCCGTGATCATCGTCTGGGCGGCGATCTCCGTGCTGCTCGTCGCGAACGCGAGCTGAGCCGCTCGGCTCAGCCGGGCAGGCCGAACAGGTCGGGCCACATCGATGCCGCCCACGGGTAGCCGACGAACGCCGTGGCGTCGATCAGGAAGTGCGCCACGAGGAACGGCATCAGACGTCCGGAGCGCTGGTACAGCCAGCCGAACAGCAGCCCCATGGCGAGGTTCCCGAAGAACGCCGGATAGCCCTGGTAGAGGTGGTAGCTCGCCCGCAGGATCGATGTCGCGATGATGATCGACCACGGCCCCCAGCCCAGCTGCCGGAGTCGGGTGAAGAGGTAGCCGAGCAGGACGAACTCCTCCTGCAGGGCGGCGCGTGCCGCGGCCAGCAGCAGGACCGGCACGGTCCACCAGTACGCGTCGATCCCCGCCGGGTCGATGGCGACCGTCATCCCCAGGGCCCGTCCGCCGAGGTAGAGCGCGATGCCGGGTATGCCGATCGCCAGCACGAGGAGGACGCCACGACCCGCGTCCCTCCCGACCCGCGTGCCGTCCAGGCCCAGACGTTCCAGGTGCGGGCGGCGCGACTGCCAGAGCAGGAAGCAGACCAGCAGCACCGGGACGAGCGAGAATCCGATCGCGAGCACCTGATAGATCAGGTCGAAGATCTCCCGGTCGCTGCGCGAGGGGTTGAGCTTCGCCACCTGGTCGGCGATCGGGACCGAGTCGGTGAGGCGGTAGACGAGCTGCACGATCGCGTACACCGCGGACTGTCCGAGTCCGAGCGCCAGGACGATCGCGATCTCCCACCACAGTCGCGCGCGGGAGGGGGCGGGGGAGAGGTCGGGAGGGTCTCCCTGAGCCTGCGATCGGGTCACGATCTCGATGCTACGACCTGTATTCAGGAACGCGCCCTGAGCTTGCGTTATCCTGGAACGTCGGCTTCCCGACGAAACCCCACACTCTTTAGGACACCTGTATGGCGCACGCCCTCCGTTCTGACCTCCGCAACGTCGCAATCGTCGCCCACGTCGACCACGGCAAGACGACTCTCGTCGACGCCATGCTGCGTCAGACGGGCTCCTTCGGCGAACACGCCCACGTCGATGAGCGCGCCATGGACTCGAACGACCTGGAACGTGAGAAGGGCATCACGATCCTCGCCAAGAACACGGCGATCACCTACAAGGGCAAGCACGCCCAGGGCAAGGAGATCACGATCAACGTGATCGACACCCCGGGTCACGCCGACTTCGGTGGCGAGGTCGAGCGCGGCCTGTCCATGGTCGACGGTGTCGTGCTGCTCGTCGACGCGAGTGAGGGCCCGCTGCCGCAGACCCGCTTCGTGCTGCGCAAGGCGCTCGAGGCCAAGCTCCCCGTCATCCTCCTGGTCAACAAGACCGACCGTCCCGACGCCCGCATCGCGGAGGTCGAGGAAGAGGCGCACGACCTGCTGCTGGGTCTCGCCTCCGACCTGGTCGACGATGTGCCCGACCTCGACGTCGACGCGCTCCTCGATGTGCCGGTGGTCTACGCCTCCGGCCGTGCCGGTGCGGCATCGCAGAACCGTCCCGCCGACGGCTCGCTGCCGGACAACGACGACCTCGAGCCGCTGTTCGAGGCGATCCTCGAGCACGTTCCCGCTCCGGAGTACGACGACGAGCACCCGCTGCAGGCCTGGGTCACGAACCTCGACTCCAGCCCGTTCCTCGGCCGTCTCGCGCTCCTGCGCGTCTTCAACGGCACGCTGAAGAAGGGCCAGACCGTGGCCTGGGTCCGTGCTGACGGCACGCACCAGAACGCGCGCATCACCGAGCTGCTGAAGACGCGTGCGCTCGAGCGCTACCCCGCCGACTCCGCCGGCCCCGGCGACATCGTCGCCATCGCCGGCTTCGAGAACATCACGATCGGCGAGACCATCGCCGACCCCGAGGATGTGCGTCCGCTGCCGGCCATCACGGTCGACGACCCCGCCATCTCGATGACGATCGGTACCAACACCTCGCCGCTCATGGGCAAGGTCAAGGGCCACAAGCTCACCGCTCGCATGGTCAAGGACCGTCTCGACAAGGAGCTGATCGGAAACGTCTCGCTCAAGGTCGTCGACATCGGACGTCCGGACGCCTGGGAGGTCCAGGGCCGTGGCGAGCTGGCCCTCGCGATCCTCGTCGAGAACATGCGCCGTGAGGGTTTCGAGCTCACCGTCGGCAAGCCGCAGGTGGTCACGAAGAAGATCGACGGCAAGACCTACGAGCCGTTCGAGCACCTCACGATCGACACGCCGGAGGAGCACCTCGGCGCGATCACCCAGCTGCTCGCGAACCGCAAGGGTCGCATGGAGAACATGACGAACCACGGCACCGGCTGGGTGCGCATGGAGTTCATCGTCCCGTCGCGCGGCCTCATCGGCTTCCGCAGCGAGTTCCTCACCACCACGCGTGGCACCGGCATCGCGAACGCGATCTCGCACGGCTACGAGCCGTGGGCCGGTTCCATCACCACGCGCCAGAACGGCTCGATCGTCGCCGACCGTCAGGGTGTCGTCACCCCGTTCGCGATGATCGCCCTGCAGGAGCGCATGTCCTTCTTCGTGCAGCCCACGCAGGAGGTCTACGAGGGCATGGTCATCGGTGAGAACTCTCGCGCCGACGACATGGACGTGAACATCACCAAGGAGAAGAAGCTCACCAACATGCGTGCGGCGAGCTCCGACACCTTCGAGTCGATGACGCCTCCGCGCCAGCTGACGCTGGAGGAGAGCCTCGAGTTCGCCCGCGACGACGAATGCGTCGAGGTGACCCCCGAGGTCGTCCGCATCCGCAAGGTGAACCTCGACGCGAACACCCGCGCGCGGGAGACCGCTCGCCTGAAGCGTCAGGACGCGAACGTCTGAGACCACTCTCGGAGACGTTCCGAGTGAGAGGGCCTCGTGCCGCCGAAAGGCGTGCACGAGGCCCTCTTCTCATGTAAATCCCAGGTGAGGGATGGTTTTTGCTCAGGTTCACCATGCAGAGTGGTTCACTTGCGCCTGGGACGAGCTCCCGATGAGTCTCCTGCAAGGGCGTACGACCACCCGAAAGTCGAACCCATGCTTCAGAAAACCCGTGCGCTTCGGCGCGCCTCCGCGGCGGC
>Ga0160430_100999_pt1 | contig 12043 bp, 11 predicted proteins | sample HID1971I_E0MG_FD_108274 | JGI IMG/M metagenome (GOLD analysis project Ga0160430, IMG submission 108274) | Enriched millipede-associated microbial communities from UW Madison campus, WI, USA - HID1971I_E0 MG | ecosystem: Host-associated > Arthropoda: Insects > Digestive system > Unclassified ...
CATCGCCACCCTCGACGACATGACCGGTGCCACCTCGCCCCGGCTCCAGCTCGAGCTCATGGTCGCACGCGTGCTGGCGCGAGGCGCGGGCGGCGCCGCTGTGCCGGCACCCGCCGCTGCCGCCGTGCCCGCCGCTGCCGCCGTGCCCGCCGCTGCCGCTTCGCCGGCGTCGCCCAGCACGGCGGCGCCGGGTGCACCGGCGCCCGCGGCTGCCTCCGGCGATCGCGCAGCTTCGGGGTCGGCGCCCGCCGCGGCAGGCGCGCCCGCGCCGTCGCCCGAGGCTCCCGCGCCGGCCGCCGCCGTCGAGGCTCCGCCGGTTCCCACCGGACCGGTCACCCTCGAGCGGTTGCAGCAGGCCTGGCCGCAGGTGCTCGGTCGCCTGGAGGACGTCAGCCGCTCGTCGTGGATGCTCGCCTCAGGCGCGCGTACCGCGGCGCTCGACGGCGACGTGCTCACGCTCGCGTTCTCGAGCCAGAGCGACGTCGCCAAGTTCAAGCAGCTCGCCGCCGGCAAGGGCCCGAGCGAGGACCTGCGGCAGGCGATCCTGGCCGTGCTCGGCATCCGCGTGAAGTACATCGCCCGCCACGACGCGGGCGGTGGCTCGGGCGGCCCGGCGGCATCCGGTCCGGCGAGCCCCGCGCCCGCGGCTCCGGGACGCGAGGCCCCGCCCCGCGCCGCCGCACCGGAAAGCGCATCGGAGACGGCCTCAGCGGAGATGGCACCCGCTCCGCGCGTCCCGGCGTCCGCGCCCGCCGCCCCGGCCGCAGGGCGACCGTCCAGTTCGCCCGCACCCCGTGCCGCGGCGTCCGCTCCCGCCCCCCGCGGATCGGCAGCGGCGCCCGCACCCCGCGCCTCGGCATCCGGCGGTCCATCGACGATGTCGGCTGCGGCCGCTCCGGTGACCGACTGGGCCGTCGCGACGATCCCGTCCGACGATGACGCTCCGCCGCCCGACCCGGGTCCGGCCGCGCTACCCACCGAGACACCCGGCCAGTTCGCGGTCGACGACGAGCCGGAAGACGCGGCGACGTCGGTCGCACGCGTCGCGACGCTCGCGCCCCCGCGGGAAGGAGACGTGCTTCCTCCCGCCGAGGTCGTGCCCTCCATCGAACGGGATGACGACGGGCTCGAGGACGAGCCGGATGCCGTCGCCGATGTCCCGGTGCCGCCGACGGTCGCCCCGCCGCTGACTCCGGTGGTGACCACGCGCAACGGCGGAGTGCAGCGCTACGGCGAGGCGGTGGTGCGTCAGGTGCTCGGCGCCACCTTCGTGCGCGAGGAACCCTACGAGCCGCCGACGAGGTTCAACTAGCCCATGTATGACGGCATCGTCCAAGATCTCATCGACGAATTCGGCCGCCTGCCCGGGATCGGCCCCAAGTCGGCGCAGCGCATCGCGTTCCACATCCTGCAGACGCCCAACTTCGACGTGTCGCACCTCGCCGAGCTCCTCAGCGTCGTGCGCGAACGGGTTCGTTTCTGCGAGGTCTGCGGCAACGTCTCCGAGCAGGAGCGCTGCTCGATCTGCCGCGACCCGCGCCGCAACCAGACGCTGGTGTGCGTCGTGGAGGACGCCAAGGACGTCGCTGCGATCGAGCGCACCCGCGAGTTCCGTGGCCTCTACCACGTGCTGGGCGGCGCGATCAGCCCGATCGCCGGCATCGGTCCGGACGATCTGCGCATCACCCAGCTCATGCAGCGGCTCGCCGACGGCACCGTGCAGGAGGTCATCCTGGCGACGAATCCCAACCTCGAGGGCGAGGCCACGGCGACGTACCTCAGCCGGCTGCTGCACACGCTCGAGATCTCGGTGACACGCCTGGCCTCCGGCCTCCCGGTCGGCGGTGACCTGGAATACGCCGACGAGGTGACTCTGGGCCGTGCCTTCGAGGGACGACGCTCGGTCTGACTCGGCGGATGTCGGAACTCCGCCGTAGATTGGCGGTCGGCCGCCTCGCGGCGAGGTGCCGATTCGCGGATGCTGAATCCTGAGGCTGCCTCGATCTGTGCCGCGGCTGTCATCCCTCGACGGAAAGAATCACATGAACTCCTCGCAGCGCTTCGACACGCGTGCGTGGCTGCTGTTCGCTGCGATGGCGGTGCTGTGGGGCATCCCGTACCTGTTCATCAGCATCGCGGTCGAGTCGTACTCTCCCGCCGCGGTGGTGGCAGGCCGGACGCTCCTCGGCGCACTGATCCTCCTGCCGTTCGCCCTCAAGCAGAAGGCGCTGCGTCCGGCGTTCGCGAAGATCGGATGGGTGCTGCTGTTCGGCGCCATCGAGATGGCCGGGCCCTTCCTGCTGCTCGGTCATGCCGAGCAGACGCTGCCGTCGGGCCTCACCGGCCTCCTCGTCGCGACGGTCCCGCTGTTCGCCGCGATCATCGCGTTCGGCGGCGGCGACCGCTCGGTCCTGAGCCCGGCGCGCAGCATCGGACTCTTCGTCGGCTTCGTCGGCGTCTTCGTGATCGTGGCCGGACCCGGCCTCGCCATCGAGGGCGGCGGTGGCCTCATCGCCGTCGGCGAGGTGCTCCTGGTCGCATTGCTCTACGCCATCGCACCGTTCGTCATCGCGACGAAGCTGCGCGATGTTCCGTCGCTCGGCTCGATCACCCTCGCTCTGCTCGCGGTGGGGATCTTCTATACGCCGATCGCGTTCCTGACCCAGCACGAGGTCCCGACGGTCGAGGGAACCGTGTCGCTGGTTGCCCTCGCGGTGCTGTGCACGGCGCTGGCGTTCATCACGTTCTTCGCGCTGATCGCGCGCGTCGGCCCGCTGCGGGCGCCGCTGTTCACCTACGTCAACCCGGTCGTGGCGATCGTGCTGGGCACGCTGATCCTCGGCGAGCCGTTGACGGTCGGCCTGCTGATCGGTTTCCCCCTGGTCGTGCTGGGGTGCTGGCTCGCGGCGACAGGCGGCCGCCTGCGCGCGGACAAGTCTGGCGCCGACTTTCCGCCCGTGCCGTCCGGCTGAGCGGGCGACTCACGATTCGCCGCACGCCCTGATACGCGCGGCGGCGTACCCCGCCCGACCGCCGGGCGGCGGCATCCCTCACCGCGTCAGCGGAGCACTTCGACGAGCGCGACCCACGACACGACGATGGCCGACACGATGGCCAGCAGTGTTGCTGCCGCGGCGATCGTCAGGCCTGTCGGCTGCCCGAGGAGGAGGGTCACCGACGCGGCCGCGTAGGCGATGATCGGCGCGAATCCCAGCACCGTCTTGAGCAGGCGCCCGACATGCTCGGGATCGGGGTCTCTCACGATGACAAGGGTCGCGTGCACCTGGAAGATCGCAGCCACGAACGTGGAGACGCCGATCACGACGCCGTACCAGAGCATGCCGACGCCGGGGACAAGACCGACGCCCGTGACGATGATGGCGAGCACCAGCGCCGCGATCGCCGCGGCGAGGCGCGCGGTCAGGGTGTTCGATTTGATGATCTCGGCGATGTTGACGCTCGAGGCGACGATGACGAGGCCGGCCAGGGCAGCCGTCGCGCCGACCATGGCGACGTTGAACTCCGACCACACCTCGATCTGCTCCATGCTCGGATGCTAGTGCCGGGACACATGGCGGGAGGCGCATGAGAGCGTCCGTAAGATGGAGCGTCGGGTGAAGTGCAGAAGCTCTGGTGCGGCATCCGTTCTCGCCCCCTGACATACGCGTGGAGTTCGATGTGGCGCTGATCGTCCAGAAGTACGGCGGATCGTCGGTCGCCGATGCCGAGAGCATCAAGCGCGTCGCCAAGCGCATCGTCGACACGCGTCGTGCCGGCCACGATGTCGTGGTGGCCGTGAGCGCGATGGGCGACACGACCGACGAACTGCTCGACCTCGCCGGACAGGTGGCGCCGATCCCCGCCCCGCGGGAGCTCGACATGCTGCTCTCGAGCGGTGAGCGCATCTCGATGGCGCTGCTCGCCATGGCGATCCACTCGATGGGCTTCGAGGCGCGCTCGTTCACCGGCAGCCAGGCGGGCATGATCACGACCGCCGACCACGGCTCGGCGCGCATCGTCGACGTCACGCCGATCCGTCTGCGCGAAGCGCTCGACGAGGGCGCGATCGTCATCGTCGCCGGCTTCCAGGGTTTCAATCGCGACACCCGCGACATCACCACGCTCGGTCGCGGCGGCTCCGACACCACCGCGGTGGCCTTGGCCGCCGCGCTGGATGCTGACGTCTGCGAGATCTACAGCGACGTCGACGGCATCTTCACCGCCGACCCGCGCGTGGTGCCGAAGGCCCAGAAGCTGAACGTCGTCTCGGCGGAGGAGATGCTCGAGCTCGCCGCCAACGGCGCGAAGGTGCTGTACATCCGCGCCGTCGAGTATGCGCGCCGTCACCGCGTGCTGATCCACGCCCGCTCCACGTTCAGCTCGAGCGTGGGGACCTATGTGCTCGGCCCCGGAATGAGCGTCCCCGAGGGCGAAGAGGGAGAAGAGATGGAAGAGCCGATCGTCGCAGGGGTCGCCACCGACCTCGGACAGGCCAAGATCACCGTCATCGGCGTGCCGGATGTGCCGGGCAAGGCGGCCGAGATCTTCAAGGTCATCGCGAAGTCCGGTGCCAACGTCGACATGATCGTGCAGAACGTGTCGGCCGCCGCGACCGGCCGCACCGACATCTCGTTCACCCTCCCGAAGACCGACGCCGCGACAGCGCTCAAGGCGCTCGTCGGCGACCAGTCCGACATCGGCTTCGAGAACCTGGTCCACGACGACCAGATCGGGAAGCTGTCGGTCGTCGGTGCCGGCATGCGCACGCACTCGGGCGTCTCCGCCACCCTGTTCGAGGCGCTGAGCGTCGCGGGCATCAACATCGAGATGATCTCCACCTCCGAGATCCGCATCTCCGTGGTGGTGCGCGGCGACGACCTCGCCGAGGCCGCCCGCGTCGTGCACACGGCCTACGGCCTCGACGGCGACATCGAAGCCACCGTCCACGCCGGCACCGGCCGCTGACCCGCGTGCTGTCGGGCCTCGAGCTTCCCGTCGACGTCTCGACGCGGGCCGGCGTCGTCACCCTGCGTGTCGCGGGCACCGACGATCTGGACGCCCTCATGGCGCTCCTGTCGGACGACCCGATCAGCGCCGCGCGCGGCGACACCGGCCTCGAGCAGAATCGGCCGGCGTACGCACGGGCCCTCGAGCGGATCGCCGCCGACCCGGCCAACGCGCAACTCGTCGCGGTCTCGCGGGACCGGATCGTGGGCACGATGCAGCTGACCGTGATCCCGGGGCTCGCGCGTGCCGGCGCGGACCGTCTGCAGGTCGAGACCGTGCGTGTCGCGAGCGACTGCCGCTCCTCAGGGATCGGGGCGGCGATGATGCGCTGGGTCGCAGACGTCGCCGCACCCGCGCTGGGCGCCACCCTCATCCAGCTCACCTCCGACGCCGCGCGTGTCGACGCACACCGCTTCTATGAGCGCCTGGGCTACGCGCCCTCGCACGTCGGCTTCAAGCTGCGCGTGCCCTCGGCCTGATCGCACGCACGCGAGCGAGCGGATGCCGCGGCCCGCGGCATCCGTCGCACGACAGCTGTAACGGCGGACCGAGGCGCCGGTGCGCGGCGGTAGAATCGCCGAAACCCGCGCGTCCGACGGTGCCCGCGCGTCCGCTTCACGCTCGTACCCACGCTGAGGACTCACCCATGACCCGCATCTCCGATTCAGGACTCTCCGTCGCCGTCGTCGGCGCCACCGGCCAGGTCGGCGGCGCGATGATCGACATTCTCGAGGAGCGCGGGTTCCCGGTGCGGGAGATCCGCGCCTTCGCGACGGCCCGTTCGGCCGGATCCGACGTCATCTTCCAGGGCAAGGCCGTCACCGTGGAGGATGTCGCCACCGCCGAGCTCGACGGCATCGACATCGCCCTCTTCTCGGCCGGCGCCACCGGCAGCCGTGCGCACGCGCCGCGCTTCGCCGAGGCGGGCGCCGTCGTCATCGACAACTCCAGCGCGTGGCGTATGGACCCCGACGTGCCGCTCGTCGTGAGCGAGGTCAACCCGCACGCGATCGCCGAGGCGCGCAAGGGCATCATCGCGAACCCCAACTGCACAACGATGGCCGCGATGCCGATCCTGAAGGTCCTCGATGCCGAGGCCGGTCTCGAGCGGCTCATCATCAGCACGTACCAGGCTGTCAGCGGCTCGGGTCTCGCGGGCGTCCAGGAGCTCCTGGGTCAGCTCGAGGGAGTCTTCGCACAGGGCGACGTCGAGCGCCTCGCCCGCGACGGCGCGGCCCTCGACTTCCCGCAGCCCGAGAAGTACATCGCCCCGATCGCGTTCGACGTCATCCCGTTCGCCGGGAACCTCGTCGACGACGGGCTCAACGAGACCGACGAGGAGAAGAAGCTCCGCAACGAGAGCCGCAAGATCCTCGAGCTGCCCGAGCTCCGCGTCGCCGGCACGTGTGTGCGCGTGCCCGTCCTCACCGGCCACTCGCTGTCGATCAACGTGGAGTTCGCGCGCGACATCACGCCCGACCGGGCGCGCGAGGTGCTCGCCTCGGCCCCCGGTGTGAAGCTCGAGGAGGTTCCCACGCCGCTGCAGGCCGCCGGCACCGACCCGAGCTATGTCGGCCGCATCCGCGCGGACCAGTCCGCGCCCGAGGGCAAGGGTCTCGTGCTGTTCATCTCGAACGACAACCTGCGCAAGGGCGCCGCGCTCAACGCGGTGCAGATCGCGGAGCTCATCGCGGCCCGGTCCCTGAGCCTGTCGAACGACGGCGCCACCGCCTGACCTTCACCTCCACGACTCCAAGGGAGCGGATGCCGCGGCCGCGGCATCCGCTCCCTTGTCGTTTCGGCAAGAACCCCGAGACTTTCCGGGGAGGAGCCGTCGCCCGGTCAGGGGTGCTTTCGGGCGGAACTAGAATCATCTGGTGACCGAAACGCCCTCCGACGCCCTGCCCAGCCCTGACGACAGCGATCTCCCCACGGGGACGGTCGACGTTCTGCTGATCGGCGGCGGCATCATGAGCGCGACGCTGGGCACGCTGCTGCAGCAGCTGCAGCCCGACCTCAAGATCGCCGTCTTCGAACGGCTGAGCGATGTCGCGCAGGAGAGCTCGAACCCCTGGAACAACGCCGGCACCGGCCACGCGGCACTCTGCGAGCTGAACTACATGCCCGAGGGCAAGGACGGCACGGTCGACCCCGCCAAGGCGATCTCGATCAACGAGCAGTTCCAGCAGAGCCGCCAGCTGTGGTCGTCGCTCGTCGAAGCCGGCGTGCTCGACGCCCCGTCGACGTTCATCAACTCCACCCCGCACATGACCTTCGTGCGCGGCGAGAAGGATGTCGCCTACCTCAAGAAGCGCTACGAGGCGCTGAAGGACGAGCCGCTCTTCGCGGGCATCGAGTACAGCGAGGATTCCCGGGTCATCAACCAGTGGGCACCGCTGCTGATGCAGAAGCGCCGCAAGGGCGAGCCGTTCGCCGCCACCCGGATGCCGGCAGGCACCGACGTCGACTTCGGTGCGCTGACCCACCAGCTCATCGACCGGCTCGCCGAGAACGGCGCCGACGTCCGCCTCAACACCGAGGTGCGCGGCCTGAAGCGCCTGCCCGATGGCACCTGGCGCGTGAAGTACCGTCGCACCGTCGGCCACACGCCCGGCGAGATCCGCGCGAAGTTCGTCTTCGTCGGCGCCGGCGGCTGGGCCCTCAAGCTGCTGCAGCGCTCCGGCATCCCCGAGATCTCCGGCTACGGCGTGTTCCCGATCGGTGGGCAGTTCCTGAAGACCTCCAACCCGGCGGTCGTCGCCCAGCACAAGGCCAAGGTCTACTCGCAGGCCTCGGTGGGCGCCCCGCCGATGTCCGTGCCGCACCTCGACACCCGCGTCGTCGACGGCGAGGCGTCCCTGCTCTTCGGCCCGTTCGCGACCTTCAGCCCGAAGTTCCTCAAGACCGGCTCGTGGTTCGACATCGTGGGCCAGGTGCGCCCCGGCAACCTGGGCCCGATGCTCAAGGTCGCGTGGGACAACCCCAGCCTCATCACCTACCTCGTCGGCGAGCTGCTGAAGAACCACGCCAAGAAGGTCGACAGCCTGCGCGTCTTCATGCCGACGGCCAAGGACGAGGACTGGCACATCATCCAGGCCGGCCAGCGGGCCCAGGTGATGAAGAAAGACCCGGAGAAGGGCGGCGTGCTGCAGTTCGGGACCGAGGTCGTCACCGGAGCGGACGGCACGATCGCAGGTCTCCTGGGTGCGTCGCCGGGCGCATCGACCGCTGTGTCGATCATGCTGGGTCTCCTCAAGACGTGCTTCCCCGACCGCATCGACGCGTGGGAGCCGCGTCTGCGCGAGCTGATCCCGACGTACGGCGACACGCTCAACGCGCGTCCCGAGGTCGCGCAGGAGCTGCTCGGCGACACGGCGGAGGCGCTCGCGCTCACCGCGTAGTCCGCCATGAGACTGTGGTCGCTGCATCCGTCGATCCTCGACCGAGCAGCTCTGGTGGCGTGCTGGCGTGAGGGCCTCCTCGCTCAGGCGGTGCTCGCGGGCAGCACGCGCGGCTACACCCGGCACCCTCAGCTCGAGCGGTTCCGGGCGGTCGACGAGCCGCTCGACGCGATCGGCCACTACCTCAGCGGCCTGCGAACGGAGGCGGCAGCGCGCGGCTACTCGTTCGACGGCTCGCGCGTGCTGCGACCGGATGCCGCGGCCCCCGGCATCCCCGTCACCTCCGGCCAGCTGGGCGTCGAGCTGGCGCACCTGCGCGCCAAAGCGTCCCTCCGCGACCCGGGGTGGCTGCCGCGGGTTCCCGAGGTCGCCAAGCCGGCGCCGAGCTTCATCGAGCGCCCGGGCGCCATCGAGTCATGGGAGCGCGGAGTGGTCACCTCCTAGATTGGCCGCGCTGGTCGCGCGGGCGGCGACTGCGGCGGGTGGTGCCGCCGCCACCGACTACGCTCGATCCGTGGCCAAGCTCTACTTCCGCTATGGGGCGATGAATTCCGGCAAGTCGACGTCGCTCCTTCAGGCCGCGTACAACTACGAGGAGCGCGGGCAGCACGTCCTGCTCGCCAAGCCCATGGTCGACACCAAGGGCGCCGACCAGATCGACAGTCGCCTCGGCGTCAAGCGCACGGTCGACTTCCTCGTCGGCCCGGACGACGACATCCGGGCCCTGTTCGCCGAGCATCGGGCGCGGGTGAGGGCGGATGCCGCGGCCACGCTGGTCCCGGAATCCGAGGAGCACGAGGTCGACGTCGCATGCTTCCTCATCGACGAGGCGCAGTTCCTGACGCGCGAGCAGGTGGACGACCTGCTGCGCATCGTCGTGTTCGATGGCGTGCCGGTGCTGGCCTACGGCATCCGCACCGACTTCCAGACGCAGGCGTTCCCCGGCTCGGCGCGGTTGCTCGAGCTCGCTCACAGCCTCGAGGAGCTCAAGACGATCTGCCGCTGCGGTCGCAAAGCTCTTTTCAACGCCCGTCTCGTCGGCGGCCGGTTCGTGTTCGACGGTGACCAGGTCGCCATCGACGAGCTCAGCGCGGACCGCGTCACCTACGAGTCGCTGTGCGCCGAGGACTACCTGCGTGCGTCGGGCGGGCGCCTGGAATGACGCCCCGCCGGGCGGCGCTCAGGCGGTCTCGGGGGCGCGTCCGCGACGGCGGGGGAGCGGCACCAGCATCGACGTCGCGCGCTGGTAGTCGCGGTAGGCCGGGTACTTCGCGGCCGAGATCGACTCGGTGAAGATGGTCGAGCCGATGAAGAGCACCGTGAGCAGCGCCGGCCCCGCGATCGTCCAGTTGAGCCAGCTTCCGCCGTCGGCGACGAGCGCCACTGCTCCGAGCGCGTAGAACGCCCACCACTGCGCCTGCTCGAAGAAGAAGTTCGGGTGGCGGCTGTACGCGAACAGACCGGTCGTCAGGAACCCCGGCTCGAGGGTGCCTCCGGCCGCCTTCTTGGCCCGGTGGAAGGCCCACTGCTGCTGGTCGGCCACCGTCTCGCCCACCAGGAACGCGGCGAAGATCACCGAGAACGCGGCATCCCATCCGTTGAAGGGCGTCGGGTGCTCCCACGCGATGTAGGCGGGCAGCGTGATGAGCACCAGGAGAGCGCTCTGGAACCCGACGATGAAGAGCAGATTGAACACCTGGAACTGCCACCGCTTCATACGGCCGCGCAGGACCGCCCAGCGGTAGTCCTCCATGCCGGTGTAGCCGCCCTTGCGAGCGAAGTTGAAGGTGAGCCGCACGCCCCACGCCGTCACCAGCACAGCCATCACGACGAGCCTCGTGGCGTCGACGCCGGCGGCGAGGGCGGCGCCGGCGAAGATCCACACGTAGATCACCGGCACGATCGACCAGATCCGGTCGATCCACGACGTCTCGTTGGTGATGAGGGAGGTGATCCAGCAGAACGCGGCGGCGACGCCCGCGACGATGAGGACGAGGAGGAGGGGTTCCATGGGGTCAGAGTATCGGTCCAGCGCGACATCGCGCGTCACTCGGCTTGTCTGTGGTAGGACCACACGTTATCGTGGTCTGACCACACCATGCACTTCATAGAGGAGGGCATGCGGATCCGACATCGATGAGGAGATCCGTGGCAGGGACCCCGACTTCGCCGGCGCTCGCGCCGGCCCGCGCCTGGCGCGTGGTGCTCGAGAAGATCGAGACCGACCTGCTCGACGGCACGCTGCGCCCCGGCGATCGGCTCGCGCCAGAACGCGAACTCGCAACGACCCTCGGAGTCGGCCGTTCCAGCGTGCGCGAAGCACTGCGGGTGCTCGAGGTGATGGGTCTCATCCGCACCGGCACGGGCTCGGGACCGACCTCGGGTGCCATCATCATCGCCACGCCGGAAGGCGGCATGTCCGCCCTGCTGCGACTGCAGGTCGCCGCGCAGGGGTTCCCCTTCGACGACGTGGTCGCCACCCGCCTCGTGCTCGAATCCGCCGTCGTCGATGCTGTCGCGACCGATCCTGCCCTGTCGACGGCGCGCGCTCGCGAGGTGCTGGAGGCGATGGACGCCGACGATCTCACGGCACCGGAGTTCCTCGCGCTCGATGCGCAGCTGCACCTGGCCCTCGCCGAGGCATCGGGCAATGTCGTGATCGCCGCCATGATGGCGGGCCTCCGCACCGCGATCGAGTCGTACGTGCAGGCGGGTGCCGCCGGCATCGCCGAATGGGATGCCGCGGCCGACCGACTGCGCCACGAGCACCACGCGATCCTCGACGCCGTCGACGCGGGCGATGCCGCTCGCGCCCGCACCCTCGTCCATGACCACATCGTCGGCTACTACTCGTCGGCGGGCCTCGCCCGCTCCGCGGCCGCCGACTCCGTCCCCGGATCCGCTGTGACGGATCCGACCTCCTGAAAGGCACTCCCATGGTCCAGCGCCAGCTCCCCAAGCCTGCAGAGCTCCTCGAGCTCATGCAGTTCAAGAAGCCTGAACTCGACGGCCGCAAGCGCCGGCTCGAGGCGGCGCTCACGATCCACGACCTGCGCACGATCGCCAAGCGCCGCACGCCCAAGGCGGCCTTCGACTACACCGACGGCGCCGCCGAGGGCGAGTTCTCGCTCGCCCGCGCGCGCCAGGCATTCGAAGACGTGGAGTTCCACCCCGACATCCTGCGTCCGGCTGAGCACGTGGACATGTCGACCGAGATCCTCGGCGGTCCGTCGGCTCTGCCCTTCGGCATCGCGCCGACGGGCTTCACGCGCCTGATGCAGACCGAGGGCGAGACCGCCGGTGCGGGCGCGGCCGGTGCCGCCGGCATCCCGTTCACGCTGTCGACGCTCGGAACGACGTCGATCGAGGACGTGAAGAAGGCAAACCCACACGGCCGCAACTGGTTCCAGCTGTACGTCATGCGCGATCGCGAGATCTCGTACGCGCTGGCCCGCCGCGCCGCGGCCGCCGGGTTCGACACGCTCCAGTTCACCGTCGACACCCCCGTCGCCGGCGCCCGCCTGCGCGACAAGCGCAACGGCTTCTCGATCCCGCCGCAGCTGACGCTGGGCACGATCATCAACGCCATCCCGCGGCCGTGGTGGTGGTACGACTTCCTCACCACCCCGAAGCTC
>Ga0160430_101005_pt1 | contig 11965 bp, 9 predicted proteins | sample HID1971I_E0MG_FD_108274 | JGI IMG/M metagenome (GOLD analysis project Ga0160430, IMG submission 108274) | Enriched millipede-associated microbial communities from UW Madison campus, WI, USA - HID1971I_E0 MG | ecosystem: Host-associated > Arthropoda: Insects > Digestive system > Unclassified ...
CCGCCCGACGGGCGCGGCATCCGCGACGGCCTCGACCTGTTGCGCGAGCTGGGCGCCATCGACGACGACCGCGGCGACCGTGCCGGGCGAGGTGCGGGCGACGCGCGCGCGAGCCGCGACGGGCGAGCGGATGCCGCGGCCGCCCGCGGCCCGCAGCTCACCCGCATCGGCCGCCAGCTCTCGCGCCTGCCGATCGAGCCGCGATTCGCGCGCATGGTGCTCGAGTCCAAGACGCAGGGCGTCTCGCGCGAGGTGCTCGCGATCGTGGCCGGCCTCACCGTGCAGGACCCTCGTGAGCGCCCGCTCGAGCGACGCGAGCAGGCCGACCAGTTCCATGCCCGGTTCGTCGACCCCACGAGCGACTTCCTCAGCCTGCTGAACCTCTGGAACCACCTCGAGGCCAAGCAGCGCGAGCTCTCGGGCAGCGCGTTCCGCCGCATGTGCAAGTCCGAGTACCTCAACTACCTGCGCGTGCGCGAGTGGCAGGACCTCGTGCGCCAGCTCGTGCGCCTCGCGAAGCCGCTCGGCCTGCACGTGGCCAAGGAGGCCGGCGAGCCCAACGGCGACGGCATCCACCGCGCGCTCCTCGCTGGCCTGCTCTCGCAGATCGGCCTGCGAGACGACAGCAAGACGTCGACCGGGCGCGGCGGGGCCGGCTCGGCGCGCGAGTCCGAGCGCAAGGGCCGCCGGCAGCAGGCCGAGTTCGTGGGCGCCCGCAGCACGCGCTTCGTGGTGTTCCCCGGCTCCGCGCTCGCGAAGAAGCCGCCGGCCGCGATCATGAGCGCCGAGCTCGTCGAGACGAGCCGCCTGTTCGCCCGCACGAACGCGGCCATCGACCCGGCGTGGGCCGAGCAGCTCGCGGGTCCCCTCGCAAAGCGCTCGTTCAGCGAGCCGCGCTGGGAGCGCCGCCAGGGCTCCGCCGTCGCCGACGAGAAGGTCACGCTCTTCGGCGTGCCGATCGTCGCCAAGCGCCGCATCCTCCTCGGCCGCGTCGACCCGTCGCTCGCACACGAGCTGTTCCTCCGGCACGCGCTCGTCGAGGAGGACTGGGATTCCGACCGCCTCGACCAGCGGGTCTTCGGGTTCGTACGCGCCAACCGCGAGCTCCGTCGCGAGCTCGGCGAGGTCGAGGAGCGCACGCGTCGCCGCGACATCCTCGTGGGCGACGAGACCGTCATGCGCTTCTACGAGGCGCGCGTGCCCGCCGAGGTCGCCGACACCCGCTCGTTCGAACGCTGGTGGCGCGCCGAGCACCGCCGCACCCCCGACCTGCTCACGATGACGCGCGCCGACCTGCTCGGCGAGGACGCCGTGGCCGACACCGGCGAGGCGTTCCCAGACCGCTGGCGGCAGGGCTACCAGACCTACTCGCTCGCGTACCGGTTCGAGCCGGGCACCGACGACGACGGCGTGACCGTGGTGGTTCCGATCGTGCTGCTGCCGCGCATCAGCCCGGCCGGGTTCGACTGGCAGGTGCCGGGGCTCCGCGACGAGCTCATCACGGCGCTGCTGCGCACCCTGCCGAAGGTGATCCGCCGGCAGGTCGTGCCGGCGGCCGAGTGGGCCGCGAAGATCGCCGCCGAGCTGCCGACCGGACCCGAGCGCGGCGAGGAGCGCGAGCCGTTCACCGCGGTGGTGGGCCGCACGATTCGCGCGCTGACCTACGCCACGGTCGACCCGAGCGACTTCGACCTCGAACGGGTTCCGCCGCACCTGCGGGTCACGTATCGCGCGGTCGACGAGCGGGGCCGCACGCTCGGCACCTCGAAGGACCTCGCCGAGTTGCAGGCGACGCTCGCCGACCGCACCCGGGAGGCCGTCGCGAAGGCCGTCACGGCGGTCCCGGATGCCGGCGGCCGGCGTCGACCCGGTCGCGGCGCGGCATCCGGCTCCACGACCGACGGACCCCGCAGCGGCGCACCCGCGACCCGGCCCGCCGCCGTCGACCCGGCGCTCGCCGAGCGCTCGGGCATCACGGCGTGGGAGTGGGACGAGCTGCCCGCGCACCTCGACACCCGCCAGGCGGGCAACGTGATCCGCGCGTACCCCGCCCTCGTCGACGAGAAGACGGGCGTGGCGCTGCGACTCCTTGCCACGGCCGAGGAGCGGGACCGGGCGTCGCGCCGCGGCATCCGTCGCCTCCTCGTGCTCGCCACGCCGACGCCCGTCGCGTACGTGCAGGAGCACCTGTCGAACGAGGAGAAGCTCGCCCTCGCGACCAGTTCGTACCCGGGAACGCGGGCGCTGCTCGACGACTGCGTCGCGGCCTGCGTCGACGCCGAGCTGCGCGCCAGGCACCCCGACGGGCTCGTGCGCACCCGCGCCGAGTTCGAGGCCGTGCGCGACGCGATCGCGGGCTCGATCATGGACCGCATGTTCGAGACCGTCGCGCTCGTCGCCCGGATCCTCCGCACGGCGCGCGACGTCGACCGGGCGATCTCGAAGGCGTCGAGCATCAACCTGATGTCGTCCCTCGGCGACGCGCGGTCGCAGCTCGAGGCGCTCGTGCCCGCCGGGTTCGTCTCGGCGACCGGTCTCGAGCGGCTGCGGCACCTGCCGAGGTACCTCGACGCGATCGCCGCGCGCATCGCGAAGCTCGTCGAGAACCCCGGTCGCGACCGGCAGGCCATGAACCAGTTCACGCCGTCGTTCGAGGCGTTCGAGGCCGCCGGCGGGCACGTGCCGATCGACCCAGAGGCGCCCGAACGGCTCGTGCGCGTGCGGTGGATGCTCGAGGAGCTCCGCGTCAGCCTCTTCGCCCAGGAACTGCGCACGGCCGAGACCGTCTCGCCGCAGCGCATCGCGAAGGCGCTCGCCGGCTGATCCGGGGTGCGACACGGCGTACATGCGACGCCCGGCGACGGGCCCCGACGTACCCTCGCCCGCGACATCCGGATCGATAGAGTGGTGCCACCGTGGGTAGCTACACCGATCTCCTCAGAACCTCGGGCGTCGCTCGCATCATCGCCGCCCAGCTCACCGCGCGCTTCCCATCGGGCATGCTCTCGCTCGCGTTCCTCCTGCACGTCGAGCAGTCCACCGGATCGTACGGCGCCGCCGGACTCGTGCTCGCGGCGACCTCGATCGGCCAGGCCATCGCCGGCCCGCTCACGAGCCGCCTCATGGGCCGACTCGGCATGCGCCCCGTGCTCATCGTCACGACCGCGGTCTGCGTCACGGGAATCGTCTCGATCGGCGTGCTGCCGCTGACCGTGCCGCTCTACATGCTCGTGGGCTTCATCACCGGACTCGCGACCCCGCCGGTGCAGCCGGCCGTGCGCACGATCTACCCCAAGATGGTCAACTCCCGCCAGCTGACTCCGCTGTTCTCGCTCGACGCCTCCGCGCAGGAGATCATCTGGGTCGTCGGCCCCGTGGTCACGACGCTCGTGGCGACGCAGATCGGCACGATCTGGGCGATCCTCCTCGCCGCGGTCATGATGGTCGGCGGCGGCGCCTGGTTCATCAGCTCGCCCGAGCTCGGGCGCGTGCGCATCCCACGGTCCAAGCGCCGGTTCGGGGTCGTGCTCACCCGTCCGGCGGTGCTGCTCGCGACCATCGTCGGGTTCCTCCTCATCGGCGCGTGCGCCGCGGTCGAGGCCGGCGTCGTCGCGGTCTTCGGCCACGGCGGCCCCGAGGCCGGCATCGTGCTCGCCATCTTCTCCGTCGGCTCGCTCGCCGGCGGCCTGCTCTTCGGCCACATCCCGATCGGCCCGTGGGCGACCGCCCGCCGCATGTTCATCGTGTTCGCGGGCATGTCGCTCGCCGCCTTCGTCATGGACTTCTGGTGGCTCTCGGCCACCCTGTTCATCGCCGGCATCGGCATCGCCCCCGCGCTCGCCGTGCTCTTCTCGATCGTGTCGTCGAGCGTCAAGTTCTCGGACACGGCCGAGGCCTACGGCTGGGTCGGCACCGGCCAGCTCATCGGCGCCGCCCTCGGATCGGCGCTGGCCGGCTTCTTCATCGACGGCTACGGCGCGCAGGGCGCATTCTGGATCGCTGCCGGGTTCGCGTTCGTCGGCGTGCTGGTGCCGACGTTCGGCCGCCGCTGGCATCCCGATCTGCGCGGCCGTGACGCGAGCCCGATCCCCGACACCGAACCCGTTCCCCTGCAACCGAGCTGATCGGAGTCCGCATGACCGACGCACCGCTCCCCCTCGCCCCTCGGCTCGACCTCGCCGACGGCGCGCGCATCCCGCAGCTCGGCTTCGGGCTCTACAAGGTGCCGGCGGCGGATGCCACGGGGCTGGCGCTCGCGGCCATCGACGCCGGCTACCGGCATCTCGACACGGCCGCGTTCTACGCGAACGAGGCCGAGGTCGGTCGCGCCGTGCGCGAGACCGAGGTCGCCCGCGACGACCTGTTCGTCACGAGCAAGGTCTGGAAGGACGACAACGGGTTCGACGCGACGCTCCGCGCGTTCGACGCGTCGATGGAGCGCTTCGGCCTCGACGCGCTCGACCTGTTCCTCATCCACTGGCCGGTGCCGTCGACCGATCTCTATGTCGACACGTGGCGCGCGCTCGTGCGGCTGCAGGCCGAGGGGCGCGTGCACTCGATCGGCGTCTCGAACTTCCACGTGCACCACGTCGACCGCATCGTCGACGAGACCGGGGTCGCGCCCGTGGTCAACCAGGTGGAGCTGCACCCGTGGCTGCCGCAACGCGAACTGCGAGAAGACCACGCGGCACGCGGCATCCGGGTCGAGGCGTGGTCGCCGCTCGCGCGCGGGCGCGTGCTCGACGACCCGACGCTCGCGCTCATCGCCGCGCGTCATGACCGCAGCCCCGCGCAGGTCGTGCTGCGATGGCACATGCAGCAGGGCGTCATCGCGATCCCGAAGGCCTCCTCGCCCGCCCGACTGCGCGAGAATCTCGACGTGTTCGACTTCGAGCTCGACGAGGTCGACCTCGCGGCGATCGCGGCCCTCGAGTCGGGCGAGCGCACCGGACGCGACCCCGACCTCGACTGAGCCCGGGGCGACCCGAACCAGAGGCCGAACGAGCGGGCGGCGCGGTTCGTTGGGGCCGTTCGACGACTCCCAGCAAAGCGCAATCCGATCGTGATCGCACTCCCAGCCGAGGCCCAGACATCGGGTTCGCGCCCCGCAGTACCGTGTGCGCATGAGAGCCTCGCAGCGCAGCACCCCGCCCCGGATCCACCGTCGATTCGCGGCCGCCGCAGCCGTCGCGATCGCCTCCATCGCGCTCCTCGCCGCGTGCAGCGCCGGCGCGGGCAGCGATGCCCAGTCGGCCGCCGTCGGCCCCGGGGCCGAGGCCCCGATGCTCGACCAGGCACCCGAGGAGATGACGGGCGAGATGGCGCTCCAGGCCGCCGGCGGAGACGCCGCTCAAGACGCGGCATCCGTCGATCGCAGTGTCGTCACCACCGGCTGGGTCTCGGTCACCATCGACGACCCGGTGGATGCCGCGGCCGACGCCGTGGAGGTCGCGACGCGGGCCGGCGGGCGCGTCGACGGGCGCGTCGAGCGTCCGGGCACCGACATCGAACCGGCCAGTGCGTCGCTCGTGCTGCGGATCCCGGCCGACGCCCTCCACGCCGTGCTCGACGACCTCCGGGCACTCGGCGACGTCACCTCGGTGCAGCTCGAGGCGGCGGATGTCACGCAGCAGCACCAGGACCTCGACGCCCGCATCGGCGCGCTCACCGCATCGGTCGCGCGCATGAAGGCGCTCCTCGCCGAGGCGGCCGACATCGGCGACCTCATCGCGATCGAGTCGGAGCTGACCACCAGGCAGGGCGAGCTCGACGGGCTCGCGCAGCAGCGCGAGCAGCTCGAGGATCCGATCGCGTACTCGACGCTCTCGGTCGACCTCAGCACCGAGGGTGCCGCGCCGTCGCCGGCGCCCGACGGGTTCTGGGGCGGCCTCGTGGCCGGATGGACCGGACTGGTCTGGTTCCTCGGCTGGCTGGGCGTCGCCCTCGGCGTGATCCTGCCGTGGCTGCTCGCGGCGGCCGTCGCGGTCGCGATCGTGCTCGGCATCGTGCGGCTGGCACAGGCTCCGGGCCGCCGGCGTGCGCGCGAGGCCGCGGCCCGGGAAGCGGCAGCGGCAGCGGCAGCGGCAGCGGACGCCGTCGGAGCCGATGGCACCGCCGACGCCGACGCCAGCGCCGACGACGGGAACCGTCCCGGCGTAGTCTGACGACGTGACCGCGACGCCCGAGAACCTGCTCGACGACGACCTGCTCGAACGCTTCCGAGAACGGGCCGCGCGCTACGACCGCGACAACGCGTTCTTCGACGAGGACCTCGTCGAGCTCCGCGAGATCGGCTACCTGCGCGCGCTCGTGCCGACGCGTCACGGCGGCCTCGGCTGGGGGCTCGACGACGCGGTGCGCGGGCAGATGCGACTCGCGGGCGCGGCGCCGGCCACGGCCCTCGCCGTGAACATGCACCTCGTCTGGACCGCGGTCGCGAAGATCCTCGACGACCGCGGCGACGACACGCTCGCGTTCCTTCAGCGCGAAGCCGGAGCGGGCGAGGTGTTCGGCTTCGGCATCAGCGAGGCCGGCAACGACCTCATGCTCTTCGGCTCGCGCACCGAGGCCGACCCGCAGCCCGACGGCGGCTACCGCTACACGGGCCGCAAGATCTTCACGTCGCTCTCACCGGCCTGGACCCGACTCGGCACCATGGGGCTCGACACGGCCTCGGCCGATGCCCCGAAGCTCGTCTACGGCTTCATCGACCGCGAAGACCCCGACGTGCGGATCCTCGACGACTGGGACACGCTCGGCATGCGCGCCAGCCAGAGCCGCACGACCGTGCTCGACGGCGCGTACGCGGCATCCGACCGCATCGTCCGCCGGCTCGATCCGGGACCGAACGCCGACCCGCTCGTGTTCGGCATCTTCGCGAGCTTCGAGCTGCTGCTCGCCTCCGTATACGCGGGCATCGGTGCCCGAGCCCTCGACCTGGCCGTCGCCGCGGCGCACCGGCGCACCTCGATGAAGCGCGACGGTACGCCATACGCGCACGACCCCGACATCCGTTGGCGCATCGCGGATGCCGCGCTCGCGCAGGACGCGCTCGAACCCCAACTGCTCGCCGTGGCCCGCGACCTCGACGGCCTCGTCGACCACGGGTCGCGCTGGTTCGCGAAGCTCGTTGGCGTGAAGGTGCGCTCGACCGAGACCGCGAAGCAGGTCGTCGACCAGGCCGTGCGCGTCTCGGGCGGGTCGAGCTACTTCGCCGGCTCCGAGATCGGGCGGCTCTACCGCGACGTGCTGGCCGGCATCTTCCACCCGTCCGACGACGAGTCGGCGCACGCGACGGTGGCGAACGCCTGGCTGGGGCCCGTTCCCGAGTGAGGGCGGGCGGGCGGCGGCATCCGCTCGATAGACTGCCCTCGTGCGGCGCAGGGCCGCGCACTCGTCAAGGGGGTCGTCGTGAGCGCCGTTCTGTTCATCATCGCCATGGCCGTGTTCGTGTTCGGCATGTGGCTCATGGGCAACGCCACGCATGTCGCCGGGTTCGAGGCGATCGTGTTCTTCGCGGGCATCCTGTGCATCGCGATCTCGATGGCGATCCCGCTGAGCTTCCTCGGCCGCAGCGACAAGGCCTGAGCGCCGCTCGATGACGCTGCCGCAGCAGGACACCCGCGTCACCTATCCGGCCGGCGAACTCGTGCAGCCCGCACGGGTGCTGCACGTCGAGCCCGTCGATGGGCGGTTGGTCGTCGTCACCGACACCACCAGCTTCCACCCCGTCGACGCCGCCTGGCCCGACCAGCCGGCCGACACGGGCGCCATCGAGGCGCACGGCGTCAGCGTGGCCGTGCACGAGGCGGTCGTCGCGGCGACCGACGGCTCCGCGCTCCACCTCGGCGCCGATATCCCGGTGCGCAAGGGCACCGATGGTTGGTCGTTCCTCGTCGCGCACCTCGTCGACGGCGATGCCGCGATCGCCGAAGGCGACCGGGTCGCGATCACGGCGGATGCGTCGGCGCGGCGCGCCCTCTCGCTCGGCCACACGGCCTGCCATGCGGCATCCCTCGCCCTGAACCTCGCGCTGGCGTCGCGCTGGTCGAAGCCCGCACGTCCCGACGCGCTCGGCAACCCCGACTTCGACGGCATCGCCATCGCCTCGAGCCGCATCGAGCCCGGCGGCTCGGTCGACCGCTACCGGCTCAACAAGTCGCTCCGACGCGCCGGCTTCGACGCCGCCGGCCTCCTCGAGGCCGACCTCGACGATCTCGCCCGCACCGTCACCGCGACCGTGCAGGGCTGGGTCCTCGCGAACGCACCGGTCCGCATCGACCGCGACGGCGACGGGCTCACCGACCGCCGCACCTGGATCGCCGAACTGCCCGTCGGCACGGCGGCGATCCCGTGCGGCGGCACCCATGCCGACTCGCTCGGCGAGCTCGGCAACGCGCAGGTCGCCCTGCAGCTCGTCGACGACGACGGCACGCCCGTGCTCGAGATGCGCACGAGCGTCACGGTCTGACCCCCAGCGGCAGGGCGAGCCGCGTCGAACCGGACGGCGGCCCCTCCGGCGGGGTTACGATATCCGCTGTGGGTATTCGCATCGAGAAGGTCGACCTGCCGGGCATCGGCGTGCGTCACGACCTGGTGACCGAAGGCGGGCGGCGCATCAGCGTCGTCTCGCACCGCGACGGCGAGCGCGACCTCGGCGTCTTCGACCGGGACGATCCCGACGCGTGCCGTGATTCGATCCAGCTGAACGACGACGAGGCGGCGGCGCTGGCCGACGTGCTCGGCGCCTCGGTCATGCTGAGCCGGCTCACGAGCCTCAGCGACGAGACCGCCGGCCTGTACACCGAGCAGATCGCCCTGCCGACCGATTCGCCCTACCTGAATCGCACGCTCGGCGAGACGAAGGCCCGCACCCGCACGCACGCCTCGATCGTGGCCATCGTGCGCGACGGCACGATCATCCCCTCACCGACGCCGGCCGATCACCTTCGGGCGGGCGACGTCATCGTCGCGGTCGGAACACGAGAAGGACTCGACGGAGTAGCCAAGCTGCTCGCCAACGGCCCCGACTGATCGCCGGGCGCCGCCGATGCACGACACCACGCTGCTGCTGATCGAAGTCGGCGCGCTACTGCTCATCATGAGCCTGGCCGGGCGCCTCGCCCTGCGCATCGGCATGTCGCCGATCCCGTTCTACCTCGTGATCGGGCTCGCGTTCGGCGAGGGCGGCATCGTGCCGCTCGACGCGAGCGCCGAGTTCCTCGAGGCCGGCTCCGAGATCGGCATCATCCTGCTGCTCGCCCTGCTGGGGCTCGAGTACACCGCGCCCGAGCTCTTCGGGAGCCTCAAGTCCACGCGCGCCGCTGGCATCGTCGACGCGCTGCTGAACGCCGTGCCCGGTGCGCTCGTGGCACTGATGTTCGGCTGGGGGCCCCTCGCGGCGGTCGCGCTCGCCGGCGTCACGTGGGTGTCGTCCTCGGGCGTGGTGGCCACGCTGCTGCGCGACCTCGGGCGCCTGTCGAACCGCGAGACGCCCGCGATCCTGGGCGTGCTCGTCATCGAAGACCTGGCGATGGCGTTCTACCTGCCGATCCTCTCGGCGCTCGCCGTGGGTGCGAGCATCCTGCAGGGGGCCATCGGCGTGGCGATCGCGGTGGGCGTGGTCAGCGTCATCCTCTACGTCGCGCTCCGGCACGGGCACATCGTGTCGCGCCTGTTCCCGGCCGACCATGCCGAGCCGCTGCTGCTCGGCGTGCTCGGCCTCACGATGCTCGTCGCCGGACTCGCGGCGCAGGTGAGCGTCTCCTCGGCGGTCGGCGCGTTCCTCGTCGGCATCGCGCTCTCCGGCCGCGTCGCCGCGGCCGCGAGCCGGGTGCTGACGCCGCTGCGCGACCTGTTCGCGGCCACGTTCTTCGTGTTCTTCGGCATCACGTCCGACTCGTCGGCGCTCTGGTCGATGCTGCTGCCGGCGTTCCTGCTGGCGGTCGTCACGATCGCCACGAAGGTCGTCACGGGCGCCTACGCGGCCCGGCGTGCCGGCGTCGGCACGCTCGGCCAGTGGCGCGCGGGCTTCACGCTCGGGCCGCGCGGCGAGTTCTCGATCGTGATCGCGGGCATCGCGGTGGCCTCGGGCGCCGCGCCCGAACTCGCCTCGCTCGCGACGGCCTACGTGCTCATCACGATCATCTCGGGCACGTTCCTCGCGAGGGTCCCGGATGCCGCGTGGTTCCGCGCCCTCGTACGGCGCCGCGCCGCGCGGGCCAACGCCTGAGCGGGCGACCCGACGCGAGCGCCTCGACATGCGCGCCTCGACATGCGCGCCTCGACATGCGCGCCTCGACAGGGACTACTCGACCGAGCTCGACCGTTCGGCCGCGGCATCCGCCCGATCCTGTGCCGCGAGCGCACGCGCCGCGGCGAGCTCGTCGTCGACGTCGACGTCGGCGGCCAACAGCTCGCGCACGCGCGGCACCACCTGGGTGGCGTAACGCTCGATGCTGCCCATGATCGCCTCGTGCGAGAGTCCGCCGTTGGAGACCTTCATGTCGAAGCGGGTGGCGCCGGTGACCCGCAGCGCATCGGCGATGCGCTGCGCGACCGCCTCGGGCTCGCCCGCGTAGAGCGCGCCGTTGACGGCCTCGTCCTCGAAGTGCCGACGGTTCGTCGGGCCCCAGCCGCGCTCGGCGCCGATCTTGTTCATCATGGCCTCGTAGTGCGGCCAGAGCGTGTCGAGCGCCTCGGCGCGGCTGTCGGCGATGAAGCCCGGCGAGTGGATCGCGATGGGCTGCGGCTCGTGGCCGAACTGGTCGAGCGCGCGGCGGTACAGGTCGGCGAGCGGGGCGAAGCGGGCCGCACTGCCGCCGATGATCGCGAGCACGAGCGGGAGGCCGTAGTGCGCGGCGCGCACGACGGACTCGGGGCTGCCGCCGACGCCGATCCACGTCTTCAGCGAGCCGTGCTCGACGGTCGGGTACACGAGCTGGTCGGTCAGGGCGGGGCGCAGCTTGCCGCTCCAGGTGACGGGCTCCTGCGGCAGCAGCGCGGCGAAGAGCTCGAGCTTCTCGTCGAACAGCTCCTGGTACTGGGCGAGGTCGTACCCGAACAGCGGGAACGACTCGATGAACGACCCGCGCCCCAGGATCACCTCGGCGCGGCCGTTCGAGATGCCGTCCAGCGTGGCGAAGCGCTGGTGCACCCGCACGGGGTCGTCGCTGCTCAGCACGGTGACGGCGGAGCCGAGGTGGATGCGCTCGGTGCGGGCCGCGATCGCGGCGAGCACGACCTCGGGAGCCGAGACCGCGAACTCGTGGCGGTGGTGCTCGCCGACGCCGAAGAAGTCGAGTCCGAGCCGATCGGCGAGCACGCCCTCCTCGACGACGTTGCGCAGGACCTGCGCCTGCGAGAGCTTCGCGCCGTCGGCATCGAGGGTGACGTCGCCGAACGTGTCGACGCCGAATTCGTAGTGGGTCATGCTGCTCCGCCTTCATTCGTATGCGTTCGCATAGGCCAACCGCTCCTGCCCCGATGGTATTCCTGGGCTCCGCCGGGGAATGCGACATCCGCTCGCCGGGTTGAACCTGATGCACACGCATGGAACCTTCGGGCGCCGTTCGGTCGTGCGCGAGAGAATGGGGACATGCACGTGGCAGAACTGCCGTCGATCGGCATCTTCGGGGCGGGAAAGGTGGGCACCGCCCTCGCCCGCCTGCTCGTGGCATCCGGATACGAGGTCGTCATGGCCGGCTTCCCCCGGCAGACGGCGCTCGACCTGCTCGTCTCGGTCGTCGCGCCCGGTGCGAAGGTCGCCACCCCCGCCGAACTCGTGGCCGGGGCCGACGTGATCATCGTGGCCGTGCCGTTCGGCAAGGCCGGGAGCGTGCCGTGGGCCGACTTCGACGGCCGCATCGTGGTCGACGCGATGAACTACTGGCCCCCGGTCGACGGTCACATCGCCGAGATCGACGCCGACGAGCGGTCCACGAGCGAGATCATGGCGGCCCGCAAC
>Ga0160430_101018_pt1 | contig 11808 bp, 9 predicted proteins | sample HID1971I_E0MG_FD_108274 | JGI IMG/M metagenome (GOLD analysis project Ga0160430, IMG submission 108274) | Enriched millipede-associated microbial communities from UW Madison campus, WI, USA - HID1971I_E0 MG | ecosystem: Host-associated > Arthropoda: Insects > Digestive system > Unclassified ...
CAGGCTCGCCGCGCTCCTGGTGCTCGTATCGAGCATCGTGCTGCTCGCCGTCCTCCTCTTCTCGATCGGTCAGGGCGCCGCGGACGGCACGGACGAGACCCCGATCTCGATCTTCAACCCCTCGTACCTGATCCTCGCGGCCGGCATCTTCAACGCCTTCATCGCGGGCGACCTCTTCAACCTCTACGTCGGGTTCGAGATCCTGCTCGTCGCGTCCTACGTGCTGATCACGCTGGGCAGCACCGAGTCGCGCATCCGCACCGGCGCGGTGTACATCGTCGTCTCGCTCGTCTCGTCGATCCTGTTCCTCGCGTCGATCGCGATGATCTACGGCGCGCTCGGCACGGTCAACATGGCGCAGATCGCCGAGCGCATGTCCGAGCTCCCGCAGGAGACGCAGCTGGTGCTGCACCTGATGCTCGTGGTCGCCTTCGGCATCAAGGCGGCCATCTTCCCGGTGTCGTTCTGGCTGCCCGACTCGTACCCGACAGCGCCGGCCCCGGTCACCGCGGTGTTCGCCGGGTTGCTGACCAAGGTCGGCGTCTACGCGCTGATCCGCACCGAGACGCAGCTCTTCGCCTCGAACAGCATCGACACGCTGCTGCTGATCATCGCGCTCGCGACCATGATCGTCGGGGTGCTCGGCGCGGTCGCGCAGGCGGAGCTCAAACGAATCCTGTCGTTCACCCTGGTCAGCCATGTCGGCTACATGATCTTCGGTCTCGCGATAGCGACCCCCGCGGCCATCGGCGCGACGGTGTACTACATCGTCCACCACATCGTCGTGCAGACGACCCTGTTCCTCGCCGTCGGGCTCGTGGAACGTCGAGCGGGCAGCACCTCGATCCTGCGCGTGAAGGGCCTGCTGAAGGTCGCGCCCGTCATCGCCGTCCTCTACTTCGTGCCCGCGATCAACCTCGGTGGCCTGCCGCCGTTCTCGGGGTTCATCGGCAAGTTCGCGCTGTTCGAGGCCGCGGCGTCCGTGGGCACCCCGCTCATGATCGTGCTGATCTTCGGCGGCATCATCACCTCGCTGCTGACGCTCTACGCCCTCATGCGCGCCTGGAACCTCGCGTTCTGGCGCGAGGAGGAGGACTCGACCGAGACCGAGGGCCGCATCTCCTACCTCGGCAACGCTCCGGCCGCCGACGAGCAGCAGGAGACCCGCCGCATCCCGAAGATCATGACGGTCGCGACCGGAGGGATGGTCGCGGTCACGCTGGCGCTGACGATCTTCGCCGGCCCGCTCTACGCGCTCTGCGACCGCATCGGCGCCGCCCTGCTGCAGCCCGTGAGCCTGGTGCAGCTGGAAGAGGAGGTGGGCTGATGGGTCGCGACACCAAGCGCCACCTCTGGCGGGACATCCGGGTGCAGCTGCCGTTCCTCGCGTGGCTCGTCGTGCTCTGGATGCTGCTGTGGGCGCAGTTCACCGTGCTGTCGTTCCTCACCGGTCTCGTCGTCGCGATCTTCGTGACCCGCGTCTTCCGCCTGCCGACGGTCGCGCTCTCCGGTCGCGTGAACCTCTGGTACGCCGCGCTCTTCGTCGTGCAGTTCCTGTGGGCGGTGCTCAGCGGTGCGCTCTCGGTCACCGTGCAGGTCTTCGACTTCCGCCGGCAGCCGGGCACGGCCATCATCGCGGTGCCGCTGCGCTACGCCGATGACCTGGTGATGACGCACGTCGCCGTCGTGTCGTCGCTGATCCCCGGGTCGCTCGTCGTCGAGACCGATCGAGACCGACGCATCCTGTACCTGCACGTGATCGGGGTCAGGAACCGGGCCGATGTCGAGAAGCAGCGGGCCGGGGTGCTCACGTGGGAGCGCCGAGTCGTGCGTGCGCTGGGCGACCCCGCGCAGTACCGTGCCCTCAAAGCCGACCAGCGCGCCGGACTCGGATCGATGAAGGGCGGTGCCCGATGAACATCCTGCTCCTGCTGATCATGGTGGTGTTCGGCATCGCCGCCATCCTCGCGCTCATCCGCATCGTGCGCGGTCCGTCGATCCTCGACCGTGCCGTCGCCTCCGACGTGCTCCTCACCGAGGTGATGTGCGTGCTCGGTGCGGAGATGGCCATCAACGGTCACACCCGCAACATCCCCGTGCTCCTCATCATCGCCGCGATCGGGGTGTTCGGCTCCATCGCCGTCGCCCGTTTCGTCGCGAGAAGGGACAACACGACCTCATGAACGTCTTCGGTCTCATGATCCCGGACGCCGTCATCGACGTGGCCGTCCTGGTGCTGATCCTGCTCGGAGCCGTGCTCTGCCTGTCGGCTGCGGTGGGACTGCTGCACTTCCGCGACGTACCGTCGCGGCTGCACGCGGCCACCAAGCCTCAGGTGCTCGGCCTGCTGCTCATCTGCATCGCCATCGCCCTGTCGCAGCGCTCGATCGGCGGCATCCTGCTCGGGTTCGTGCTGGTGGCCCCCGTGGTGCTGATGCAGTTCGCGACCGCCCCGCTCTCGGCGCACATGGTCGGCCGACAGGCGTACCGCAACGGCACGATCGAGCAGCGCGGTCTCGTCGCGGACGAGCTGGCCGAGTCGAAGCAGACCCCGCCCGCCGCCGGCTGACGCCGCCGCCGAGGAGCCGGAACCCCGGGAGCCCGAACCCCGGGAGCCCGAACCCCGACGATGCCGGGCTCAGAGGCGTGCGGCGAACTCGTGGATGAGGCGCGCGGCGGGCTCGGAGTCGCTGATCAGGGTGCCGTGACCGTGGTCGGGGATGACCTCGAGCTCGGCCCCGGGGATCGCGTCGAGGATCTCACGGCACCAGCTCATCGGGGCGAGGGGATCGCTCTCCCCGCGCAGCACCAGCACCGGGCACTCGATGCGCACGAAGGCGTCTTCCGGCTCGTGCACGATGGTCGCGCGCATCTTGCGGATCAGGTGCGGACCGCCGCGCAGATACTCCCGGGCTCCGCGCCAGATCACGAGCGGCCGCTCACCGACCAGGTCGGTCAGCAGATACCGCGCCTGGGCGCCGATGTTGCGGGCCGCCTTGTTCACGGTGGGGCCCGCCAGCACCACGCCCTCGACGAGCTCGGGATGCCGGGCTGCGAGCTCCGCGGCGATCTGGCTGCCCATCGAGTGGCCGATCACGACGACCGGGTCCGCGTCCACGTGGCGCAGATAGGCCGCGACGAGATCGGCGTGCCGCTCCATGGTGAGCGTGCGGGTCGGCTCGGGCGCCTCGCCGAAACCCGGCAGGTCGAGCGCGATCACGCGGCCCTCGAGGCGCTGTACGACGTCGAGGTAGACGCTGCGGCCCATCCCGATGCCGTGCAGCAGCAGGTAGGTGTGCGGTCCCTCGCCGAAGCTCTCTGCGATGAGCGTCGCACCGCCGTGCTCGAATTCCAGGAGGGTGGCGATGGTGCCCTTCGGGGCGAGGTAACTGGATGGCACCCCCCAACGCTAGCCGAGCATCCTGCGCCTCTTTCTCAGGGGCGTCCCGCTCTCAGCCGGCGGGCGCCAGCACCAGCGTGTCCACCGTCGCGCCATCCACGGCACGGGACGACCACGCCCACGGCGTCTGCACGCCGACCGCCCAGTCCGCGGTCTGGTCGATGTAGTGCTCGTGGAAGGCATGGCCGGATGCGCCGGTGAGATGGTTCCAGGTGGACGCGTCGAAGTCGGACAGGTCGATCACCATGCGCATGGACGGCACGGTGGTCGTGGCGTAGGAGGTGCCCAGATCCCACCCGGTCGCGTTCACCACCGAGGCGCCGCCGCTCACCGGGAAGGGTCCGCGGTTGAACAGGGCCTCGATGGGGGCGATGCCGGAGGAGCCGAGCGTGTCGCTGGTCAGGGTGATGGCGTGCAGGTCGCCCCAGTTCCAGCGCGAGACGATCGTGCCCTGCAGTGCGGAGAGCTCGTCGTACGCCTCTTCGGCCGAGAGGGCGAGCATGGCGTCCATCCCGTCCACGTCGATCTGCGGGTTGACCCACAGCGCATCCGTCGGGTCCTCGAGCATGTCGGCGACCACGGTGAACAGTCGTCCCTGGCCGTCGATGGGCAGGGGCTGCTCGCGCTTCCCGAAGATGTTCTGCACGAGGTTCGACCACAGCACGTTCGCGTACGCGGCCGCCGCGGAGGACGCGGTGTTCTGGGCGTCCCAGGAGAGCAGCAGCTCGACCGCCTCCGTGGGCCCGGCACCGGACACCGAGACGTCGCTCATCGCCGTCGCCAGATGCTTGCCGATCCACATCTCGTCGTCCATCTGGATGTCGCGCATGTCCTGCGCGGTCAGCGGTGCCGTGGCGGCACGTCGCTCGATGAGGTGGGCGATCCGCGCCGCGCGGTAGCCGTAGTCCCAGTCGCGCGAGAGGAAGTAGGAGTAGTCGTCGGTCACGATGGCGTTGTTCGCGGTGACGATGTACCCGGAGCCCGGGTTGTAGGACACCGGCAGCTTCTCGAACGGGATGAAGCCCGTCCAGTCGTAGCTGCTGTCCCAACCCGGCTGCGGCATCCATCCATCGCCGGCCCCGCGGATCGGGAGTCGCCCCGGCGTCTGGTAGCCGATGTTGCCGTCGGTGTCGGCGTAGATGAGGTTCTGCGCCGGCACGTCGAAGAGGGATGCGGCGTAGCGGAAGTCCTCGAAGTCCTGGGCGGTGGAGAGGGCGAAGATCGCCGTCGCCGTCGTGCCAGGATCGAGCGCCGTCCAGCGCAGGCTGACGGCGTACTCGGTGTCGTCGGCCGGGGCGGGGAGCGCGGTGGGGGCGTCGGTGCCCTCCTCGAGCGCCGGCTCCGGGGCGTCGGCGATGGCGGTGAAGTCATCGGTGAGCCCCGAGATGATGGGGCCGTGCACGGTCGAGCGGATCGTCAGCTCGATGTCGTCGCCCCCGGCGACCTTGATCGTCTCGGTGCTCTGCTCGAGGGGGACGAGCGCGCCGTCACGCCAGTACTCGTCGCCCTGGATGCGCTCGACGTACAGGTCGGTCACGTCGGTGGTGAGGTTCGTGAACCCCCACGCGACCTGCTGGTTGTGGCCGATCACGATGCCGGGGAGACCCGAGAAGGAGAAGCCGCCCACGTCGAACGGGCAGTCGTCGTCGACGGTCGAGCACTTCAGCTGCACCTGGTACCAGACCGAGGGCAGGGACGCGCCGAGGTGCGGGTCGTTCGCGAGCAGGGGCATGCCGCTCTCCGTGAGGTTGCCGGAGACGACCCAGGAGTTCGAGCCGATGCCCTCGCCGACATCGCCGACGAGCTCGCTCGCCGCCTCGATGACGTTCGCCGTCTCCTTCCACTCCACGGTGGTGGTCGCCTGCTGGACCTCGTCATCCGACGGGGACGGCACGAAGGCCGCGGGCTCGGCATCGGTCCCGAGCGCGGGTACCGTCGAGATCTTCGGCACGATGACCGGGTTCTCATCGAACGGGTAGTCGGGATAGAGCTTCGCGAGGACGTCGGCGGTGGCGGCCGTATCCGTGCCGTCGCTCAGCTCGGCGGCCAGCAGCGACCGCTCCGTCTCGTCCTCGATGTTGCCGCGGAGGTCCCAGGCCATGGCCTTCAGCCAGGCGACCGAGTCGGCGGGCTGCCAGGGCTCGGGGGCGTAGTCGGGGTTCTGTATGCCGAGGACGGCATACTCGAGCGACAGCTCTGCTCCCGAGCGCGAGGCGAGGTAGGCGTTGACCCCGTCGGCGTAGGCCTCGTAGTAGCCGCGCGTGGTGTCGTCCATCGCCTCGACCTCCGCCTCGGCGACCTTGCGCCAGCCGAGCGTCCGCAGGAAAGCGTCCGTCGCGGCCTGGGACTCGCCGAACATCTCGGCGACGCGGCCGGCGGTGACGTGCCGGCGGAAGTCCATCTCGAAGAAGCGGTCCTGCGCGTGCACGAACCCCTCGGCGTAGAACAGGTCGTCCGTCGAGTCGGCGGTGATGGTCGGGATGCCGAGGTCGTCGCGCTGCACGGTGACCTCGGATCGGAGGCCCTCGAGCTTCACCGTGCCGGTGGTCTGCGGGAACGAGCGCTGGATCGTCCAGGTCACGAAGAACGCCGCCGCCACCGCGATGACGACGAGCCCGGCCACGACGAGGAAGGCGATCCGGCCGATGCGGACGCCCAGTGAAGGGCGCGTGGGTGCGGTGGACTCCTGCGAATCGGTCGTCATCGTCGAGAACTCTTTCGGGTAGACAGGTGGAACTCAGTCCCACCGAGCCCCAGTGCGCGTTTCAGGGTCGCGCTCTCGCATCATATCCGTCCGGCAGGCCGGGCGCCGCGGTCCGCTCACCCGATCAGGCTCGGCTGCAGATCGCGCAGGGTGCGACGGTGCGTCATCCGCGTCACGCCGACCACCGCCAGCAGCAGCGCGCCCACGAGCCAGGCTCCGAGCACCGCGAGGTCCCAACCGGCGCGGGCGTAGTCGCCGCCGTACATGAGCTGTCGCATCGCATCCACGACATAGCCCAGGGGCAGGACGTGGTGCAGGGCGGCCAGCGGCGCGGGGAGCGTCTGCCAGGGGAAGGTGCCGCCGGCGGTGACCAGCTGCAGCACCATGAGCACGAGGCCGAGGAACTGCCCGACGGAGCCGAGCCAGACGTTCAGGGCCAGGATGATCGCCGCGAACGTCGCCGACGCGAACACCATGACGCCGAGCGTGCCGAGCGGATGGTCGAAGGTGAAGCCGAGTGTGAGCGCGAGGATCCCCATGAGCCCGAGCATCTGCACCGCGCCGAGCATGGCCGGTGTCAGCCAGCCCGCGAGCGTGATGCGGACGGGGGAGTGGAGCGCGGTGATGGCCCGGCGGGAGATCGGCTTCACGATGAGGAACAGGGCGTAGATGCCGATCCACGCCGACAGCGCGGCGAAGAACGGGGCCAAGCCGGCGCCGTAGTCCTCGGCGGAGGCGACCTTGTCGCTGGACACCTTCACGGGGTCGGCGATCGTGTCGGCCTGCAGGGAGCGCAGTTCGGGAGTGGATGACGGGATCGCCTCGACGCCGTCGGACAGCCCGTCGCGGAGGTCCGCCGTGCCGGACGCCAGGGTGGCGAGCCCGTCACGCAGCTGTACGGCGCCGTCGTTCGCGGCGGAGGCACCCGTGGCGACCGTGCCGGCGCCGTTCGCCAGGTCCGAGGCCCCGGAGGCCAGCGAGGCCGCGCCCGTGGCGAGCTGGTCGACCTTGCCGACAGCGCTCTGCACCTGCGTGTTGCCCTCCTGCAGGCGTGTGCCGAGCGGATCGAGCTTCGCGAGGACCTGGTCGATCTCCTCCGGGGTCAGACCCTGTTCCGCCAGGGCGTCGGCGATGTCGGTGCGCACCTGGGGCAGGGCGTTCGCCGCCTGCTGGACGGCCGCGCCGGCACGATCGGCCACGTCGGCGAGCTGCCGATTGCCCGCGCTCACCTGCTGTGCGCCGTTCGCGAGCGTCTGCGCACCGGCGGCCAGCTTGGCCGTGCCGTCGGCGAGCTGCGCGGTCCCGTCGGCGAGGGTCGAGCTGCCCGAGGCGGCCGTGCCGGCGCCGTCAGCGAGCTTGGTCGCGCCGTCCGTCGCCGTGATCAGGTTGTCGCGCACGTCGCTCAGGCCGGTGAGCAGACGTTCCGCGGCCTGACTGCCGACCATCTCGGCGACGGAGCTGCGGATCTTCTCGACGGCCTGCGTGCCCATCGACGACGCGAGGTAGTTGTTCGCATCGTTCGTCTCGAGTTCGATGCGGGCCTGGTGGGGATCGTCGCCGGCCGCGGACGTCAGCGCGGTCGAGAAGTCCGCGGGGATCGTCACGGTGAAGTCCACGTCCCCGTGCTGCAGCGCGTCGGCCGCCTCGTCCGTCGTCATGCGCTGCCAGTCGAAGGCATTGCCCTCGATCAGGTTCTCGGCGACGTCCTCGCCGTAGTTCACGGTCTCGCCGGTGGCCGGCTCCGTTCCCGTCGTGGGCGCGGGGGCGCCCTCGTCGTCGACCACGAGCGCCACCGGGACCTCGGGGAACTTGGCATAGGGATCCTGGTTCGCCCACAGGTAGAGACCGCCGTACAGGATCGGCACGCAGACCAGCGCGATCAGGGCGATGATGCCCATCTTGCTCGCGGTGAGACGCCGGAGCTCGGCGGCGATCATGGCGGGAACCTTCATCGCACATCTCCGTTCTCGTTCGCGGCGGATGCCTCGGGGTCTTCGTCGGACTCTTCCGGGGTTTCCGGTTCTTCCGGGTCTTCTGCTTCTTCGAGACCTTCCGGTTCTTCGAGATCCGGGCCGGCCTCGACCTCGGCCGCCGAGCCGGTTCCGATCTCGGCCTCGACCTCGTCCGCGGGACCGGTCTCGATCTCGCCTTCGGTGCCGGCTCCGGAGTCGGGTTCAGCCGCTGCATCGAGCACCAGCGGCTCGACCGGGCCGGAGGCGTTGATCGCCTCGAACTCGTGCATACGCTCGAGCGCGACGGCCGCCGAGCCGCCGATGATCACGAGCATCGCGTAGCCGCGGTCGGCGAACTCTCCGGCGATGCGCCACCACCCGTCCGGGCTCCCGCCGTGGCGGTCCGGGGAGACGAGGACGACGCCCTCCACACCCTTGCGCAGGACGGCGAGTTCGCACAGGATGCGGACGCGCGCGGCGGGGTCGATGTTGCCGATGGGCACCGAGGCGAGCTCCGCGTAGCCCAGCTGCGAGAGCCAGCGCCGTGCGTGCAGCGGTGTGGCTCCGAGGCCCGCGAACATCAGCTCCTCGCCCACCACGCCGGCGAGGGCGATGTCGGGATGCGGATCGCTGACGTCGGGGGCGTCGACCAGGGCGACCCGTCGCCGCAGCGCCTTCGGATCGGTGGTGCCGTCGATGCTCACCTGCCCGGACTCCGGTCGCATGCGTCCGCTGGCGATCAGCCCCAGCACCGTCGGGCGCTGCTCGGTCTCGGCGAGGGCGAAGCGCACGGCTCCGGTGTGGAACTCCAGCGACGTCGTGGGGAGGGCCTGACCGCCCCGCCCCTTGCTCACATCCTGCAGGGAGATCTTCATGCGCTGACCTTCTGGTCGTGAACGGAGGCGGTGGGGTCGGGGGTGGAGGTGGTGATGTCGGGATGCGCGGCCAGCAGCTCGTCCGACTCGCGCCAGGACAGCCCGGCGATACTCAGCACCGTGCGCACCGCGAGGTCGGCGGCTGCGGAGCTGGAGGCATCCGTCCGGGACACGACGGTGCGTGCCATCTCCTCGATCAGGCGGGCGAGGGTGGGGGTGCTGAGGTCCGTGCGGAAGCTCCCGTCGTCCTGGCCGCGGCGCACGAGTGCGGCCACGGTGCGACGGAGCGGGGCGAGGGCGGCCGCGGTGTGCTCCACGTGCGTCTCGTCGAGGGCCAGCGCGGCGGCCACCTGCACGTGCGCGGCCTCCTGCCAGAGGAGGGCGGCGAGGCGGGCCAGGGCGAGGCGGGCGTCAGTGTCCTCGACAGATGCGGCGATGGCGTTGAAGCGCTGGGCTCCGCTCGAGATCAGCTCGCGGATGAGGGCGTCGCGGTCGTCGAAATGCCCGTACAGCGTGCGGCGCGAGAGGCCGGCGCTGCGGGCGATCACGTCGATGGAGGCGTGCGGGTCGACGGCCAGGGTCGAACGCGCGGCGGACAGGATGCCGGCGCGGTTCTCGACGGCGTCGCGGCGAGGTGCACGAGTTGTCATTCCTCCATGATAAGAATCATGCACATATCTGTGCAAGATAATTCGGAGTACTCACAGAATTCGATCGAACGGGGCCCTCCCGGCTTCATGCGAGGGCGATTGTGTTATGTTACGCGTTGCGCGCTGGCGCTGAAGCGATGCCGGATCGACGCGGAAACGCGGGGTCGGATGGTGTCGGACGAATCGAGCGGGGGGACCGCTGTGTTCGAAGGAGGGTGTGACGTGGCAGGCATCGATGGTGCGCTGGAGCGCAGGACGATGAGCGAAGACGTGTACCGGAGGATTCGGGACGCGATCGTGAACGGTGAGCTGAGGCCCGGCGAGACGATCCGCGACCACGAGCTCGCGGAGGATCTGGGGACGTCGAGGACACCGGTCCGGCATGCGTTGGCCCGTCTCACCGAAGCGGGACTCGTCGAGATGCAGCGCAACCGCTTCACGCGGGTCGCGCCGCTCAAGCTCGACCGCATCCGTGACGCCGTCGCCCTGTTCGGAGACATCTGGATCGGCTCGGTGCGTCATGCGATGCCGCTGATCCGGCCCGACGACGTCACCTATCTGGTCGAGCTGACCGAGGACATGTCCGTCGCGGTCCGCGAGCACGACGTCCCGGCTTTCGGCCAGGCGCTGCGCACCATCGCCATGGGCTTCGCGCGGATCGAGGGCAACGCCACGCGGGTGAGCGTGATCGAGTTCCTCGGCCCGCAGATCCGTCGTTTCACCCAGCATGCGCGTGGTCTGTTCGACTGGGAGGCGTCCGAGGAGTCGACGGTCGCGATCCGTGAGGCCATCCGTCAGCGCGATGCAGCCTCGACGCGGGCGGCGATCGTGACCCTCTTCGACGTCGTGCTCCCCCACATCATCGACCGTGCCGAAGGGCAGGCCGAGGCGCCGCAGGCGTAGAAGCAGTTCGCGCCGACGCCCGTGTCCCGGGCGTCGGCGCGATGGTTCGGTCGGAACCGAGAGTCAGTCGGTGCCGGAGTCGAAGGCCGCACCCTCGGATGCCGTGTCCACGGCATCCGCCAGGGTCTCGTCGGCCTCGGAGACCGAGCCGTGCACGGACTCGGTGATCTCGGCGGACTCGCCGGCGGTCACGCGGCCGACGAGCTCGCCCGTCGCGCCGCCGACGAGGCCGAGGCCCGCGTACTGCTCGAGGCGTGCACGCGAGTCGGCGATGTCGAGGTTGCGCATGGTGAGCTGGCCGATGCGGTCGACCGGGCCGAAGGCCGCGTCGCCGACGCGCTCCATCGACAGCTTCTCGGGGCCGTAGGACAGGTTCGGCGAGACGGTATCGAGGATGGTCCAGTCGTCGCCGCGGCGCAGGCGGATCGTCACGCTGCCGGTGATCGTGAGGCCGACCCAGCGCTGGATCGACTCGCGCAGCATGAGCGACTGCGGCTCGAGCCAGCGGCCCTCGTACATGAGGCGGCCGAGGCGGCGGCCCTGCTCGTGGTACGTCGCGAGGGTGTCCTCGTTCAGGATGCCGTTGACGAGACGCTCGTAGGCGATGAACAGCAGCGCCATGCCCGGAGCCTCGTAGATGCCGCGCGACTTCGCCTCGATGATCCGGTTCTCGATCTGGTCGCTCATGCCCAGGCCGTGGCGTCCGCCGATCGTGTTCGCCTCCTGGACCAGCGCGACCGGGTCGGAGAACTCGACGCCGTTGATGGCGACGGGGCGGCCGGCCTCGAACGAGACCGTGACGTCTTCGGACTCGATCGCGACCGACGGGTCCCAGAACTTCACGCCCATGATCGGGTCGACGGTCTCGAGCGACACGTCGAGGTGCTCGAGAGTCTTCGCCTCGTGCGTCGCGCCCCAGATGTTCGCGTCGGTCGAGTACGCCTTCTCGGCGGAGTCGCGGTACGGGAAGTCGCGGGCGACGAGCCAGTCGCTCATCTCCTTGCGGCCGCCGAGCTCGGTGACGAAGTCGGCGTCGAGCCACGGCTTGTAAATCCGCAGCCGCGGGTTCGCGAGCAGGCCGTAGCGGTAGAACCGCTCGATGTCGTTGCCCTTGTAGGTGGAGCCGTCGCCCCAGATGTCGACGCCGTCCTCCTTCATCGCGCGCACCAGCAGCGTGCCGGTGACCGCGCGGCCGAGGGGCGTGGTGTTGAAGTAGGTCTTGCCGCCCGAGCGGATGTGGAAGGCGCCGCAGGAGAGGGCGACGAAGCCCTCTTCGACCAGGGCGGTCTTGCAGTCGATCAGGCGCGAGGCCTCGGCGCCGTAC
>Ga0160430_101020_pt1 | contig 11771 bp, 10 predicted proteins | sample HID1971I_E0MG_FD_108274 | JGI IMG/M metagenome (GOLD analysis project Ga0160430, IMG submission 108274) | Enriched millipede-associated microbial communities from UW Madison campus, WI, USA - HID1971I_E0 MG | ecosystem: Host-associated > Arthropoda: Insects > Digestive system > Unclassified ...
ATCCTGCTCACGCTGCAGACGCTGGGCTACGTGGTCAGCGACGGCAAGCTGTTCACGCTCACGCCGCGCATCCTCGACCTGGGCTTCGCCTACCTGTCGTCGATGCCGATCTGGAACCGCGCCGAGCCCGTGATGGAAGCGCTGGTGCAGCAGGTGCAGGAGTCGTGCTCGGCCGCGGTGCTCGACGCCACCGACATCGTCTACGTGCTGCGCGTGCCGACGCAGAAGATCATGCGCATCAGCCTCGGCGTGGGCTCGCGGCTGCCGGCCTACTGCACCTCGCTGGGCCGGCTGCTGCTGGCCGACCTGCCCGACGAGCAGGTGCGCGCGCGGCTCGAGGCCTCGGCGATCGAGCCGCTGACCAAGCACACGGTGACCGACATCGACGCGCTGCTGGCCAAGGTGGCGCAGGCGCGGCGCCAGCAGTGGTGCCTGGTGAACCAGGAGCTGGAAGAAGGCCTGATCTCGGTGGCCGCACCGATCGTCGACCGCGCGGGCCGCATGGTGGCCGCGCTCAACATCAGCGGCCAGGCCAACCGCACCAGCGCGAAGGTGATGCAGGACAGCATGCTGCCCGCGCTGCGCGAGGCGGCGCAGCGGATCTCGAGCCTGCTCTGAGCGAGCGCGCCCGGCGCGCAAGGTCTTCACCGGACTGTCATCGCCGCTCTCTAGATTCCCGCGGCACAACAACCGGGGGATCATCCATGTCCATCACGTCCGGCCGCTTCGCGCGGTCCGTCCTGTCGCTCCATCTCGCCGCGGCCCTCTCCACGATCGCGCTGCTCGCCGCCTGCGGTGGCGGCGATGGCGGCGGCATCGCCTTCCCGGTGCTGCCGCCCGCGCCGGCACCGGCCCCCGCGCCGCCGGCCCCGCCGCCCGCGGCCGAAGGCAAGGGCCTGCCGCACCAGCTCGCGGGCTGGGCCTCGCTGTCCGACACGGCACGCTGGAGCGGCCCGACCTCGGGCCAGTTCATCACCGCCGCGCTCGGCGTGGCGCCGCCCTTCGTCAACGGCCAGCCGATCCCGGGCTTCTCGGCACTGCTGAAGAACGATGACGGCAGCTGGACCGCCCTGCCCGACAACGGCTATGGCAGCAAGGGCAACTCGGCCGACTTCGTGATCGGCTTCTACAACGTGAGCATCGCGTTGCGCACCACGGCCGACGGCAGCAGCCGCCCGGGCGCGATCACGGTCAACCGCCACGTGGCCTTCAACGATGCCAAGGGCTTCCTCAAGGACGGCAAGGGCGTGGACCTGAAGATCACGGCCGACTTCGCCAACTACCAGACGCTGTCGGGCAACACCCTGGTCGACAGCGGCATCGCGGTCGATGCGCGCATCCGCAGCGGCCGGCTGCTCACGGGCTTCGACCTCGACGTGGAATCGATCGCGCGCGCACCCGACGGCAGCTACTTCGTCGGCGAGGAGTTCGGCCCCTACATCCTGCATTTCGACAAGGACGGCACACTGATGGCCGACCCGGTGCCGCATCCCTTCCTGCGCAGCCCCTCGCACCCCGAGGTGATGGCCGGCATCGTCAGCGCCACCTCGCTGTCGAGCCGCGGCTTCGAGAGCCTGGCCTTCAACGCCGACCGCAGCCGGCTCTATGCCGTGCCCGAGGCCGCGCCCTCGCTGGCGTCGCTGCGCCCGGTGGCCGACGACGAGCGCTACCTGAACTTCTTCGAGTTCGATCCGGCCGCGATGCTCTACACCGGCAAGACCCTCGTCTACAGGAAGGACGGGCCGGCCAAGGACAACCAGATCGTGATCGGCGACATGACGAACGTCGGCGGCAGCCGCTTCGTGCTGATCGAGCGCGACAGCCTGTTCGGCACCAAGGCGGTGGTCAAGCGCCTCTACCTCGTGGATCTCAACGTGAAGAATGCCGACGGCGCGCTCAAGAAGACGCTGCTGGTGGACCTGCTCGACATCGCCGACCCGAAGGGCATCGGCGGCCCGCTGCCCAACGTGGCGGCCGGCCGCTTCAGCATGCCCTTCGACTCGATCGAGAGCGTGGAGGTGGTGGACGCGCACACGCTCGCGGTGGCGATCGATTCGAACTTCCCGACCGAGGACGGACGCCTGCCGGGCAACCCCGACGACACCGAGGTGATCACGATCCGCTTCGACCAGGCGCTGTTCGACCGCGCCGCGAAGTGAGCCGAGCGACGGCGGCGTCTCAGGCGCCGCCGTCCTCCATCTCGAAGGCCTCGACCTGCCGCCCGTCGATGTCGGTGAAGCCGTACTCGCGCGCGAGGTCGCCCACGCGCAGCGCGCGGCCGGTCTTGTGCATCACGTTCGCGTCGCCGGCCAGCGCCACGATGGCGCGCCCGATGTAGCGCGGCGACTCGGTGCGCGCGAGCGCGGGCCGCTCCTGCCAGTGCGCCTCGTCGGTCTGGTGGCCGGCCAGCACGAACTCGGTGCGCATCCAGCCCGGCGACACCGCCACCGAGGCCACGCCATGCGCGCGCAGGTCCTGCGCCATGCCGAAGGCCAGCCGCGTCATCGCGGCCTTGGCGAGGTCGTAGAACAGGCTGCCGCGCAGGTAGCGGTCGCGGTCCCAGAAGGTGGTGGTGGCGATCAGGCCATGGCCCTGGCGAACCAGCAGCGGCGCGGCGCAGCGGCTGGCCACGAGGTGGTTGCGCACGCCGCGGTCGAACATGGCCTCCCAGTTCGACAGCGGATGCTCCCAGAACGGCGCCTCGAACACGCCGTTGAAGCTCTCGTGGCCGCCCCAGGCGTTGTTGACCAGCAGGTCGAGCCGGCCGGCCTCGCGCTCGACGCGCGCGAACAGCTCGCGCACCTGCGCTTCGTCGGTGTGGTCGCAGCGCACGGCCACGCCCTGCCCGCCCAGGCGCGCGACCTCCTCGGCCGTGTCCTCGATGCTGCCGGGCACGCGCTGCAGGCCCGACAGCGCGAGGATCTGGCCGTAGGTGCCCGCCGGCTCGGCGCGCGTGCTGCGGCCCGTGACGTAGACGGTGGCGCCGGCCGCGCCGAGTTCGAGCGCGATGCCGCGGCCCGCGCCGCGGCTCGCGCCCGTGACCACGGCCACGCGGCCTTGCAGGGAGGGCAATGCATTCGGCTGGTCGTTCATCGTTCGGCTCGCTGAAAAGGAAAGAAGCGCCGAAGGTAGCGCCGCCTCAGGCCGGCGTCTTGGAAGAACCCGCAATCGCGCGGCCCAGGAACTCGGTGGGCGTGACGCCGCACAGCGCGCGGAACTCGTTGACCATGTGCGACTGGTCGTAGAAGCCGCTGTCGACCGCGACCTCGGCCCAGGCCGGCATCGGTGTCGCGCGCAGCGCGCGCAGGCAGCCATGCAGGCGCGCGAGCCGGCGCCAGGCGCGCGGCGAGAGGCCGACCTGCGCATGGAACAGCTGCTGCAGCCGGCGCTCGCCCAGGCCCACCGCCTCGGCCACCTCGCGCAGCGAACGCCGGCCGGCCGAGGCCGCGATCAGCTGCGCGGCCTGCAGCGCGCCCGGATGCAGGCCCAGCCTCGCCTGCGCGCGGCCGTCGGCCTCGGCGAGGCGGCGGCACAGCGCGGCATCGAGCAGCGCGACGCGCGCGGCATCGCTGGGGGCTTCGGCCATGCGTTCGAGCAGTTGCGCACCGGCGCCGCGCCAGAGTTCGTCGAGATGCAGCACGCGGCCCGCGAGCTCGCCCGCGGGCAGGCCGAGCAGCAGGGCCGCGGCACCGGGCCGCAGGGTGATCGACAGGCATTCCATGCGCTTGCGCAGCCGCACCAGCACGGCCTCGGCCGAGGCGCCGATGGCCTCGACGGCCAGCCCCTCGGCGCCGTTGGCCGAGGGCGCGTCGCCGAGGTTGAAGACCAGCCGCGCGGCACCGTCGGGCAGCACGCGCTCGAGCACCTCCTCGCCCTCGGCGAAGCGCTCTCTGTAGACGAGGATGTTGGCGACATGCGGACGCAGCGGCGCGCTGGCGGCGAAGGAGCGCACCGCGCTACCGGGCGCGTCCATCGGCGGCCCGAGCACGGGGCCGTCGTCGAGATGGAGGAAAAGGCGCTCGCTCATGCCGGTCGGTCCGGTATCGGGCCGGCCAGCATGCCACAGGCGACGCTCAACCCTCGGCGTGGATGCCCTTCATCAGGATCACGCCGCCCAGCCGCGCGGTGTCGGCGCGCATGCGGCGCGCCAGCGCGTCGGGCGAACCGGGCCGGGCCTGCCAGCCGGTCTTGAGCAGCGCCTCGCGCACCTCGTCCGTGCTGATGACCTCGACCAGCGCGGCATTGAGCTTGGCCAGCGCGGCCTTGTTCATGCCCGCGGGCGCGGCCAGCGCGGTCCAGATCTCGAGGTCGGCGCCGCGCACGTCGGCATCGCGGATGGTCGGCAGATCGGGCACCAGCGGGCTGCGCTCGGGCGAGGTCACGCCGATGGCCTTGAGCTTGCCCGAACGCACGTGCGGCATCGCGAGCGCGGGCGGCAGCAGCGCGAGCTGGATCTCGCCCGCGAGCAGGCCCGCGATCACCTGCGGATTGCCGGTATAGGGCTTGTGCTGCGCGGTGATGGCCGAGCGGCTCTTGAGCAGTTCCATGCCCAGGTGGCCCACCGTGCCCACGCCCGGCGTGCCGTACTTGCCACCGCTGCCGAGGTTGCGCACCCACAGCAGGTGGTCGGCCGCGGTCTTGCCGGTGGCATTGCCCGAGACGGCCAGCACCAGCGGCGCGGTGCCGACCATGCCGACCGGCGCGAAGTCCTTCTCGGGATCGAAGGAGATCTTGGGATTGAGCAGCTTCGCGATCGTGAGGTTGCCGTTGATCAGCGCGCCGATGGTGTGGTCGTCGGTGGCCTTGGCGACTTGGTCGGCCACGATGTTGCCGCTCTCGCCGGGCTTGTTCTCCACCAGCACCGGCTGGCGCAGGATCTTGGCGAGCGGCTCGGCGATGGCGCGCGCCAGCAGGTCGGGCGAGGCGCCGGTCGGGAAGCCGACCAGCAGTTTCACGGGCTTGGTGGGCCAGGCGGCTTCGCCGGCGCGCGGCTTGTCCTGGGCCAGGGCGAACGGGGGAAGCAGCGAGGCGGCCAGCGCGGCGGCGCCGCCCTCGAGCAGGCGGCGTTTGGTGATCGTCACGGGAGGAACTCCGGGTGGAAGCGGCGGAGCCCTAATTGTAAACAGATCGTTACAAGAATGCTGCATCGCAGCGCGAAATCACGGCTTGCCGGCGACCAGCCTGCGCTGCGTGGGAAACAGCGACCAGCCCCAGCGCTGCTGCGCGAAACCCCACAGCCCCTGCTTGAAGAACAGCGTGGTCACGATCGCGAGCAGCCCGAGCCCCAGCAGGTACCAGGTGCCGTAGTCGCTGAGGAACTTGTTGAGCGCCCAGAAGACGAGCGCGCCGACCAGCGGGCCCTCGATGCGGCCGATGCCGCCGATCACCACCATGAAGATCGCGAACGCGCTCCAGTTGACGCTGAAGGCCGCGTCGGGGCTGATGCGCAGGTTGCCGACGAAGTACAGCGCGCCCGCGAGCCCCGCGCCGAAAGCCGCGACGCCGTACACCGCGAGCTTCATGCGCGCCACCGGCACGCCCTGCGACTCGGCCGCCACCTCGTTGTCGCGGATCGCCAGCAGCGCGAGGCCGCGCTTGCTGCGCAGGAACAGGTAGACCAGCGCCACCGCCGCCACCACGCAGCCCAGCGCCATCCAGTAGGTGACGCTCTCGCGCGTGGCCTTGTCGATGCCGCGCAGCGCCGTCAGCGTGGTGCCCGAGCCGCCGCCTACCGCCGACACGTTGGCGAAGCTCAGGCGGAACACCTCGGCGATGACCCAGGTGCCGATCGCGAAGTAGCCGCCCGAGAGCCGGAACGCGATGAACGAGACCGGGATCGCGACCAGCCCCGCGGCCAGCGCGCCGAGCGGGATCGCGACGAAGGGGTTGAGCCCCGCGAAGTTGCCGAGCACCAGCATCGCGTAGCCGCCGAAGCCGAAGAAGGCCTGCTGCCCGATGCTGACCATGCCGCCATAGCCCGCGAGCAGGTTCCACATCATCGCGAAGATGAAGTAGCAGGCGATCTCGACGAACTCGCGCATCCAGCTCGACTCGCCCCAGAAGGGCAGGCTGGCGGCGAAGAGCGCCAGCGCGATGCCGGCGGCGAGCGCGCCGCGGCTCGCGGCGGTGGCGCGCTCGACCGCGACGAAGGAAGGGGTGGCGGGGGTCGTCATCGGCGTCATCCGCGTGTCTTGGGAAAAAGGCCCTGCGGCCGGAACACGAGCACCGCGAGGAACACGATGTGCCCGAACCAGATGCCCCAGCCCGGATCGAGGCGGAAGCCGACCTGCTGCGCGATGCCGAGGATCATGGCGCCGGCCAGCGTGCCCCAGAACGAGCCCATGCCGCCGATGATCACGGCCTCGAAGGCGAACAGCAGCAGCAGCGGGCCGTCCGACGGCGACACCGTGGTGCGCATGCCCTGTAGCGCGCCTGCCAGCGCGATCAGCACGAAGGCGATGGCGGTCGCGAAGGCATAGACCTTCTTCGCGTCGAGCCCCATGAGCTCGGCGATCTCGCGGTCGTCCGACACGGCGCGGAACGACCGGCCCAGCGCCGTGTGCGCGAACAGCCATTGCAGCGCGCCCGTGGCCACGAGCGCCACGGCCAGCACGATCAGCGGCAGCACGCCGAGCGACAGCGATTCGCCGATCGCCAGGCCGCGCGTGCCGAGGCCGCCGGTCTCGATGGCGCGCGGGTCGGCCGAGAACAGCTCGAGCAGCAGGTTCTGGATCACGATCGACAGGCCGAAGGTGACGACCAGCGAGGGCAGCGGGTCCTTGCCCAGCGTGCCGTTGAGCACCCAGCGCTGCAGCGCGTAGCCGAAGCCGAAGGCCACCGGCAGCACCGCGAGCGCGACCAGCCACGGCGCCGCAGCGCCGGCCAGCGACACGCCCGCGATCACCGCGAAGGCGCCGAGGATGATGAAGTCGCCCTGCGCCGTGTTCGTGAGCCGCATGACGCCGAACATCAGCGACTGGCCGAGCGCGAACAGCGTGTAGAGGCCGCCGAGCAGCACGCCCTGGAGCAGGGTCTCAAGCATGGGCCGCCTCGATGCCGAAATAGGCCTGCGCGATCTGCTCACGCGTGAGGTCGGCCGACAGCCCCTCGAGCGACACGCGGCCTTCCTGGAAGCAGTAGACGCGCCGCGAGACCTGGCGCGCCATCGTCACGTCCTGCTCGACGATCACCACCGTCATGCCCTCTGCCGTGATACCGGGCATGGCCGCGTAGATCTCGCGGATGACGACGGGCGCGAGGCCCAGTGAGAGTTCGTCGCACAGCAGCACGTCGGGATTGCTCATGAGCGCGCGGCCCAGCGCCACCATCTGCTGCTGGCCGCCCGACAGCGAGGTGCCGGGCTGGCGGCGCTTCTCGGCCAGGATGGGGAACAGCGCATAGAGCCGCTGCAGGTTCCAAGGGCCCGGGCGCCCCGCGGTGGCGCCCATCAGCAGGTTCTCTTCCACGCTGAGGCTGGGAAACAGCCGGCGGCCCTCGGGCACCAGCGCGAGGCCGCGCCGCACGATCTCGCCGGGTGGCAGGCCGCCGATGGGCTCGCCCCTGAAACGGATCGCCTCGCGCGGCACGCGCACCAGCCCCGTGAGGCTCTTGAGGAAGGTCGACTTGCCCGCGCCGTTGGCGCCGATGATCGCGACCAGTTCGCTGGCGGCGAGCGCGAAGTCGATGCCGAACAGGGCCTGGGCGTCGCCGTAGAAGGCCTGCAGGCCGTGGGTGGTGAGCAAGGCGGTCATGGTCTTTGCTCCCTCCCCCTCTGGGGGAGGGCCGGGGTGGGGGCAGGCGGCGTTGGAACAGTGGCGCTGTCGTGCCCCCATCCCAGCCTTCCCCCAGAGGGGGAAGGAGCCATGCGGTGCGCGCTCATGCTTCCATCCCCATGTACACGCGCCGCACCTCCGGATCGTTCATCACCGCGCGCGGTTCGCCCTCGGCCAGCTTCTGCCCGAAGTTGATGACGAACAGCCGGTCCGCGAGCGACAGCAGCGCATGCACCACGTGCTCGATCCAGATCATGGTCACGCCGCGCGCCTTGATGCGCCGCAGCTCACCCACCAGCACCGCGGCCTCGGGCTCGGTGAGCCCGCCCGCGATCTCGTCGAGCAGCAGCAGCCGCGGCTTCGTCGCGAGCGCGCGCGCGAGCTCGAGCCGCTTGCGGTCGAGCAGCCGCAGCCCGCCGGCCGGCGCATTGGCCTGCGCCATCAGTCCGGTCTGCGCCAGCACCTCGTGCGCCGTGCGCCAGGCCTCGCGCTCGGTCTGCTGCCCGCCGAAGCAGGCCGCGGTCACGAGGTTCTCGAACACGCTCATGTTCCCGAAGGGCTGCGGCACCTGGTAGCTGCGGCCGATGCCGGCGCGGCAGCGCTGGTGCGGACGCAGCCGCGTCACGTCGCGGCCCGCGTAGTCGACCCGGCCCGCGTCGGCGCGCACGTCGCCCGAGATCAGGTTGAACAGCGTGGTCTTGCCCGCGCCGTTGGGGCCGAGGATGCCCAAGGTCTCGCCCTCGGCCACCGCGAGCGTGATGCCGTCGGTGACCTTGAGCGCGCCGTAGGACTTGCTCACGCCATGCAGTGCCAGCAGCGCCATGGCGGTCAGAGCGCGCGCAGCTTGCCGCCGGTGGGAATGGCCGGCGCGGCTTCGTTGTTCACGATGGTGAGTTCCACCTTGTACTTCGTTCCCTTGCCCCACTGGCCGAGCACCAGCGGCGTCTTGCTGACGTTCTTGAACGGCCCCTGCCCGCCCCACTTGACCGGGCCGACCACCGACTGGATCGAGGTCGCGGCCACGGCATCGCGCACGTCGGCGGCCTTCAGCGACCTGGCGCGGCCCAGCGCGTTGGCCGCGACCTCGAACAGCGCATGCGCGAAGCCGATCGGCTGCGTCCACTGCTTCTTCGTGCCGGCCTCGTAGGCCTCGGCCAGCGCCTTCGCGCTCTGCTTCGTGAGGCTCGACGCGAAGGGATGCGAGGGGCTCCACCAGACCTCGGTCGAGAGGCCGTCGCCGAGTTCGCCCAGCGCTTCGATCGCGCCCGGGAACAGCAGCGCCTTGCCGAGCGTGATGGCCTTCGGTTTGAAGCCCTGCTGCCGCGCCTGCGTGAGGAAGGTCTTGGCATCGGGCGGGATCACCACGCCGGTCACGATCTCCACGCCCTCCTTCTTGAAGGCCGCGATCTGCGCGCTGAAGTCCTGCGTGCCGTTCTGGAAGCGGCCCGGATCGGTGAGCGTGAAGCCCATCTGCGCGAGCGGCTTCGGAAAGCCCAGCTCCTTGTCGCCCCAGGCGTTGCCGTCGCCATCGTTCGGAAACAGGCCGCCCACCTTCTTGTTGGTGGCCAGCGTCCTCCAGCCGCTGGTGAAGTTGGCGATGACGTCCTCGAGGCCCCAGAACAGGTGGTAGGTCCAGTCGAAGCCCTTGGCCGGATCGCCCTTGCGGCCGAAGAACCAGGGCTGCCACGGCACCACGCTCGAGATGCAGGGCACCTCGTTGAGCTCGCAGGCATCGCTGACCGGGTTCGCGGTCTCGGGCGTGCCGGCCGTGAGCACCAGCGCCACCTTGTCCTTGAGGATCAGGTCGTTCGCGACCTCGCCCGCGCGGTTCGGGTTCGACTGGCTGTCCTTGAGCACGATCTGCACCGCGTACTTGCGGCCGCCGATCGCGATGCCGTCCTTGAAGGCGGCCTTCATCTGGTCGATGACCCATTTGTCGGCCTCGCCGAAGGGCGCGAGCGGGCCGGTCTGCGGCGACACGTAGCCGATCTTGAGCGTGTCGGCCGCGAACGCCAGCGGTGTCGCGCCCGCGGCGACGAGCGCCGCGGTGGCCTGGGTGAATTGCCTGCGATTGAATGTCATGGCTGTCTCCTTTTCTTGTGTCTGCGGATGCCGCTCTGCCGAAACTCAGCGCGCGAAGTGCGGCGGTATCCGCGCGTCGACGTTGACCCACACGCTCTTGACCTGCGTGTACTCGCGCATCGCGTCGAATCCCATCTCGCGGCCATAGCCGCTCTGGCCCACGCCGCCGAAGGGCGAGCCGGGGTTCACGCGCTTGTAGCTGTTGATCCAGACCATGCCGGCGTGCAGCTCGCGCGCCACCTTGTGGGCGCGCTGCAGGTCCTTGGTCCACAGGCCCGATCCCAGGCCGTAGTCGGTGCCGTTGGCGATGCGCATCGCCTCCTCGTCGTCCTTGAAGGTCAGCACGGTGACGAAGGGGCCGAAGACCTCTTCCTGCGCGACGCGGTCGCGGTACGACTTCGCGCGCATCACGGTGGGCTCGACATAGCAGCCGTTGGCGAGATCGCCGCCCGGCGACCGGCCGCCCGCGAGCAGCTCGCCGCCCTCGCCTCGTGCCACGTCGACGTAACTCAGCACGCGCTCGCGGTGCTGGGCGCTGGTCAGCGGGCCCATCTCGGTGTTCTCGTCGAGCGGATTGCCGAGGCGGATCGACTTGGCGAGCGGAACGAACTGCGCGAGGAATTCGTCGGCGATCCGCTCGTGCAGCATCAGCCGCGAACCCGCGATGCAGGCCTGGCCCTGGTTGTGGAAGATGGCCCAGGCGCTGCCGTTGACGGCGGCCTGCAGGTTCGCGTCCTCGAACACGATGTTGGGCCCCTTGCCGCCGAGCTCGAGCTGCACCTTCTTGAGGTTGCCCGCGCTGGCCTGCACGATGCGCCGGCCCGTCGCCGTGCTGCCCGTGAAGGCAATCTTCGCGATCTCGGGATGCTCGGCGATGTACTGGCCCGCCACGCTGCCCAGGCCCGGCAGCATGTTGACCACGCCGGGGGGCAGCCCCGCCTCGGCCATCAGCTCGGCGATGCGCAGCGAACTCAGCGGCGTGATCTCGGCCGGCTTCATCACGATGCAGTTGCCGGCCGCGAGCGCGGGCGCCATCTTCCAGCTCGTGAACATCAGCGGGAAGTTCCACGGCACCACCTGGCCGACGATGCCCACGGGCTCGCGCAGCGTGTAGTTGAGGAAGCCCTCCTCCACCGGGATGGTCTCGCCCTGGAACTTGTCGGCCATGCCGCCGAAGTAGCGGAAGCACGCGGCGGTGCGCGGCACGTCGAGCCGGCGCGAATCGCGGATCGGGTGGCCGGTGTCCAGCGATTCGAGGCGCGCGAGTTCCTCGGCGTTGGCCTCGATCAGGTCGGCGAGCCTGAGCAGGATGCGGCCGCGGTCGGCGGCGGCCATGCGGCTCCATGCCGAGAACGCGCGCTTCGCGGCGGCGACGGCCTTGTCGACGTCGGCCTTGCCGGCCAGCGCGACGTCGACGATGGGCGTGTTGTCGTGCGGGTTCAGGGTGGCGAGGGTCTCGCCGGATTCGGCGTCGACGAAGCGGCCGTCGATGAAGAGTTGGTGGCGGATGGACGTGCGCAGGCCTGCCGCGCCGGCAATGTCGTTGGGCTTCATGTTGTTGCCTTGCTCCCTCTCCCCTTGGGGAGAGGGCGGGGGTGAGGGGGAGGTTCGTGGCGCGTCGGCCACCCTCACCCCAACCCTCTCCCGCGCGCGGGAGAGGGAGCCATTCAGAACTGCACGGGAATCTCGGGCGACTCGCCCTTCTGGATCTCGTACACCAGGCTCGGCGAGCCGTTCTCCCACACCAGCAGCATCGAGCGCTTCGGGCTGAATCCCTGGTGGCGGCAGTAGGCAGGCATGGCGGCCATGTCGCCGGCCTTCATGATCACGCGGGCCATGGGCTTGCCGGTGTTCTTGTCGCCGCAGTCCCAGTGGATCTCGTCGGTCATCTGGAAGAACCACTCGACGCGGTCGTTG
>Ga0160430_101022_pt1 | contig 11766 bp, 8 predicted proteins | sample HID1971I_E0MG_FD_108274 | JGI IMG/M metagenome (GOLD analysis project Ga0160430, IMG submission 108274) | Enriched millipede-associated microbial communities from UW Madison campus, WI, USA - HID1971I_E0 MG | ecosystem: Host-associated > Arthropoda: Insects > Digestive system > Unclassified ...
GCAAGCCAAGTTTCTCGCCAAAAGGCAACAATGGACCGTCTTTTGAGTCCCAACGTCCGCTCGCCTGATAGGTTCCTGTGAATTTAACGTCGAAACGCCTTCCGTCATCAGCCAACGGTGTAGGTGGCGAACGAAACACTTCACGAAAGATATCGAACTTGGGAACACCGCGGCCAATCAGGCCGTCGGCGAAGCTGTCCATCATGGCGGGCGGGCCACACATATAAACCCGCGCGCGGGCATCCAGCAGTTGCTGTGGGACTTGCGACGCAACAATGCTCCTGGTTGTATTGATATCTGTGCTCAGTCGGTCGCCCGGCAATGGTGCATTATAATGATTGACAATATGCAGGTTTTTCAGACGCTGCTCATGATGTCTTAGGCGCGCCCGGAATGCATGGGTTGCGCTATTACGATTGGCATATAGCAGATGAATTTCCAGTTCGTCATCGTCTGGCAGCGATTCCAGCAGACTGATGAATGGTGTGATACCTATGCCGCCAGCCAACAGAATCAGTGGCCGTGGCGACACGCGAGGGGCGAGAAAAGTACCTGATGGGGCTTTCAGTTCTATGATATCGCCGGCGCGCAAACCGAGATGAATGTATGAGGACACCAGGCCATCCGGATACTCTTTACCATCGGTATGTCCTTTCTGGTGACGCACTGCAATGCAGTATTGCTTGCGGTCATGCACTGTCGCTGGCCCTGTTAGAGAGTACGCTCTGCTAACTGGTTGGCCGTTCACTGGCAGTCGTATTTCCACGTGTTGTCCCGGACGGTAGTCGGGCAACGCAGTGCCATCGCATGCCGTCAGGGTAATGCCCAAAACACCTTCGGCTTCGGCCTGCAGGTCGCTTACATAAAAGGTTTTAAACCCTTCCCATTTGTGTTGCCGTTTTTCTGTATACGGATCGGGCTCGATATTGCATCTGAACGAGCGATGACCAATCGAACCACTAATCGGGTCATGTGCCTGAGCCGAAATCAGGTTATTGAAATTGCTATTGCGTTTTCCCTTTGCAGGCAATTCAGTGCGATCTAGTTCCAGACAGGACTGCCACCAACCGAATTCTGCTATCACGACATCGTCCGCTAGACCTGGAGTAATACGAGTGATGAATCGCGCGCTTCCTATTCGCGTAGAGATAAGCGCCCAGTCGCCGTTACGTAGGCCTTTTTTTTCAGCTAGTCCCTCGCCGATTTCGGCAACCGGGTCGGCAGCACGCTTGCGAAGGGAAACCAGATGCCGATGTTGGCTATGGCAGTAATAGCCATTCTTCGCGGAACTCAGCGTAAGGGGAAATTTGCGTGCCGCTCCCGGATCCTGTTGCAAACGTCGGCTTTCATCCGGGAGCACGAAGACCGGCACAGCTGACTGGCCACATCGGTTCAGCTTCGCGCTGTAAAGCTCGACGCGTGTTGTTTCTGTGTCAAACCCTCGAATTCTGTTCGCATCGTCGTGATGCGCCAATGCATACTTCTGTTCGCGGATGTCGATCGTGGTACGAACCCCCTGGGGATTATGTCGTAAAGTGGCAATATCCAGTCCCAGGGGCGCCAGCATGTAATTCCATCCTTGTTCCAAGGATCCACCAAAAAACTGTTCGCCCATGCCCAGACGGCAAGCTAAATCAAACAGAATATCATTGTCGGACCTGGACTGCGCTCGGGAAGAAACCATTTGCTGCCGTAGCTGGACCAGGGACGCCGCATCGTCCGAAATCTCAAATCCCATGCGCAAGCCCTCCCGCTCCCACGGACTGTTGGCGGGTAAAAGAATATCTGCATATCGCGACGAGGGGGTCTCGAAAAGGTCGCAATGAACATGAAACTCCAGTTTTTGCAACGCCTGTTCGGCAAGATCGGTGTCGGCCTGGGACAGCAGCAGGTTCGTACCAAATGCCACCATCGCCTTAACAGGGTAAGGGTCTTCATGCAGGATGGCACGGTACGTATCCAGCGCGGTAACCCACCCCTGAGCGGGCGGGCCTAGCGGTCTTTCGGTCAGTCCCAGCGCCTTCGCACGTTGGGTCTTATCTAGTAGCGTAATGGGGTTGACCGGACGGAAAAAAGGCCCGCGCCGCACGCGATTGGCGCCCACGCGGTCGAAAGCCCCTGTCAGGGCATACAGGACAGCGACAGCGCGTTCCGTTTGTGTGGCGTTTGTATGCTGCCCGATGCCTGTCCATGCATGGTAGGCAATACGCCGGCCGGTCTGCAACAGGTCCAGGGCTTCTTGCTGTTTGTCTATCGGGACGCCCGTCAACTCATACACATAACCGGGGTTGTATGCTTCGACGGCTGCGACTAGGTATGCAAACGCTGGTTTGCAACTCAGGGGACGAGATAGTGTGTTATCGCCGTCCTGCACGTTAACTGTTATCTCGCCGTCCAGCTGTAAGCTGGTGTGCTGCAAGCCGCCGTCCGCGAGGTCTGTATCATAGGGCATAAGTTGCTGCTGGCGACGATCCCAAACCATATAGTGATTGGTTGGCGCGTCGGGATTCACAGATTGTTCACGCAGGAATTCACCATTATCGCCGCGCACCAGGAAAGCGGCATTTGTCCAGCGTTGAACGAACGTCTGGTCAAAGGCGTTGCGCCTAATCATCTCGCGAATAAGGCCCAACGCAAGTGCAGCGTCGGTGCCTGGCTTTACTGTGAGCCACACATCGGCCTGACGGGTCATTGCAGTCGGTCGAGGGTCGATGACCAGCATTTTTGCGCCTCGGCTCAGGCCGGTTGCGATAGCATTGGCCTGCGCCAGCCAGGTATTGGCTGGGTTATGGCCCCACAGCATGATTGTGTCTGCATGGCTGTAATCTGCGGGTGGCATGCCGCAGCCAAACGTAAAAGCGTGCGCGAAGTCCTTATGCCAGTTGCAAATCTCTGTGGCATAGCAAATATTCGGGCTACCAAAGCTGCGCACAAATCGCTCGATCCAGTCGATACTGTCTGATATCGGCGTGCCACTTGGCGTTGTCACGCCAAAGACCACAGCTTCCGCCCCGTTCGCTTCGCGGATTTGCTTTAACCGGCTTGCCGTTTCGGCCAGTGCTTCTTCCCATGAAATTCGCTCCCACCCGGGGTCCGAAGCTCCCTTCGGATTGGTACGCCGCATTGGATATTGCAGACGCTCTGGATGGTGAACGATTTCCGGCGCAGCTCTTCCCTTCATGCACATGGCCGTACCAGTGGGGTGCGACGTATCCGGGCGAACCGCCACAAGCCTGTCGTCCTCAGTTTCGTTGATGGTTCCGCAGCGGGAACGGCACAACGTGCAAAAGCCTTTTTTTTCCAGTTTCATCATTCTCTGGCTACTTTAACTCTCGGTTCACTGCTGTCGTCTTCTTTCGCTGCTTTACACGCGTCATGGCATGACAGGAGCGGAGTATTCAAGTGTCATACCCAAAAGCCAGAGCATCAATAGGACGACAGGCAAATGCACGCATAGTTGCAGGAATGTAAAACCGACGACATCGCGTGCCCGAAGAGCCAGTACTCCCAGCAGAGGCAGCATCCAGAAAGGATTGATCAAATTGGGCAATGCTTCTGAAGCATTGTAGACCTGTACCGCCCAGCCCAAATGTACCTGCAGATCATTAGCAGCCTGCATGACATACGGCGCTTCCATGATCCACTTGCCGCCACCGGATGGAATAAAAAAGCCTAGTACTGCAGAATACAACCCCATCACGACGGCAAACGTTTCAGTATTGGAAATACTGACAAACAGATGTGCGATCATATCCGATAGTGATAACCCGGCCGTACCCTTGGGTGCAGTCATAATTGCCGCTATCGATCCGTACAAAGGAAACTGGATGATGACACCTGAAACGGACGGTACTGCTTGCGAAACCGCACGCAGGAAACTTGCCGGACGCCAGTGGAGCAAGAGCCCGAGCATAAGAAACAAGAGGTTGTATGTGTTAAGAGAAGAAATGGCCACCAACGGGTCTTTACTCGTGAACTCTTGGAATAGCCAGGAAAAACCCAGCGCACAAAGCAAAATGGTGAGTAGCGGGCTTTGTTCCAACCATTCGCCAGGCCGGCGCTTGCCGGCAGGCTTTCGAGGTGCCGTCTTCTCGAACACGTCTACGCCAAGATCGGCAGCGGTCACCGCGTGACTCGGCCCCGGGGCTGACCATAACGCGATCATGATTGAAATAACCATCAGCACCATCGCCATTGCAAACGACTGCCACAGAAAGATCGTCTGACTGAACGGAATGACACCTGTAATACTCACGATCGAGGGGGGCAGACTATCAGGATTTGCCTGCAACTGGGCTGCTGCTGAACTAAGGCCCAGTGCCCACGTCGCGCCCATGCCAAGGTATGCTGCAGCTCCAGCAGCGCGGTAGTCCATTTGTAATTCGCTACGACGTGCCAGTGCTCTTACATAAAGAGCCGAGAAAATCAAGCTTACACCCCAATTGAGAAGTGACAGCACCATACTGATCAATGCAACATATCCAATGGCACTGCGGCCTGTGCGGGGAATAGAAGCCAGGCGGTTGATCAGCTTCGCGGCCGGCGGCGACGAAGCCACAACATATCCGCCAATCGCGACTAAGGCCATTTGCATGCTAAATACGATTAGGCTCCAGAATCCATTGCCGAACGCTTGAGTGATACTTTTCGGACTGGCACCAATAGACAGCGCACCCGCAGTAACGACCAATACGGCAAGTGCAGCAAAAACAAACGCATCTGGAAACCATTTTTCAGCCCACGCAGTGAATCGCAAGCCCAATTTTGTCAATATACCGGTTGATTCTGCGCGCTGGCCCTCTGGCCGATGCGACTCAGCGTTGGCTGTTCCGGATTGTGGTTTCATAACGGTTCCTTGCCTGATTGTCGATTTGTCTACTGTGGTAAAGCCGAGTGCACCGGCCTCAGCGGATAAGCGTTCATTTGCATGTCCGCAATACTAGCGGATAGGATCATGCCGCACTAATATCTATTCTCTATGGTTTAATATAGATGAAATCTATATCACGCTGGAAGCGCATGATGTTTCCAGTGTTTTTATCGCCTCGGGGGCCTTGCCATGCAAATCACACTAAAGCAACTGCGTCATTTCGTGGCAACGGCTGAGACTGGTCAGGTTTCGCGTGCTGCCCGTCAGTGCTTTATTTCTCAACCGTCTCTGACTGTCTCGGTGCGTGCGTTGGAACAGGCACTTGGCGTTGACCTATTCACCCGTCACGTGTCTGGGCTGGTCCTGACTGCGCAGGGACATGAGTTTCTAAGATACGCGCAGCACGTGTTGTCCATGCTTAATTTGGCTATGGAAGAAATCAAAGCCCCCGTCTCTGCACTCAATGGCACCATACACTTGGCCGTGACCGACACCATTGCGGCTTATCTGTTACCCGGCCTCATGATGTACATGCGCCGGACCTTGCCGGGCGTGGCGCTGATTGTTCAGGAAGAAGATCGTTTGCTAATCGAAGAAAGTATGCTTAAAGGCATTTATGATTTGGCATTGGTGCTGGTATCCAATCGGGCGCAGGATGCAACGCTGAAGCAGGAATGTCTGCTCAAATCACCAAGGCGCTTATGGACTTCTCTAGATCACCCAGTGAGCAAGCAACCCGTATCTCTACTAGATATCGCTAATATGCCGTATATTTTGCTAGATATGGATGAGCATATCGAGACGGTCGAGCGTTACTGGGGGCGCGAAGGTCTTGAGCCGAATGTTGTTTTTCGCACAAAATCTATTGAGGCCGTTCGGAGTTTGGTAGCCCAAAATATGGGGGTGACTATACTGTCCGACTTAGTTTACCGTTCCTGGTCGCACGATGGCGGTCGCATCCGCCGCCACGCTATTAAAGAGGCGGTACCGTCTATGGACTTAGGTCTAATTTATCGTGATGAAACGTCTGCATCCCTGTTGGGCCAAGCGTTCATGAAAACGCTGCGCACTTACATGCTTGACAAGCATGATGAACAGCAGGGGATAGCGGTTACTGAGATTATTGTTTGAACTAATTACGAAATTTCTAAAAGAGGTAGTTTCATAGTTAATGAAAAAAAATTTAAGATCAAGCAAACTAATTTCTCTTATTGTGAGATCCGACAAGTGTTGTCGAGTCTCAGAGTTAATGCAATCGACTGTGATATCTAATTAATTACGAAAAGTAGGCAAAAACCATAGAAATGTTGGCCTATTTTTTTCCTTCAATATAATGATCTTACGTGCCACCGCCCTTGTTTTATCATAATTGGCTCATGATGGAGGAACAATGAATAAGGTCTATATCCAACGCGTCGCGCATGGGGATGCTCATGAGTTAATTGAATTCAATTTACAAAATAAACACTACCATCGTCCTTGGGTTTCACCATTTACAGATCAAGCAGGGTTTAAAAACTGGTTTTCACGTACGCTTACTGCAGCAGTTGTCGGGCTTGTAGTAAGAGAGGAAATATCACGGAAAATAGTCGGAATTATCAATATAAATGAAATAGTGGCAGGGGCGTTACAAAGTGGATTTCTAGGATTCTACGGCTCTTCAAAAATGGCAGGTCAAGGATTGATGAGGCAGGGTTTGCAATTGGCAGTCAGCTATGCCTTTGAGGAATTAGGCTTGCATCGCTTAGAGGCCAATATTCAACCAGGTAATTCGGCTTCAATTGAATTGGTGCGCAGGGTCGGTTTTCAAAAGGAAGGATTTTCTCCTGAATACTTGTTTATAGATGGGGCCTGGAGAGACCATGAGCGGTGGGCGATCCTTGATAATAAATAGTTCAAGTCGCAGTGCATGTCGTAACGTTTGGGCCTTCCTGCGAAGGCGATCAGTTTTTCGTGAGTATTGACTAAGGCAATTTAGCCTGAATGTTGACCTTCGGCAAAATCACTATGTGAATTGCTGTCACCATTCGCTCTTGAAACTCGGCACCTATGGCTGCACAGCCTCTGTCAATGCGAAAGCACAGTTCCAAGAACTGCTAGTTCATTAGTTAAGGCGCTCACCAATGTATTTGAATAAGAGAATCCCCTAAATTATGTACTCTTCTGAACGGCTTAAAGGTATCGATGTGTTCGTATCGGTTGTGGATGCAGGTAGTTTTACAGCGGCCTCCAGGCGCCTTAACCTCACAAACTCTGCGGTAGGTAAAGCGGTAACGCGATTGGAGTCTCGACTGGGTGTGCGGCTTTTTGAGCGCACGACACGGCGCCTTTCCCTGACGGAAGCCGGACAGGCTTTTTACCGTACGTGCCAACGGGTCCTCGTTGAGCTTGAAGAGGCCGAACATGTCCTTAAGGCAGAAGACACCGTTCCGCTAGGAAAGCTGCGGATTGATTTACCCGCGACCTACGGACGGATGCATGTCATGCCATTGCTCCTGGATTTTTTGAAGGCGTATCCCGGCGTACAGCCACAGATCTCGTTCACGGATCGCTTTATGGACTTGGTCGAAGAAGGGGTCGATGTGGCTGTGCGAATCGGGGGGAGTGATACCTGGCCAACGCCTATTGGCTATCGCTTTTTAGGGCGGGAGCGGCGAATTTTCTGTTGTGCACCAAGTTATCTGCAACGTGTGGGCGCCATTGCAGATGATATTGAAACCTTAAATTCATTGGACTCCGTACTATATCGACGTCCCGACGGCACCCCCACTCCATGGTACATACAGCGCGGTGATGCGCCCATCGAGCAATGCCATCCTGCAGCCCGGCTGGAGGTCGGAAATGCCGACGCTTGGGTCGACGCCGTTTTACAGGGATTTGGCGTTGGGCAAATGTCTACGTGGCTTATAAAAGATCGGCTGGCCAAAGGAGAACTCGTACAAGTACTACCATCGCTAGCGATGGATGGCCTGCCTTTGTATCTATTGTGGCAACGCGGCAGACAGTTACTTCCTAAAGTCGATGTGTTACTGAACCATTTAGGCGCGCACTTGCGGTTTTAGATTATGGAATATTAGGATTAAATGAGTGAAAAATTAGTCCAACATAAGAAATTATAGACATAATAAACTTAAGACTCATAAATCTTAAGCCGAAAAAAATGTCTTATTCGCAAAATACCGCGGCCCTGAATCGGCCCCAAGGCTTGGTCCGGGCCGATTCTGTATCTACCTTCATTCTGGCAATCGCAGCTTTCATCATTGTCACAACTGAATTTCTCATGGTTGGTCTGCTACCTGCGTTGGCCAGAGATCTCTCGATTCCTGTGGCAACCGCTGGGCAATTAGTGACCTTGTTCGCCGTGGTCGTCATGCTGTTTGGGCCGTCACTGACTGCGTGGCTGGCACACGTCGAGCGCAAGCGCCTGTTCATGGCAGTCTTGGTGCTCTTTGCTGTTTCGAACGCGATTGCCGCATTGGCTCCTAATATCTGGGTTTTGGCCGTTGCCCGCATCTTGCCAGCGCTCGCATTACCGGTGTTTTGGGGGACCGCGAGCGAAACAGCGGCTCAGTTGGCGGGCCCGGAACGTGCGGGAAGAGCGGTGTCTAGGGTGTATCTCGGCATTTCCGCTGCGATGCTTTTTGGTATTCCTCTTGGCACCGTTGCCGGCAATGTCATCGGCTGGCGGGGTGCTTTTTGGGCGCTGGCGGTCCTGTCTGCCCTGATCGCTGTGCTACTGCAGGTTTTCATGCCGTCGATGACAGCGGGCAAACGCGTGGGCCTGACGCAGCAAGCGCGTATTCTTCGTGATCCTGTTTTTGTTGCCAACGTGCTTTTGTCCATCGTCATTTTCACCGCGATGTTTACCGGCTATACCTATTTGGCCGAATTTCTCGAACAGATTGCTCAAGTGCCTTCCTCTCATGTGGGTTGGTGGTTAATGGGGTTTGGCGCAGTTGGCCTTATTGGTAACTGGTTGGGTGGCCGGTGGGTAGACCGTAAGCCGTTGGCTACGACTGCAGCGTTTAGCGTTTTACTGACGATTGGGATGTTTGCCACAGTATTTTGGGCTACACAGCATGTGGGATTGGCAATTGCATTAGGCGTGTGGGGCATTGCAAACACGGCGCTTTATCCCATATGCCAGATCCGTGTAATGAAGTCGGCTCCTCAGGCACAAGCCTTGGCTGGCACGATCAACGTATCAGCAGCCAATGCCGGTATTGCATTGGGTGCCATGCTTGGAGGAACCAGTATTTCATGGTGGGGAGTGCAAAGCGTTGCAGTGTTAGGTGGGGTTATAGCTGCGATTGCAGCTGCCTCGGTTGCCGCGCTAGGGTATTGGCTGAAGAGACGCGAAGGCTGACCTTGCCAACGGTCAGCCGTGTGTCGCTATTGTTGTAGTGCTGGCAATGTGCAGTAACAGGCCAACAGGTAAAAACTCAGCAATTACAAGCGCGAAGGCGCCTGGAGATTAGTACCCGACACCTCGTACGCCACCAGAAACTCTGAGCGATTCCCCTGTTACCCAGTGTGCGTCATCAGAGGCCAAAAACACGACGACAGGTGCGATATCCTCCGGTTCTCCAAAACGGCCTAAAGGCGTTCCCCTGATCAGTTTTTCGCCTAATTCACCGGCAAAGTTTCCGTGCGTTCCAGGGGTATTCGTATGCCCGGGCAAAATAGAATTCACCCTGATGCCGCGTGGTCCCAGTTCTCTGGCCAGGGCCAAGGTCAAGGTATCCACGGCGCCTTTTGTGGCAGCGTAAACACTGGATGCCAAATAGGGATCGGTACTCAGAATGGAGCTGACATTAATGATACTGCCAGACGCGCTAAATTGTTTTAACGCTTCACGGGTTGCAAGCAGAGATCCCAGCACGTTGAGATTAAATTGCTTGTGGAAGGCTTCTTCTGTGAGATCGTCAATCATCTCAAATACGGCGACACCCGCGTTATTAACAAGAATGTCCAGTGTTCCAAATTCGCTGCGGACCGCGTCGAACATGCGAATGACATCAGCTGATTTACTCATATCCGCTTGAATGGATTTGGCTTTTCCACCTTGAGCGAGAATCTGTGCAACAACTTTATCTGCGTCATCCTTGCTAGACGCATAATTGACTATAACGGTGGCTCCCGCTGAGCCAAATGCGCTGGCGATACCCGCGCCAATACCTTTGGAGGCACCCGTTACAACAGCAATTTTGCCTGATAATTTCATTTGTATTACCTTTGATCGTTGAATAATTTATGGGAAGAATAAAATGTGCACAGGTAAAATTTCGCTGAGCACATTGTTCTACATACCAACAGTATCCATCGAACGAAGGCAAGGGCACGTGCCAATTCTTCTCTTATTATTGCCTATTCTTATCAATTATCTTGTTCTGATTTGGGATTTGCCTTATGCTCAGCCTTATGGATAAGGCAATGAATGAGTTGCGCAGCATTGTGATGCGCGCCGACAGCAAGTGGACAGACACCGGTATCCCGCGCGTGTCGATGGTTAAGGCGGAAGCCTGTGCGAATCAGGTTTATCAGCCCATGCTTCACCTTGTTCTTCAAGGCAGCAAGAGCCTGTCTATAGGCGGCAATATTTTTTACTATGACGCGGCGACTTACTTTGTCGTTCCAGTTGACGTGCCCGCGACCGGAGAGATTTATGCCGATGGGCCTGATCTGCCTTATCAGGCCATCAGTCTCGCACTGGACCCGGATGTGATTGCCACGTTGCTGGATGAAGACAGCAATACCAATAGTGGGCAGGAGCGACAAAGCATGAGCTGTTTTTCAGCAGTCACTGCACCTGCTGAAATGATCGATGCCTGGTTGCGCATGATGAGACTCGTCCAGCGGCCAGGGGATGCCGCTGTGCTTGCCCCTATGATTGAGCGTGAAATTCTTTTTAGAGCGATGCAAGGCCCGCTAAGAGACGTGCTTTACGATATCGCCTGCCCTGATGGGCGACTGTCACAGATTCGCCGCGCCATCCACTGGATACGCGAGCATTATACCCAGCCGTTTCGAATCGATAACCTGGCCGCCATAGCAGATATGAGCGTGGCGGCGTTTTATCGTCATTTCAAAACAGTCACCAATATGACGCCCATACAATACCAGAAGCGTCTACGTCTGCTGCGGGCGCGCTGGCTGCTTATTTTCGATCCGGCAGATGCCGCAACGATTGCTTTTACCGTCGGCTATGAAAGCGCGTCACAATTTAGTCGTGAATATGCACGCCTCTTTGGCATGCCGCCGGCGCGGGATGCGGCCAGGTTCAGACAACCTTCCGCTGTGGCACCGGTTAAGATCGGCGCCATGGATGCACTGGGCTATAACAGCTAAGGTGCAGTTGTAAGCCAAATCACATATTTGATATTCCCTTAATCGGTTACTCGTACGTTAGTTGCAGTCCGAAATGCGCGTATCGGCAATCGTTTGTGCAAAGCCTTTACCAAATAGCCCGGCCGGTGTCTGAAAGCCAGACCTGTACTCTCCGCCAAGTACGCGCCGTGCTGCTTCCGCTGCTGCCATCGGTGTGAAGGTGTAGCCATTTACCGTATCAAGAACAGAACACGCTTGCAGCCCGTTCACCCCAATGACCTGAACCGCCGCCTGATAGCGATTAGCGTTGCGCTCTTCTATCGTCGGCCCGGCGGGCAGGGCACTCAGGTCGCCCTTGGGAAAGGCATTACCGGACACGTGCACGAAAGTCTCAATGTCCGGGACGCCAGTCGCTTTGCCAATAGTGATCAGGTCGGGCAATGTCACTGGAAAACATGAGACCGGGCCAGCGCCAAAGTCAAAAAAATCGGGGGCGGTGTTGTTTCTGGTGGTCAATTGGCCGCCCACACGAATGAGCGTTTGCGTCGTGAGGTTTTCGCTGGCGCTAA
>Ga0160430_101024_pt1 | contig 11764 bp, 9 predicted proteins | sample HID1971I_E0MG_FD_108274 | JGI IMG/M metagenome (GOLD analysis project Ga0160430, IMG submission 108274) | Enriched millipede-associated microbial communities from UW Madison campus, WI, USA - HID1971I_E0 MG | ecosystem: Host-associated > Arthropoda: Insects > Digestive system > Unclassified ...
CGTGATGGCCGGCATCGGCATCGACGCCGCGATGATCTCGAGCACGAACCCCGACCTGAAGAAGCGCGTCGGCTGGCTCGCCTACGTCGACGCGGGGCTGCGCGCCCTGCCTGCGTCGAAGCCGTACCGCGCCTACTACCGAACGGATGCCGGCCGCCTGCACCGCTCGAAGGTGTCGACCATCCTCGTGGCGAACCTCGGCTACCTGCCGGGCAACATCGAGCTGATCCCCGACGCGCAGCTCGACGACGGACGCCTCGACATGGCCGTGCTGCAGCCGCGCAACTTCCTCGGGTGGATCTTCATCTGGCGCAAGATCACCTGGGAGAACCCGGTGCTGCGCAAGTCCGCCCTCGGCCGGCAGATCATGGACCTCACCGGCGGCAGCCGCCGACGCGAGATCATCTACTCCCGCGGTCGCTCGGTCGACATCGAGATCGGCGAGGGCGCCGAGGAGTTCGAGATCGACGGCGACGAGTTCGGCACCGTCGTGTCGGCGAGGTTCACGGTCGACCCCGCTGCGCTCATCGTGCGCGTGCCGTCGCTCGACTGAACGTCGTTCGTCACGCCGTCGGGGCGCACGCCGCGCGGCCAGAAGCACCACACGAACACGAGCGCCAGGGCGGATGCCGCGGCCAGCACGCCGAGCATCTGCACGCCGGTGTAGCCGAGGCCGATCCACGCCCACGCCTGGTTCATCTCCGCACCGGTCATGTCAGCGGAGACGGCCATGCGGTCGTTCACTTCCTTGTTCGCGTCGGCGAGCAGGCGCGCAACGCCCTGCAGCGCGACGAGAGAGACGACGAACACCGCGAACAGACTCACGACGGCCGGGGTGCGGAATGGCGATCGGTGCGTCATGGCGTCCGCTTCCGCGCCGACTGCACGGCCCACACTGCGAGCACGACGACGACACCGAGGAGTCCGGATTGCACGAGGCCCGTGCCGAGCGAGGAGAGCGCGTTCTGAAAGGCCTGTCCGGCGGTGTCGAGCATGGCCACCCCGCTCATCTGCTGGAGAGCCACGTTCCAGTAGATCGCGGCACCCGCGACGGCGAATCCGATGCTCACGGCCAACGCGAGCCAGTACCGGAGCGACGGATGCCGCACGAACGGCGATTCGCTCTCAGGCTCGGGTTCCACGACGAAATGATCCACATCGCCTTGCGAAGAAGGCATGCCGGGATCGGAATGTTCGCCGAACGCAGTCGGCGGCGAACCGATGCGGTGCTGATCGAGCGCCGGCGCTTCGGACCGGGCATACTGACTCGCCTCGGGATGGGCCACGGAATGCGCCTCGGGACCGAAGTAGGCGAGCAGGGCGGCGGCATGATCCGGTTCGGGGGCCGGAGCGGGCTCGACTCGCGGCGCTGGTCGCTCGGGCGCCGTGCCGGGCGGGCGGGGTCCGAACAGCGCCGCCTCCTCCTCGGTCGGCGGGTCATGGGGCTTGCGGCGCTCGGCGGCGCGAGCGGCGGCCGCGGCATCCGTCGTATACCCGCGCTGGAATCTGGGATCGAACCTCGGGTCGATGCCCCGCGCGGCCTCGTTGCTCATCGCGTGTCCTTCGGTCTCAGTGGCCGGTGCCGGTCTCGGGTCGGCTGCTCAGTCGGGCTCGCCGCTCAGCAGGCCGCGGAGCCAGTCGCGCGCCTCGATGAAGATCTCGTCATCGTACTTCGCGTGGTACTCGATCTCGCGCTGGTCGGCGCGCGGATACGAGCCGAGGAAGATGACGTTCGGGCTCGTGCGGCGCAGGCCGAGCAGGGCGTCGGCGACGCGCTCGTCGGCGACGTGCCCGTCGAGGTCGACCACGAAGCGGTAACGGCCGAGGGCGTCGCCGATGGGCCGCGACTCGAGCAGCGAGAGGTTGACGCCTCGCGTCGAGAACTGCTCGAGCATCGCCATCAGCGCGCCGGACTCGTCGCTCGGCAGTTCGACGATGAGGCTCGTTTTGTCGGCGCCCGTCGGCTCGGGCAGGGCGCGCGAGCGCGACACGAGCACGAACCGGGTGACGGCGTTGGGGTTGTCGCCGATGTCGCGTGCGAGCACGACAACGTCGTGGTGGTCGGTGATGCCGGGCGGGGCGACCGCGGCATCCGCGGTGTTGTCGGCGTCGAAGAGGGATGCGGCGGACCGCACGTTGCTCGACGCGGGGATGTGCCCGTGCTCCGGCAGGTGCCGTTCGAGCCAGCCGCGGGACTGCGCGTAGGCCACCGGATGCGCGTTGACGGTGCGCACGTCGGCGAGCGACGTGCCGGGGCGGGCGACGAGCACGAAGTTCACGGGCACGAGGTACTCGCCGACGATGCGCAGTCCGGGCACCGTGGCGAGGGCGTCCTGCGTCGCCGAGACGCCGCCCTCGATCGAGTTCTCGATCGCGATGACCGCGGCGATCGAACGGCCGCTCGTGACATCCGCCAGGGCCTCGCCCACGTTGTTGACCGAGCGCCACGTCTTGCCGGCCGCCTCGGGCACCTGCTTGAGCGCGGCCTCGGTGAAGGTGCCGGCCGGCCCGAGGTACGAGTACGTCTCGTCGGGGGGCGTGGGTGCGGCATCCGTCATGCAGCAAGCCTAGCCAGCGCGCCGTCCGCCCATGCGTGATCGGCGAGTTGCCCGATTCTGCAGAGAAGTGGGCGACTCGGGAAGGTGCATGGCCTAGCGTCGAGATCGTCCGCATGCGCGAACCGCGATCTGAGAACGTGCGAACCGTGAGGAGGACGCGATGACCACGACCCTCGAGGCACCGGCCGGAAGCCGGACCGTGCCGACCGACGCCGAGCGGCAGGCCGCGCTCCGACGCATGAAGCGCCTCGCGACCGGGCTGCTCATCGTCGCCGCGGTCGTGTTCACGGTGGCGTTCGCGCTGCAGGACGAGATCCCGTGGCTCGCGTACGTGCGGGCGGCCGCCGAGGGCGCGATGGTGGGCGCGATCGCGGACTGGTTCGCCGTCACCGCGCTGTTCCGGCATCCGCTCGGCCTGCCGATCCCCCACACCGCGATCATCCCGACGCGCAAGAACGAGATCGGCGCGACGCTCGGCGCCTTCGTGGAGGACGAGTTCCTCTCCGACGAGGTCGTCGTCGGCAAGCTCCGCTCGATCGGCATCTCGCGCCGCCTCGGCGGGTGGCTGGCCCAGCCCGCCAACGCCGAGCGGCTGACCGCCGAGGCATCCGTCGCCGCACGCGGGGTGCTCGAGCTGCTGGGCGACGACGACGTCGAGGACGTCATCGAGCGCCTCGCCCGCAAGCACCTCTTCGAACCCGAGTGGGCGCCGTCGGTCGGTCGGGTCGGGGCGCGCCTCGTGGCCGCCGACCAGCAGCGCGCCGCCGTCGACGCTCTGCTCGACAAGGCCGAGGAGTGGCTCGCGGCCCATCCCGAGGCGTTCGGGAGCATGGTCTCCGACCGCCTGCCGCGCTGGATGCCCGGGTTCGTCGACCGGCTCGTCGACGACCGCGCGGCCCGCGAGGTGCGCGGCTTCGTGCACGCCGTGCGCGACGACCCGCGGCATCCGCTTCGCGAGGCGATCGACCGCTACCTCGCCGACCTCGCCGACGCGCTGCAGCACGACCCGGCGACCATCGCGCGCGTCGAGGGCATCAAGAACGACCTGCTCGAGAGCCCCCGCGTGCGCGAGTTCGCCGGCGAGGCCTGGACCGCCGTGAAGGCGGCGCTCGACGACTCCCTCGCCGACCCGGGGAGCGACCTGCGCGCGAGCCTGAGCTCCGCGGTCGTCGAGGTGGGCGCCCGGCTCGTCGCCGACGAGTCGCTCGCCGCGAAGGTCGACACCTGGGTGACGGATGCCGCGGCCTACGTCGTGCGCACCTACCGGCACGAGATCGCCGGCGTGATCACCGAGACCGTCGAGCGGTGGGATGCCGCGGAGACCACCCGCAAGCTCGAGCTGCAGGTCGGGCGCGACCTGCAGTTCATCCGCATCAACGGCACGGTCGTCGGCGCGCTCGCGGGGCTCGCGATCTTCAGCGTGGCGACGGCCCTGCACGCGGCCATCTGAGCCCGCTCGAGTTGCCGGGCGGGGGTGCGGTCGCCGTGCAGTCGCGCCAGACTGGGCGCATGCATGAACGCGCGGGAACCCCGGCCACCGAGTCCGACCTCATCGACGTCGAGGCGCTCATCAGGGCGTACTACGAGCAGAAACCGGATGCCGCCGTGCCCGAGCAGCGCGTCGCGTTCGGCACCTCGGGGCACCGGGGTTCCTCGTTCACGACGAGCTTCAACGAGGACCACATCCTCGCGATCACGCAGGCGATCGTCGAATACCGCACGGCGCAGGGCATCACCGGGCCGCTGTTCATCGGCTCCGACACGCACGCCCTGAGCGCACCGGCGCAGACGACCGCACTCGACGTGCTCGTCGGCAACCGGGTGCGGGTGCTCGTCGACCAGTTCGACGACTACGTGCCGACACCGGCGCTCTCGCACGCGATCCTCTCGTGGAACAACGACCCGGCGAAGCGCGCCGAGGGCGAGGCCGACGGCATCGTCATCACGCCCTCGCACAACCCGCCGCAGGACGGCGGCTTCAAGTACAACCCGCCGCACGGCGGCCCCGCCGACTCCGACGCGACCTCGTGGATCGCGAACCGGGCCAACGAGCTCATCGCCGACGGCCTGCGCGAGGTGAAGCAGGCGGAGCCGAGCGCGGTCGAGACCTACGACTTCCGCACCGCGTACGTCGCCGACCTGGCGAACATCATCGACTTCGACGCGATCCGCTCGGCCGGCGTGAAGATCGGCGCCGACCCGCTCGGCGGCGCCTCGGTCAACTACTGGGCCGCGATCCGCGACGCGTACGGACTCGACCTGACCGTCGTCAACGAGCGCGTCGACCCCGCCTGGTCGTTCATGACGCTCGACTGGGACGGCAAGATCCGCATGGACCCGTCGTCGCCGAGCGCCATGGCGTCGGTGCTCGAGCACGGCAGCGCCTTCGACATCCTCACCGGCAACGACGCCGACGCCGACCGCCACGGCATCGTGACGCCCGACGGGGGCCTCATGAACCCCAACCACTACCTCGCGGTCGCGATCGAGTACCTGTTCGCGCACCGGCCGGAATGGCGAGCGGATGCCGCCATCGGCAAGACCCTCGTGTCGAGCTCGATGATCGACCGCGTCGCCGCGGCACTCGGGCGCCGGCTCTGGGAGGTCCCGGTCGGCTTCAAGTGGTTCGTGCCCGGACTCGTCGACGGCTCGGTCGGCTTCGGCGGCGAGGAGAGCGCGGGCGCCTCGTTCCTGCGCTTCGACGGCACCGTCTGGACGACCGACAAGGACGGCATCCTGCTGTGCCTGCTCGCCTCCGAGATCCGCGCCGTCACGGGCCGCTCCCCCTCGGAGCTCTACGCCGACCTCGTCGAGCGCTTCGGCGACCCGGCATACGAGCGCAAGGATGCCGCGGCCACCCCCGCGCAGAAGGCCGCCCTCGGCAAGCTCACCGGGGATGCGATCTCGGCGACGGAACTCGCCGGGCAGCCCATCACCGCGAAGCTCTCGCACGCGCCGGGCAACGACGCGGCCATCGGCGGCGTCAAGGTCGAGACGGCCGACGCGTGGTTCGCGGCGCGCCCCAGCGGCACCGAAGACGTGTACAAGATCTACGCCGAGTCGTTCAAGGGCGCCGAGCACCTGGCGCAGGTGCAGGAGGAGGCCAAGCTGGTCGTGGACGCCGCCCTCGGCGGCTGAGCCCGCAGGAGCGTATCGCCGGTCGAGTAGCGACGCAGGAGCGTATCGCCGGTCGAGTAGCGACGCAGGAGCGTATCGAGACCCCGCCCGCCAACGGGTCTCGATACGGCCCTGGCGGGCCTACTCGACCGGCGATCGCGCGCGTGCACGCGACATCCGGGGTCAGTGGATCGAGAAGTACGTGACCGATCCGCCGCCAGAGGCGAGCGCCTCGTCGACATCCCAGTAGTCGATGTCCTTCGTGTGCCCGCCGACCCACACCTTGGTGCCGGCGTCGGTCTGCTCGACGCGGGTGACGACGGCCGTGTGGTCGCGGTCGCCCGAGTCGTCCCAGTCGAACTGGGCGATGTCGCCGACCTTGACCTGGGCGCGCTGCGAGTCGTCGAGCGCGGTCGCCCTGGCGGGCTGGCTCAGCAGGTAGTCGCGGAGCGCGGTCGAGCTCGACCAGCTCGAGGACATGGTGCCGGTCGACCCGTCGTAGAACCAGCCGCCGTCCATCGCCCAGCCTCGGGCCACGAGCGACTGGCTCGCGAAGTTCGCGCAGTCGATGCCGCTGAACACGGGGTACTGGGCGGAGTTGTAGCTGCTCCAATAGGTCGCGACGTAGGCAAGCTGGGCGTCGATGCCGGGGTCGCTCGTGTACGTGAAGGTGAGCGGCTCGGCCGGCTTCTCGCCGACGGTCTCGGCGCCCTGTGCGTCGTCGGCCGCGACCGACGAGATCAGGCCGGCGACCGACGAGGCGGGCGCCTCGGTCGTGACGACCTCGACGGGCTCGCCCGCGGCATCCGTCATGGTCACGTCGACGGCAGCGCCGGTCGCAGCCTGCGCGACCGCGGGAACCTGGAACGTGATCTGCGCATCGTCGGCGGCGACGATGGTCGCCGGAGTCGCGCCGACCGTGACGGACGCCACCTCGTCGAGGTCGCGCCCCTTCACGGTCACCTGGGTGCCCCCGGTGAACGGGGCCGCCTCGGTGGAGAGCCCGCTCGTGATCGCGGGAAGCGGCTCGGCGACGACGGCCGGGGTGATCGAGTCCTCGGTCGCCGCCTTCGTCGCCTTGGTGATGGTCTCGATGGTGTCGCCGCTCAGCTCGGTGGTCGAGCTCTTGGCGACCGTGTCGGAGGCCTCCGCGTCGGCGGGGATGAGCGCGCCGAACGCGCTGAGCCCGATGAACGCCATGGCCGATCCGAGTGCCGCCGTGCGTCGAACCGATGCCCCCGCACCCTTGCCTGCGCCCTTGCCGCCGGGCTTGCCCGCCGCCGCACGACGGTTGCGCACGCGCTCGGCGCGGTGGCGCGGCGTGCTCGATCCGCTTCGCGTCTCGGTGACCTCGGCCGGAGCGGCCGGCGCGACCTCGTCGGTCTCGGTCTCGGTCGTCTCGGCCGGCTCGGTCGCGTCGTCGGTCGCCGTCTCCGCTGCGGCCGGCGCCTCGATCATCGGCGGCGTCTCGACGACCGGTGCCTCGGACACGGCCGTCGCCTCGATCGTGGCGGTCGTCCCGGTGGCCGCCGTCTGCTGGATCACGGGCGTCATGCCGATCGAGTCGGCCTCGCCGGTGAGCTCGATCGGCCCGGTGAGCTCGAGCGGGCCGGTCGTCTCGAGCGAGCCGGTCGACTCGATCGGACCGGTCGTCTCGATCGAGTCGGCCTCGGTCGTCAGCTCGACGGTCGACGCAGGGGCGACGTCATCGCCGGAGCGCTTCGAGCGCGCCTTGCGGCGTCGCTTCGAGAGGTCGCGATCGGGCTCGGAATCGAGGGCGGGGGCCTGGAACGTGGCGCGGCGAAGGACGGGGAGATCGGAGGGAGTCAGCAAACCGTGTTGTTTCGGGTCGTCGTTAAGGGGGACACCCAGCCCAACACGCCAATTTGTGAGGATCCCTCTCGAACGCTGGGAGACCTATGAGAGCGTGTTCACGCCGACGCCGTGCGGACCATCGCCATCCGCAGCCCCACGACCGCGAGCGGCACCAGCACGAGCAGCGCGACCATGTTCACCCCCGCGAATCCGAAGGCGCCGAGCACCAGCCCTGAAAGTGCTGCGGATGCCGCGGCCGCGACGTTCATCGCGGCATCCGTCGCCCCCTGCAGCGGAACGCGCAACCGCGAGTCGACCGAGGTCGTGAGCAGCGTGGACCCGCCGATCATGCCGGCCGACCACCCGAGCCCGAGCAGCCCGAGGGCGAGCGGCACGAACAGCACGTCGCCGCTCGGGGCGAGGATGCCGATGACCGCCGCCACGACCAGGATCGCCGCGCCGAGCAGCACCACCCGCACCGGCCCCACCCGGTCGACGAGCCAGCCCATGAGCGGGCTCGCGCCGTACATGCCGAGGATGTGGATGCTGAGCACGAGTCCGACGAGGTTCAGCGACATGCCGTGCTGGGTCATGTGGATCGGGGTCATGACCATGACCCCGACCATGACCGTGTGCGAGCAGACGATGGCGAGGATCGCGAACAGCGACCTCGGCGACCGGGAGGCCTCGCGCAGGGCGGCGAAGGAGCCGACGGGCTTCTCCGCGGGACGGGCCGCATTCGCGTCGGAGGCCGCGAAGGCAGGCCCGGTCGCGGCCTCGCCGACGACGGCCTCGCCGACGACGGGCTCGTCGGCGTCGACCGGCCCCTCGGCGTCGACCGGCCGGGCAGCGGCATCCGCGATCGCATCGGTCTCGAGTACGCCCGCGCGGGGCATGCGCAGCAGCGTCGCCACGAGCACCGTCGACGTCGCGAACGCGACCGCCGAGAAGACGAACGACCCGACGAGATGCGGGAGGCCGAACGCGGCACCCACGCGGTCGCCCGTCTCGGAGAGCAGCGGACCGGCGACCGAGCCGATCGTCGTCGCCCAGAGCACGAGCGACATCGAACGCGCCTCGAAGCCGGGCGACGCGACCTCGGTCGCCGCGAACCTCGCCTGCAGGCCGGCTGCAGCGGCCGCACCGAACGCCGCGAGCCCCACGAACACGAGCGGAGCCCATCCGCTCGAGGCCGCCGCGACCACGAGCATGGCGCCGACCGCGGCGAGCCCGTAGCCGGTGGCCAGGGCGACGTGACGCCCCGAACGCACCGCGAGGCGCGCGAGCGGGATCGCGACGACCGCCGCGCCGAGCACGCTCGCAGACTGCGCGAGGCCGCCCATCGCCACGACGCCCGTGAGGTCGGCGACGAGGATCGCCGCGAGCGCCATGCCCGTGGCGACGCCGATGCCCGCGAGCAACTGGTTGGCGATGAGCACGCCGAGGGCGAGTCCGTGACGCGAGCGACGCGAACCCGCGAGGGCCGGCCGCGGCATCCGCTCGCTCATCGGGGGCTCATTCGAGGCTCAGCGCGATCGACGCGCGCACGGCGTGCATCACGTGTTCAGCGGCACCGCCGGGAGCCCGAAGAACTCCTCGAGGGTCGTGAATCCGGTGTCGTGCATCTCGGTCGCGAGCTCGACGCCGATGTACCGGTAGTGCCAGGCCTCGTGCGGGTAGCCCGTGACGTCGACCTTGTCGGCCGGGTACCGCAGCAGGAACCCGAAGCGGTAGGCGTTCGCACGGAGCCACTCGCCCTCTGGGCTCGTCTCGAGGCACTCGAACGTGCAGCCGTTCTCGGCGCCGATGTCGATCGCGAGACCGGTCTGGTGCTCGCTCGCCCCTGGCGGCGCGGTCGTCGGATCGCTGCCGTCGCCGTAAAGGTCGACCTGCGTCGAGTAGCTGCGGAACGCGCTGTTCGATGCGAGGTACAGGCCGGCCTCGTCGGTGGCGGCCTGGAACATCGCGACGACCGCATCGGAGGCCTCCTGGCGCATGAGCGGCTCCCAGGTGTGCGCCACCGGCACGGTGACGAGGTCGTCGGGCTCGAAGTCCTGCGGGTTCAGCGGACGGAGCTTGTTGACGACGACCCAGATGCTCGCGGGGTCGTCGATGGACCTGGCCGTCTTGTCGAACGTGTCGACCGCGGCGGGCGCACTCGACGCGGATGGGGCCGGGCGCGGCGTCTGCGTCTCGGCGGACCCGGAGGCGGCATCGCTCGCACCGGTCGTCGACGGCGCGCCGGATGCCGACGGGCCCGCGGCTCCGGTGACGGCGCCGACCACGACGGCCGCGATCGCGATGAGGACGAGGCTCAGCCAGCCCGCGACGACCAGGCGTCGTCGCTGCACGCCCTCGGAGAGGGGCTCGCGGTCATCTGCAGGCACCGTACGAGTCTACGTGGCGGCGTCCTGAGAGTCCCCGAGGCCGCGTTGGGATATCACGGTTCGGTAACGAACAGGTGCCGTGAGAGCGCTCTCTTGACATTCCATGTTTCGAGTGCGTAAAGTCTCCGACGAAACGTGAGAGCGCTCTCACACCGTTGCTTGAGAGCGCTCTCTCGGCCACATTCCGTCCCACGCACACAAAGGAGTGACCGTGAAGCTTTCACGACGCACCAGGGTTGCCGCAGCCGTCGCGGGTGCCGCATCCATCGCCCTCCTCGCATCCGCCTGTTCCACCGGCGGCAGCGATGAAGGCAGCAGCGACGAGCCCATCACGCTGACCGTCACCACGTTCGGCACCCAGGGCCTCGACGACCTCTACAAGCAGTACGAGGCTGACAACCCCAACATCACCATCAAGGCGACGAACATCGACACCGGTGGAAACGCACTCACCGACTGGCAGACCAAGCAGGCCGCCGGTTCGGGCCTCCCCGACGTGCAGGCGGTCGAAGAGGGCTGGCTCAGCAAGGTCATGCAGGTGAGCGACTCGTTCACCGACCTCAGCGAGTACGGCGCAGCCGACACGGCCGACCAGTGGGTCGACTGGAAGGTCAAGCAGGCCACCGACGCCGACGGTCGCATCATCGGCTACGGCACCGACATCGGCCCCGAGGGCCTCTGCTACAACGGCGCGCTCTTCGAGGCCGCCGGCCTCCCGAGCGACCGTGAGAGCGTCGCGGCGCTCTTCGGCGGCGACGACGCGACCTGGGAGAAGTTCTTCGAGGTCGGCAAGGAGTACAAGGACAAGACGGGCAAGGCGTTCTACGACCAGTCCGGCTTCGTCTGGAACTCGATGGTCAACCAGCTCCCCGAGGGCTACTACACCGCCGACGGCGAACTGAACGTCGAGGGCAACAAGGAGCTCGAGGCCCGCTGGGCCCTCCTCGCCGAAGGTGCCGCCAACGGCCTCTCGTCGGCACAGACGCAGTGGGACTGGGGTGGAGGCAAGGCCTTCACCGACGGCTCCTTCGCGACCTTCGTCTGCCCGGGCTGGATGCTCGGCGTGGTCAAGGGCCAGGTCGAGGCCGGCGGCGGCGACGCCACCACCGGTTGGGACTTCGCCGACGTCTTCCCCGGCGGCGCAGCCAACTGGGGCGGCGCGTTCCTGACGGTTCCCACCACCTCGAAGCACCCGAAGGAGGCTGCCGACCTCGCCGCCTTCCTGACGAACGCGCAGTCGCAGGTCGCCGCCTTCCAGGCTGCCGGCACCTTCCCGAGCAACATCGAGGCGCAGAGCGACCCCGGCGTGACCGGTGAGTCCGACCTGACGACCTTCTTCAACGACGCACCCATCGGCGAGATCCTCGCCGCCCGCGCCGAGGGCGTCGTCGCCCAGTACAAGGGTCCGGACGACTCCGTGATCCAGGAGCAGGTCTTCGGACCGTCCGTGCAGGAGCTCGACTCCGGCAAGGCCGACGGCCCGACCGCGTGGCAGCACGCGATCGACCTGCTGCACGAACTGGTCTCCGAGTAAGCCTCACTCGGACCAACTCGACCGGGCCCGGCGGATCCCTCCGCCGGGCCCGGTCCCCGAAACACCCCCACCAGACAGGCGAGAAGATGACCTCGACACTCACCCCATCGGCCGCGACGCCCACGCCGCCGGCGAAGCGGACGCCTCCGGCGAAGGAACGCTCCGAGTTCCGACGGAAGCTCTCGCGGTTCGACCTGAAGTACTCCCCCTACTTCTACGTGGCCCCGTTCTTCGTGCTCTTCGGACTGGTCGGCCTCTTCCCGCTCGTCTACACCTTCGTCGTCTCGCTCAACGACTGGAACCTGCTCACCGGCCCGGGCGACTGGGTCGGCCTCGACAACTTCGCCACCGAG
>Ga0160430_101026_pt1 | contig 11761 bp, 9 predicted proteins | sample HID1971I_E0MG_FD_108274 | JGI IMG/M metagenome (GOLD analysis project Ga0160430, IMG submission 108274) | Enriched millipede-associated microbial communities from UW Madison campus, WI, USA - HID1971I_E0 MG | ecosystem: Host-associated > Arthropoda: Insects > Digestive system > Unclassified ...
GCACGTCGCGCGCGTAGTGCAGTACCTCGCCCGAGAACTCCGTGAGCACGTACACCGCGTCCTGTGCCGCGCTGAGTACCAGGTGCCGCGGTCCACTGCCCTCCGGTGCGCCAACGGTCTCCGGGTCGAGCGGTGCAAGACCCAAGGCGTCGTCGATGGCGTACTGCGCCACGAGGTCGGCGCCGAGCGAGACGAAGTATGCGAACCGGCCGTCGGCGCTCGGGCGCACCGAGTGGAGGTTGGGGAACGCGATCCGCGAGACCGCTTGCCCCACGACCCCGTCGGCCACCGGTGCAGAGATCCCGTACCCGCCGCCGTATGAAACGCCGAGCAGACCCGTGCCTTCGCGGGTCAGGGCGAGGTAGTTCATCCCGCCGTCCGGGAGGTCCAGCCGAGAGAACTGCTCCAGGCGACCGGTACGGCGATCGAGCCGCAGCGTCACGATCCCGGCGGGCTCGCCCTTGACGCCGGCGTAGACGAGGTCGCGCGAGGTGTCGACCGCGAAGCAGGAGCATCCGTCCAGCCCTTCCGTCACCGCAAGCCGTTCGAGTGCGCCGTCCGACAGACGAAACGTACTGATGCTGCCGTCACCGGCATTGGCCACGAGGACAAGGGTGGGTTCGGTCACCCCTCGATCGTACGTGCGCCGTCCGACCGGGCGCAGTTGCGGCCGACCCGCATGGGACCGGCGCCGGTCGTCCAGCGAGCACGAGCCCCGCAGGTCGATCCCGCAGACATCGCCCACTCGAGCTTGTCGGCCGGGCATGGCGAGGAGCATTCCTCGCCCGGCGTTTCACGCCGCCCCGTTACCGGCTACCGGAGGAATGTGTCGCGGCGTGCGGCGGCTGATACTCTCCGAAACTCTGTCGATCGAACCCGCGGCGACCAGCTCGACCGTGATGTACGGAAGGATGTCGGCCGTGGAAGGTCAGGTCAATGCGTGGGACTCCCTGTCTCCCGAGGAACTACTCCAGGGCGGCGACGTCACAGAAGGGGTGGTCCGTTCCGGTGACACGGTCCGCCGTCCGCACAGCGCCTCGTCCGAGCGGGTGCGTTCGTTGCTCACCCACCTCGAACGAGTGGGCTTCGCCGGCGCGCCGCGCTATCTCGGAGTCGATGACCGCGGCAGGGATGTGCTGACCTTCGTCGACGGAGAGGTAGCCGGGCGCCCCGCCCCCGAGTGGGTCGCCTCGGACGACCGTGCCGCGAGCGTCGCCTCCCTCCTGCGGGCGTATCACGACGCGGTCGGCTCCTTCGGCATGCCAGAGGTGTTCGACGACGCATCCCCGATCCGGCCGGAGGGTTCACCGGAGCCGTTCCCCGTGCCGAACGAACTGATCGGCCACCGCGATGTGACGTTGGAGAACGTCGTGTTCCGCGACGGGGTCGCTAGCGCTTTGATCGACTTCGACCTCGCCCGCCCCTCGTCCCGCATCGACGACGTCTGCAATCTGCTTCAGTGGTGGGCGCCCTGGCAGCCGGTCGAAGACCGACCCGAAGCCCTGGCGGATGCGGATGCGTGCGCTCGTGCGGCGATGCTGGTCGACGCCTACGACCTGGACGCGGCCTCGCGGTCGATGCTCGTACCGCTCGCGCGGAACACGGCGGAGCGCACCTGGTACTCGATGAGGCTCCGGGCAGAACGTGACGGCGGCGGATGGCGCCGGATGTGGGACGCGGGCGTCGGTGACGCCATCCGCCGTCGCCAGGAATGGCTGCGGGAGAACGAAGAAGCCCTCACCAAGGCGGTCATGTAGCTAAAGCCCCGGACACGAGATCCTGCAGAGGAGACGCTCGCGCCTCATTGCCCCATTGGTGCCCAACGCGGTGATCCACGTTCCGCTCATGCAACGCGGAGACTGAGGGAATTGCCGGTTCGCGGGGTCCCACCCGTGTTCGCGTTGGTCAACTTCGACGGAGGCTCAGAGCTGCTCCGGTGTTCGCAGGTGCTTCGCAGAGGCGCTGCCGCCACACCTCTCAGCTTTCAGTCCGTGATGGATCGAAGACCTCTTTGGCCACGCCCACGGCAGCCATGGCCCTGGGCCACCCGGCATAGAAAGCGAGGTGCGTGAGCGCCTCGATCAGCTCGGTCTCGGTTGCGCCGTTCTGCCGGGCGAAATCCAGGTGGAACCGGAGCTGATCGGTGTTCCCCATAACCGTCAACGCGGCCACGGTCACCAGACTCCGATCCCGTTTGGAGAGCTCCGACCGCTCCCACACCTCATCGAACAGCACTTTGTCGGTGTAGTGAGCGAGAGCCGGCGCAATATCGCCGACCGCCCTCTGTCCGCCGGTCCAGCCCGTTCCTGCAGTGTCCGTCATGATGATCCTTCCGTCCCACCCATCGAACACCTGTCTCCGTGTGCCCGGGAGGTACCACCGGAACGTGTACTGCCAGAGCATTCCTCCACCTCCGGCGTCGGCGTAGTGTCCGTCACGGGTTCAGCCGGTGCGATCCTCGCGCAGGCATGACACGGAGGCACAGCATGGACGACAGCAAGGTTTGGCTCATCACCGGCGCGGGCCGCGGCATGGGCGTCGACATCGCGCGGGCGGCGCTCGCTGCCGGCCACCGCGTCGTCGGTTCGGCACGGGATGCCGCAACCGTCGAAGCGGCGGTGGGCGAGCACGCCGACCTGCTGGCCGCCTCGCTCGACATCACCGACACCGCATCGATCGACGCGGCCGTGAACGCGGCGATTGATCGATTCGGCCGCATCGACGTGCTCGTCAACAACGCGGGGAACTTCCAGGCCGGATACTTCGAGGAGATCAGCCCCAAGCGATTCCGAGCACAGATGGAGACGAACTTCTTCGGACCGCTCAACGTCACCCGCGCGGTGCTGCCCGTCATGCGCCGTCAGCGATCCGGGCACATCGTCACCATCACGTCGACCGCGGGAATCGTCTCCGGAGGATTCGGCAGTGCGTACGGCGCCTCGAAGTTCGCGTTGGAGGGGTGGACCGAGTCGCTGCGGGAAGAGGTGGAGCAGTTCGGCATCCATGTCACCGCCGTCGAACCCGGCTTCTTCCGCACCGAACTGCTCGTGGAGGGATCATCCACCCTGTGGCCCGACCTGTCCATCGACGACTACACCGACACGGCGAGCACGATCGAGGCGTGGAAGTCCATGAACGGACAGCAGAGCGGAGATCCCGCGAAACTCGCCGCCAGCCTCGTCAAGATCCTCGACCTGGATGAGCCGCCCGCGCGCTGGGTCGCCGGCGCCGACGCGGTACAAGCCGTGAAGCAGAAGGGTCAGACCCTCATCGACCAGGCCGACGCCCACCTCGACCTCTCCACAGGGCTCGACCACACCGACGGCGGCGCCTGAGCTCTGGTGGTCCTGCGTTCTCGTCGGCCGATCCGGCGGGCGTGACCTGCATCCACAACGGCAACCCCGCGGACCTTACGAACAAGTTTCTTCGCGAATCGTTCGCAGATGGGCCCGACGCCGGGAGGAGGAATCTCCTTGATCAGGGCTTTTCGTGGCGGAGACGGAGGGATTTGAACCCTCGGTCCCCTTACGAGGACTCCACCTTAGCAGGGTGGTGCACTAGGCCTGACTATGCGACGTCTCCAGGCGTCCGGCACTCGAAAGCGAACCGGACGCGCCCAGCAATCATAACCGGTCGGCGCGGCTGCGCCGAACCGAAGTCACTTCTGCGGGCGGGTGCAGGTGGTTTCCTTCGCCGTCTGGCCGGTGATGGCCGAGGGCAGCTCGACGCGGGCCTGGTCGGTGGGGGCGGCCGCAGCATCCGTCCCCTCGCCAGCTGCCGGGGTCGCACCCGCATCGGTGGCGGCGGGGGTCGGTGCCACGGCAGGCTGCTCGGCCTCACCGGTCACCTCGATCGCGTTGCCTCCGCTGGCCTCGCCGGTGAGGGTCAGCGGCTGGTTGGCGGCGAGTGCATTGAAGAGCTCTTCGGCGGCTGCCTTCACCGGAAGCACACGGCTGGAGGCGCTCCCATTCAGCCCGGGCGCATAGACGGTCGGGTACTGCACGAACACGATGTCCTCGAACGGCACGTCCTTCACGGCCATGGCGATCTGCACCATCAGCGTCGGGTTCGTGAGGCCCGAGCTCAGCACGAGCTGACCCTCCTGCACCTGGCTGATCGCCGTCGTTGCGAGGTTGAACAGCGTCGCGGGGTTCGCGAGCACCGCGTCGGACTGCAGCTTGCGCACCATGGAGCTCATGAACTGCTGCTGGTTCGAGATGCGACCGAGGTCGGACCCGTCGCCGATGCCGTGCCGGATGCGAAGGAACTGCAGGGCCTGCACTCCCTGCAGCGTGTGCGTGCCGGCGGTGAGATGCAGTCCGGTGTTGTTGTCGTTGACGTCCCCCGAGACGCACACATCGATGCCGCCAATGGCGTTGGAGACGTTGATCACACCGGTCCAGCGGATCGCGGCCGCGAAGTCGATCGTGATCTGCTCGTTGCCGATCACCGCTTCGACGGTGTCGACGGTGCAGCCGAGTCCGCCGTACCAGTACGACGCGTTGATCATCTGCGACGACATCGCCGAGATCTTCTTGCCGCTGCCGTCCGCCTTGTCGCACGCCGGGATCGGCACGAGCATGTCGCGCGGGAAGGACACAACCGTGACGCGCCGTGGCTCATCCGAGATGTGCACGAGCATGGTGACGTCGTTGCGCTCGCCCTCGGTGTCACCGTTCAGGCAGGCGCCCGACAGCTTGGCGTTCTCGCCCTCGCACGAGTCGGTGCCCACGAGCAGGATGTTCACACCGCCTTCGATCGCCCCGAGCGACGGAGGCAGCGGCTTCTCCTCGTCGAGCACGACCGCGTTGGCGGTGACCGTCTGCGTGGCGTCCCACAGGTTGTAGGCCGCGATGCCGGCCGCGCTCACTCCGAAGACGGCGAGCACGACGCCCAGCATGGCGAAGATCGTGGCGAACGGATGCCGCGACTTCAGCGCACCGTGACGCGCGACGGGGGTCCGGCCCTCGGATGAGGACCGCTTCGGAGCCGCCATCAGCCGGTGGCCCTGACGTTTCCGGCCGAGCAGGTCTGGTCGGCAGCGGACTGACCGGGGATGTCGTCCAGGGGCACAGCGGTCTCCGTCGGCGCGGGGGTATCGGTGGCGCCGGGCGTCGGAGCCGTCTCGACGGGAGGCTCCGTCGGCTGCGGCTCGACCGTGACCACGCCTCCGGTGTTGTTCTGGTCGTTGGTCAGCACGATCGGCTCGTTGGCTGCCAGTGCGGCCCAGAGCTTCTCGGCCAGGCGTTCATTGGGTACGACGCGGTTCGCGTCGGCAGGGTCGGCGTTCACCGGGAACTGGACGAAGTTGATGTCTTCGAAGGGCACGTTCTTGAGGGCGAGCGCGATCTGCACGAGCGTCATCGGATTGACGAGCGACTCGCTCGGCGTGATGTTGTCCACAGCCGTGGTGGCGAGCTTGTAGAGGGTTGCCGGATCCGACAGCACCTCGCTGCTCACGAGCTTGCGGGCGAGGCTCGACATGTACTGCTGCTGGTTGGAGATACGTGCCAGGTCACTGCCGTTCTCGAGCCCGTGCCGGGTGCGGAGGAACTGCAGCGCCTCGACGCCCTGGATCGTGCGCTGGCCGGGACCCCAGTTGATGCCGGTGTACTTGTCCTTGATACCGCCGTTGCCGATGCAGACGTCGACACCGCCGATCGCGTCGGTGATGTTGATGACGTTGCCGAAGCTCACCTTGGCAGCGAAGGGGATGTTCTGACCGCTGAGGTCGCTCACCGTCTTGGCGACGCACGACAGGCCGCCGTAGCTCCACGCCTCGTTGATCTGCGTCTTCGACGTGGCCGACGTCGTCGAACCGTCGTCGCGCGTGCATGACGGGAAGGGGACCATCAGGTCGCGCGGGAACGACACCACCGTCACACGGCGGGGATTGTCGGAGATGTGCACGAGCATGTTGACGTCGTTGAGCTGACCGCCGGCATCCGCTCCCGTGCAGCGCGCGCCGAAGAGGTAGGCGTACTCCTCTTCGCACTCGTCGGTGCCGACGAGGAGGATGTCGACGCCGCCCTCGATCGCCCCGATGTCGGGCGGAGCAGCTTCCTGCCCCTCGAGCTCGACGGCGCCGTCGGCGAAGCTGGCGACGACGTCGGTGGCGGCATATGCCGCGACGCCGACACCCGAGACCAGCACGACGGCGGCGACGATCCCCACGATCTTGAGGATGAATCCGAACGGACTCGGAGACGACAGCTCACCGTGGCGCGCCACCGTGCGGCGGCCACGCTTCGTGGGCTTGTGCGTCGAGCTCACTCGGTTCCTCTCAGGGATGCTGCATTCTCACGGTTCGCCCCCGTCACATCGTCTGCGGAGGGTGTGGGATTCGAACCCACGGGACATTGCTGCCCACTGGTTTTCAAGACCAGGTCCATCGGCCGCTCGGACAACCCTCCCGACCGATGCCGCCCCGGAGGGGAGGCATCCGTCGAACAGGCGTCGAGTCTAGCCGACAGCACTGTCGCCCCATTGTTCCAAGGGCGCCTGGCAATCATCTGAAGGACGCCACGGATGCCGTTTGCCTGAGGCTGTGGGAGGGCGCTTCGACAAGCTCAGCGACCGGTGGGTCCGCTCAGCGACCGGTGGGTCCGCTCAGCGATCGGTGGGTTCAGCTCAACGACCGGTGGGTTCATCTCAGCGACCGGTGGGTTCAGCTCAGCGACCGGAGCCCGGAGCATCGGGCGTTGAGCGAGCGCAGCGAGACGAAACGTCAGAGCTCGCGGAGCACCGCGGCCACGCCGCCCTCGTGCACCGACGAGGTGGTCTCGCCCGCGGCATCCCGCACCTCCTGCGGACCCTGCGCCATCGCGACCGCGCGACCGCCGTTGTCGAGCGCCCAGCGGAACATGCCGACGTCGTTGCGGCCGTCGCCCATGACGAGCACGTGGGCCGGGTCGATGCCGAGCTCGTGGCGCACCAGCTCGAGGCCGGTGCTCTTGTCGACGCCCTGCGGCGCGATGTCGAGCCACGCGGTCCAGCCGACGGCGTAGGTGACGTGGTTGAGCCCGATGCGGCCCACCAGGTCCACGAAGTCCTGTTCGCGCTTGTCGGGCGAGACGACGACGATGCGGCACACGGGCTGAGCGCCGAGCTCCTCGAACGGCACCCGGCGCGCGTTGGTGAGGTTCCAGTCCTCGAGGTACTCGGTGTACAGGCGGCGGCCGTCAGGCAGCTCGACGAGGTAGCGGGCGTCGGGAAGGTGCTCGCGCAGCTGCTCGAGCACGGCGCGCGGATCGAAGGTCTCGACATGCCAGCGCTCGTACTGCAGTTCGTCGGCCTCCAGCCGTTTGAGGACGACGGCGCCGTTGGAGCACACCACGAACTCCGGCGCGATGCCCAGCACACGGACGATGCCGCGCGTGCCCTCCCAGCTGCGACCGGTCGCGACCATCACCTCGTGGCCGGCGCGGTGGGCGTGCTCGACGGCGTCGACCACGCCCGGGCTCAGCGACTCGTCTTCGAGCAGCACCGTGCCGTCGATGTCGAGGGCGATCAGCAGCTGCTCGGTCGCGACCGCGGGGTTCTCGGTGTCGCGCGCCACCCGCTCGACGAGCTTCGCAGCCTTCTTCGGCGCGACGACCTTGATCGACCCGGTCGCGGGCAGGTGGGCGTCGGTCACGCGATCGGCTCCATGACCTCGAGCCCGCCGAGGAACGGTCGCAGCACCTCCGGCACCGTGACCGAGCCGTCCTCGCGCTGATGCGTCTCGAGCAGGGCGACGATCCACCGGGTGGTCGCGAGCGTGCCGTTCAGCGTCGCGACCGGCTGCGTCTTGCCACCCTCGGGCCGGTAGCGGATGTCGAGCCGACGGGCCTGGTAGGTCGTGCAGTTCGACGTCGAGGTGAGTTCGCGGTAGGCGTTCTGAGTGGGCACCCACGCCTCGACGTCGTACTTGCGGGCGGCGCTCGATCCGAGGTCGCCCGCCGCGACGTCGATGACGCGGTACGACAGACCCAGGTCCTGCAGCATCCGCTCCTGCAGCTCGACGAGGCGCAGGTGCTCGGCCTCCGCCGCTTCGGGCGTCGTGTAGACGAACATCTCGAGCTTGTTGAACTGGTGCACGCGGATGATGCCGCGGGTGTCCTTGCCGTACGAACCGGCTTCGCTGCGATAGCAGGTCGACCACCCGGCGTAGCGCTTCGGGCCGCGCGAGAGATCGAGGATCTCGTCCATGTGGTAGCCGGCGAGCGGCACCTCGCTGGTGCCGACGAGGTACAGGTCTTCGTCGTCGAGGTGGTAGACCTCGGCGGCGTGCTTGCCGAGGAAGCCGGTGCCGCGCATGACCTCGGGGCGCACCAGCGTCGGCGGGATGATCGGCGTGAAGCCCGCCTGCAGGGCGCGATCGAGGCCCAGGTTCATCAGCGCGATCTCGAGGCGCGCGCCGATGCCGGTGAGGAAGTAGAACCGGCTGCCCGACACCTTGGTGCCGCGCTCCATGTCGATCGCTCCGAGCCGCTCGCCGATCTCGAGGTGGTCGCGGGGCTCGAAGCTGAAGGCGGGGACCTCGCCGTGGGTGCGCAGCGTGATGAAGTCGTCCTCGCCACCGGCCGGTACACCCTCGATGACGATGTTCTCGAGGGCGGCGAAAGCCTCGGTGGATGCCTCCTCGGCGGCGGTCACCGCATGCTGGGCCTGCTTGACCTGCTCGCTCAACTGCTTCGCCTCGGCGACGAGCGCGGCCTTCTCCTCTTTCGGCGCCTGCGCGACCCGCTTGCCGTGCGCGTTCTGCGCCGCGCGGAGCTCTTCGAACGCCGTGATGGCGGAGCGTCGCGCCCGATCCGCCTCGACGGCGACGTCGACGGTGTCGGGCGACTCGCCACGCGCCACCTGCGAGCGCTTGATCAGCTCGGGATTGTCGCGAAGCAGCACGGGATCGATCACCCTGCAAGCTTAGTCGGCGGCTCCCCGAGGGCGGATGTGACAGATCCTGGGCCTCAGCGCCGAGGCACCCGGGGCACACCCGTTGGCCCCGGATGCGCCCGACCGGCGTTTCGGGTCCTACTCTGGAGCACATGGCGGCATCTGGATCGAGCGACGACGCACGACCCGAGGACCCACGCCCCGAGGATGAACGCCCCGAGGACGACCTCATCCCGCATCCCGCCGACGCGATCTATGCCGACGGCCCGAGTACGGCTGAGCTCGACCTCGCTGAGGTGGAGATCGACGAGACGGCCCCCGCTGCCGAGGCGGCCACCCCCTCCGGGCCCTCCGCCCCTGGAGCGCCTGACCCGGCCGAAGCGGCCGAACCGGACCAGGTGATCCGCGAGCCCGACGACATCGAGCCCGATACGGCGGACGGTGAGACAGGCCACGCGCGCCGGGTGGACCCGGCCGGGCGGACACGCCCCCTGCAGACGACGGGCGAGCGCCCCTCCCCCAAGGCCGCCCTCGTCTACAACCCGATCAAGGTCGACGCCGACACCCTGCGCGACACCGTCACCCGCCTCTCGGCAGACGCCGGATGGGCCGAGCCTCTCTTCTACGAGACGACGGTCGACGACCTCGGCGACGACGTGACGCGCCAGGCGCTCGAAGAGGGCGTCGACACCGTCCTCGTGGCCGGCGGCGACGGCACGGTCCGCGCGGTGTCGGAGGCGATGAGCGGCAGCGGTGTGCCGCTCGCCATCGTTCCCAGCGGGACGGGCAACCTCCTCGCCCGCAACCTGCGGCTGCCGCTGACGGAGCCGGACGCCATGGTGCGCGCGGTCTTCGACGGCGAGACCCTCGCGATGGACGTCGGCTGGACCGAGCTCGCGCGCCCCGACGGCACCACCGTCGAGCACGCGTTCGTCGTCATGGGCGGTATCGGACTGGATGCGGCGATGATCGCCAACACCAACCCGCAGCTGAAGAAGACCGTCGGGTGGGTCGCGTACGTCGACGGCGCGGCACGGGCGCTCCCCTACGCGAAGCCGTTCCGCGTCGTCTACGAGCTGCCCGGGCACCGGCTGCACTCGTCACGCGTGCAGAGCGTGCTGTTCGCGAACTGCGGCAAGCTGCCCGCCGGCCTCGATCTCATTCCCGAGGCCTCGATCGCCGACGGCGCGCTCGACATCGTGATCTTCCAACCCAAGGGGCCCTTCGGCTGGCTGTTCGTCTGGCGCCGGGTGGCGTGGGACAACAGCTTCCTGCGCCGGTTCCGCACCGGTCGCCGCGTGCTGTCGCTGCGCACCAAGGACAACGCGGTCGTCTACTCCCGCGGTGCGGGCATCGAGCTGGCGACGCACGACGCCCAGCCGGTGCAGCTCGACGGCGACGAGTTCGGCGAGGCCCTCTCGGTCAAGACCCGCGTCGCCCCGGCCGCCCTCCTCGTGGTGGTGCCCAAGGGCCACAGCACCGACGGTCTCTGAGCACGCTCGGCGCGCTCGAGCGCGGCAGATTCCTGCGACCGCGCGGTCGCACGACGCCGCGGTCGCAGGAAAGTGCAGCGGTCGCGCGCGGCGCCCGAGCGGCGGGGCCGGCGTCGCCGGACCGCGCCGCGCCGCGCCGCTCAGCCCTTGACGGCTCCGCCCAGACCCGCAGACCGCAGGAACACGGACTGGAACAGCAGGAACATCGCGATCGGGATGAGCGTCGAGATGGCGAGCGCCGCCAGGAACACATCCAGCTCGGTCTGCGACTGGACAGCCGGCAGCCGCACCGACAGCGGCTGCACGGCCGGGTCGGGAAGCACCAGCATCGGCCAGAGGTAGTCCTTCCAGGCCGCGATGATCGCGAACACCGACACCACTCCGAGGATCGGCTTCGACATCGGCAGCACGATCGACCAGAACAGCCGGAAGGGTCCGGCTCCGTCGGTCTTCGCGGCCTCGAACACCTCCCGCGGCAGGTTGTCGAAGAACCGCTTGACGAGAAGGATGTTGAAGGCGTTCGCCGCCATCGGCAGCCATACCGCGAGGTAGTTGTTGAGCAGGCTCGCGTCCTCACCGAGGAACGGCGGCCGCACGATCGTCAGATACAGCGGTACGAGCAGCACGATGCCGGGGATGAACAGCGTCGCCAGCACCAGCGCGTTGAGCACCGGCGCGTACCTCGGGCGAAGCACCGACAGCGCGTAGCCGGCGGTGGTCGCGATGAACAGCTGCACGAACCACGCCCCGGCTGCGATGACGATGGTGTTGAAGAAGTACTGGTCGATATGGATGTCGTTCCACGCGGTCGACAGGTTCTGCCAGTCGATGCCGTTCGGCCACAGGGCGAAGGGCTGCTGCAGGGTGTCCTGTGTGGGGGTGACGGCGGACTTCGCGAGCCACAGGATGGGGCCGAGGCCGGCGATCATGAGCGTGATGAAGAGGAAGACGTGGGTCACCGACATCCCGAATCGGGTGCCGGGCCGGCGACGCTCCGGCGCCGACACGATCGTGCGCTCGGCGAGATCGTCGATCGATTCGCGCTTGCGCCGCCCGAAGCGGTTGCGGCGTGACAGGAAGCCGCGCATGCCCTCGCGCAGCGGTGAGGTCGACATCGGTGCGCTCATCGGGTGCTCCAGCGGTTCGTCAGCTTGAAGTACAGCCAGGACAGGATCGCGAGCACGACGGCTAGCAGCACCGACACCGCGGTGGCCTCGCCGTAGTCGCCGCCCAGGCTGTTCCGGAACGCCTTGTCGTAGATGTAGAGGAGGATCGTCTTGGTCGCTCCCGCCGGACCGCCGCCGGTGAAGAGGAACGGCTCGAGGAACACCTGCGCGGTCGCGATGACCTGCAGGATCAGCATGATGAAGAGGATGCCGCGCAGCTGCGGC
>Ga0160430_101028_pt1 | contig 11726 bp, 12 predicted proteins | sample HID1971I_E0MG_FD_108274 | JGI IMG/M metagenome (GOLD analysis project Ga0160430, IMG submission 108274) | Enriched millipede-associated microbial communities from UW Madison campus, WI, USA - HID1971I_E0 MG | ecosystem: Host-associated > Arthropoda: Insects > Digestive system > Unclassified ...
CGGCGAGCTCGGCCAGCGAGCTGTTCTCCCAGTTGCCGCCGTGCGCATCCACGACATCGGCGACGGCGGCCACGAGGCCAGGACGGTCTGCACCCGCGACGGTGAGGATCAGAGTAGTCATGCGGCCAGCGTAGCCCGCAGGTCTCACTCCACCCAGGTGCCGGACTCCAGGAACGACTCCAGCCGCGCGCGGTGCGGGGCGAGGTCCCAGCCCTGCGCCGCGACCCACTCGTCCGAGTAGTACGTGCCGGCGTAGCGGACCCCGCTGTCGCAGATCAGGGTCACGACGCTGCCGGTCTCGCCCGCGGCCCGCATCCGGGCGATGAGCTGGAACGCGCCGTACAGGTTCGTGCCGGTCGAGCCGCCGGCCCAGTGCAGGGTGCGCTCGCGCAGCATCCGGATCGCGGCGATGGACCCGGCATCGGGCACGCGGATCATCTCGTCGATCACGGTCGGCACGAACGAGGCCTCGACCTGCGGGCGGCCGATGCCCTCGATGCGACTCGGGCGCCCGGCCGGCGGGTCCACGGTGCCGGCCCATCCGTCGTAGAACGCCGACCCCTCCGGGTCGACGACCGCGACCTTCGTGTCGTGGCGACGGTACTTCACGTAGCGGCCGAACGTGGCGCTCGTGCCGCCGGTGCCGGCGCCGGTCACGATCCAGGTGGGGATCGGATGCCGCTCCTGAGAGAGCTGGCTGAACACGCTCTCGGCGATGTTGTTGTTGCCGCGCCAGTCGGTCGCGCGCTCCGCGAACGTGAACTGGTCGAGGTAGTGGCCCGTGCAGTCGGACGCCAGGCGCTGCGCCTCAGGCGACATGTCCTCCGCGCGGTCCACGAAGTGGCAGGTGCCGCCGTAGAACTCGATGAGGTCGATCTTCTCCTGCACCGTCGAGCGCGGCACGACGGTGATGAACGGCAGCCCCAGCATGCGGGCGAAGTACGCCTCGGACACCGCGGTCGATCCGCTTGACGACTCCACGAGCGTGGTGTCCTCGCGGATGCGGCCGTTGACGAGGCCGTAGAGCAGGAGCGAGCGCGCGAGGCGGTGCTTGAGCGACCCGGTGGGGTGGACGGACTCGTCCTTCAGATACAGGTCGATGCCCCACTCCGGCGGCAGTGGGAACAGGTGCAGGTGCGTGTCGGCGCTGCGGTTCGCGTCGGCTTCCAGCAGGGCGATCGCGGTGCTGGTCCAGTCGCTCATGCCATCGAGACTACCGGCCGGTGCAGCCACCTATCGGGCCGCTCACGCCGCGGCGGGATGCTCGGGACCGAGGTGCGCGTCCGTCGGCTCTCCGGCGGCGTCGCCCTTCAGCTCGATGAGGATCGTGTGCGTCGGCGTCGTGCCGGTGTTCTCGCCGGAGTGGCGCTGCGCGGGGAGCCAGACGGCCTGCCCGGTGGTGAGGGTCGTGTCGAACGTCCGCTCGCCCGCGCGGAGACGACGGGAGAAGTCGCTGAGGGTGACCATGACCGAGTTGGGATGGTCGTGCGGGGTCGTCGCGTCGCCCGGGACGTCGGTGTACTCGAGCACGCGGACGTGCTCGTTCTCCCAGAGCGTGCGGTAGTGGTCGGGGTTGGTCAGGGTGGGATCGTCGGCGATCATGCGGCGACCGTACACCCGGGAGAGCCGGCGCGGCAGGCCCTCTTCCGGTGGTCCGCAGGCCACTCGTCCGGGGTGCGTCGACCGGCGCTCAGGGAGAGGTCGCGTGGCGCAGCCAGCGCTCGATGCCGGCAATGTGCGCGGTGGTGAGAGAGGTCGCCAGGGCGGGGTCGCGCTGGGCGATGGCATCCGAGATGGCCCGGTGCTCCGAGAGCGTGCGCTCCACGGCCCCGGTCTCGGTGAGACCGCGCCAGGCGCGCGCCCGCACCGTCTGACTGCTCAGGTGCTCGATCAGGCTCGCGAGATACGCGTTGCCGGCCATCGCCACGATGTCCCGATGGAAGCGGATGTCGTGGTCGACGAGCTCCTCGATGCTGACCGAGGCGTCGATGCCGTCGACCTCGCGCTGCAGTTCCACGATCTGCTCGTCCGTGCCGAGTGTGGCGGCCAGCCCGGTGGCCTGCGACTCCAGCATCCGTCGCACCGCGAAGATCTCGAGCATCGAGTCGTCGTCGTGCATGTCGACGACGAACGAGATCGCCTCCAGCAGCAGGTGCGGCTCCAGGCTCGTCACGTAGGTGCCGTCACCGCGGCGCACGTCGAGCACGCGGATCACCTCGAGAGCCTTGACGGCCTCGCGGAGGGAGCTGCGGGACAGGCCGAGCCGTTCCGACAGCTCCTTCTCCGGGGGGAGGCGGTCGCCGGGGGCGAGCTCGCCGGACACGATCATCGCCTTGATCTTCTCGATCGCGTCGTCCGTCACTGCCATGGCGTCATCCTAGCGATTGATCCGATGTCTGCGGCAGGATGGGGGCATGCGAGTTCTCGATTCCCATCTGCACCTCTGGGACCCCGAGGTGCTGGCCTACACCTGGCTCGAGGGCCCGATGGCGTACCGGTTCGCCGACCTCGAGCTCGAGCTCGCCCGTGTCGCACAGGCCGAGCCGGAGAAGTGCGTCTTCGTGCAGGCCGAGACCGTCGAGGACGACTTCCTCGACGAGGTGCGCTGGGTCGCCGGACTCGCGCCGGCCCTCGGCATCGTCGGCATCGTCGCGGGCATCCGCCTCGACCGGGGGACCGACACCGTCGCCCACCTCGAAGGGCTCGCGGCCGAGCCTCTCGTCGTCGGCGTCCGGCACAATCTGCAGGGCGAGGTGGACGGGCTGGCCGTCTCGGCGGCGTTCGTGACCGGTGCGCGCGAGGTCGCGGCGCGCGACCTCGCGTTCGACGCCTGCGTCCGCGCAGCGCAGCTGCCGGAGGTCGCCCGTCTCGCCGGCGCGATCCCGGAGCTGCGGATCGTGCTCGACCATCTGGGCAAGCCCGCGGTCGGCACGGCATCCGCCCCGCTCGCCCCGACGGCGGAGTGGGTGCGCGACCTCGCCGAGCTGGCACGGCATCCGAACGCCTCGTGCAAGCTCTCCGGTCTGCCGGGCGAGGCGGGCGGTGACTGGAGCGCTGCGCAGCTGGAGCCGTTCCTCGATGTCGCCGCCGATGCGTTCGGGCCGGAGCGACTGCTGTGGGGGAGCGACTGGCCGGTGTCGGTGATCGGGCCCGCCGAAGCGGACGACCCGCATGCGCCGGAGGACGGCTCCGCCACCTATCAGCCCACGGGCCGCACGCGCTGGGCAGACACCGTCATCTCCTGGGCGCAGTCGCGAGGGCACGACCTCGATGCCATCCTGTGGGCCAACGCCGAGCGGGTGTATCGCACCGACGCCCCGCGCGACAGCACTCCTCCCGAGGCGCCGCGCACCGGCCTCCGCGCCTGGCTCCGCGGCACCCGCGGCTGACCGCGACCGGACGCGGGGGCCGCGGAGCCGACGGAGGGAGCGGTTCTACTCGGCGCGGAGGCGCAGTCGCGCCATGCCGCCGTCGACCTCGATGGACGTGCCGGTGGTCGAACCCGCATCCGGGCCCACCAGGTACGCGACCGCCGCGGCCACCTCGGCCGGGTCGACCAGCCTCCCGTGCGGCTGCCGGGCCTCGAGTGCGGCACGCTCGGCGGCGGGGTCGGTCGCGGAGTCCAGCAGTCGCCCGACCCAGGGGGTGTCGGCGGTACCGGGGTTGACCGCGTTCACCCGGATGCCCTCGCGCAGGTGGTCCGCGGCCATCGCGCGGGTGAGCGCCGACACGGCGCCCTTCGACGCGCTGTAGAGCGCCCGCTGCGGCAGCCCGGTGGTCGAGGCGATGGATGCGGTGTTGCAGACCGCCGCGGCGGGCGACTGCCGCAGCCAGGGCAGGGCTGCCGTCGTGACGCGCGCGATGCCGGTCACATTGATCGACAGGACGCGTGCCCACTCGTCGTCGTCGTTCGCGGCGATGTCGCCCTGGGCGCCGATGCCGGCGTTGTTCACGAGGATGTCGATGCGCCCGAACCGCTCGGCCACGGCGGCGACCGCTGCGTCGACGCTCGCCCGGTCGGACACGTCGGCCGTGAACGCGGCGAAGGCGGGGTCCGCTGCCGTGGTGTCGCGGTCCAGCACCGCGATGGTCGCGCCATCCGCGTGCAGTCGTCGCGCGATCGCGGCGCCGATCCCGGATGCTCCGCCGGTGACGATCGCCACGAGGCCGTTCAATGCGCTCACTTCCGGGCCTCCCATGCCACGAACTCCTGCCGCTGACGGCCGAGGCCGTCGATCTCGATCTCCACCACGTCGCCCGCGGCGAGGTAGGGGTACTTGCCCGACAGGGCGACGCCCTGCGGGGTGCCGGTGAGGATCAGGTCGCCGGGCTCGAGGGTCACGTACTGCGACAGGTGGTGCACGATGTGCTCGACCGTGAAGATCATGTCGCTGGTGTTCGAGTCCTGGCGCGGCTCGCCGTTCACGAAGCTCCGCAGCCCCAGGGCCTGATGGTCGACCTCGTCGGGGGTGACCAGCCACGGGCCGGTCGGGTTGAAGCCGGGGGCGATCTTGCCCTTGGACCACTGGCCGCCGGACACCTCGAGCTGGAACGCACGCTCCGAGACGTCGTTCGCGGCGACGAAGCCCGCGACGTGCGCGAGCGATTCGGCCGGGGAGTCGAGGGACGAGGCGCGCGCGCCGATCACGATGCCGAGCTCGACCTCCCAGTCGGTCTTCTCGCTGCCGCGGGGGATGGTCACCGCATCGTTCGGTCCGACCACCGTGTTCGGCGTCTTCAGGAAGAGGATGGGGATGGTGGGCGGTTCCGACCCCGACTCGGCCGCGTGGGCCGCGTAGTTCATGCCGATGCAGATCACCGCGCTCGGGCGGGCGATGGGGGCGCCGATGCGCATCATCGCGGCGTCCGCGATCTCGGGCAGCTCACCGGCGTCCCGGGCGGCGGTGACCCGGGCGACGAAGTCACTCTCGAGGAAGTCGCCGTTCACATCGGATGTCACAGGGCGGAGGTCGAGGTAGCGGTCACCCTCCACGAGGACGGGGATCTCTGTCCCGGGGGTGCCGAGCCGCGCGAACTTCATGTTTCTCCTGATCGGTCGGGTGGCCGCTGCGATGCGGCCCATCTCGTTGACAGTATAGACATCGGATGTTTACACTCCAAAGCATCCGCACGGACAAGACCCGTGCCCCGAGAGGACCCCCACCCGTGAGCCGCATCGTCGCCCTCGACACCGCCGACATCCGCTTCCCCACGTCTCTGAGCCTGGACGGATCGGACGCGATGAACCCCGATCCGGACTACTCCGCGGCCTACGTCGTGGTGCGCACGGATGCCGGGGACGGCATCGAGGGGCACGCGTTCGTCTTCACGATCGGGCGGGGGAACGACGTGCAGGTCGCGGCGATCGACGCTCTCGCCGGACACCTCGTCGGCCGGGAGGTCGAACCCCTGCTCGACGACATGGGCGGCACGTTCCGCGACCTCATCGGCGACTCGCAGCTGCGGTGGCTCGGCCCGGAGAAGGGCGTCATGCACATGGCGATCGGCGCCGTGATCAACGGGCTGTGGGACCTCAAGGCCAAGCGCGCCGGCCTCCCGCTCTGGCAGCTGCTCGCCCGCATGACGCCGGAGGAGATCGTCGACCTCGTCGACTTCCGCTACCTCACCAACGTCCTCACCCGTGAGGACGCCCTCGACATCCTGCGCGCCGCCGAGCCCGGCCGCACCGAGCGGGAGCAGCAGCTGCTCGCGACGGGGTACCCGGGGTACACCACGAGTCCCGGGTGGCTCGGGTACTCCGACGAGAAGCTCGAGCGCCTCGCCCGCGAGGCCATGGCCGACGGCTTCACCCAGATCAAGCTCAAGGTGGGCGCCGACCTCGACGACGACATCCGCCGGTTCCGCAAGGCGCGCGAGGTGTGCGGGCCCGACTTCCCGATCGCGATCGACGCGAACCAGCGTTGGGAGGTGGCGGAGGCGATCGAGTGGGTGAACGCTCTCGCCGAGTTCCACCCCGCGTGGGTCGAGGAGCCCACCAGCCCCGACGACGTCCTCGGTCACGCCGAGATCGCCCGCGGCGTCGCGCCCATCCGCGTCGCGACCGGCGAGCACGCGCAGAACCGCGTGATCTTCAAGCAGCTGCTGCAGGCGGACGCCATCTCGGTCATGCAGATCGATGCGACGCGGGTGGCGGGCGTCAACGAGAACATCGCGAACCTGCTGCTCGCCGCCAGGTTCGGCGTGCCGGTGTGCCCGCACGCGGGCGGTGTCGGGCTGTGCGAGGCGGTGCAGCATCTGTCGATGTTCGACTTCGTCGCGGTCACCGGCACCCGCGAGGGTCGCATGATCGAGTTCGTCGACCACCTGCACGAGCACTTCGTCGTCCCGACCGACATCCGGGGCGGGTCCTACATGGCGCCGACCGCGCCCGGATCGGGCATGGAGATGAAGGCGGACAGCATCGCCGAGCACACCTGGACGGGCACGCACGCCGGGGCGTGATCGCGGCCGTCCGCGGGCGGGCTCCGGTCAGCCGGCGGCGCGGCGCGCGCGATACGCGGCGACCGCGTTGCGGTTCGCGCACGTCGTGGAGCAGTACCGCTTCGAGCGGTTGCGGGAGAGGTCGAGGGCGATGGCCAGGCAGGTGTCGTCCTCGCAGACCGAGAGGCGCGACCCCTCGTCGGAGCGGATGACGTCGATCAGGGCCATGGCGGTCTCGAGGAGCACGCGTTCGTCGAGGGGATGGTCGTCGGTCACGGTGTGCAGGTGCCAGTCGGCGCCGTCGTGTCGGAGCAGGCGCGGGGTGAGCCGGACCTCCGCGAGAGCCTCGTTGACGTGCGCGGCCATCTTGTCGCGGGAAGCGAGCAGCATCGAACGCAGGCGCGGACGCAGCGTGCGCAGGGATGCCACCTCGGCCTCGTCACGATCGAGCCTGCCGGTGTAGGGGAAGTCGCGGAGGAACACGGCCTCGTCGTCCACGTCGTTGAGTGTGTCCGGATCCTCCGCGGAGTTCACGAGCCAGACGGCGGCCCGCAGAGCATCCTCGGTGTCATCGGTGAAGATCATGTTGACATCTTACAACTCGCGCGAGTAGCGTCATCGATCATGAGCACGGTGAGCAATGACGCAGAGTTGAGGTCCGCACGGGACGTGCGCCTCGGGCTGCCGCTCGCGATCGCCGCGGCCTTCGCCTTCGGCATGTCGGGCGGATGGGCGCGCGGACTCATCGACGCCGGATGGACGCCGGGCGCCGCGGTCACGGCGCGCATCTGGGTCGCGGCGCTCGTGCTCCTGATCCCGACGATCCTGTCCCTGCGTGGGCGGTGGGGGCTGCTGCGGCGCAACGCGGGGATGATCCTGGCCTACGGACTGCTCGCTGTCACCGCGACCCAGCTCTTCTACTTCCAGGCCGTCGCGGTCATGGACGTCGGCCTCGCGCTCCTCATCGAGTACACCGCTCCGGTCGCGGTGCTGCTTTGGCTCTGGGTGCGGCGGGGTGAGCGGCCGAACCGCACGAGCATCATCGGCGCGGTCATCGCGTTCGTCGGTCTGGTGCTCATGCTCGACATCCTCACCGGCGCCGACGTGAACGTGGCCGGCATCCTGTGGGCGCTCGGGGCCATGGTGGGCGCGGCGACGTACTTCGTGCTCTCGGCCAAGGCCGACACCGGCCTGCCGCCCATCGCCCTCGCCGGGAGCGGACTGCTGCTCGGCGCCCTGGGGCTGACGGTCGCGGGAGCGATCGGCGTGCTGCCGATCTCGTGGACGACGGAGGACATCGCGTACCGGTTCGGCAGTGTGCCGTGGTTCGTCCCGGTGCTGGCGATGGGTGTCGTCGCGACCGCCCTCGCGTATCTGCTCGGCATCGCCTCGACGCGGATGCTGGGTTCGCGGCTCGCCTCGTTCGTCGCGCTCGCCGAGGTGGTCGCCGCCCTGCTGTTCGGCTGGCTGCTGCTCGGACAGCTCCCCGACCTGCTGCAGGCCCTCGGCGGCGTGCTCGTGCTCGCGGGTGTCGTCGTGGTCAAGCTGGGGGAGCCCGCCCCAACGGCGGACTTCGTCGAGCCCATGCCCGAGGCGCCGCTGTCGGTCGTCGAGGGGGAGTCTCCTCCGGCCTGAGTCGGCGGGCGATCCTGAGTCGGCGGGCGATCCCGAGTCGGCCGGCGAGGACAGCGCCTAGGCTGGGCTCGGCTGCTCGACGTCGCAGAGGAGATGATGGTGCCGGCTGATCAGACGTCGACGGTCCCGAGTCAGCGCGTCCTCCTCGATGCCGCGACGGCGGAGCTGGGGGCGTTCGAGCGGGTCGGGCACAAAGACCTCGCTCTCGAGGCGTGGCACGCGGCCCGAGAAGCGGCGGACAAGGCGCGACGGGACTGCTGGGCGACGCTGCGCGCCGAGTACGGTGCGCGCAACCCGCACCTGGGGTGGGCATCGCTCACGTTGCTCGCTGCGGCGATGTGCGCGGGCGTCGCGGCCGTGCTCGCCAGCGGAATCCGATTCGACCCTGTGAGCACGGCGATCGTCGTGGCCGTTCTCGCGGCGATCGCGGCGATCGGCGTCCTCGCCGTCATCCTGTCGAGCCGATTCCGCCCGATGAGTGCCGGCGCATCCCGACCGCTGATGGTCGTCACGATCGGGCTCGTCCTGGCTGCCGCGTTCCAGATCTCGCGGGGGCTGACGACGGCTCCCGTGGTCGGCGCAGCCGCCGTGATCGGCGCGGGCGCGTTCCTCACCTACTTCCTGGCCCGTGGGCGCGATCCGGAAGGGACCGAGGACATCGATACCGCGATCAACGTCGCGTTCGCCCGGATGCGCCCCGAGGTGACCGCGATCGGCGAGCGGATGCAGGCCGACCTCACGGCCCGGTTGAGCGTGCCGGAGCAGGAGAGCATCGTCGGGATGCGCGGGGCGATCCCGGAAGGGGCGCCGGTCGACGACCGGGCACCGGCCGGCGGCGTGATCATCGCCGTTCTCCTGGGTACGTGGGTGCCGGACGTCCTTCGCGAGTCGGGCGTCTGAACTCGTCGTCCGTCGATCGCGACCTTCTGTGTTGCCGACGGCGGCCCGGTGAATGTATACGGGAAGCGGCCTCAGGAAGAACTCCGGCCCGACGGGGCCGGTTTATGTATACACTGAGGGCATGACCCTCGCCGTCGAACGCACCTCCGCGAGCGATCGCGCGTATGCGGCCCTGCTCGACGACATCCAGTCCGGTGCCCTTCCGGCCGGCTTCGTGCTCGGCGAGGTCGACCAGGCCGAGCGGCTGGGCGTGAGCCGCACGCCGATGCGCGAAGCGCTGCGTCGCCTCATCGCCGACGGGCTCGTCGTGCAGCAGTCGCCGCGGGTCACCGTGGTCGCCGACCTCGACGCCGACGACATCCGCTCCCTCTTCGAGATCCGCCGCGCACTCGAGGAGAGCTCGGCCCGTCTCGCCGCTGCCCGGGGAGACGCCGCACTCTTCGCCGCGCTCGCGGACGAGTTCGCGCAGGTCGACCTCGACGGGGCGGAAGGCCGCGACGCGTACTACGCGCTGATCGCCCGGTTCGACGCCGCGCTCGACGCCGCGGTCGCCAACGACTACATCGCCTCGGCACTGCGCACCGTGCGGACCCACCTCGTGCGGGTGCGCCGGATGGCGCGCGACAAGCCCGCTCGCCTCGCCGCCTCCGCCGGCGAGCACCGCACCATCGCTCAGGCGCTCGCCGCCCGCGACGGCGACCTCGCCGCCCACGCCACGCACGTGCATCTGCACAACGCGCTCGCCGGCATCCTCGACTCCCTCCCCGACAGCAACAGTGAAGGATAAGCAATGACCGTCACCCACCACGTCCGTGTGCACCGCAGCGACGAGAACCTCGCCCGTGAGGACCAGCTCGCCTGGAAGATCGCCGAGGTCGCCGCCGACCGGGTCGAGGTCGAGCAGGACGTCGTCGACATGATCATCAACCGCATCATCGACAACGCGTCGGTGGCTGCGGCCTCCCTCACCCGCGGTCCCATCAACGCAGCCCGCGCGCAGGCGTTCAGCCACCCCGTCTCGACCGGCGGCGTCGGCGCGAACCTCTTCGGTGCGGCGCTCGACCACCGCACCAGCCCGGAGTGGGCGGCCTGGGCGAACGGCGTGGCCGTGCGCGAGCTCGACTACCACGACACGTTCCTCGCCGCCGAGTACTCGCACCCGGGCGACAACATCCCGCCGATCCTCGCCGTGGCGCAGCACACGGGCAAGGACGGTCGGGCGCTGGTCCGCGGCATCGCCACCGGCTACGAGATCCAGATGGACCTGGTGCGCGCGATCTGCCTGCACAAGCACAAGATCGACCACGTCGCCCACCTCGGCCCGTCGGCCGCCGCCGGCATCGGCACCCTCCTCGGCCTCGACGTCGAGACCATCTACCAGGCCGTCGGCCAGGGACTGCACACGACCACCGCCACGCGCCAGAGCCGCAAGGGCGAGATCTCGACCTGGAAGGCGCACGCTCCGGCGTTCGCGGGCAAGATGGCCGTCGAGGCGGTCGACCGGGCGATGCGCGGACAGACCAGCCCGGCCCCGATCTACGAAGGCGAAGACGGCGTGATCGCCTGGATGCTCGACGGCAAGGACGCGGCCTACGACGTGCCGCTCCCCGCCGCCGGTGAGCCCAAGCGCGCGATCCTCGACTCGTACACGAAGGAGCACTCGGCCGAGTATCAGGCGCAGGCGCTCATCGACCTCGCCCGCAAGCTCGGGCTCGAGAACCCGGCGCTGCGCGATCCCGCGAACATCGATCAGATCGTCATCCACACCAGCCACCACACGCACAACGTGATCGGCTCGGGCGCGAACGACCCGCAGAAGTACGACCCGACCGCGTCGCGCGAGACGCTGGACCACTCGGTGCCCTACATCTTCGCGGTGGCGCTGCAGGACGGCGGCTGGCACCACGTCGACTCCTACACGCCCGAGCGTGCGGGCCGCGCCGACACCGTCGCGCTGTGGCACAAGATCACCACGGCGGAGGATGCCGAGTGGACGCGCCGCTACCACTCGGAGGACCCCGCCGAGAAGGCGTTCGGCGGTCGCGTCGAGATCCGCCTGACCGACGGCTCGACCGTGGTCGACGAGATCGCCGTGGCCGACGCGCACCCGCTCGGAGCCCGTCCGTTCGCCCGCGAGAACTACATCGCGAAGTTCCGTCTGCTGGCGGAGCCCGTGCTCGAGCCCGCCGAGATCGAGCGGTTCCTCGCTCTCGTGCAGCGCCTGCCCGAGCTCACGGCGGCAGAGGTCGGCGAGCTGTCGATCGTCGCGAAGCCCGGTCTGCTCGAGGCCGCCCCCGCTCCGGCAGGACTGTTCTGATGCTGTCGCCGTTCATAACTCAGGAACATCGTCGGGGTCAGCGTTCCGGCGCCGCGCGGTTCCGCGGTCACAGAGTGTGCTCCACCACGCACTTCCTGAGTTGTGAACGGCACCTGACCGAAAGGGAAGCGAACTGATGCTGTACTCCACCGTCACGCCCGCTGAGAAGCGCCGACTGTTCCGCGAGCGCCTCGCGAGCGGTGAGCTGTTGCGCTTCCCCGGCGCGTTCAATCCCTTGAGCGCCCGCCTGATCGAACAGAAGGGCTTCGACGGCGTCTACATCTCCGGCGCCGTGCTCTCGGCCGACCTGGGCCTGCCCGACATCGGCCTCACCACGCTCACCGAGGTCGCCGGTCGCGCGAAGCAGATCGCTCGCATGACCGAGCTCCCCGCGATCGTGGATGCCGACACGGGATTCGGCGAGCCGATGAAC
>Ga0160430_101029_pt1 | contig 11721 bp, 10 predicted proteins | sample HID1971I_E0MG_FD_108274 | JGI IMG/M metagenome (GOLD analysis project Ga0160430, IMG submission 108274) | Enriched millipede-associated microbial communities from UW Madison campus, WI, USA - HID1971I_E0 MG | ecosystem: Host-associated > Arthropoda: Insects > Digestive system > Unclassified ...
CCGCGCAGCCGGAAGGCCGGGAAGATCAGCGCGGTGCCGATCAGCGAGGTGAGGATGCCCGCCAGCACGATGCCCGTGCCCACCGGCAGGTGCAGGTCGAGCACCAGCAGCGAGGAGGCATAGGCGCCGATGGCCAGCAGCCCCGCATGGCCGAGCGAGATCTGGCCCACGGTGCCCGCCACCAGCGTGAGGCTCAGCGCCAGCGCGGCATAGAGCCAGGCATTGGTGAGCGTCTGCAGCAGGTAGGGCGAGGGATCGATGAGCGGCAGCAGCACCGCGGCCGCGAACAACGCCACGAGCAACCGGCGCGGCACGCGCCAGGGCTTGCTCGGTGCGATGAAGGTGCCGGTCAGCGGCTCGGGCGGCAGCGCGCGTTTGCGTCCGAACAGGCCGTTGGGCTTCCACACCAGGATCGCCAGCAGCAGCGCGAAGGCGAACAGGTTGCGGTAGGGCGTGCCCAGCAGCGCCACGCCATAGCTCTCGATCAGCCCCAGCAGCAGGCTGCCGACGATGGCACCCGGCACGTTGCCCACGCCGCCGACCACGGTGGCCACCACGCCCTTGAGCGTGGCCTGGAAGCTCATCGCGGGGCTGATGTTGTTGTAGTACATGCCCACCAGCAGGCCCGACAGCCCGCCGAGCGCGGCCGCGATCGCGAACACGGTCTGGTTCACGCGGTCCACGTCCACGCCCATCTGCTGCGCCGCATCGCGGTCCTGCGCAGTGGCGCGCACCGCCCAGCCCAGCCTGGTGAAGCGCAGGAAGCCGAACAGCACGGCCGCGCTCGCGAGGCCGATGCCCGCGATCAGCAGGTCGAGCGCGCCGATGGTGCCGCTGCCGACCTGCAGCCGCCAGTCGGGCAAGGCCGCGGGCAGCGCGCGCGGGTCGGGGCTGAAGACCAGCTGCACCAGGATGTCGAGCACGAAGCTGATGCCGATGGTGGCCAAAAGCGGTGCGATGCGTGCCGCGCCCTGCAGCGGGCGCAGGCCCACGCGCTCGATCAGCATGCCGAGCGCGCCCGAGCCCAGCACCACCAGCGCGATCGTCACCGGCAGCGGCGTGTGCAGGTAGGTGATGGAGGCCCAGCCGATGTAGGCGCCGACGGTGTAGACCGAGCCGTGCGCGAAGTTGATCAGGTGCGAGACGCCGAAGATCAGCGCCAGCCCGACCGCCAGCAACGCATAGATGTTGCCGATGATCAGGCCGTTGACCGTGTAGTCGAAGAAGGAGCCGAAGTTCATCGAAGGACCGCCCTCTCCTCACGGAAAGGCGCGCCGTGCGCGAGCGCGCTCATTTGGTCGAGGCCAGCGCCGCCTTCTCGTCGAGCTGCGCCCATTTGCCGTCCTTCACCACCAGGTTCACGCTCTTCACGCCGATCACGCGGCGCGTCTGCGGATCGAAGCTGGCCTTGCCGAAGATCACGCTGGGCACGTCCTTGATCTTGTAGAAGGCATCGCGCACCGCCTTGCGGTCGGCGTTGGGGCCGGCCTGGCGCAGCGCGGCCGCCGCGTACACCACGGCGTCGTAGGCATAGGCGTTGAAGGCGTCGGGTTCCTTGTCGTACCTGGCGCGGAAGCTCTTCACGAAGTCGCGCACCTCGGCGCGCGGCTCCTCGGGGAAGAAGGCGGTGTTGGTGTGGATGCCGTTGACCGCGGCGCCGCCGAGCTCGATGAACTTGGGCGAATAGACCGAGCCCACCGCCGCGATCGGCTGCTTCAGGCCCACGCTGCGCACCTGGCCCGCGATGAGCGCGCCGTCGGGGTAGTAGGAGATCAGCACCAGGCCGTCGGGGTTGGCGTCGCGCACGCGCACGAGCGTGGAGCGGAAGTCCTTCTCGTCGGGCTGGTAGCCCTCTGCGATGGCGAGCTGCGCGCCGCGTTCCTGCGCGGCCTTTACCAGCACGTCCTTGCTGGTGCGGCCCCAGTCGGTGTTGAGATAGAGCACCGCGATGCGCTTGAAGCCCAGCGTCTTGACCGCGAGGTCTGCCAGCAGCGGCTGCGCGTCGGCCTGACTGATCGACGGGCTCCAGATGTAGTCGCCGCCCTTGGTGAAGTCAGGGTGCGAGTTGGTGAAACCCAGTTGCACCAGGCCCGCGCGCTGGTAGATCGGCGAGGCCGCCATCGAGGCCGGGCTCGAGAAGTCGCCGAGCTCGATCAGCACGCGCTTGTCGTTCACGAGCTTCTGCGCGATCGCGACCGACTGGCGCGGATCGCTCTGGCTGTCCTCGAAGTTGTAGGCCAGCGGCCGGCCATGGATGCCGCCCTGCGCGTTGATGTGCTCGAGCGCGAGATCGAAGCCCGCCTTCCACTGCGCGCCGTACTGCGCGTTCTGGCCGGTCAGCGGACCGCTGACGCCGAACCAGACGGGCTCGCCGCTGGCCGGCGCGGCCAGGACGGGTGCGGACAGCGCGAAGGCGGCGCCGGCCAGCGACAGCGCGGCGATCCGGTGCAGGAAGCGTTGGCGGGAGATCGGTGTTGGCATGGTGTTGGGGTCCCGGGGCATGAAGATCAGGCCGGCCATTCTTCGCGTTGCCCGTGGTCGCTGGAACGAAAAAAAGCGCTGCGCGATATGCGTTTTCCGAGCAAGCCATGTCGCGCTCTTCGCGCTCTTGCAGGCCGGACATATGCATGACTGAAAACATTCGTTGGATAGGCATCGGCCGCGCTCGGACACTCGCCGCTTCGAATATTCCGGTGGAGAAGCCCTGATGACCGACTCTCTTTCCTCGCGCCTGCCGCCTTCGCGCCGCAGCGTTCTTCAAGCCGGCGCCGCCGCCGCCGTCGTGGGCTCCGCGGCCCTGCTCGGCGCCTCGGCCTGGTCGCAACCGCGCAAGCTGACCTTTGCCTGGAGCCAGGCCGGCTTCTGCCTAGCGCCGGTCCCGGTCGCGCTCGAGCGCGGCTTCTTCGAGAAGAACGGGCTCGACGTCGAGCTGCTGAACTGGGCCGGTTCGTCCGACCAGATGCTCGAGGCACTGGCCACCGGCAAGGCCGATGTCGGCGTGGGCCTGATCCACCGCTGGGTCAAGCCGCTGGAAGCCGGCTTCGACGTGAAGGTGGTCGGCAGCGTGCACGGCGGTTGCCTGCGGCTGGTGGGCGCCAAGGCCGCCGGCGTGACCACCGAGCTCGCGAGCCTCAAGGGCAAGACCATCGGCGTGTCGGACCAGAACAGCCCGGCGCGGCAGTTCTATGCGATCCATCTCGCCAAGAAGGGCATCGACATCGAGAAGGACGTCGACTGGCGCGTCTATCCGGCCGACCTGCTCGACATCGCCGTGAAGAAGGGCGAGATCCAGGCCATTGCCGATGGCGACCCGAACGTCTACCTGATCGAGAAGCGCAACCCCGGCGTCTTCACCGAGATCGCCAACAGCGCCAAGGGCGAGTACGCCGAGCGCCTGTGCTGCATCGTCGGCGCGCGCGGCGAGTTCGCGCGCAACGACAAGCCGCGCGCCGCCGCCACCGTGCGCGCGCTGGCGCAGGCCTCCGACTACGTGGCCGAGAACCCGAACGAGTCGGCCCGCATCTACGCCAAGTACGCACCCAAGGTGGCGGTGGAAGACCTGCAGAAGCTGTTCACCGAGCTGACCTACAAGCACCATCCGGCGGGCAAGGCGCTGCGCAACGAGGTGGAGGCGTTTGCGACGGACTTCCGGAATGCGGGGATCTTGAAGAAGAGCACGGACGTGGTTCGGTTCGCGAACCACGTGTCGCTGGACGTGCTGGCTTGAGGGGCTACAGGCCGGTCAGGAATTCTTCGGCCGTGGTCGCACAGTGTTCGAAGCCCGGCGCGTAGTCCAGCGTCGCGATGGCATCGAACGCGGCGCGCAAGCCGGCATGCGGTTGCCGGATCTGGCCGAGAAAGGCATCCCGGTGGCGCAGCAGGAACGGCGTTGCCGGCAGAAGCTCTCGAGGCTCGCGTTCGATCACGAGCGCGAGGTCGAACAGGTCGCGCGCCGTGGCCCGGTTGCCGCGGTGGTACATCTTCTTGGCGATGATCTCGGCGGCCGTCTCCACCTTCACCGGTCGGCCGCCGATGTTCCAGATCTCCCAGGCCTTGTCCGGCAGCAGGTTGGGAGCGGCCACGAAGTCGACCTCGCCCTCCTCGAACTGCAACTTGACGAAGGCGCCCGGCTGCTCGGTGTAGTCCTGCGTCAAGTCCGCCGCCGTGTCGCTCAACCGAGGCGTGACATAGCCGAGGTATTGCGGATCGGGCACGAAGATATCGATGTCCTTGCTCAGCCGATGGCGGTAGCGGAACATCAGCACAGTCCCGCCGCCGAGGGTCCAGAAAGGATCGGCGATGCCGCCGTGGCGGCCGATGTCGTCGAGCAGCGTCAGCGCCCGCGGGAACAACGCTTCCCAGGGGCCGGTGGGCAATGGCCTCTGCTTCATGCCCACAGCGCCCGCCGATGCACGGACAACGATTCGGCGAGCTTCGCGACGTTGCGCCAAACCTGCCGCGGCGGCAGGTGCGCGCGCGAGGCGGTTTCCTCCACGGCCATCACAACGACGGGAACGGGCGCTTCATCGAGCAGATGGGTCAGGTGCGCGGTGAATGGCGGCGGCACATCGCCGCTCGCCAGCACCCTCTCCAGGGTTTCGGGGCCGAGTTCGCGCGCGTAGCTGACGCTGGCCGTCTTGGCCGCCATCCACAGGCCACGCTTCTTGCGCCGAGCCAGCGTATCCGGCGCGGGGCTGTCCAGCCCCAGCACCGCCATCACCTGGCCCACGCGGTTGACGCCCAGGTCGCTCAGCGCACCGTTCTCCAGGCCGACCAGGGTCTGCCGCGACAGGCCGCTCAGGTGCGCCAGCTGAGACTGGGACAGGCCCAGCTCAGTGCGCCTGGCGCGTACCGCGCGGCCGATGTCGATCAGGTTCATGGCGAGACTCGGGATCCGGATGATGTCAAAAATATTAGACATTTTATTCGCCTCGAGGACAGCCAACAAGAGCCACGCGAGCGCCGGTCGGATTCTTCGCGTACCGCTGAATGTCACACCGTGCGCGTGGGGGGCGAGAGGACCAAAGAGAAAATCACTCTTGACAATGTACGGCTTATCGCCGTACATTTTTCGAAGGAGATTCTTGCCATGCACACCAGCCCACCCCGAACCGAACGCGTCGAAGCCCGCATTGCGCCGGAGGTGCTGGAGATCGTCCGCCGCGCGGCCGAGATCGAAGGCCGCAGCGTCAGCGACTTCCTCGTCGGCGCCGCGCAGGAAGCGGCGCGCCGCACCATCGAGCAGATGCAGATCATCCGCCTGTCGATGGAGGAGCAGCAGCGCTTCGCCGCTCTCCTGCTGGCGCCGCCCGAACTGCCTCCCGCGATGGCACGCGCCGCCAAGGCCCACAAGAAACTGATCGCGCCTTCGCAGTGACCGGGCGTTTCCGCATCGAGGTGCTTGCGGCCGAGCACGACCGTGCCGGCTTTGCATGCGGCAGCGATCCGCTCGATCGGTATGTGCGAGAGCAGGCCACGCAGGACCAGCGCCGCCGCACGAGCGTGTGCTACCTCGCCGTCGACGAGCAGTCGGGCGCCATCGCCGGGTACTACACGCTCGCCGCCAGCAGCATTCCGCTCACGGACCTCGACGCGCCGCTAGCCAAGAAGCTGCCGCGCTATCCCTCGGTCCCCGTGGCACGGGTCGGCCGTCTTGCGGTGAGCCTGGCTTTCCAGGGCCGGCAACTTGGCGCCGCACTGCTGTGGGATGCGGGGCAGCGCGCGATGCAATCGGGCATGGGTGTCTTTGCGCTGGTCGTCGATGCCAAGGACGAAGTCGCGGCCAGGTTCTACAGGCATCACGGATTCATTCCCTTCAGCAGCAACCCGCTGACCTTCGTTCTTCCCATCGCCACGATCGCCAAGAAAAGCTGATCGCGCGGGCCGAAGCTTTGCGATGTATTCCGGCCTCCTCCGAGGGTGAGCGCGGTCACCCTTCCCTCTCTTTTTCGCATATCCACATGCGCAAAGAGCGCATGCAACCCATGCGAACTTTCCTAGCATCGGGCGCAGCATCCATTCCACCCAGCGCGCCCGCGCTCCCACGCCATGTCCTCCGTGCTTGCCGCCGAACGGCCGACCGTTGCCGAACCTTCTTCCGTTGTCCCGTTCAGGATCGCCGCGATCGACGCGTCGCTCGGCGCCGAGGTCACCGGCCTCGATGCCACGCGTCCGGTGCCGGCCGCGCAGGTGCGTGCGCTCAAGGAGGCGCTGCTCGACCGGCATGTGCTGGTGCTGAAGGAGCAGCGGCTCGACGACGCGCAGTTCGAGCGCCTGGCGAGCTACTTCGGCGCCGTGTTCCGTCCGCCGTCGAACGTGCCGGTGCTGGGCTCCGATCCCTATGGCGGCAACACGCCCGACATCGTGCGGGTGTCGAACGTCGATGGCGGCGTGCTCGGCCATGACGAGCTCGCGGCCCATGCCGACCACCACTGGACGCCGGTGCCGTCGTCGGGTTCGCTGCTCTACGGCATCGAGGTGCCCTCGGAGGGCGGCGACACCACCTGGTACAACCTCGCGGCCGCCTGGGACGAGCTCGATGCCGGCACGCAGCGCGAGATCGAGCAGCTGCGGCTCATCACCTACAACCCCTTCCTGCGCAAGCTCAAGCCGCTCACCACCGGCTTCCCGCTCTACCGCACGCCCGACATCACGCCGCTCGAGCCCTTCGAGGTGCATCCGCTGGTGCGCACCCATCCCGACAGCGGCCGCCGCGTGCTCTACCTGGGCGCGCGCACCGAGGTCGAGATCGTCGACGTCGATCCGCAGTACGGCGCCGCGCTGATCGCGCGCCTGCGCCAGCACCTGCTGCAACCACGCTTCGCCTACACGCACCGCTGGAGCGTGGGCGACATCGTCTACTGGGACAACCAGGCCACGCTGCATGCGCGCAGCGCCTTCGACAACGGCGAGCGCCGCGTGCTCAAGCGCATCAGCCTCTCGGGCAGCCGCCCGTACTGACACCGCCGCCGGCGCTTCCCACCCGCAGCGCGATGCGCGCCACCGCCCCGCGCGGCGGCGCGCGCGCGAGCCAGCCATGTCCCTCCCCCGCCGTCCCATCCTGCTGAACGCGTTCGACATGAACACGCCCAGCCACCTGACCCACGGCCTGTGGCGGCATCCGCGCGACCGCGCCACCGACTACAAGCGGCTGCCCTACTGGCTCGACCTCGCGCGAACGCTCGAGCGCGGGCTGTTCGACGGCCTGTTTCTCGCCGACGTGACCGGCGTCTATGACGTCTGGGGCGGCAGCCCCGAGGCCGCGCTGCGCCACGGCATCCAGGTGCCGATCAACGACCCGGCCGTGCTCGTGAGCGCGATGGCCAGCGTCACGCGCCACCTGGGTTTCGGCATCACGGCCACCATCGCGGCCGAGGCGCCGCATGCCTTCGCGCGCCGCATGTCCACGCTCGACCACCTGAGCGAGGGCCGCATCGGCTGGAACATCGTGACCGGCTTCCTCGACAGCTCGGCGCGCGCGCAGGGCGCGGCCGCCGCCACCGGCCACGACCGGCGCTACGACCTGGCCGACGAGTTCATGACGCTGGTCTACCGGCTCTGGGAAGAGAGCTGGGACGACGACGCGGTGATCGCCGACCGCGAGCGCGGCATCTATGCCGACCCCGCGCGCGTGCGCGCCATCCGCCATGCGGGCGAAGGCTGGCGGCTCGATGCGGTGCATCCCTGCGAGCCTTCGCCGCAGCGCACGCCGCTGCTGTTCCAGGCCGGCGCCTCGGCGCGCGGCACGGCCTTCGCGGCGCGCCATGCGGAGGTGGTGTTCGTGCCCAACCAGGGCCTGGCCGCCACCGCGGCCGTGGTGCGCAAGCTGCGCGCGGCGCTCGCCGAGGCCGGGCGCGATGCCGACGCGGTGCGCTTCGTGACCACGCTGCTGGTCGTGACCGGCTCCACCGAAGCCGAGGCCCATGCGCGCTACGAGGAGTACCGCCGCTACGCGCAGCCCGAGGCCGGCCTGGTGCAGTTCAGCAGCGCGATCGGCCACGACCTCTCGCGCCACGGCCTCGACGACGCCATCGGCGGCGGCAGCGCCGATGCGATCCAGAGCTCGGTCGCCTCGCTCAAGAGGCCCGGCGGCACGCCGCTGACCCCGCGCGCGCTGCTCGCGCAGATGCCGCTGGGCGCGCGCCATGCGCCCGTGGTCGGCACGCCCGCGCAGATCGCAGACACCATCGAGGCCTGGGTCACCGAGGCCGGCATCGACGGCTTCAACCTCGTGCGCACCGTGAGCCCCGAGGGCCTGGAGCATTTCGTCGACCTCGTGGTGCCCGAGCTGCAGCGCCGCGGCCTGCACAAGCGCGCCTATGCCGAAGGCAGCTGGCGCGAAAAGATCTTCGGCCCGGGCCGCGCCCGGCTGCCGTCCTCCCACACCGGGGTGCGGCGGCGCACCTCCGCATCGCCATGACAGCTCCCTCCTCCGTCTCCACCGGCCCGGTCCACGTCGTGCGCGACGATGCCGAGGCCCTCGCCATCGCGCGCCGCCTCGCGGCCGATTTCGCCGCCGGCGCCTCCGAACGCGACCGGCAGCGCCGCCTGCCCTTCGAGGAGGTCGAACGCTTCTCGGCCAGCGGCCTCTGGGGCATCACGGTGCCGCGCACCTTCGGCGGCGCCGCGGTCTCGCATGCCACGCTGGCCGAGGTCACGGCGCTGATCTCCGAGGCCGATCCCGCGCTCGGCCAGATCCCGCAGAACCACTACTGCCTGGTCGACGCGGTGCGGCTGATCGGCGATGCGCAGCAGCAGAAGTTCTTCTTCCGCGAGGCGATCGAGGGCCGGCGCTTCGGCAACGCGGTGTCGGAAAGCGGCACCGCCAACGCCAAGGTCGTGACCGCGCGGCTGCGCGCCACGCCCGAGGGCCTGCGGCTCGACGGCCGCAAGTTCTACTGCACCGGCGCGCTGTTCGCGCACTGGGTGCCGGTCGCGGCCAAGGACGAGCAGGACAACCAGGTGCTGGTCTACGTCGCGCGCGAGGCGCCGGGCCTCGAGGTCGTCGACGACTGGAGCGGCTTCGGCCAGCGCACCACCGCGAGCGGCACGGTCACGGCCGACAACGTCGCGGTCGGCGCGCTGCAGGTGCTGCCGCGCGCGCAACTGTTCGAGCCGCCGACCATCCACGGCCCGTTCGCGCAAGTGCTGCACGCGGCCATCGATCTCGGCATCGGCCGTGCCGCCATGGCCGACCTGCACCACTGGTTGCGCGAGCGCGCGCGGCCCTGGCCCGACAGCGGCGTGGCGCGCGCGGCCGACGATCCGCTCACGCTCGCGCGCGTCGGCCGGCTGGTGATCCAGCAGCATGCGGCCGAGGCGCTGCTCGAACGCGCGGGCCGCGCGCTCGACCGTGCGCGCGACGAGCCCGGCGCCGAACACGTGACCGAGGCCTCGATCGCGGTCGCCGAAGCCAAGGTGCTGAGCACCGAGTTCGCGCTCGAGGCCGCCACCGCGCTGATCGAGCTCGCGGGCACGCAGTCCACGCTGGCCGAGCACAACCTCGACCGCCACTGGCGCAATGCGCGCACCCACACCGTGCACGACCCGGTGCGCTGGAAGCCGCATGCAGTCGGCAACCACTGGCTCAACGGCGCCAGCCCGCAGCGCCACGCCTCGATCTGATCCTTCCTCGTCTTTCCGAAAGCCATCACCATGGACCGTCGCCGTTTCATCCAACAAGGCAGCGCCGCCTTCTCGCTCGGCACCGTCGCCGGCACCAGCCTGCCGCTGTCGGCCTGGGCCCAGGCGCGCAAGGACACGCTGCGCGTGCTCTCCGAGGGCGCGCCCAACTCGCAGGACCCGCACGGCGAGGGCGTGAGCCGCGAATCGCTGGGCCTGTTCTTCAACGTCTACGACCGGCTCGTCAACTTCGACCGCGCGCAACTCTCGCCGGGCGTCTTCAAGTACGACTACGGACGCTTCCGCGGCGAGCTGGCCGAGCGCTTCGAGACCAGCGCCGACGGCCGCACGCTGACCTTCTTCCTGCGCCGCGACGCCACCTTCCACGACGGCAAGCCGGTGACGGCCGCCGACGTGAAGTGGTCGCTCGACCGCGCGGTCTCGCTGCCGGCCAGCAAGCGCCAGCTCGCGACCGGCTCGCTCGAGAATCCCTCGCAGTTCACGGTGGTGGATGCCCACACCTTCCGCATCGCGCTGCCGCGCGCCGACCGCTACACGCTGCCGAACCTCGCGCTGAGCTTCGCCTCGGTGCTCAACAGCGAGCTCGCGAAGTCGCATGCCACCGCGGCCGATCCCTGGGCCACCGAATGGGTCAAGGCGCACGAGGCCGGCGGCGGCGCCTTCCGCATCGAGAGCTTCACGCCGGGCCAGCAGGTGGTCTACACCCGCTTCGACGGCTGGAAGGGCGGCAGCGCGCCGCAGCTGCGCCGCGCCGTGTTCCAGGTCGTGCCCTCGGCCTTCAACCGCGTGGCCGCCTTGCTCAAGGGCGATGCCGACGTGGCGCTGCAGCTGCCGCCCAAGGACCTCGATGCGCTGACCGACACCACACGCGCCAAGGTGGTGTCGGTGCCGGTCACGACCAGCTTCCGCTTCGTCGCCTTCAACACCCAGGCCAAGCCCTTCGACGACGTGCGCGTGCGCCAGGCCATCGCCTACGCCCTGCCCTACACGACCCTGCTGCGCGGCGCCAACCTGGGCCGCGGAGAGGCGCTGTACGGCGCCCGGCCCGGCAAGCCCACGAGCAGCCGCTTTCCGCAGCCCTATCCCTACGACACCCAGTTGCTCAAGGCGAAGGAGCTGCTGGCGCAGGCCGGCTATCCGCAGGGCTTCAAGACCAGCTTCAGCTACAACGTCGGCGACGCCACGCTGGCCGAGCCCGCGGCGCTGCTGATCCAGGAGGCGCTGGCGAAGATCGGCATCGCGCTGAGCATCGAGAAGGTGCCGAGCGCCCAGTGGGGCACGCTGCAGACCGAGAAGAAGCTGCCCTTCTTCATCGACAGCTCCTCGGCCTGGTTCAACGACCCCGACTACTTCTTCCGCATCTTCTTCCAGGGCGACTGGCGCTGGAACTTCGGCTCGTTCAAGAACGACGAGCTCGCCAAGCTGCTCGAGCAGGCGCGCTGGGAAACCGACCGCGCGAAATACGACCGCGCGATCCAGCGCGCGATCGAGATCGCCTTCGAGCAGGTGCCGCTGGTGCCGCTGTGGCTGCCCACCTTCGAGGCGGCGCTGCAGCCCGACCTGCAGGGCTTCACCTACTACATCCATGGCCAGGTGGACTTCCGGCCGTTGACGCGTTCATGAGCGCAGCGCCGGGCCGCCCCAAGCAAGCTCGCACCGCAGTGCGAAGCACGAAGGTGTTCCAATGAGCTTCGCGCGGCGCGTCGTCTCCAGGCTCGCGGCCACCGTGCCGGTGCTCGCGGGCACGGCCGTCTTCACCTTCGTGCTCACGCACGTGCTGCCGGGCGACCCCGCGGCCTTCCTCGCCTCGGGGCCGAATGCCGGGCCCGAGGAGATCGCGCAGATCCGCGCACGCATGGGCCTGGACCTGCCGCTGCCCACGCAGCTGTGGCACTACCTGCAGGCGCTGGCGCACGGCGACTGGGGCCAGTCGCACACGACGGGGCAGCCGGTGCTGACCGACCTGTGGCAGCGCCTGCCGGCCTCGCTCGAGCTCACCTTCGCTGCCTTCGTGCTCACGCTGCTGGTGGCGCTGCCGCTGGGCACGGCAGCCGCGCTGCGCCCGCGCTCGTTGTGGGA
>Ga0160430_101030_pt1 | contig 11704 bp, 8 predicted proteins | sample HID1971I_E0MG_FD_108274 | JGI IMG/M metagenome (GOLD analysis project Ga0160430, IMG submission 108274) | Enriched millipede-associated microbial communities from UW Madison campus, WI, USA - HID1971I_E0 MG | ecosystem: Host-associated > Arthropoda: Insects > Digestive system > Unclassified ...
CTCCCGCCCGGGCTCGGGCCCGGACTCCGGTTCGGTTTCGGCGTCAGCCGCAGACTCCGACTCGGCCTCGGTTTCGGCCCCGGTTTCGATCCCGACTTCGGTCACGGCTCCGGCTCCCGCGCCGGTCACGCCCACGGGCTTCGCGCTGCCCCGTCGCATCCGCGGTGCACGCTCGCGCCGCCGGTCCGCCTCGCGACCGGCACCGGTGGGGATGGAGAGCAGCAGGGTGACGAGCAGCACGAGCAGCTGCACGGCCGTGATCACGCCGCCGACCCAGCCCGTGTCGGTCGGGATGCGGGTGGCCGCGGCATCCGGCTCGGCATCGACGAAGCGCCAGAGCGTGCCGAAGTCCGTCTCGCCGACCGGGGTGAGCGCGGCATTGCCGTCGAGGGCGATGCGGGCACGCTCGGCGGTCTCGGCCGCGCTCGCGTCGGGCGCCGATTCGAGGAGCACGAACGAGATGCCGAACTCGCGCACCGCGGCATCCGCGTCGAAGCCGCTGCGACTCGCGAGGTTGCCGGCGATGTTCGCGAGCTCGAGTTCGTCGTCGGTCAGCTCGGTTCGCGTCTGCGCGAGCGTCGACTGGTCGTCGAGCGTCTCGCCGAGGCCGTGCACGAGGGTCGCGCGAAGCCCGCCGTCGTCGAGCGGCTGCATGCGCAGGGTCGCGACACGAGGATCGGCGTCGGCCTCGGCGACGATGTACGCCGGCACCGAGCGCTCGGCCGCCGGGCCGACGATCGCGCCGCCCGTCGCGAGCGAGCCCAGCGTCGGCAGCACGGCGATCACCGCGCACACGGCGAGCACGGCGAAGAGGCCGCCGCGGAAGCGCCGCAACGCGTCACCGCTCACCACGACCGCCATGACGACGCCGAGCCAGGCCAGGCTGAGCCCGGCGCCCGCCCAGACCGCGATGACCTCGGGTCCCGCGATGGCGACCGAGACGAGCGTCGCGGCGAATGCGGTCGCGAACCCGAGCAGCACGGTCGCGACGGCCGGCAGCACGGTGCGGATGCCGGGCGCGAAGAACGCGCCGAGCGCCGCGAGCGCGAGCGGCACGAGCAGCGCCGAGAGGATGATCATCGTCGTGAGCGGGTCGATGCCCGACAGTGCGGGGATCGAAGCGACCGCTTCGGGCCAGCCGCCCCACCCCGCCTGGGGCAGTCCGATCGCGAGCTCCCATGGCGTCGGCGTCGCGCTCGCGAAGGGGAGGCCGGGGTCGGCGAGCAGGCCGAACAGCGTTCCGCCGATCGACTGGTCGACGATGAGCGGCAACGCGAGGGCGAGCGCCGGCGCGGGCAGCCACGCGAACCGGACGGCCGCTCGGCCGCTGGTCGCGAGCGCGACGATCCAGCCGATCAGCAGCGCCGGTGCCAGGCTCGGCGCGGCGGCGATGACGGCCGCGAACAGCAGCGAGGCGGTGGCGGCCGAGGACCACGAGCGGGCGGCGCCGAGCATGGCGTAGGCGAGCCATCCGAGCAGGACATGCGCGATGACCGCCCCGGGGCGTCCGTCGGCGAGCGCGGCGAGGAACATGGGGGCGAGCACCCAGAGCAGGGCCGCGAGCGCGCGCATCGATCCGCGTTCGGTGAGTCGTGACGCGGCGAACCAGGCGCCGAGCGCGGCGGCGGGCAGAGCGAGCAGCCAGAGGCCGACGAGCGCGAGCGACGGGGCCCAGAACGTGAGCGATCCGAGCACGGCGAGGATGCCGGAGAACGGATCGGCGGCGCCCACGAACCCGGCGCCGACGTCGCGCCACCCGTAGGCGGCGTTGCGCCAGAGCTCGCCGAGGCCGTTCGAGAGCGGCAGCAGTCCCCCGCCGCCGATGCCGCCAGCGCCGAGCAGCCACGAGAACAGCACGACGGATGCCACGGCGGACACGAGCAGCACCCAGCCGCCGCCCGTGCCGATGAACTGCACGTCGTCGGTGCGGCCGCGGGCGCGGATGCGCCTGGCCTCGGCCGCCGCCTCACGGCGTCGTCGCACCTCGTCGGGTTGGAGTCGGAGGGGTGCGACGGCCGACCACTTGGTCGTGCGCGCCGCGGCGAGCACTCGACGCGACCTGGCGACCTTGGCCCCGGAGAACATCGTGGCGAGTGCGGCGGCGAACTCGCCGGGGATCGCCCCCGGCCGCTTGCCGAGCAGGCTCACGATCGACCGGAGCAGTGCGAGCGGCAGGAACGTCAGCCAGTGCAGCGGCACGGCGACCGCCGGCGCGTAGGCGAGGCGGCGATGCAGCGCGGCGGCGCGCACGAGGCGGTCGCGCCGTCGTCTGGCCGAACCCCGGTCGCGCTCGCGGGGACCGGCGATGCCGTCGCGTGCGAAGCGGACGCGCGCGTCGGGCACCACCACGACGCGATGACCCGCGAGCCGAGCACGCACGCCGAGGTCGAGTCCGTCGTCGATGACGGGAAGCGCCGGGTCGAAGCCGTCGAGCGCCTGCCACACCTGATGGCGCACGAGGATGCCCGCAGGGTCGACGCCGAGCACGTCGCTTCGGTCGTCGTGCTGGCCCTGGTCGAGCTCGTCGGGCACGACGGGTGCGGAGCGGCCGAAGCGCGTCATCGTGCGTCCGAGGCTCACGAGCTGGTCGGATGCCTCCCACTGCACGAGCTTCGGGCCGGCCACCGCCACCGAGCGGCCGTTCACGAGCGTCGCCAGCAGGGCGTCGAGCGCGCCGGGCTCGGGCGCCGAGTCCTCGGTGAGCAGCCACAGCGCGTCGGACTCGTCGGCGGGCGCGTCGAGCACCCGCTCGCCTGTCCGCACGGCCTCGCCGAACGAGAGCGCCTCGTTGGACTCGACCAGGTGCGTGGCACCGGAGGCTGCCGCGATGTCTCGCGCGTCGCCCTCTGGTCGGGCGAGCACGATCACGAGTGCGTCAGGCTCTCGGCTCTGCGCACGGACGGCGTTCAACGTGTGCCGAAGACGGTCGCCGCCGTGGCGAGCGACGAGGACGGCGGTGACTCTGGGGAACATCGTGGACAGCCTAGGCGGCCCTCGTCGCGGCATCCGGAACTCCCCGGGCGCGCCTCGAATCAGTTCGGGGCCGGAATGCGGAGTGCGCGCCGCCACCTTCTGCAGGTGACGGCGCGCACTCGCTCAGACCGCGCGTTTGCGAAGCTTGCGGCGTTCGCGTTCGGAGAGTCCGCCCCAGATGCCGAAGCGCTCGTCGTTGCCCAACGCGTACTCGAGGCACTGCGCGCGGACCTCGCAGCCCGTGCAGATCTTCTTCGCGTCGCGAGTCGAGCCGCCCTTCTCGGGGAAGAACGCCTCCGGATCGGTCTGCGCGCACAATGCGTCGCTCTGCCATGCCAACGGATTGTCGTCGCCGGCCCCCGGACGAACCCCAGGAACGCCGAGCCGAACCGGATCGACGAACCAATCGTCAGGTACTCCAGAACGATATTCAGGATTGCTCATATCGTCTCCCACCCAGTTGTACCGACCACCCAGAGGGTGTGTCTTGAACAATTACACCGGTGTAATTCGCGAGAGTCAAGTCGCAGATCGTAAACCCTCGATCGGGCGTCGAGGCTTCGACACGCGATCGACACGCCGACGACGGCACGAGTTGTGATCTGACACGGCGCAGCGGATGCCGTGTCGGGGCCGCTCAGCCCTCGGTCGCCGACCGGCGGGCCTCCCAGGCGCTCGTGACCATGTCGGTCAGCGTGTGCCGCATGCGCCAGTCGAGGTCGCGCGCCGCGAGCTCGCCGGACGCCACGATGCGCGCGGGATCCCCGGTGCGTCGCGGTCCGACCTCTGGCACGAAGTCGATGCCCGTGGCGGAGGCGACGGCGGTCATGATCTCGCCGACGGAGACGCCGTCGCCGGACCCGAGGTTGTACACGGCCTCGACGGGCTCGCCGGCGTCGAGTCGCTTCGCGGCGACGACGTGCGCCTCGGCGAGGTCTGCCACGTGGATGTAGTCGCGCACGCAGGTGCCGTCGGGCGTGGCGTAGTCGGTGCCGTTGATACGGGGCGTGCGCCCGTCGAGCAGCGCGTCGAAGACGAGCGGGAAGAGGTTGTGCGGACTCGCGTCGTAGACCTCCGGAGTTCCGGAGCCGACGACGTTGAAGTAGCGCAGGCTCGTGTGGCGCAGCTGCGTCGCCTTCGCCTGGTCGGCGATGAGCCACTCGCCGATCAGCTTGGACTCCCCGTAGGGCGACTCGGGGTGCTTCGCGGTGGACTCGGTGACGAGGTCGACGTCGGGGGTGCCGTAGACGGCCGCGCTCGACGAGAAGACGATGCGGTCGACGTGCGCCCGCTCCATCGCCCCGAGGAGGGTCGCCGTTCCGGTCACGTTCTGCTCGTACGTGTGCAGCGGTCGGGTGACCGAGACCCCGGCGTACTTGAAGCCCGCGAGGTGCACGACGCCCTGCACGGCGTGCTCCGCCATCGTCGCCTCGAGCAGGTCGCCGTCGAGGATCGAGCCGCGCACGAGGGGGACGCCGGCCGGCACGAACCCCTCCTTGCCGGAGGAGAGGTCGTCGATCACGACGGCGTCGATGCCCTGCGCGCGGAATGCGCGCACGACGTGTGCCCCGATGTATCCTGCGCCTCCGGTGACGAGCCAGCTCATGTCCTGCCTTTCCGGGCGCGCCCGGGCGGCAGGCCTCAGTCGATGCTAACGGGGGTTCGGCGGGAGGCGTCGCGCGTGTCGATGCGGTGATAGCCGTCGCGGGTGGCCGACAGGACTGCTCCGGCGACCGCCCAGACGGCCAGTGCGGCGATGGTGAGGATCAGGAGAATGGTCATGGCAGGAATTCTCGTTGTTGCCATATCCTGCCGAAAGTGGCAGGGTTGACACAAGTCGTTCACTTCCTGCCACGCTGATTCCGCCACCCGGATTCCGCCGAGACATTTCCGCCGAGGAGGCCCCGTGCTCAACTCCGTCGCCTGCATCGCCCTCCCCCAGATGGCCCCGTTCGAGTTCGGCGTGGTCTGCGAGGTCTTCGGCATCGACCGCAGCGCCCAGGGCGGGCCGACGTTCGACTTCCACGTCGTCGCGGCCGACCCCGGGCCCATCTCCACGAAGATGGGATTCGACGTCGTCGTGCACGAGGACCTCGACTTCGCGTACACGGCCGACCTCGTCGCGGTCCCGGCGTCCGTCGTCGGCACCGAGCCCGACGAACGCGTGCTCGACGTGATCCGCCACGCCGTCGCCAGGGGCGCCTGGGTGCTCTCCGTCTGCTCCGGCGCATTCACCCTCGGTCACGCCGGCGTCCTCGACGGACGCAGGGCGACCACGCACTGGATGTACACCGACCAGATGGCCGAGATGTTCCCCGACACCGAGGTCGACCCCGACGTGCTCTTCGTGCAGGACGGCCGCATCGTCACCGGGGCGGGCACCGCCGCCGGCATCGACGCCGCGCTGCACATCGTGCGCACCGAGCTCGGCGCGAGCGCCGCGAACATCGTCGCCCGCCGAATGGTGGTGCCGCCGCAGCGCGACGGCGGGCAGTCCCAGTTCATCCAGTCGCCGGTTCCGGAATGCCACAGCGACTCGTTCGCCACGGTGACGGCGTGGATGCTCGAGCACCTCGACGAGGACCTCACCGTCGACCTGCTCGCTCGCAAAGCGCTGATGTCGCCCCGCACGTTCGCCCGGCGGTTCCGCGCCGAGACCGGCACGACGCCCAACGCGTGGCTCAACCGGCAGCGCCTCCTGCGAGCGCAGCAGCTCCTCGAGGAGACCTCGCTGTCACTCGAGGAGATCGCCCGCGAGACGGGATTCGGTGCCGCTGCCGTGATGCGCCATCACTTCGTCAAGGTGCTGCAGACCACGCCGACGGCCTACCGTCGGCTGTTCGGCGTGCGGCCGGCCTCAGTCGACGAGGGCCTCGTCGCGCGCACGGCCTGAACGCGAGTCGTCGGGCAGCGGCTCGTCGGGCAGGGTTTCGTCAGGCAGCGGTTCGTCCCGCACGGCCCGGGCGACCTCGCGCCTCCCGTTCCGCGCCGGATCGTGCAGCGCACGAACGGAGTCCACGCCGATCTCGTCGACGAACGCGCGCAGCTCGCGCGGGGCAGCACGGAACCGATCGAGCTCGACCGCGGCATCCGCATCTCCCCAGAACGGGAGCGCGACGAACGCCGCACCGCCGATGCCGACGAGCCGATGGCGGAGCAGGTCGAGGCCGCCCTGCTCGATGTAGGCGCGCGCCCGCACCTCGTCGCCGGCGAGGATGAGCGCGTAGAGCACCTTCGACTCCGCCGGCACCTCATCCCAGACCTCCCGCCGGTCGATCGGAGGAGCGAGGCGCTCGAGTCCCGAGCGAAGCGCGTCGAACGCATCGCCTCCCATGTCGGGCAACCGCGACGCCGCGATCGCGATGTCGTTCGACAGGAACTGGATGAGCCGACGGCGCTCGACCTCGGGTCCGGCATCGCGCCGCAGCACCTCGAGGGCGCGGATCGACGTCGAGAACCGGTCCGCGATCTGGCGAGGCACGACGGTCTGCTGCGTCATCGAACTGCCGTCCTGCCGGATCCGCCAGGCCACGGCCCTGCGGGTCAGCACGTCGAACGCGCTCGCCCGCGAGTACGCCTCGGCGCTCACCACCTGGTCCTGGAAGTGGCCGCCCTCGGGGAAACGCAGCTCAGCACGATCCCAGAAATCCCGGCGGTACACCTTGGTCCACTGCACGGCGTTCACCATGATGGCGGGATGCTCGGCGAGCGTCGTCCGCTCGAGGTGCGTCGCATGCGCCTCGCCGATCCAGAACGCGGCCGGACGCGTCCGGCGACCGACCCGACGTTCGTAGCCGGCGACCGCGAAGTCCGAGCCCGTGCGCCGGATGCTCGCCACGAGATCCCGGTACGCGCCCGCCAGCAGCACGTCGTCGCCGTCGAGGAACGCGAGGAATTCACCCGTTGTTCGCCGAAGCGCGAAATTGCGTGCCGCATTCGGGTCCGAAACGTCCACGTCGAGCACCCTGACGCGCGAATCGCGTCGCTCCCATGCGCCGACCCGCTCGCGGGTCCCATCGGTGGAGGCGTCGTCGACGACGACGACCTCGACCTGCCAGTACCCCTGCGAGAGCACCGACCGAAGACTCTCGTCGACGTACCCGACGACGTCCTTCGTCGGCATGATCACCGAGATCCAGCCGGTCTCACGCTGGTCGAGCGCCACGGCTGCGGCGAGCGCCCTCCCCCTCGCGCGGCGCATGCGGAGCAGCGCAGGGCGCGTCAACGTGCGGAGCGGATTGATCGCACGCCCCATGAGCGCGCGCACACGACCGGTCGGTGAGTTCACCCGCGCAATCTAGGACACCGAGGTGTCCATTCGGCGACGTCGGGGTGTCCGACGTGATCGCCCGCCGGATGTCGAGGCGTGGGCTCGGTCAGACCCCGGAGCCCTCGGAACGGGTCGGCTTCGCCGCGTCGTCGGACCAGGTCGCGTCCGCACCGCCCATCGGAGTCTCCTCGACGCCCGGGCTCCCGCCGAAGCGGTCGGCGAACGCGCGGAGTTCCCGCGGGGCGGCCCGGAAGCACTCGAGCGGAACGGCGGCTGCGGGATCGTTCCAGAACGGCAGACCCACGTACGCCGCACCACCGGATGTCAGAAGCGAATGCCGCAGCAGGTCGAGACCGCCCTGCTCGATATAGGTCCGTGCGCGGCGCTCATCGCCCGCCAGGATGAGCGCATAGAGCACCTTCGACTCGGCAGGCACATCCCGCCAGACCTCGTCGAGGTCGAACGGCGGGGCGAGCCGAGCGAGTCCGTCTCGAAGCACGTCGTACGCCTCCGCGCCCATGCGGGGCAGCTGCGCCGCGGCGATCGCGATGTCGTTCGACAGGTACTGCACGAGGCGGGCGAGGCTGATGCGGGGTCCGGCCTCCGCCCGCAGGATCTCGAGCACGGCGAAGGTCGTCGCGAACCGATCGGCGATCTGCCGCGGGAGCACGACCTGCTGCGTCATCGAGGTGCCGTCGCGACGGATCCGCCAGGACACGGTGCGTCGCCGGAGGACGTCGAACGCGGAGGCCCTCGCGTATGCCCTCGCACTCACGACCTGATCCTGGAAGTGACCGCCTTCGGGGAATCGCATGCCCGCGGCATCCCAGAATTCGCGTCGATACAGTTTGGTCCACTGCACGGCGTTCACCATGATGCCCGGGTGCTCTGCCAATGACGTGCGTTCGAGGTTCCGGGCGTGGGCCTCGTCGATCCAGAACGCGGCGGGCTTCCGTCGACGCGACACGAGCCGATCATAGGAGCCGACCGCGAAGTCCGATCCCGATCGGGCGAGACTCGCGACGAGATCGCGGTACGCGCCGGCCAGCAGCACGTCGTCGCCGTCGAGGAACGTCAGGTACTCGCCCCTGGCATGTGCGATCGCGTGGTTCCGGGCCGCGTTCGGGTCGGAGAACGCGACGTCGAATACGCGGACCCGCGGGTCGCGGCGCTGCCACCTCTGCAGCCGGCGCTTCGTGCCGTCGCTCGACGCGTCATCGACCACCAGCACGTCGAGCCGCCAATACCCCTGGCCGAGCAGCGAGCGAAGGCACTCGTCGACGTATCCGTCGACGTCGCGCGTCGGGATCACGACGGACACGAGTCCACGGGGATCGGCGAGGGCTCCGGCCGCTCGCGCCCGCCGTCGTCCGCGCAGGAGCCTGGCGACGACGGCGAGGCCGCCGAATGCGCGGCGGACACCTCCCGACGTTCGGGCGTCGCGCCGTTCGCCGCGCTCGCTCCGTCCAGACACGAGGAATACGGTAGCCCAGCCCGGGCGCCCCGCGGGCATCGACCGTCACGCCGCACCCCCGGATCGGCCGCAGCCCTCACCGACATAGAATCGGGCGGGTGAACGCTCGGCCCGATCCGCCTCTCCTCTCGGTGATCGTGCCGACCCACAATGTCCGCCCATGGATCCGCGAGACCCTCGGCACCGTGCTGGCGCAGCGCGACGGCGACATGGAGGTCATCGTCGTCGACGACCACTCCACCGACGGAACGGTCGAGATCATCGAGGACCTCGCCCGCGCGAACCCGGCGCTCCGACTCGTGACGGCCGCGGTCCGCGGCGGCGGATCCGCCCGGAACGAAGGCGTCGCACAGGCTCGCGGCCGCTACCTGATCTTCTGCGACGGCGACGACCTCGTGCCGGACGGCGCGTACGCCGCGCTGGTCGAGAGCCTCGAGGCATCCGGATCCGACATCGCGTTCGGCGACTTCCTGAAGTTCTCGCCCACCGAGACATGGCGGCCGACGGCCGCCTGGCCCGCCTACTCGCAGGGGCGTACTCGCTTCACCGCAGAGGAGGTGCCGTCGATCCTCTACGGCCGGGCGTGCTGGAACAAGGCATTCCGCAGGACCTTCTGGGATCGCAGCGGCGCGATGTTCCCCGACGTGCCTCGCTCGAACGACATCGTCCCGATGACGATGTGCTACCTCGCCGCATCCGCCATCGACATGGTCGACGACATCGTCTACCTCTACCGCGAGCGACAGGGAGCGACGTCGATGTCCTCGCGGGCGGCGAACGCCGAGTCCCTCCTCAGCTACTTCGAGCAGGAGCTGGCATGCGCCGACCTCGTCGCCGCCGCGGAGTCGTCGGAACTGTCGACGGTCTTCTCCTCACTCGTGCTCGACCGCGACGGCTGGGTGCACCTCGCCCGCTATCTCCGCGAATCGGAGCGCCGCGCCGAGGACGACGAGCGCGTACGCGCCGTGCTCGCACGGCTGGTCTCGGCCTCCGGGCACGACGTCGATGACATCGGCCTTCCCCACAAGCGCCTCGTGTTCACGCTGGCCCTCGCCGGCGAGTTCGAGGCCGCCGCCGGACTCGCACGGGTCACGAGCGGCCCACCGTCCGAGATCGCCGACCAGCTCACGTCGTGGATCGCGTTCCTCACCGCGACCTCGCGCGCCGGCACGGCCGTGCTGCGCGAGGAGCCATGGCTCGTGCGGTTGGTCGCGGAGATGCTCGCGGCAGCCGTCGTCGAAGGTTCGGACGAGACCGATCGCCTTGCGCTCGACCTCGCCTCGATCGCGATCCTGCAGGATACGAGCGTGCTGGAGGACGTGCCGGAGCTGCACGGCTTCACCGGCGCCGACGCGGCCGATCGCACGACGGCCTTCGCTGCGGCGAGGCGAGCCGCTGCTTCGGTCATCCGGGTCGGTTCCGGTCGGCGTCTCGAGCTCATGGCGACGCAGGGTGCCGAGACCCGCGGCTCCCTGGTGCTCTTCGACCCGGACGACGGATCGATCGTCACCGCTCCCGGCACGTCGACGGCCGACGGCCGGGCATTCGTGCGCTTCCCCGCGCGAGCGATTCCGGCGGGCACGCGATTCGTCATCGCGCACCGCGACGACTCGAGCGGTGCGGTGCACGCGGCGCGATTCGCGACCGCCGTTCCCGCCTACGACCGGTTCGATCGGTTCGAGGTGCTCCAGCGACGCACGACACTCGAGATCCGCCGTCGCCGGCACTGGGTGTCACGCGCAGCGGCGAAGGGCGTGATGCTTCTCAGGCGAAGGTTCTCGACCCGCTCGACGAGCTGATCCGACCGAGCAGGTCGCGGTACTCGCTCGAGATCTTCCATGGAGATCGGTCGCGGTTGAACGACTCGAAATCGTGGCTCGTGTGGTCTCGTCCGACCTCGGCATCGATGACCGCCGCCAGCGAGGTCACCGGGTCCTTCGTCGAGAAGTACGCGACCCACGATTCCGAGGCGAACTGCGAGCGCAGCTGCGGTTCGTCTGGAAGGATCACCGGTGTCTCGTAGGACGCGGCCAGGTGCACGCTCCCCGAGTTCAGGATCGCCCGATAGGGGAACACCGCCAGGTCGGCGGCACCGAACCAGGTCGCGACCTCGCTGTCGAGCACGAAGTCGAAATGCGTGCGCAGCTCGACACCCGGCGGCAACGAGGACCGCACCTGCCGTTCGGTCTCGGCATCGGCGCCCCCGGCGAGCAGCAGCGTCGGCGCCCTGCCGAGGTCGGCCAGTCGGCTCAGGGCGTCGAACAGCACCTCCATGCCCTTGTAGGCGCGCATCTGGCCGAAGAACAGCACGGCCGGTCGATCGGGATCGATCCCCAAACGGCGTCTCGCCTCGCCGCGCTCGACGGGGGCGCCGTACACGCCGACGAAGCTCGGATGGTGGATCGTGTGGAGGCGATCGGCGGGGAGGTCGCAGATGTCCCTGAGGGATTCGGCGGTGTACGGAGACATGACGTGGATCGCGTCGGCCTCGCGCGCAAGGAGCCGGTAGAGCCCGATCTCCTCATCGCGGTAGGCGAGTTCATGCGGAAGCCGGTTGTGGATCGTCCACACGAGACGGCCGCCGCGGCGTCGCAGCCCCGCCAGCGACCGGCGCAGCGATTCGAGCGCGTCGCGAGCCGCGTCGGCCGAGAGCTCGCGTTGCAGCAGCGGCGACGTCCAGTGCACATGCAGGATGTCGCCTGCCGAGAGCCCTCGGATCACCTGCTCCATGCCGACGCGCGTGGTCGGGCAGTCGACGTGCTCCCATCCGGCCGAGCGAGGTGCGAGGCTCATGATGTTGAGGTACGGGTTCAGGTTCCACGACGGGAACACGACCACCTTGCGATTGGTGCGCACGATCCCCGATCGTACTCGGCGGTCTCGACGGCCCCCGAACGGGGCACGTAAAGCGAGCAGCGCTCGCGTTCTAGACTTGGGTACCCCCGTTCCAGCGCGTTCTCCGAGAATTCGAGCCCCCGATTGCCGCA
>Ga0160430_101031_pt1 | contig 11703 bp, 9 predicted proteins | sample HID1971I_E0MG_FD_108274 | JGI IMG/M metagenome (GOLD analysis project Ga0160430, IMG submission 108274) | Enriched millipede-associated microbial communities from UW Madison campus, WI, USA - HID1971I_E0 MG | ecosystem: Host-associated > Arthropoda: Insects > Digestive system > Unclassified ...
ACATCGGCATGGTCTTCCAGGGGTTCAACCTGGCGGGCCGCGCGAGCGTGCTGCAGAACGTGCTCGTCGGACGCCTCGCCCACACGCCCCTGTGGCGCACGCTCCTCGGCGCCTACCCGGAGGCCGACAAGCAGCTCGCCTACCAGGCACTCGATCGCGTCGGCATCCTGCCCAAGCTGCACTCCCGCGCCTCCGAGCTCTCGGGCGGACAGCAGCAACGGGTCGCGATCGCCCGCGCCCTCGCGCAGGAACCCCGCATCGTCCTCGCCGACGAGCCGGTCGCGAGCCTCGACCCGCCGACCGCTCACGGGGTCATGAACGACCTGCGCCGGATCAACCGCGACCTCGGCATCACGGTGCTCGTCAACCTGCACCTGCTCGACCTCGCGCGCGAGTACGGCGCACGGATGATCGGTATGCGCGCCGGCGAGGTCGTCTACGACGGGCCGGCCACGAGTGCGACTGACGCCGACTTCGAGAGCATCTACGGCCGCTCGCTCACCCCCGACGACCGGCTGGACGTATGAGCATCGACCCGAACCCTCCGGTCCTCGACGTCCCCGCCCGCCCGGCAGGCGCGTGGAAGGGCCCGGTGATCGTCGCCGCGGTCGTGGCGGTCACCGTGCTGATGTGCCTGCCGGTGATCGGCATCGGCGTCGACTTCTCGGCCATCGCACGCAACTGGCAGAACGGCGCCGACAAGATCATCAAGCTGCTCCTGCCCGACTGGAGCTTCTTCCCTCGCACCATCCCGCCGCTGATCGAGACGCTCCAGATGGCCGTGATCGCCACCGCCATCGGCGCGGCCGTCTCGCTGCCGCTCAGCTTCTGGGCCGCGCGCGCCACCAACCCGAACGCCCCGGCGCGCATCATCGTGCGCGGCATCCTCAACGTCATCCGCAGCGTGCCCGATCTGCTGTACGCGGCCATCCTCGTCGCGATGGTCGGTGTGGGCGCGCTCCCCGGCATCCTGGCGCTGCTGCTGTTCAACGTGGGCATCATCGTGAAGCTCGTGTCCGAGGCGATCGACACCAACGACCGTGGTCCGCTCGAGGCCGGGCGTGCCGTGGGCGCGACGCAGACCAAGATCAACCGCACGCTCGCCCTGCCCGACGCGTGGCCGGCGTTCGCGAACCAGACCCTGTACGTGTTCGAGCTGAACGTGCGCGCCTCGACCGTGCTCGGCCTCGTCGGCGCCGGCGGCATGGGCCTGCTCATCGACGCGGTGCGCACCTTCTACCGCTACGACCAGCTCTCGCTCATCATCCTGGAGATCCTCATCGTCGTCATCGTGATCGACCTCGTCTCGGACGCCATCCGACGGAGGCTCGTATGAGTGCGGCGCTCACCGTCCCCGCCAAGCCCCGGCGTCCCTGGCTGATCGCCGGGTGGGCGCTCGTCACCGGCATCGTGGTGCTCGCGTTCTGGTCGATCGACATCGACTGGTCCCGTCTCGCCGACCTGCCGTCCGAGATCATCCGGTACACGTTCCTGATGTTCTCCGCGCCGAACTGGGAGAAGCTGCCGGAGGCGCTGTGGCAGACGTGGCGCAGCATCGAGATGGCCTGGGTCGGCACGATCCTCGGCATCCTGCTCGCCACCCCGCTGAGCCTGCTCGCCGCCCGCGGGTTCGGGCCGGCCTGGCTCCGGGCGCTGCTGCGCGGACTCTTCTCGCTGATCCGCGCCGTGCCGGAGATCATCATCGCGATCGTGATCCTCTCGGTCACGGGCCTCACACCGTTCACGGGCGCGCTCGCCCTCGCCATCAACGGCGTCGGCACCCTTGGGAAGTGGGGGTACGAGGCGGTCGAGGCCGTGCCCCGTGGACCCATCGAAGCGGCGCGCGCGGCCGGCGGCGGCACCCTCCAGGTGCTGCGCTGGGGAGTGTGGCCGCAGGCCGAACCGGCGTTCTGGTCGTTCTGGCTCTACCGTTTCGAGATCAACGTGCGCTCCTCGGCGGTGCTCGGGCTGATCGGCGTCGGCGGAATCGGCGACATGCTGACCTCGTACACCCAGTACCGTGAGTGGTCGACGGTGGGTGTCCTGCTCATCGTGGTCGTCGTGGTGACGATGCTGATCGATGCGGCATCCGGAGCCATCCGCCGCCGGATCATGGAGGGAGCCCGCAGCCGTGTTCTCGCCTAGCGCCCCGCCCACCGCGCGCATCGCCGCGGTGCTCAACACCCTGCAGCCGGCCGAGCGCCGCGTCGCCGAGCTGATCGTCGAATCGGCCGACGAGGTCGTGGAGTGGACCGCGCAGGAGCTCGCCGACCGCGCCGGAGTCGGCCGCGCCACGGTCGTCCGCACCTGTCAGAGCTTCGGCTACCGCGGGTATCCGCAGCTGCGCGTCGCGCTCGCCGCCGAGCTGGGCAGCAGTCCGGGCGAGGCGGCGGTCGACCACGGACCGGGCGTGCTCGGTCGCATGCGCGGCGAGATCGACCGACTCGCGGGCTCGCTGCCCGCGCTCGCCAGCCTGCTGGATCCGGATGCGGTCGCGGAGGCCGTGCGCCTCTCGGCCTCCGCCCGTCGCCTGCTCGTGCTGGCGAACGGACTGTCGTCGCCGATCGCGAACGACCTCGCGATGCGGCTGACCGCGGCCGGACGCTCGGCCGAGTTCATCGCGGATGCCATCGCACAGCAGATCGCCGCCCGTCACCTCACGGCGGAGGACGTGTGCCTCGTGGTGAGCGGCTCCGGAGCGAACGAGGCGAGCCTGCGCGTCGCGACCGCGGCGGCCCGCGGCGGAGCGACCGTCATCGCGCTGACGTCGTTCGCCGCGTCGGCACTGACCGAGGTCGCGACGCTGTCCCTCGTGATCGCCCCGACCGGGGTGAGCTTCCGCGACGAGCTCGAGCACACCTCCCGCGTGGCCTATCTCGTGTTCGCGGAGGTCTTCGCCGCGGCCGTCACGACCGAGCGCGGTGAGGATGCCGTCCAGGCGCGCGCCCATGCCCTCGAGGTCGTCTCCGCCAACCTCGGGGAGAGCGCCACGGACTAGCTCCCGCGCTCAGTCCCGAGCCGTCTGCAGGATGGTCCAGAGCTCGGCGCGGGCGGGGAAGGTCGAGAGGTCGATGTCGAGCAGGGCGCCGGCCTGGGCGATGCGGGAGCGCAGGGTGTGCCGGTGCATGCCGAGCGCGGCCGCAGCGGACTCGGCCCTCGCGTCGTGCTCGAGCCAGGTGCGCAGCGAGCGCTCGAGCTCGGCACCCGTGCGGGCGTCGTGCTCGCGCACCGGTGCGAGGCGCGACTCCGCCACCAGGCGCGCCTCGTCCGTCGCCAGCGCCGTGAGGATGCTCGAACCCACGGTGTCGGCGTAGCGTGCGACGCCGTGCACCCCCTGCTGGCGCAGGGCTGTGAGCGCCTGCGCGTGCGCCCGGCCGAACGCGTCGTAGCCGTCCGGATCCGAGACGCCGATGCGGATGCCGAAGCGCGCCGCGACCTCGTCGAGCAGGCCCTCGTCACCGGCGGACAGGCACATCGTCACGCCGTCCTCGGACTCGGCCAGGAAGACGGGGGTGCCGTGCTCCACGCGGTGCCGCTCCCACCAGTCCGTGAGCGCGCCGGCCGGTGCGTCCGCGGCGACGGCCACGACCACCGGGGCGGGCGGCAGGCTGCCCAGCACCCGCCGGGCGAGGGTCGGATCGTCGGAGAGCAGCGATCCGAGGAGCTGTGCGTGCAGACGACGACGGCTCCGGGCCAACTGCTCGCTCTGCTCCATGGCGAGCCCGGCCATCGCGATCACCGAGGTCACGACCGACCGCGCCTCGGGGTCGAGAGCGTCGACGGCCAGGGCGATCACGCCGCGGAGATGACCGCCGCGCCCCACCGTGAACAGCATGAAGGTGTGCTCGCCGAGGGTGAGCGACTGTCCGGCCTCGAGCCCGCGGGTGAGGATCTCCATCACCCGCTCGCCCAGGGCATCGAGCACGCGGTCGTCGATCCGATCCCGCGGATGCGAGACCAGCACGGCCCCCGCGGCGTCGAACATCCCGGCCCAGACGTCGAGCCGCCGCGCGAGCTCGGCGATCGTCGCCTCGAGCCCGCTCGGACGCAGTGCCGCGAGGGCCAGCGCGCGCTGGGTGTCCAGCGCCCAGGAGCGTCGGGCATAGGCCTGCGCGGCGATGGCCTCGGAGTGCGCGCGGGCGACCGCGATGAACGGCGTGCGGTACGGCACCGTGAACAGCGGCATCCCGTGGGTGGCGCACGCCGCGACGAGCTCCTCCGGGATGCCGGCGCGGTGCACCTCGGTGCCGAAGCCGAGGCCGAGGACGCCGCGGTCGGAGAGGCGCCCGACGTACGTGTCGATGCCGACCGCCTCGTCGAACTGCGTGCCCGTGGTCAGCAGCGCCAGATCCTCCGACAGGAACGGGGTCGGATCGGCGAGGTCCGAGCTGTGCACCCAGCGCAGCGGGCGGTCGAGTGCGCCGTCCGCCAGATCGGCCTCGTGGGGGACGAGCGCGAGTCCGAGGTCGCGACGGCGGAGCAGGGACCGCAGCGTCGGGTGATCCTCTCCGGCCATGCGAACTCCCGAAATGTACAGTGGGGCGAAATCCTCATCTAGATTGTACGACCCGGCGAGTGCGAGGCGCTTCCCCGCCGCCGTACGCTCGCGAACATGGCACTCCTCGACACCGCAGCCCCCGCAGTCCCTCTCGGCGGACCCGACCTCCCGCAGGAGCGTCGCCTGGTCACGGACCTCCCCGGCCCTCGCTCGGCCGAGATCCTCGCGCGCAAGGCGGATGCCGTGGCGGCGGGTGTCGGACACACGGTCCCGATCGCAGCGGTCGCCGCGGGCGGCGGTGTCGTGGTGGACGCCGACGGCAACTCGCTCATCGACCTCGGCTCCGGCATCGCCGTGACCACGGTCGGCAACGCGCACCCCAAGGTCGCCGCGGCCGTCGCCGCGCAGGCTGCGCAGTTCACGCACACCTGCTTCATGATCTCGCCGTACGAGTCGTACGTCGGCGTCGCAGAGGCCCTCAACCGCGTCACCCCCGGTGACTTCGCGAAGAAGAGCGCGCTGTTCAACTCCGGCGCCGAGGCCGTCGAGAACGCGATCAAGATCGCCCGCAAGTTCACCGGCCGCCAGGCCGTCGTCGCCTTCGACCACGGCTACCACGGCCGCACCAACCTGACGATGGCGCTCACCGCCAAGTCGATGCCCTACAAGAGCGGCTTCGGACCCTTCGCGCCCGAGGTGTACCGCGCCCCGATGTCGTACCCGTTCCGCGATGGGCTCGACGGCCGCGAGGCCGCCGCCCGCGTCATCCTCCAGCTCGAGAAGCAGATCGGCGCCGACAACCTGGCCGCGGTCATCATCGAGCCGATCCAGGGCGAGGGCGGCTTCATCGTCCCCGCCGACGGCTTCCTCCCCGCGATCGTCGACTGGTGCCGCGCGAACGGCGTCGTCTTCATCGCCGACGAGGTGCAGACCGGCTTCGCCCGCACGGGGCACATGTTCGCGAGCGAGATCTTCGGCATCGAGCCCGACCTGATCACGACGGCCAAGGGCATCGCGGGCGGCCTTCCGCTCGCGGCGGTGACCGGCCGTTCCGAGATCATGGACGCCTCGCACTCCGGCGGACTCGGCGGCACGTACGGCGGCAACCCGATCGCCTGCGCTGCGGCCCTCGCCTCGATCGACGTGTTCGAGAACGACGGCGTGATCGAGCGTGCGCGCGAGATCGGCACCATCCTCACGGACCGCCTCACCGCGATCCAGCAGAACGACCCGCGCGTCGGCGACGTCCGCGGCCACGGCGCGATGATCGCCGCCGAGTTCGTCGACCCCGAGACCAAGGCTCCGAACGCCGCTCTCACGGCAGCCGTCGCCAAGGCCTGCATCGCCCAGGGCGTCATCGTGCTCACCTGCGGAACGTACGGCAACGTCATCCGCTTCCTCCCTCCGCTCTCGATCGGCGACGACCTGCTGAACGAAGGCCTCGACATCGTGGCTGCCGCCCTCGCCGCGGCCACGGACTGACGTGCGGCCGCGCACCCGCGCGGCCCCACACCCCTGTCCGGTCGCGACCCCAATCGGGGGATTTCGGGTCGCGACCGGCACTACTTCACCCAACGAAGGAGTTGCAGATGGCTGAGATCACTCGCGACGTACTGATCGTCGGCGCCGGAGCCGCAGGGCTCACCGCGGCGAACGACCTGCGCAAGGCCGGCCTGTCGGTCGCCGTCCTGGAAGCCCGCGACCGCGTGGGCGGACGCCTCTGGACCGACGTCATCGACGGCGCCATGCTCGAGATCGGCGGCCAGTGGGTCTCGCCGGATCAGGACGCGCTCAAGGACGCGATCGAGGAGCTCGGGCTCGAGACGTACAGCCGCTATCGCGAAGGCGACAGCGTCTACGTCGGCCCCGACGGGAAGGCGCACCGCTTCACCGGCGAGATGTTCCCGGTCGCCCCGGAGACCGAGGCGGAGATCGCCCGGGTCACCGACATCCTCGACGCCCTGGTCGCCGAGATCGACCCGGACCGCCCGTGGGCGCACCCGAGCGCGGCCGACTGGGACTCCATCTCCTGGGACGCCTGGCTGCGTCAGCAGACCGACGACGACGAGGCCGTGCGCAACCTGGCCTTCGCCACCGGATCGGCGATGCTCACCAAGCCGACGCACGCGTTCTCGCTGCTGCAGTCGCTGCTGATGGCGGCGTCCGCCGGCTCGTACTCCAACCTCGTCGACGCCGACTTCATCCTGGACAAGCGCGTCGTCGGCGGACTGCAGCAGGTTCCGCTGCGACTGGCCGAGCGCCTGGGCGACGACGTGCTGCTGAACCAGCCCGTGCGCACCCTGGAGTGGTCGGACGCCGGCGTCGTGGCCACCACGGACGAGCTCACGGTCCGCGCCCGCCACGCGATCCTCGCGCACGCCCCCGTGCTGTACAGCCGCATCTCGTTCGTCCCGCCGCTGCCGCGTCGTCAGCACCAGCTGCACCAGCACCTGTCGATGGGCTTCGTCATCAAGGTGCACGCCGTCTACGACCGCCCGTTCTGGCGCGAGCAGGGCCTCAGCGGCACCGCGTTCAGCCCCTACGAGCTCTCGCACGAGGCGTACGACAACACGAACCACGGCGACGAGCGCGGCACCCTGGTCGGCTTCGTCTCCGACGCCAACGCCGACGGCGTGTTCGAGCTCTCGGCCGAGGAGCGCAAGGAGCGCATCCTCGAGTCGCTCTCGCACTACTACGGCCCCGAGGCCAAGAACCCGGTCGTCTACTACGAGAGCGACTGGGGCAGCGAGGAGTGGACCCGCGGTGCCTACGCCGCGAGCTTCGACATGGGTGGCCTGCACCGCTACGGCGCCGACCTCCGCACGGCCGTCGGTCCGATCCACTTCGCCTGCAGCGACATGGCCGGTGCCGGATACCAGCACGTCGACGGGGCGATCCGGATGGGTCACCTCGTGGCTTCGAACATCGTCGAGGCCGGTCGCGACGCCGGCGCTGTCGAGAGCGGCAGCTGATGACCGGCTCGGTCGTCGTGGGCTACACGGCGACGGATGCGGGAGCGGATGCCGCGGCGCTCGGTGCGCGGCTCGCCCGCAGTCTCGGTGCGACGCTGCACCTGGTGATCGTGCTGCCCAACGAGGGCACGCGCAGCGCCGCGGTCCCGCCGGAGCGCGCCTACGAGGAGCACATCCGGGCCCAGGCCAAGAAGTGGCTGGGCGACGCGGTCGTCCGGCTGCCGCAGGAGCTGACCCGCAGCGGTCACGTGCGCTTCTCGGAGTCGTTCGCCGAGGGTCTCATCGCCGCCGGCGAGGAGTTCGGCGCCCGGGTGATCGTCATCGGCGCGGCGGGAGGCGGCATCCTCGGACGCCACCGGCTCGGCAGCGTCGCGTCGGAGCTCCTGCACTCGTCGACCATCCCGGTCGCGCTGGCACCGGTGGGTGCGGCGCTCCAGGACGACCACGTCATCCCGCGGGTGACGGTCGCCGTGGGCTCGCGCCCCGGCGCCGATGCGCTGCTCGACGAGGCGGTCGCCCTCGCCGGGGACAGCGGCGTCGATCTCCGGCTGGTGTCCCTCGTGCCGTTCGACGTGCCGCCCGGTCTCGACACCGGGGCGATCCGCACGGTCGGCGACACGCACGCGCAGGAGGTCCTCGCGATGGCGACGGAGCTGCTGCCCGACGGTCGCACCGCCGCCGTCGAGAAGGCGCCCGGCGACTCCGTCGAAGACGCCGTCGCGCATCTGTCCTGGCTTCCCGGCGAGGTCGTCCTGGTCGGCTCCAGCCGACTGGCCCAGCCCCGCCGCCTGTTCCTGGGCTCCACGGCAGCGAAGATGCTGCACGAGCTGCCCGTCCCCATGATCGTCGTCCCGCGTACCCGCAACGAGGCAGGAGAACGCTGATGAGCAGCACGTACCGGGCGACGGAGCCCGAATCCGGTGTCACGACCGGCATCTCCACGAAGGGTCTGAGCGCCGGAACCGTCGGCCTCATCGGCGCGGTCGTGATCGGCATCTCGTGCATCGCCCCCGCGTACACGTTCACCGCGGCCGTCGGCCCGGTGGCCTCCACGGTCGGTGCGCAGATCCCGGCGATCATCCTCGTCGGCTTCATCCCGATGCTCCTGGTGGCCTTCGGCTACCGCGAGCTCAACAACCGGATGCCGGACTCCGGCACCTCTTTCACGTGGGCGGCGCGCGCCTTCGGGCCGTGGATCGGCTGGATGGCGGGATGGGGGCTGGTGGTCGCGACCATCCTGGTGCTCTCGAATCTCGCCGGCATCGCCGTGGACTTCCTCTTCCTGCTCATCTCGCAGGTCACGGGGAACGCCGACATCGCGGGCATCGCGAGCAACACCTGGATCAACATCGGCGTGTGCCTGCTGTTCATGCTCGGCGCCACCTGGATCTCGTACCGCGACATGCAGACGACGCAGAAGCTGCAGTACTGGCTCGTCAGCTTCCAGATCCTCGTGCTGGTCTTCTTCGCGGTCGCCGCGATCGTGCAGGCGGTGAGCGGCAACGGCTTCGACTACCAGCCGTTCGACCTGAACTGGTTCAACCCCTTCGCGATCTCGTCGTTCAGCGCCGTGGCCGCCGGCCTCTCCCTCTCGATCTTCATCTTCTGGGGGTGGGACGTCACCCTCACCATGAACGAGGAGACGAAGGACCCGGAGAAGACCCCCGGGCGCGCAGCCACCGTCACGGTGCTCACGATCGTCTCGCTGTACCTGCTCCTCGCGGTCGCGATGATCATGTTCGCCGGCGTCGGCACCGGCGCGCTGGGCCTCGGCAACGAGGACATCCAGGAGAACGTGTTCTTCCACCTCTCCGGTCCGATCCTCGGCCCGCTCGCGTTCCTCGTTTCGCTCGCCGTCCTCACCAGCTCGGCATCGTCGCTGCAGTCCACGTTCGTGGGCCCCGCGCGCACCCTGCTGGCGATGGGGCACTACGGCGCCCTGCCGAAGTCGTTCGCGAAGGTCAGCCCGCGCTTCTTCACCCCCGGGTACGCGACCATCGTGTCGGCCATCGTCGCCTCCGCCTTCTACGCCGTCATGCGCGTGGTCAGCGAGGACACGCTCTGGGACACGATCCTCACGCTCGGCATGATGATCTGCTTCTACTACGGCATCACCGCGTTCGCGTGCGTCTGGTACTTCCGCAAGCAGTGGTTCGACTCGACGAGGAACTTCTTCTTCACGTTCCTCTTCCCGCTCGTCGGCGGCGCCATCCTCGCGGTGCTCTTCTTCACCACGCTGATCGACTCGATGGATCCCGCCTACGGCTCCGGCTCGAACATCGGCGGCGTCGGCATCGTGTTCATCCTCGGGATGCTGATCATCGTCGTCGGCATCGCGGTCATGATCTGGAATGCGGTCCGTCGGCCCGCCTTCTTCCGCGGCGAGACGCTGGGCATCGACGCACCGCCCAGCCGACGCAAGCGCTCCTAGCCCTCCTCACAGAAAGAGAATCATGAGCACTCAGACCGAACAGGCGCTCCTGGACAGCATCCCCACCGGCCTCTTCATCGGCGGTCAGTGGATCGACGGCGAGACCGGCGACACGTTCGACGTGCAGGATCCGGCGACCGGGGCTGTCATCCGGACGATCGCGGACGCGACGCCGGCCGACGGCATCCGCGCACTCGACGCCGCGGTCGCCGCTCAGGACGAGTGGGCGGCGACCGCGCCGCGCGTGCGCAGCGAGATCCTCCGCCGAGCCTTCGACCTCGTGCAGGAGCACAAGGAGGACCTGGCGCTGCTCATGACGCTCGAGATGGGCAAGCCGCTCGCCGAGGCACGGGGAGAGGTCGTCTACGGTGGCGAGTTCCTGCGCTGGTTCAGCGAGGAGGCCGTGCGCATCAGCGGCCGCTACGGCATCAACCCCGAGGGCACCGGCCACATGGTCGTGTCGCAGCGACCGGTCGGGCCGTCGTTCTTCGTGACGCCGTGGAACTTCCCGTTCGCGATGGCGACGCGCAAGATCGCGCCCGCCCTCGCCGCCGGCTGCACCGTCGTGATCAAGCCCCCGGCACTCACCCCGCTGACGACGATCTACTTCACGAAGCTGCTCGAGGAGGCCGGCCTGCCCGCCGGTGTCGTCAACGTCGTGCAGACCTCGAAGTCGAGCGCGCTGTCGGCGCCCATCATCGCCGATCCCCGTCTGCGCAAGCTGTCCTTCACCGGCTCGACCGAGGTCGGGCGCAAGCTCATCGCCCAGGCGGCGGAGGGCGTGCTGCGCGTGTCGATGGAACTCGGCGGCAACGCCCCGTTCGTGGTGTTCGACGACGCCGACCTCGACAAGGCGGTGGACGGCGCGCTGGCCGCGAAGTTCCGCAACATCGGCCAGGCGTGCACCGCGGCCAACCGCTTCATCGTGCACAAGGACGTCGCGGGCGAGTTCGCCAAGCGCGTCACCGAGCGCGTCAACGACATGAGGATCGGCCGCGGCACCGAAGACGGCGTGGCGATCGGACCGCTCATCGACGCGGATGCCGTCGCCAAGGCCGGCGAGCTCGTGGACGACGCGGTCGGCCGCGGTGCGACGCTGCTCGCCGGTGGAAAGGCGGTCGAGGGGACGGGGACGTTCTACGAGCCCACCGTGCTCACCGACGTGGTCGCCGGCAGTGCGATCCTCCGCGAGGAGATCTTCGGACCGGTGCTCGCGATCGCGACCTTCGAGACCGAGGAGGAGGCCGTGCGCCTGGCGAACGACACCGAGTACGGGCTCGTCTCGTACGTGTTCACCGAGAACCTGCAGCGCGGCCAGCGGATGATCGACGGCCTCGAGACCGGCATGATGGGTCTCAACGTGGGCGTGGTCTCCAACGCGGCTGCTCCCTTCGGCGGCGTCAAGCAGTCCGGCGTCGGCCGCGAGGGCGGCTTCGAGGGTATCCACGAGTACCTGTCCACCAAGTACACGCTGATCCCGGTCTCCTGACCGAGCAGCCAGAGGAGGAGAGAACATGACCGATTACGCCGTCATCAACCCCGCCACCGGAGAGACGCTGGCGTCCTTCGACACCTTCACGGACGCTCAGATCGACGAGGCCGTCGCCGCTGCCGACGAGGCCCACCGCGAGTGGTCCCGCTCGTCGACGGTCGCCGAGCGTGCGGCCCTCGTGCGCCGCGCGGCCGAGCTGCATCGTGAGCGCCGCGAGGAGCTCGCCGACATCTTCGTGCGCGAGATGGGCAAGCCCCGCGAGGCCGCCCTCGGCGAGGTCGACTTCGCCGCCGACATCGCGGAGTACTAC
>Ga0160430_101037_pt1 | contig 11637 bp, 10 predicted proteins | sample HID1971I_E0MG_FD_108274 | JGI IMG/M metagenome (GOLD analysis project Ga0160430, IMG submission 108274) | Enriched millipede-associated microbial communities from UW Madison campus, WI, USA - HID1971I_E0 MG | ecosystem: Host-associated > Arthropoda: Insects > Digestive system > Unclassified ...
ATGACGTCTCCGTCCGGCAGCACGAGGAACTTCTCGAAGTTCCACTCGACGCGGCCGGCCTTGCCCCCGGCATCCGGAGTCTCCTTCAGTGCCTTGTAGAGCTCGGACGCGTTCTTGCCGTTGACCTTGACCTTGTCGTTGACGGGGAAGGTGACGCCGTAGGTCGTCGAGCAGAACTCGAGGATCTCGTCGACCGAGCCCGGCTCCTGACCGAAGAACTGGTTGCACGGGAAGCCGATGACGGTGAAGCCGCGGTCGCCGTAGAGACGCTGCAATTCCTCGAGCTGCTCGTACTGCGGGGTGAGGCCGCACTTGGACGCGACGTTCACCACCAGCACGACGTCGGCACCGAGATCGTCGAGGGTCTTCTCCTCGCCCTGAGCGTCGGTGAACGGGATCGAACGGAGCGCAGAATCGGTCATATTCACAGCTTAGGTCGCAGCATCCCTCCTGGCTCCGCGTCTGGGAGAATAGAGGGGACATGACTCTCGCCACCGCCCCCGCCCGCCCCCTTCGCATCGGTCCGATCGATCTCGACGTGCCGGTCGTGCTCGCGCCCATGGCCGGCATCACCAACACCGCGTTCCGACGTCTGTGCCGCGAGTACGGCGCCGGGCTCTACGTGAGCGAGATGATCACCTCGCGCGCTCTGGTGGAGCGCAACGAGACGACCATGCGGCTGATCCGGCACCACGAGTCCGAGACCCCGCGGTCCATCCAGCTCTACGGAGTGGACCCGAAGACCATCGCCGAAGCCGTGCGCATCATCGTCGCCGAGGACCACGCCGACCACATCGACCTGAACTTCGGCTGCCCGGTGCCCAAGGTCACACGCCGGGGTGGGGGAGCCGCGCTTCCCTGGAAGTCGAAGCTCTTCGCCGACATCGTCGACCAGGCCGTGAAGGCCGCGGGCGACATCCCGCTCACGGTCAAGATGCGCAAGGGCATCGACAAGGACCACTTGACGTTCCTCGAGGCCGGTCGCGCAGCCGAGGACGCCGGAGCCGCCGCCGTCGCGCTGCATGCCCGGACGGCGGGCGAGTTCTACTCCGGGAACGCCGACTGGAACGCCATCGGCGAGCTCAAGCAGGCCGTCACGAGCATCCCCGTGCTGGGCAACGGCGACATCTGGTCGGCCGACGACGCGGTGCGCATGATGGAGCAGACCGACTGCGACGGCGTCGTGGTCGGACGCGGCTGCCTCGGGCGTCCGTGGCTGTTCGGCGAGCTCGCCACGGCATTCGGCGGCGAGGGCAAGACCGTCGACGCCACGCTCGGCTTCGTGGCGAACGCCTTCCGGCGTCACGCCGAGCTCCTCGTCGAGTTCTTCGAAGACGAGGACCGCGGATGCCGCGACGTGCGCAAGCACGTGTCCTGGTACTTCAAGGGGTACCCCGTCGGCGGCGACATCCGCACCGGCCTCGCCACCGCCTCCAGCCTCGCCGAGATCGACGACTTCCTCGGACGGCTCGATCACACCGCGCCGTACCCCGGCGCCGACGCCGAGGGCCAGCGCGGCCGCTCCGGACACCCGAAGCGGACGGCGCTTCCCGACAAATGGCTGGAGTCGCGCGAACTCGCGCCCTCGGCCTCCGAGATGATGCGCGGAGCGGAGATCGAGAACAGTGGCGGTTGATCTTCCGGTCGGCCTGCGCGCCGACGGCTACGACGCGCGTGACGCCGAGCGCTTCTTCGCCGAGACCCATCGCTCCGAGCGCAACGACTTCGCCCGCGACCGCGCGCGCGTGCTGCACTCCGCCGCGCTGCGACGTCTCGCCGCGAAGACCCAGGTCCTGAGCCCGGCGAGCACGGCCGACTTCGCCCGCAACCGGCTGACCCACTCGCTCGAGGTCGCCCAGGTCGGGCGTGAGCTGGCGGTCGCGCTCGGCGTCTCCGGCGACGTGGTCGACACCGCCTGCCTGAGCCACGACCTGGGGCACCCGCCCTTCGGGCACAACGGTGAGCGTGCGCTCAACGAGTGGGCCGAGCCCATCGGCGGCTTCGAGGGCAACGCGCAGTCGCTGCGCATCCTCACCCGGCTCGAGGCGAAGGTGCTCGACGACGACGACCGCTCCGTCGGGCTCAACCTCACGCGGGCGAGCCTCGATGCCACGTGCAAGTACCCGTGGACGGTCGACAGCCCGGTGCCGGATCCCGGTGGGCGCCTGAAGTTCGGCGTCTACCCGGAGGACGAGGCCGTGTTCCGGTGGATGCGGGAAGGGGCGCCCGGGCGCCTGCGGTGCATCGAGGCCGAGATCATGGACCTCTCCGATGACATCGCGTACTCGGTCCACGACTTCGAGGATGCGATCGTCAACGGCTACGTCGACGTCGCGCAGCTCGCCGATCCGCAGCAGCATGACGCGCTCGTCGGGCGGATCCAGCAGTGGGTGGGGTACGACTTCACCCGGGACGAGCTCGCCGATGCCCTGTACCGCCTGTCGTCGCAGCCGATGTGGCTCGCGTCGTTCGACCGCTCTCGTCAGGCTCTCGCCCGGCTGAAGAACCTGACGAGCGACCTGATCGGCCGCTTCGCCCGCGCCTCGGTCTCGGCGACGAAGGATGCCTACGGTACGACGGCGCTGGTGCGCTACAACGCGCACGTCATCGTGCCGCGCGTGATCGAGGTGGAGATCGCGGTCCTCAAGGGCATCATGGGCCAGGCCATCGTGACGATCGAGGCCCGAAAGGGCGTCTACAAGGAGCAGCGGCGGGTGCTGAAGCGGCTCGCCGATGCGCTCTGGTCGACCGATGCGCTGTGGTCGGCGGGCTCCGACGTGCTCGAGCCCGCGTTCGCGGCCGACTTCATCGCGGCCGAGGACGATGCCGAGCGTGCCAGGGTCGTGGTCGACCAGATCGCGAGCCTCACGGATCAGAGCGCGATCGACTGGCACAACCGTCTGGTCGGCGAGATCGATCCGGCCGAGGTCGGCATCTGGACGCCCCGCCACGCGCGACCCGGCGCTCGCGCGCACGCCGAGAGGCGGCCCATCGCCGAAGGGGCGCACTGATGCCGCGGATCCTGCAGGCCGACGTGGACGAGGTCAAGGCGCGGACGAACATCGCCGACATCATCGGGGAGCGCGTCGCCCTCAAGTCGGCCGGCGTCGGATCCCTCAAGGGGCTCTGCCCCTTCCACGACGAGAAGAGCCCCAGCTTCCACGTGCGACAGCAGGTGGGGTACTACCACTGCTTCGGCTGCGGCGAATCGGGCGACGTCTACTCCTTCCTTCGCGAGATGGATCACGTCAGCTTCACGGAAGCGGTGGAGCGTCTCGCCGGACGCATCGGCTACACGCTGCACTACGAGGACGGGGGAGCGGCCCCCGAGACGAGCGGTCGCAGCCGCCTCTACGCCGCCAACACCGCGGCCGCGGAGTTCTTCCGGGCGCAGCTGCTCACGCCGGATGCGGAGGCCGGCAGACGCTTCCTCGGGGAGCGCGGCTTCGACGCCGGAGCGGCGGCGCATTTCGGCGTCGGCTTCGCACCGCGCGGCTGGGACGGCATGCTCAAGGCTCTCACCGCGCAGGGCTTCACCCGCGAGGAGCTGAGCAACGCGGGGCTGGTGTCGACCGGCCAGCGCGGCGTCTACGACCGGTTCCGGGGGCGCCTGGTGTGGCCGATCCGCGACGTGTCCGGGCAGACCATCGGCTTCGGCGCCCGCAAGCTCTTCGACGACGACCAGGGGCCGAAGTACCTGAACACCCCGGAGACGCCGATCTACAAGAAGGCGCAGGTGCTCTACGGTCTCGATCTCGCCAAGCGCGACATCGCCCGTGGCGACCCTCGGCGCGTCGTGGTGGTCGAGGGGTACACCGACGTGATGGCCTGTCACCTCGCCGGTCTCACGACCGCGATCGCGACCTGTGGCACGGCTTTCGGCACCGATCACATCAAGGTGCTGCGCCGGGTGATGGGCGATGACAACGCCTCGGGCGAGGTCGTCTTCACGTTCGACGGCGACGAGGCGGGGCAGAAGGCGGCGCTGCGGGCGTTCACGGAGGACGACCGATTCAACGCGCAGACGTTCGTCGCGGTCGCCCCCGACGGCCTCGACCCCTGCGATCTGCGTCTGCAGCGCGGAGACGCCGCGGTGCGAGGCCTCATGGAGACCAAGCAGCCGATGTTCGAGTTCGCGATCGATCGTAAGCTCGGCGGCTTCGACCTCGCCACCGTCGAGGGGCGCGTGGGAGCCCTCCGCGCGGCGGCTCCGATCGTCGCGGAGATCCGCGACCAGCTGCTGCGGCCGGGGTACGAGCGCGTGCTCGCGCGTCGTCTCGGAATGGACCCGACCGAGGTGCGCAGCGAGGTCGAGCGGGCGGCGCGCGGTGGATCCGCGCCGCAGCAGACGCGGCGCGAGGTCCCGCAGGTCGATCCCGCCACGGGTGCGCCCGTCATCGCCCCGGTGACGCTCGCGAGTCTCCCGCGCACGCCCGATGTCGCCGTCGAGCGGGATGCGCTGATGGGAGCGCTGCAGTACGGGCATCAGGTGGATCAGGCGCTGCTGAACCGCGCGCTCGGAACGCCGTTCCGGACGCCGGGGCTGGATGCGGTGCGCGAAGCCGTCGCCGCCGCACCGGACCGCACCCGCGCCGGATGGGTGACCGAGGCGGTGAACGGCGTGCGCGAGCCCTACCGCTCCCTCGCCGGCGAGCTGCTCATGACGCCGTTCCCCGCTCGTGACGAGGAGCGTGCCGTCGCCACGGTCGCCGATCTCGCCCGCAGGCTGGTGCTTCGCCAGCTCGAGCACGAGAAGCAGGAGCTCCTCGGCGCGGTGCAGCGGGTGCCCGCGGACTCCGACGGCGGACGCGCGTTGCGGATGCGGCTCCGGGACATCGACGCGGAGCGTCAGCGCTTCGCCGAGTCGTAACCCCGACGCGGGTCGCGCAGAGGGCAGGATGGAGACATGTCCCGCAGGCCCGATTCCCCGAACGCGATCGATTGCTCGGATCTGGTGATCGACCGGATCGGGCACGGTCTGCCGACGCGTGCCGTCGACGGCGTCACGTTCTCCCTCGCTCCCGGCGGGCTCATCTGCGTCGCCGGTCCCACGGGCTCGGGGAAGTCGACCCTGGTGGCGGCCCTCGCGGGCTCCACCGATCCTTCCGTGAAGGTCGTCGGCGGCAGCGCCCAGGTGTGCGGCGTCGACGTCAGGCGCCCGGGGCGCAAGCATCGGATCCTCACGTATCGCACCGGCTTCGTGCCGCAGGGGGCGGGAGCGGATCTGCCGCCGCGGCTGACCGTGAACGAGGTGATCGCCGAGCCGATCCTCATGCGCGAGCGGAAGGTCAACACGAAGGCGCTCTCGATCCGCGTGGCGACACTGCTGGACGAGCTCCATCTCCCGCTCGGGACCGCGGCCAAGTTCCCCTACGAGCTCAGCGCCGGCATGCGTCAGCGCGTCGCGATCGCCCGCTCGTTCGTCCTCGAGCCGAGGGTGCTCATCGCGGACGAGGTGCTCGCGAACCTCGACCTCGAGGTGCGCCCGGTGGTCTTCGACGCGATCACCCGCCGCCGCAAGGAGCAGTCGATGGCCGCCCTGCTCGTCACCAACGATGCCGACTTCATCCGCGAGTTGAACGCCGAGACGCTGATGCTGCGCGGAGGACACGTCGTGGCCCGCGGTGTCGGCAAGGACCTGCTCTGGGTGCCGAACGCCGAGTCGGATTCGCGCCACTGATCCCGACACGCCCGACATCCGCGAAGGGCGCCCCGGTGTCATGAACTGGCCCTGGAGTTTGCTAAGCTTGTCGAGTTGCCCGCTCAGCGGACACATTCCTCGGTAGCTCAATTGGCAGAGCAGCCGGCTGTTAACCGGCAGGTTCTTGGTTCGAGTCCAAGCCGGGGAGCCAACGGAAAAGCCCCCTCCACGGAGGGGGCTTTTCTCGTTCCGGGACGTGCCCGTCCGGTTCGATCGGGTCTCAGCGCGCGGCGCCCTCGAGGCTTCCCTCGACCGGACCGGCGGGGTCGAACAGCACGCAGGCCAGGGTCTTGCCGCCGGGCTCGCCCCATGTCTCGCTCGTGGGTGCCATCACGTACACGTCGAGCGAGGATTCCGCCTTGCTCACGCCGACGAAGGTCGTGAAGGCGTCTCCGGCGCATTCGGCGGATGCGGTGTCGACCGCCTGCTGCGAGAAGGTCTTGCCGGTGAGGGGGACTATGTGGAAGACCTCCTCGTCGTGCGACTCCGTGCAGGGGACGACATGGGCATCGGAGGGCAGGCCGGTGGCACTCTCGATCCGGCAGTCGCCCGCTTCCACGGTCGAGGTGGTTCTCGCTCCCGCACCGGAGGGCTCATCGGCGTCGGAGGGGTTTCGCGGCTCGGCATCGGTGCTGCAGCCGGCCAGGGCGACCGTGAGCGCGATGATGCTTCCTGCCAGCAGGAGAGGGGCTCGACGAAGGAGCTTCATGATGATGATCTTCCTCGTGTCTCGGGTGACACGGTACTCAGGGTACGACGGTCTCAGCCTTCGAGGTCGTCCACGCCCGGCATCCAACTCGCACCGGGGCGTCCCCACCCGCGCTTGCGGGCGATCTTCTGCGCCGTCTTCCAGTCGCTGTCGGACAGGCGGTCCACGTAGAGGATGCCGTCGAGGTGGTCGAACTCGTGCTGCATGATGCGCGCGCGCCAGCCGTCGACGTCGATCGAGACGGGCTGCCCCTCGAGGTCGGTCGCCGTCACGCGCGCCCGGTCCGAGCGTCGCAGCGGGAACCGCTCGCCCGGGAACGACAGGCACCCCTCGGACTCGAGATCCGGGTCCGGGTCACCGGGCTCGAGCGGGACCATCCAGAGCACGGGGTTGATGAGGACGCCGCGCCAGGGCTCGTCGTCGTCGTCGACGTAGGAGTAGGTGTAGATCCGCAGCGGGACGCCGACCTGCGGAGCGGCGAGCCCGACGCCGGGGGCGGTGTCCATCGTCTCGAACATGTCGGCGACGAGGGTGCGGATGTCGTCCGTGATCTCGTCGACGGGGGAAGCGGGGGAGTGCAGGACGGGGTCGCCCATGATGCGAATCGGAAGTACAGCCACGTCACAACCCTAGTCGGCGCCATACGCCAGGTAGGGTCGTAGTGTGAGCGCAGGGGTGTGGATGGGGATGGCCGAAGACGTCGGCGACCAGCTCGTGGGCGCCTTCCAGGACCCGGGCATCCTGCTCGGCATCCCCCTCGCCCTCGCCGGAGCGGTCTTCATGTCGCTCGGCGCGCAGTATCAGCACCGCGGCGTGGAGAAGGTCGAGCGTCTCAGCGGCTCCACCGGCACGTCGGGGCTCACCTTCGCGCAGATCAAGGGCCTGCTGACCCGGCCGTCCTGGATCGTGGGGACGCTGATGCTCGCGCTCGCGATCGTCTGTCAGCTCGCGGCCCTCGTGCGGGCACCGCTCATCGTCGTCCAGCCTCTGGGAGCGATCGCCCTCGTCATCACGACGCTGCTCAATGCCCGGATCACGGGCCATTCGCCCACGAGGCAATCGTTGACGGCGATCATCTGCTGCGTGGGCGGCATCTTCCTCTTCGTGTTCTTCGCGGCGATCTACGCCACCGAGCAGGAGGTCACGGACCGCGAACTCTTCGTCATCCTGGCCCTTCTGCTGGTCGTGATCATCGTGCTCGGCGCGTGCTGGCTGATCCTGCGCCATCGCATGCGTGCACTCTTCTACGTGATCGGCGCCGGCATCCTCTACGGCTTCGTCGCGACGCTCGCGAAGGTCGTCATCAAGCGCATCGAGGCGGGGCAATTCGAGTGGATCACCGCCATCTGCGTGCTGGCCCTCGTCTCGGCCGCCGCCGTCGGTGCGTACTTCGTGCAGACCGCCTACAGCTCGGGCCCACCCGATCTCGTGATCGCGGGACTCACGGTGGTCGACCCCCTCATCGCCGTGCTCATCGGCATGGTCGTGCTGGGCGAGGCTGCGGCAGCCCCGTGGTGGGTCCTGGTGATCTTCGGGATCGCCGGCGCCATCGCCGTCTGGGGCGTCGTCGGGCTCGCCCGCTACCACCCGCAGGTGCTCAGCGACAGCCAGGAGCTCGGGATCGAGCGCGGGAGCACTCCGACGAGCCCCGGCTCGAACTCCGGCCAGAACTCAGGCCCGAACTCCGGTCACGACGCGCGAGCCGCCGGAGAAGCCTCTCCGTCGACCACCGCCACAGGCGCTCCGAGCGACGGCACAGGGCCTGAGGGCCAGGAGACGCCGCCGTGGCGGCAGGGTTCGTCAGACCAGCCGTAGCGGGCCGGTAGGCCAGCCGCAGGTGCGGGTCCGGAGACCCGCGCCCTGTGGTGTTCAGTACGCCTGATCGATCAGGTCGGGGGAGACCTCGGAGGCCGCGGCCTCGTCGACGAAGAAGACCGTGCGCTTGCGGCCCTTGGCACCGGCCGCGGGAACGCTCGTGTAGCTCGCCCCCGCGAGAGCGAGGCCCAGCGCCGAAGCCTTGTCGGCGCCGGTGAGCACGAGCCACACCCGCTTCGACGAGTTGAGCACCGGACGCGTGAGGGTCACGCGCTCGGGCGGCGGCTTGGGCGACTCGCGCACCGCCAGGACCGCGGCGTCCGTCACCGTGACCTCTTCGCGGTCGGGGAACAGGGACGCGATGTGTCCGTCCGGGCCGACGCCGAGGAAGCACACCGCGAAGGACGGCCAGGGGTGTTCGTCGGTGCCGAATCGAGCGAGGTCGGCGGCGTAGGCCGCTGCCGACTCGTCGAGCGTCAGACCCGTCTCCGGGCCGGAGACCTCGTGGACGTTCTCCGAGGGCACGGCGATGTGGTCGAGCAGGGCCTGCCGCGACTGCAACGAGTTGCGGTCGGCGTCGTCCCTTGGCACGAACCGCTCGTCACCCCACCAGAAGTGCACGAGCGACCAGTCGATCTCGGTGGCCCGAGGATCGGCCGCTGCGGCTTGCAGCACCGCTCCACCCATCGAACCGCCGGTGAGGGCGATGTGGGCGAGCCGGCCGTTCCGGGTGCGCGCGCGGACACGCGTGAGGAACCGGTCGGCCACGCGGCTGGCGAGTGCGGCGGGCGTGGATTCCACCACGACCCGCTTCTCGGCGGACGATGTCGTCATCGACGTCACTCTCCTGTCTCGGGCGGACCCAGCTTCTCCCAGCCCTCGGTGATGACTCGACCGTACAGGACGTCCGGGTCCAGCCGACGCAGCTCCTCCGCGAGGCACTCACGGAGGGTGCGACGCGGGAGGTGGAGGTCGTGCTTCGGCTGATCCGGCTGCGTCAGGATCGCGATACCGGGAGACGGGCGCTCGAGCAGGATGTCGCCCGACGCGCGGGTCAGACGTACCGACTTGATGCCCTCCTGCCAGTGCTCGGGGTCTTCGTACGACCAGCGCACGGGCACGTTGAGGGCCATCTGCAGCCAGGCGGCGAGCAGAGCCGTCGACGGGGAGGCCGATGCACCGCGCACCTCGACACCCGTGATCGACTCGTACGGCGGCTGGTCGAGGACGGCGGCGAGCTGCTCGCGCCAGTGGGTCAGACGGGTCCAGGCGAGATCGGTGTCTCCCGGTGCGTGCGTGCGTCCGAGCAGCGCGAGCCGGTCGCGCACGTCGGGCGAGGTCGCGGCGTCCGTGATGCGACGCTGTGCGATGCGGCCGAGAGGCGACGTGGCGGGGGAGGTGGGAGCCTCCTCGGGCCACCAGGCGACGACGGGGGCATCGGGCAGAAGGAGGCCCGTGATGAGGCTCTCCTCGTTGCTCGCAGCCTCGCCGTACGCCCGCAGGACGACGACCTCGCTGGCGCCGGCGTCGCCGCCGACCCGGATCTGGGCGTCGAGGCGGGACTCGCCGTCGCCCGTCGTGATCACGATGACGCGCATCGGGTGCTCGCGTGAGGCGTCGTTCGCCGCGTCGATGGCGGCCTCGGCGACGCCGTTGCGGGCCGCGATGACGAGCGTCAGCACACGGCCGAGTGCGACCGCGCCGCCCTCTTCGCGCACCTTGACGAGCTGCTTGGCGACCTGACTGACGGTCGTGTCGGGAAGATCGATGATCACGGGCGTCTCCAGACTCGTCCGTCGCGGGCCAGCAGGTCGTCGGCGGATGCCGGTCCCCACGAGCCGGGCGCGTACTGCTCCACCGGACCGCCGACGGCTGCCCAGTACTTCTCCACCGGGTCGAGGATCTTCCAGGAGAGCTCGACCTCCTCGTGCCGCGGGAACAGCGGCGGGTCGCCCAGCAGGACGTCGAGGATCAGGCGCTCGTAGGCCTCGGGGCTCGCCTCGGTGAAGGCGTGGCCGTATCCGAAGTCCATCGTGACGTCGCGGACGTTGGTTCCGCTGCCCGGGACCTTCGAACCGAAGCGGATCGTGACGCCCTCGTCGGGCTGCACGCGGATGACGAGCGCGTTCTGTCCGAGCTCGGAGGCGTTGCCGCGACCGAACAGGTGCTGCGGAGCGCGCTTGAAGACCACGGCGATCTCGGTGACGCGTCGTCCGAGGCGCTTGCCCGTGCGCAGGTAGAACGGCACATCGGCCCAGCGGCGCGTGTCGATCTCGAGCTTGATGGCCGCGTACGTCTCGGTCGTAGACTCGGGGTTCATGCCCTCCTCGTCCAGGAAGCCGGTGACCTCGTCGCCGCCCTGCCAGCCGCCGGCGTACTGTCCGCGGGCGGTCGCGAGCGAGAGGTCGTCCGGCACGTGGACCGCGGCGAGGACCTTCTCCTTCTCGGAGCGGAGGTGCTCGGCCGACAGGCTGATCGGCTCCTCCATGGCGGTGAGCGCCAGGAGCTGCAGCAGGTGGTTCTGGATGACGTCGCGCGCCGCGCCGATGCCGTCGTAGTACCCGGCACGCCCGCCGACGCCGATGTCCTCGGCCATCGTGATCTGCACGTGGTCGACGTAGTTGCGGTTCCAGATCGGCTCGTACAGCTCGTTCGCGAAGCGCAGCGCCAGGATGTTCTGGACCGTCTCCTTGCCGAGGTAGTGGTCGATGCGGAAGATCGAGTCGGCCGGGAAGGCCACCTCGAGCGCGGCGTTGAGAGCGCGGGCGGACTCCAGGTCGTGTCCGAAGGGCTTCTCGATCACGACACGGCGCCACCGCTCGTCGTCGTCGCTGTTCTCGCCGACGAGGCCGGACTCCTTCAGCTGCTTGGCGACGAGGGGGAAGTCCTTCGGCGGGATCGACAGGTAGAACGCGTGGTTGCCCATCGTGCCGCGTTCGACGTCGAGCTTCTCGACCGTCTCGCGCAGCTTGCGGAACGAGTCGGGGTTGTCGAACTCGCCCGAGACGAACCGGATGCCCTGGAGCAGCTGCGTCCAGGTCTCCTCCCGGAACGGCGTGCGGGCATGCTCCTTGACGGCGTCGTAGACGACCTGGGCGAAGTCCTGGTCCTCCCAGTCCCGACGGGCGAACCCGACCAGGGCGAAGCCCGGGGGGAGGAGACCGCGGTTGGCGAGGTCGTAGACCGCGGGCATCAGCTTCTTGCGTGACAGGTCTCCGGTGACGCCGAAGATCACGAGGGCGCTGGGCCCCGCGATCCGGTTGAGGCGGCGATCGTCGGGGTCACGCAGCGGGTTGTGCCCGCGCGAGATGGGAACAGACATCGGTGGGGGATTCTCCTGCTGTTACTTCTGTGCGGCTTCGAAGAGGGCGAGCACGTCGTCCGAGGACTCGGTGATCGTCAGCGTGACGAC
>Ga0160430_101049_pt1 | contig 11500 bp, 8 predicted proteins | sample HID1971I_E0MG_FD_108274 | JGI IMG/M metagenome (GOLD analysis project Ga0160430, IMG submission 108274) | Enriched millipede-associated microbial communities from UW Madison campus, WI, USA - HID1971I_E0 MG | ecosystem: Host-associated > Arthropoda: Insects > Digestive system > Unclassified ...
GTCATGCGGGATCGCCTGCAGGCCGGCCAGGAAGATCACCATGTTGTAGCCGAAGTTCTTCCACACCGCGAACAGCATGATGGTCGGCATCGCCCAGTTCGGGTCGCCCAGCCAGTCGATCGGACTGATCCCCAGATGGCCAAGGCCGTAGTTCACCAGCCCGTAGCTGGTATGGAACAGGTAGCGCCAGATCACCGCCACCGCCACCAGCGTGGTTACCACCGGGGCGAACAGCGCGGTGCGGAACAGCGCCTTGAAGCGCGCGGCCGGGGCGTTGAGCAGCATCGCCGCGCCGAGCGAGACGCCGATGGACATCGGCACCCCGACCACCACGAAATACGTGGTGTTCCACAGCGACTTCCAGAACATCGGGGTCTGCAGCAGGTCGATGTAGTTGCCCAGGCCTACGAAGCGCAGGTTGTCGCCATCGGCGAGCGCGTACAGGTCGAAGTCGGTGATGCTCAGCGCCAGCGCCGAGAACACCGGCAGGCCGAAGAACACCCCGATCACCAGCAGCGAGGGGCCGGCGAAGATCCAGCCGGCAAGCGAGCGCTGCTTCATGGCAGCACCTCCGGCGCGGCGTCCTGTTCGGCCTGGGTACGCTGCTCATGCATCCAGCGGCGCTTGGCCAGGACCTTGTCCACGCGGTCATCCAATCGATTCACGGCTACATCCTGATCCAGCCCACCGCGTACCACCTGTTCGGTGACGATGCGCATTTCCTGCACGATACGTTCCCACTCCAGCACCTTCGGGGTCGGCCGCACCCGTTCGAGCTGGTCGCGGAACGGCTGCGCCAGCGGGTCGTTGGCCAGCGAGGGGTGTTCCCAGGTGCTGCGCCGCGGCGGCAGGTCACCGATGATGGAATGGAAGCGCTGCTGGATGTCCGGGCGCGACAGGAACTCGATCAGCTTCCACGACGCTTCCTTCTGCTGCGATCCGCGGAAGATCACCAGGCTGGTGCCGCCGGCGATGCCGGCGCCGGGGCCGTCCGGGCCCGGCAGTGCGGCGGTGCCCCACTTGCCTTCCAGTTCCTTCGGCTGCAGCTTCTTGAACTCGCGGATGTTCCAGGGGCCGGACAGGTAGAACACGTTGAAGCCCTTGAAGAACTCGTCCCACACGTTGGAGATCTGGGTTTCGGACATGCGCGGGGCCCAGCCCTGGGCGAACATGTTTTCGTAGAACGCCAGCGTGCGGCGGAAGCCGGGGCTGCGGAAGTTGCCGCGGGTGTCGTGGTCGCGCAGCAGCGGGTCGGGCTGCTGCAGGGCGAAGGACAGCTGCTGCTCGAACTCGTTGATCGGCATCAGCACCGCGTAGCGGTCCGGACCCTGCATCTTCTTGATCGCTGCCATCATGGTGTTCCACTCGTCCCAGGTGCGCGGCGGGTGGTCGAAGCCGGCCTTGGCCAGCAGGTCCTTGCGGTAGTACAGCAGGCGCGTATCGACGTACCACGGCACCCCGACCAGCTCGCCGTTGATGACGTTGGTATCCCAGATGCCCTGGAAGTAATCGGCCGGGTCGACCACCCTGGATTGGGCCACGAACGGCGCCAACGGGGTCAGCGTGTTGAGTTCGGCGAACTCGGGAATCCAGGTGTTGCCCAGCTGGCACACGTCCGGCAGGCCGTCGGCGGCGAAGGCGGTGAGCAGCTTTTCATGCGCGGCCGTCCACGGGATGTTCTGCACATCGACGTGGATGCCGGGATTGTCGGTTTCGAATTCGCGGATCAGTTCGCTGACCACTTCCGCTTCGCGGCCCATGGCCCAGAAACGCACGGTCACCCCTTCCGGTTCCTTCCGGCAGGCACTCAACAACAGGCTGCCGGCGACCAGCAGCAGAACACTCACCCACAGCTTGGGGCGCGACGACAATGGCACTGCTTACTTCCCCTGGGGCTGGTTGCGGTTCGAATTGGAATTGTTCTTCTGTTCCTGCGCGGCGGCCGCGCGGGATTCGGCGATGCCCATCGAGCGGGCCGAGGCGGCCTTCTCGTCTTTCTCCAGCGCCATCGGCTGGTCTTCGCCTTCCGGGGTGAGCCAGCCGCCGGTGAAACCGGCGCGCTCCAGGCCGCGACGGATGTGCGGGTTGTTCTTCATCGTGTCCCACACGAAATCGTTGCGGTAGTTGGCGATCATGGTCAGGATCGGGCCCTGGTCGATGCCGATGTAATCACTGGCCACCCAGCCACGATCCGGCACGATGCGCCCGGTCTTGAGCGGAATGTCGAAATTGAAGCTGGGGTTGAACGAATCCAGGAAGCCGTAGCTGGAATACAGGTAATCGCCGTAGCGCTTGTGCATTTCCAGCGTGGCCGGGATCACTTCCTCCGGCGCGAACACCACCGAGGCGATTGCCGCCGTCGGTGCGATGGTGCCGTCGTCGAAGTTCTCGCGCAGGCCGGCGCCGCGCGAGGAATAGTGGCGGAACTGGCGCTGCTCGCCGCGGAATTCCTGCGTGGTGTTCTGCGGGCCGTCGCTGGCGGTCAGACCCCACACATTTTCGCCGTACTCCTTCCACTGCGCCGGGTTGGCGATGGCGTATTCGCGCTGGGCCAGCGCGGCCGAGCGGCTGTTGAGGAAGTAGGTGCTGCCGCGCTCGCGCATGTACGCGTCCTGGATGTCGCGGAAGTCGATCCAGACGTGGGTGTACTGGTGGCCGAACAGCGGGCCGAAGGACAGGTATTCCTGGCCCTGGAACACGCCCCAGTCGTTGTCGTAGGTGCGCGTCCACACCGTCCACGCATCCGGGCTCACCGGGTGGGTGGGCGAACCCAGCGCGAGGATGTAGACCATCATCGCCTCGTTGTAGCCCATCCAGTCGTGGTCGATGAAGCCGCTTTCGGGGAACCAGCCCATCGAGATCAGCGGGGCGCGCTGCTGCAGCCACGGCCAGTCCACGCGTTTGTACAGCGTATCGGCGATGGCGCGGATTTCTTTTTCGCGCGAATCGTCGCCGGTGTAGTACGACTGGGCGAACAGCACGCCCATCATCAGCAATGCGGTGTCCACGCTCGACAGTTCCACCCAGCTGTCATAGCGGTGGCCCTGCTGCATGTCCAGGAAGTGGTAGTAGAAACCCTTGTAGCCGCCCTTGCCGGTGCGCTGCGGGCCCATCGGCATGTCGCGGAAGAACTTCAGCGTGGTCAGCGTGCGGTCCACCGCCTGGGTACGGCTGACCCAGCCGTTTTCCACGCCGATCGGGTACGCGGTCAGCGCGTAGCCCACCGAGGCGATGCTGGCGAACGGTCGCGACGGATAGCGGTCCGGGCTGAGCCCGTTGATTTCATTGGTGGTGTCCCAGAAGAACTGGAACGTGCGGCGTTCGATATCGTCGAACAGCGGGGGCAGTTCTGGTTTCATCGGGCGCGGGGGAACGTCGGCCTCTACGAGGATGACCGGCGGCTTGGGTTTGGCTGGCGTTTCCTGCGCCTGCGGCTTGCAGCCGACCACGGCTGCCGCCAGTACTGCCAGTGCCAATACGCGAGGTACCTTCATCGTGCCAACCCTCCGGAATCTTCGAATTTCAGGCCAGCATAGCTGGCCTTGGAGTGAAATCGTTTACAGCTTGGGTTCATTAAAAGCCGGTTCTCCCCAGACCGCGAGGACACGCATGGCGTGTCTCTACGGCTGGGGGACCGGCCTGCGGCGTAGTGACACGCCATGCGTGTCAAAACGCCATGGGTGTCACCACATTCCCCTCATCAGAAGCGGAAGCCCACTTCTGCCTTCACCTGGCGCGGCGTACCGACGATATCGCCGGTCTCGTTGTAGCTGGCCAGCAGCTTGCCGTTGGACTTGGTGTAGTTGTAGTTGGAGAAGTTGTCGAAGTTGAACACGTTGATGATGTCGATACGCGCGTACAGCTCGGTGTCGCCCGGCATCTTGAACGTCTTCGTGGCCTGCAGGTCGACCGAGCGGTAGCCCCAGATCTTGCCACCGACCAGGAAGCGACCGTTGCCGTCCGGCACCGCGGCGCCGGGGGTCGGCAGATCGAAGCCGCTGGACTGTGCCACCGGGTACCAGTCGTTCACCGCGGTCGGGGTCGCCAGGGTGATCTTGCCACCGAAGGTGATGTCCCAGAAGCCGGCATACGAACCGGTCAGCACGATGCGATGGCGCGGTGCACCGTTGGAACGGATGGTCGGGTAATCGGTGATCAGGCCGCGGTCAAAGGCGTAATGCTCGTTGATGTCGCGGTTGTGGCGCGCGGTGGTCCAGGTGTAGGCGATCGAGGTGCCCCAGCCGCTTTCCTTGGTGAACGGCTTCTGTGCCGACAGCAGCACCTGGGTGGCACGGGTCTTGATGCCCTGCTGGCCGATGATCAGGCTGCCGAAGCCCGGGATGTTGCAGCTCCACGCCTGGCTCAGGCCCGGCGAGGTGCCACCGCACAGGCGCGGGTCATCGAAGAACTGGCCGGTCGGGTAACGGTTGCCCAGAGTGAAGGCGAAGCCGTCATAGGTCAGCGTGCGCGCGACGGTGGCGTCGGTCAGCCAGTCGCCAACCTGGTTGGACATGCCCAGGCTGAACTGGTCGGCGTACGGTGCCTTCAGGTTGTTGTTGAGCAGGTCCACTTCCAGGCCGGCATTGCTGGTCGAACCGACCAGGGCCTGCAGGTTCTGGATGCCGTTGAGCAGGTTCGGATCCCAGTCGTAGCACGCGGCCTGGCCGTTGAGGCAGGCGCCGGTGGCCGGGTTGCGGAAGTAGATGGTCGGCTGCGGCAGCGCCAGCTTGGTGGTTTCCAGCTGCAGGTAGTCGAACAGGTCGCGGTCGTAGGAACGGCCGGCACCACCGTGGATCACGTGCTGCTCGTCGGCGTTGAGGTCATACGAGAAGCCCAGGCGCGGCTGCCAGGCATTCTTGAACGCCTTGCGGTTGTGGCCGTTGCTGATGTAGTCGTTGATGTTCAGGCCGCTGGCAGCCAGCGAGTCGGCATAGGTCTGGCCGGCCGGACCACGCGGATCCTGGCTGTAGATCGCCGCCACCACTTCCGGCGGGGTCACGAAGTCCAGGTAGCTCGGGTTCTTCTCATAATCCCAGCGCAGGCCCAGGTTCAGCTGCAGGTGGTCGTTGACCTGCCAGTCGTCCTGGATGAACAGACCGATCTGCTTCACCTTGGAACGCACTTCACCGGTCACGCCGGTGACGCCGGTGACCGGCTTCACGAACTGCGCCTTGTACGGGATGTCCGACGGGAAGTCTGCATCACCCAAGGTATAGGTGAACTGCGGGTTGATCTCCTGCGCGTCGGACGCGTACAGGTCGATTTCCTTGTACTTGGCGCCCATCTTGATGGTGTGGTCGCCCGCCCATTCGATGCCGTCCAGGGTCAGGTTGTCTTCGATCGACCAGCCCTTCTGGCCCTTCACCTGCGAATCCAGCGCCGAGGCGCCGCCGATCTGCACCAGGGTGCGGTCGTCGGTGCCATCCGGTGCGGTGTACACATAACCGTTGCCGATGGTCAGCGGCACCGGGTTGTTGAACGAATCTTCGTGCGTGAGCATCAGCTCGTTGTAGAACCGCTCACCGCTGTGGTTCCAGCGCAGCGCGTAGCGACGGTCGGTGTTCTCGGTTTCCTTGCCGTGCGACGGCGCGGTCTGCCCACTGAACTGCTGCTGGGTTTCGTCGCGGTCCTGGAAGGTCAGCTCGATGCGGTCGTTGTCGGTCGGCTCGACGTCGATCTTGGCGAAGATCAGGTCCTGCTGGAACGGCTGGCTGGCCGGGCCCAGCTGGGCGGCGGCATCGGCCGGCAGCAGGCCGACACGGTTGGTCACCGAGCCTTCCGGGGCGATGGTCACCGGCAGGTCGAAGCGCTTGGCTTCGTAGGTCACGAAGAAGTGGGCCTTGTCCTGCACGATCGGGCCGCCGAGGGCGAAGCCGTATTCCTTCTCGGCCGAGACTTCCTTGGTCTTGCCTTCCTGGCGCTCGGCCGGGGTCTTGGCGCGCATGTCTTCGTCGGTGTAGCGGTAGAACGCCTCACCCTTGAATTCATTGGTACCGGACTTGGTCGCGGCGGTCACCGCGGCGCTGGAGACCTGGCCGTACTCGGCCTTGTAGTTGCCGCTGATGACCTTGTATTCGCCAATGGCCAGCTGCGGGAACGGGTTGCCGGCGCTGCCGGACTGGCCGGCCACGCCGCCGCCCTTGACGTAGCTCTTCTGGCCCACGCCGTCGATGTAGACGTTGGTGCCATCGGCATTGGTGGCACCGCCGCGCAGCGAGGTGTTGCCCTTCGCATCGCGGGTGAAGATCATGCCCGGCACCGCGTCGGCGAATTCCAGGAAGTTGCGCGACACCTGCGGGGTGGTCTGGATCTGCTGCAGGCTGACCGTCTTGCCCACTTCGGAAGTACGCACTTCCTGCAGCAGGGTCGGGGCGACCACGTTGACGGTGTCGAGGTTGGTCGCGTTGGCGGTGCTGCCATTGGCCGGAGCGCCGCTGAAGTTCAGCGTCGCGGTCGAAGCCACGGTCACGGTGACCTTCTGGGTCTGGCCGTTGGCCACCACGTCATAGGTGCCCGGGTCCAGGCCCATCAGCGAATAGGTGCCATCGGCACGGGTGGTGGCGCGGCGCACGCTGCCGCTGGCCACGTTGGTGGCGGTGACTTCGGTACCGGCCTCGGCCTGGGCGACCTGGCCACGCAGCGAAGAGGTGGCCGACTGGGCCATCAGGGAAGGTGCGGCGCCCAGCAACAGGCAGCTGACCAGTGCGCTCGACAGCAGGCGGCGGGCCGGCATGCGGGTGCGGTGATTGGAATACGTCATGTAAATCTCCGGGTGGTGGAAGCCGTCGTTGCGGCCGCCTGTCTTTTTTTTGGATTGCGTGAAATACCGATACAGCGTTCAGCGGCCCAACAAGTCACGACCAACGGTCGCGACCTACTGCGTTCCGCCTTTCGGCGGAACGCTTGAATCACGCACGATCAGGCGCGGTACAAGTGTCTGCTTGTCACCGGCCGTTTCCGTGTTGTTGCCATCCATCAACTGCAACAGACGCGTCGCCGCCTTATCGCCAAGCTCGGCGATACTCACCTGCATCGTCGTCAACGAAGGGTGAACGAAACGCGCCAGCGGGATGTCATCGAAGCCTGCCAACGCCACGTCGGCCGGCACGCGCACGCCGGCCTGCGCGAACGCGTACAGGCAACCGAGCGCCATCATGTCGTTGGCCGCGAATACCGCATCGGGCAATGCACCGGCGGCCAGCAGCTCCTGCCCGGCGCGGTGGCCGGAGGCTTCATCGAAGTCGCCGGGCAGCTCGATGCCCTCGGCGGCACCGCCGAACGCGGCCAGCGCATCGCGGAACCCCCGCAGGCGTTCGCGCGCATCGAAGTTCAGCTCGGGGCCGCCGATGAACGCGATACGGCGGTGGCCGGCCTCGAGCAGGTGCGCGGTCATCGCCATCGCACCAGCATGGTCATCGATGCTCAGCACCGGGTGATCCTGCTCGGGCAGGTACGTGTTGATCAGCACCGTGGGCAGCGCCTGGGGCAGGTTGTCGGTCAGGAAGCCGGGGCTCTCCGCATACGGGGAAAGCACCAGCAGCCCGTCAACCCGGCCGCGCATGGCCCGCAGGGCCGCGCCCTGCTGCTCCTGGTCGCCGTGGTAACTGGACACCAGCAGGTGCTGGCGGCGCGCGCGGGCCACGTTGTCGATGCCGCGCATCAGCTCGGAGAAGAATTCGCCATACAGGTCCGGCAGCACCACGCCAATGGTGTTGGTGCGCCGGCTGCTCAGGCTGCGGGCCGCTGCGTGCGGGGTATAGCGCAGGCGCGCCGCCACCTCCAGCACCAGCTTGCGCACCGGTTCGGCGACGTTTTCATGGCCATTGAGCGCACGCGAAACCGTCGCCACAGAGACGCGGGCTTCGCGGGCTACATCTTTGATTGTGATAGCTGCCTTGTTCACTTCGCCGCCCTCCACGGCTTAGAGATCTGGGCTTGGCGCGGAATGTAAGCGTTTTCAATCCCGGATGTAAACACTACGTTAGGCAAATGTCGCACGGCGGTAACCTCGGGGTGTCTTGGAGAGGTCGCCCCGGGACTCACCGGGACAAGGCAGGACAAGGGTTTCAGCCCTTTTTTGACGGCGCTTCGGCACGAATGGACAACGCGTGGATATCGGTCTCCATCAGGGTGCCCAAGGCGTTGTAGACCGCGCGATGGCGCGCAAGCGGCAGCTTGCCTTCGAAGGCCGCGCTGACCACGTGGACATTGAAGTGCCCGCGCCCATCGCGCGCGCCCTCATGCCCGGCGTGGCGGTGGCTGTCGTCCTCCACCACCAGCAGTTCCGGATCGAAGGCGGCCTGCAGCGCCGCCCGGATCATCTCCACCCGGCTCATGGCAGCACCTTGCGGAACGGGCGGACCTCGGTGCGCACATACACCCCGGCCTCCACATAGGGATCGGCCGCCGCCCAGTCCTGGGCTTCGGTGAGCGAATCGAACGCGGCGATCACCACGCTGCCGCTGAAGCCGGCCGGGCCCGGGTCTTCACTGTCGATGGCCGGGCACGGGCCGGCCAGCAGCAGCCGCCCCTCGTCGCACAGGGCCTGCAGACGGGCAAGATGGGCCGGCCGGGCCAACAGGCGGGCGGCCAGCACATCGGTGCCGTCATAGCCTTCAATCACATACCACACGGGCAACTCCTGGGGTTCAGCTAAACAAACGCCGCGATTCTAGCCCGCCTCGCTGGACACTGCCGTTGTGAAGCCGTACTCTTGACCACATTGCACGTGGCTGGACGCAGCAACCCTGTGGCTACAGGGCCCCACTGCCCCACACCAGCACACGTAGACGACCTCCCGTAGTTCTGTCGCTGCATTTGAGCAGCGCGTCCTGCTGCTGTTTGAAATGTCATGGCTAGCGATCCTGCCGCCCGGGTGTTCCGGTTGCGCCAGGCGCAGCAAACTGGTCCGTTGCAATACCGACGTCAATCTTGATGACCTCTGAACTCGCGCTCGACGCGAACCCGCAAATCCGGCCGACCGCCCCTCAGCAGCAGGAAATGCCGCTGGCCGTGGTGCATGGGCAACCGGTCCTGCAGATTCCGCAGGACCTGTACATCCCGCCGGATGCGCTGGAAGTCATCCTGGATGCCTTCGAAGGTCCGTTGGACCTGCTGCTGTACCTGATCCGCCGGCAGAACCTGGATATCCTGGATATTCCGGTGGCCGAGATCACCCGCCAGTACGTCGAATACATCAACGTCATGCAGGAGCTGCGCTTCGAACTGGCGGCCGAATACCTGGTGATGGCGGCGATCCTGGCCGAAGTGAAGTCGCGGATGCTGCTGCCGCGGCCGCCCAGCGTGGAAGGCGAGGAAGCCGACCCGCGTGCGGAGCTGGTGCGCCGGCTGCAGGAGTACGAACGTTTCAAGCAGGCTGCCGAGGACATCGACGCCCTGCCCCGCCAGGACCGCGACACCAGCCTGGCCCATGCCTTCGTGCCCGACCGCGCGGCGATCAAGCTGCCGCCGCCGGTGGACCTGAAGGAAATGCTGATGGCGCTGCACGACGTGCTCAAGCGCGCCGAGCTGTTCACCGGCCACGCGATCAAGCGCGAGGCCCTGAGTGTCCGCCAGCGCATGGGCGATGTGCTGGGCCGTCTGGAAGACGGCAGGTTCTACCGGTTTGAAACGCTGTTCACCGCCGAAGAAGGCAAGCTGGGGGTGCTGGTCACCTTCCTGGCCCTGCTCGAACTGGCCAAGGAACAGCTGCTGGACATCGTCCAGGAAGCTCCGCTGGCGCCGATCTACGTCAAGTCACTGGCCGCCGGCAACACCAACGAACCGCTGCAGTTCAACAGCGAGTTCGACGACAACGACGCCGCCAACGACCCTGACTGAGCACCCGACCCACGCATGGATCAACCGCTGATCAACCGTATTGTCGAAGGGGCGCTGCTGGCTTCCAGCCAGCCGCTGACCCTGGCCCAGCTGCAGGGCCTGTTTCCCGAGGAAGAGCCGGCGCCGCCGGGCAGCATCGAACGCGCGCTGGAACTGCTGCGCGAAGGCTGCGCCGACCGCGGCGTGGAGCTGGTCGAGGTCGCCTCCGGCTTCCGCTTCCAGGTCACCAACGAAGTCCACGGCTTCATCACCCGGCTGTGGACCGAGCGCAAGACCCGCTACACCCGTGCCACCCTGGAAACCCTGGCGCTGATTGCCTACCGCCAGCCGATCACCCGCGGCGAGATCGAACAGGTCCGTGGCGTGGCGGTCAGCAGCAACATCATCCAGGCCCTGGAAGAACGCGAATGGATCCGCGTGATCGGCCACCGCGACGTGCCCGGCAAGCCCGCGCTGTTCGGCACGACCAAGGGCTTCCTGGATTACTTCGGGCTCAAGCGCCTGGACGAGCTGCCGCCGCTGTCCGAGCTGCGCGACCTGGGCGAACTGGAACCGCAGCTGCCGCTGGACAACGACGGCCAGCTGGCCGGCCGGATCGCCGCAGGCGTGGCGGATCCGGACGCCGAACCGCAACCGGAACCGGAAACCATCCCGGAACCGGAGTCCGAACCGGAACCCGAACAGGACCCGGCCACTGCCCGTTCCGCCGCCCGCGCCGCCCTGATGGCCGCGCGACTGGCGGAACAGGACGCCGAGTCAGACAATAGTGATACCCCATCCCATGCGTCGCCGTCGCTCCCCGACGACGACGCGGATACAACCGCCAGCGATGGCGAGCCCGATACCGTGCCGGGACCCCGCGCGGCGCACCAGAACGAAACCGAAAACAACGCCGTCGCGAAGACGACCGTGGCTGTTGACGAAGCCGATCCCGAACCAGAGGCCGACGAAACCGTCGCCGGCCGGAGCCAAGTAAATGAGTGACACCCCCCGCAAGCTGTCGTTGAACAAGCTTTCGCTCAAGCGCGAAAACGAAACCGAACAGCCCAAGCTCGAAGAGCGCCTGCACAAGGTGCTGGCCCAGGCCGGCCTCGGCTCGCGCCGCGCGCTGGAACAGCGCATCGCCGATGGTCTGGTCAAGGTCAACGGCGAAGTCGCCCAGACCGGCCAGTCGATCAAGAGCGGCGACAAGGTCGAACTGGACGGCCGTGGCTTCGTCGCCACCGCGCTGACCGAAACCTCGCGCGTGCTGGCCTACAACAAGCCCGAAGGCGAAGTGACCACCCGCGAAGATCCCGAAGGCCGCCCGACGGTGTTCGAAGCGCTGCCGGCCCTGAAGGGCGCGCGCTGGATCGCGATCGGCCGCCTGGACATCAACACCACCGGCCTGCTGCTGGCCACCACCGATGGCGAACTCGCCAACGCCATGATGCACCCCTCCTACGAGGTCGAGCGCGAATACGTCGTGCGCGTGCGTGCCCCGGAAGGCGAAGAGAAGGTGCCCGACAGCATCGTCGACCGCCTCTCCCGTGGCGTGGCGCTGGAAGACGGCCCGGCCAAGTTCGACGAGATCGAACGCATCGGCGGCACCGATTCGCACGACTGGTTCCGCGTGGTCGTCAAGGAAGGCCGCAACCGCGAAGTGCGCCGCCTGTGGGAA
>Ga0160430_101050_pt1 | contig 11497 bp, 6 predicted proteins | sample HID1971I_E0MG_FD_108274 | JGI IMG/M metagenome (GOLD analysis project Ga0160430, IMG submission 108274) | Enriched millipede-associated microbial communities from UW Madison campus, WI, USA - HID1971I_E0 MG | ecosystem: Host-associated > Arthropoda: Insects > Digestive system > Unclassified ...
CGGGGGCGACAGTGGTGGTGACCAGCGGGAACCACGACTCCGCCGCACGGCTCGGCTTCCAGTCCGCCCTGCTGCGCGACGGCGTGCACGTCATCACCGATCCCGCCACGATCGGCACGCCGGTCACTGTCATCGACGAGCACGGACCGGTGCACGTCTACGGCATCCCGTACCTCGAGCCGGTGCTGCTGCGCAGCAGCTGGCCCGGCGTGCGCAGCCAGGCCGACGTGCTGGCGCACGCGATGGATCTGGTGCGCGCGGACGCCGCGGGCCGCGGCGGCCGGTCGATCGCAGTGGCGCACTGCTTCGCGGCGGGGGTCGAGCCGACGCCGCACCTCGAACGCGACATCCAGCAGGGCGGGCTCGACATCGTGCCGCTGTCGACCTTCGACGGCGTCGACTACATGGCGCTCGGTCATATCCACGGCCGCCAGCAGCTGTCGCCCCGGGTCCGGTACGCCGGCGCACCGCTGCACTACAGCTTCGACGAGGGGCACAAGCCGCGAGGGTCCTGGCTCATCGAGCTCGGCGCCGACGGGCTCGTGACGGCGGACGCGCCCGGCGTGGACGAGGGTGCCGGCGCGGGGCAGACCGCGAGGGTCACCGGTGAGACGACGGCGCAGTGGCTGCCGCTGCCAGTGCCGCGCCGCCTCGTGACGCTCACGGCGACGCTCGACGACCTCCTGGCCGACGAGCGCTTCGCCGGCCACACGGGCGACTGGGTGCGCGCCGAATACACCGACCCGCTGCCGCAGCGCGATCCGATGCGCCGGCTGCTCGCGCGGTTTCCGCACTGCGCCGAGGTGCGCCACGCGCCGGTGGCCGTCCGCGCCGACGAGGCGCGCACGTACGCGCAGCGCGTGCGGACCGCCCGCAACGAGGCCGAGCTCGTCGACGCGTTCCTGTCGCACGTCCGGGACGGCGAGGGGGCCTCGGCGCGCGAGGCCGAGCTGGTCGGCGATCTGCTGGACGAGCGCACGCGCGTGGAGGCGACGGCGTGAGGCTGCACCAGCTGGAGCTCACCGGCTTCGGACCCTTTCGCGAGCGTCAGCGCGTCGACTTCGAAGCGTTCGAGCGGGACGGCATCTTCCTCATCTCCGGGCGCACGGGCGCCGGCAAGTCGAGCATCCTCGACGGTGTCTGCTTCGCTCTGTACGGCACCGCGCCCCGTTACGAATCGGGCGACAAGCGGCTCCGCAGCGATCATTGCGAGCCCGAGGATCCGACCGAGGTGCGCCTCGAGTTCACCGTCGGCGACCGCCGCTGGCGCGTCACCCGTGCCCCGGAATACCTGCGCCCCTCACTGCGCGGCGGCGGGCTGACCAGCGAGCCGACCCGGGCCGAACTGGAGGAGTTCGTCGACGGCGCATGGATCGGGCGCGCCGCCAAGCCCCGCGACGTCGGGCTGCTGCTGGACGAGGTGCTGGGCCTCAACGCGCAGCAGTTCCAGCAGGTCATCCTGCTCGCGCAGAACCGGTTCTCGCGCTTCCTGCTCGCTTCCGGCACCGAGCGCCAGTCGCTGCTGCGGGCACTGTTCGGCACACGGCGCTACGAGGAGTACGCGCGCGAGCTGGGCGAGCGCAGCAAGGCCGCCCAGCACGAGCTCGAGGCGCTCGGCGAACGTGCGCGCACGCTTCTCGACCAGGCCGAGCGCCTCATCGCCGCTCACGCACCCGAGGTCGACGGCGCCGATGAGGCGGCCGTGGCGCTGGATCTCGCCGCTCGTCGCGCGGCGGTCGACCTCGGCCAGCAGCGTGCGGCATACCGCCTGGAGACGCTCGCCCGTGAGCGCGCAGCCGCCGATGCCGCGCGCGCGGCGGCCGAATCGGCCCACGCCGACCGCGTCGCGCTGGCGAAGGGTCAGTCCGAGCTCGGCAAGGCCCGTGAGCGCCTGGAGACGCTGGACGAGGTCGGAGCGCAGGTCGCTGCCGACCGCGGGATGCTGCAGCGTGCGCGGGCGGCCGAGCTGCTGCGCACCCCGCTGGAAGGCGCGCAGAGCGCCCAGCAGGCGGCGGTGAGAGCCTCCGAGACGGCGGCGGAAGCGGATGCCACGTGGCAGCGACTCGCGGCCGGCACGCCCGACGAGTCGGCCGGCGACCTGTCGGAGGTGGTCGAGCGCCTGACGGGTGAGCTCGCCGTCTGGACCGTCGCACTCACACACGAGGCAGCGCTCACCGAGGGCGAGGCCCGGTTGCAGGATGCCTCGGCCGAGGTCACGCGGCTCGAGACCGACATCGTCGCGCTCGACGCGCAGCGCGCCCAGGTCCCCGTCGAGCTCGAGCGCCTCGCCGATCAGCTCGAGGCGGAGCGCGAGGGCGCCGCGCGTCGTGATCCGGCGCGCCTGCGTCACGAAGAGACCTCGAGCCGGCTGGCCGCTGCGGTCGAGGCGGAGGGGCTGGCCGCTGCGAAGCGAGACGCCGAGATCGCCCAGCGCGACGCGTCCGCGGCAGCGGCGACGGCTGCCGCCGCAGTCGCCGTGCTGCTGCAGCGTCGTCTGGACGGGTACGCCGGCGAACTCGCGGCGACGCTCGTCGACGGCGAGCCGTGCGCCGTCTGCGGTGCGACCACCCACCCGGCACCGGCTGATCCCGCCGAAGAGCCGGTCACCGACGAGATGCTCACTGCCGCTGAGGAGCTCGCCGACGCGACTGCCCGTGACGCGCGCACCGCAGGCGACGCCGCGAACGCCGTGCGCGAGCGGCACGCCGAGGCGGCGGCACGCGCCGGCGGACAGGACGTAACGGCCCTGCGCACTCAGCTCGCCGCGGCCGCCGAGGAGCTCGCCGACGCAGAGGGCGCGGTGGGACGGCGCGACGCTCTCGCCGCGCGCCACGCCGAGCTCGCTGCTCTCGACGCCGAAGCCGAGGCCTCCCGTTCCGGCCTGGTCGAACTCCTCGCCGACGCACGCACCCGGATCGCCGCGCTCGCGGCGACGGTCGACACGGCCCGCCAGGCGGTGGACGCCGCACGGGGCGAGCATCCGAGCGTCGCCGAACGGGTGGCGCATGTGACCGCCGTCCGGGATGCGGCCCGAGCGGCCGCCGCCGCCCGCGCCGACGCCGAGCGAGCGGCGGCGCGGGCCGTCCAGGCGCAGGCCGATGCGGACGCGCGGATCGCGGCATCCGTCTTCACCGATGAGGCGGACGCCGTCGCAGCCCTCGTGAATGCTGCGGACGTCGACGCGCTGGCCGAGCGCATCTCGGCGCACGATGCGCAGCTCGCGGCGACGCGCGCACGCGTGCTCGAGCTCGAGCTGGAGCTCGCCGGCGCGCCGGTCGAGCCCGTCGACACCGCGGCCTCGCGCGCGGCGCTCGACGCAGCCGACGCCGAACGCACCGCAGCCCTGCGGGCAGAGAGGGACGCGCACACGGTCGTCGAACGCCTGCGCGACCTGGCGCTGCAGATCGACGACTCCTATGCCGGTGTGGCCGCGCGCGCCGCCGACGCGGCCGCGATCACTCGGCTCGCGGACACCGTGGCGGGGCGAGCCCCCAACACCATGAAGATGGACCTCGAGACCTTCGTGCTGGCCGCCGAGCTCGAGGAGATCGTCGCGGCGGCCAACCTGCGGCTCGGCGACATGTCGTCGGGGCGCTATCGCCTGCAGCACACCGATGCGCGCGCTGCGCGGGGCGCCGCGTCGGGCCTCGGGCTCGAGATCATGGACGCCTTCACCGGTCAGGCTCGTCCCGCCCAGTCCCTCTCGGGCGGTGAGACATTCCTCGCCTCGCTCGCGCTGGCTCTCGGCCTCGCAGAGGTCGTCACCGCCCGTGCCGGCGGCATCCGGCTCGACACCCTCTTCGTCGACGAAGGCTTCGGCTCGCTCGACGAGGAGACCCTCGACCTCGCCATGCGCACGTTGGACGAGCTGCGCCAGGGCGGCCGCATGGTCGGGGTGATCAGCCACGTCGCGGCGATGAAGGAGCAGCTGCCGGCGCAGCTCGCCGTCGAGGCGACGCCGCAGGGGTCGAGCGTCATCACGCAGGACGACATCGCCCGCGTCTGACCCACTGTCGTCGACCGATGCACGGGTGTATCGTTCGCGACAGATCGCGCTCCTGGGGATTCCGCGGTCCTGCCCGACCGCCGGCCCCGACCGGCCGCGGCCGTTCGCCGCGCCCACCCGTCACCACGATGTTCGGAGTCGACATGCATTCCATCACTCGGGCGCGCCGCGCCCTCGCCGCGATCGCGGCATCCGCTCTCCTTCTCACCGGCACCCTCGGCGCCGCATCCGTCGCCTACGCCGCACCGGCCGCGTCGCAGATCGTGCGGATGGCGGCGCTCGGCGACTCCCTCACGCAGGCCGCGATGACGTGCTCGAGCCTGACCTCCTGTCCTGCGAACAGCTGGTCCACCGGATCGTCGACGTCGGTCAACTCGCACTTCCTGCGGCTGAGGGCCGCCGGCGCGACGGCGCTCGTCGTCTCCAACAACGCGGTCTCCGGTGCATCCTCGAGCGCTCTGCCCGGCCAGGCGCAGGCGGCCGTCACCCAGGCGGCGCAGTACGTCACAATCGAGATCGGCGCCAACGACGCCTGCACGAAGACGGTCGCGGCGATGACGCCGACGGCCACGTTCCGGGCGAACGTGCAGGCCGCGCTGACCACCCTGGCCGCCAGCGGGGCGTCGCCGGAGATCTTCGTGGCGAGCATCCCGAGCCTGCAGCGGCTGTACGACCTCAACAAGTCCAGCATCTCGGCGCGATTCGCCTGGGGCATCCTGCAGACCTGTCAGTCGATGCTCGCGAACCCGAGCAGCACCCGAGCGGCTGATGTCGGGCGACGTGCAGCGGTGCAGCAGCGCGTGAACGAGTTCAACCAGGCGCTGTCAGAGGTGTGCGCCGCCACCGCCAAGTGCCGGTTCGACGGCTTCGCGGTGGCCAACTACGCGTTCGTCAAGTCTGACCTGTCGACGCGCGACTACTTCCACCCGTCCCTGTCCGGTCAGGCGACGCTCGCCAACCTCACCTGGCAGAAGACGCAGTGGGTGTCGTGATGCGATGAGGCTGCCACTGGGCCGCGCAGCCGGCCGCTTTCGCGCGACGCACGAGCGATGAGCGGAGAGGCCGGCGGTGACGGGGCGCGGCGTCTGATCCGGTCCAGGGGGAGCGGGATCAGACGCCGTAATCCACGCGGATGCGGTCCCGCAGCTGGTGGCTGCATGCGGTCACGGCGGCGTGCCAGTCGGTGATGGCGCCGTCCTGCGCCCGATCCGAGACGGCTTTGAGCACGCGGATCGGCACGCCGAACCGCTGCGCCACCCAGATGTACGCGTAGGTCTCCATGTCGACCAGACCGGCGCCCAGCGGCCGGATCACCGCGACCGCCTCGGCATCGTCGACGAAGTGGTCGCCCGTGGCGATGGTGACGCCCTCCGCATCGAGCTCGACGAGCGGCGGCAGCGACACGTGCTGACCGACGATGCCGTCGATGTCGGTGACGTCGTGCTGCAGAGCGGCGCTGATCTCGTAGACGTCGGCGTCGAGCCGCGCGTCGATCGCCCCGGCGGTGCCGACCACCACGACCTCGTCGTAGGTGGTGGCGTCGAGTGCCCGCGTCAGAGCGTAGGTCGCCTGGAGCTTGCCGGGACCGGTGACGAGGCGGTCGAATCCCGGAAGGTCGTCAGGAAAGGCGACGAGTTCGGAGGCGAGGGCGGCGACGAGGAGTCTCACCGTCCCATCATGTCTCGCTTTCTGGCGAGCATGTCCCCGTAAGGGGACCTGAGAGCGTCGCCCGCGAATGAATCCAGACACCGGATGCCGCGCCCAGGCCTCCGGGACACCGGATGCCGCGCCGGGGCCCCGGCACGCTGCTGCCGCCGGACATACCGGGGACACCGATGGCGCGCGATCTCCCCGTCGAGCCGGGAAGCGGGGCTAGCCTGAACGAGATGCCTGAGTCGCCTTCAGCGAAGACCACGGGCACGGCGCGCGCCGTGCCCCCCACGACCGCCGTCATCCCCCTCTCCTCCGCCGCGCGCTGGCGCGCCTTCTGGGTGTGCGTCTCGGTCGCCGCGATCACGATCCTCGACATGACGAAGGTCAACGTGGCACTCCCGTCGATCGGCGAGGTGCTCGATGCGAGCTCGACGCAGCTGCAGCTGATCGTGTCCGGGTTCGTGCTCACGTTCGGACTCGTACTCGTGCCGATGGGGCGTCTCGGAGACCAGCGGTCGCGCCGCACGCTGTTCATCGTCGGGCTGTCGCTCTACACCGTCACCAGCGTCATGTGCGCCCTCGCCCCGACCGCGAACGTGCTGCTCGTCGGGCGGCTCCTGCAGGGCGTGGCCGCCGGCATCCAGATGCCGCAAGTGCTGGGCATGGCGCAGGAGCTGTTCCAGGGAAGGGAGCGCGCCCGCGCCTTCGGGCTGTTCGGCGCCACGATCGGCGTCGCGACGGCCTTCGGTCCTACGCTCGGCGGTCTGCTCATCGCGCTGGGCGGTCCGACCGACGGCTGGCGGCTCATCTTCTGGATGAACGTGCCGCTGTGCCTGGCGGCCATCGCGCTGGCGCTGTGGCTGTTGCCCGACACGAGGACCAGATCGCGGCGCCGTGTGCAGCTCGACCCCGTCGGGCTGCTCCTGTTCGGCGCGAGCGTCGTCTCGCTGATGTGGCCGTTCCTGTTCACGACGGGCGCGCCGACCGACAACCCGGCGCGCTGGTGGCTGCTCGTCGCCTTCGTCCTGTTCGTCTCGGCGCTCATCGCATGGGAACGTCACTATGCCGCGCGCGGGCGCAGTCCGCTCATCCCGCTCAAACTGTTCCGCATCGCGTCGTATCGCAACGGGACCCTCCTGCAGACGGCGTATTTCACCGCGGCGCCGGCGATGTTCCTGATGACGACACTGTTCCTGCAGATCGGACTGGGCCTGGAACCGGTGTACGCGGGAATGGTCTCGATCGGCTTCGCGCTCGCGAGCGCCGTGACGTCGTGGGTCGGCGGCAACCTGGTGAGCAGCCACGGCCGCGTCGTGGTGGTGTGGGGACTCATCGGCATGCTCGCCTGCGTCGGAGGGCTCATGCTCGCGGCGCTGTACGTGCCATCGGCGTGGACCCCCTACATCATGGCTGCGATCATGACCGTCGGTGGCGCAGGCGGCGGCCTCGTCATCGCCCCGAACCAGACGCTCACCCTCGCCGACATCCCGGTCAAGCAGGGTGGCGTCGCCGGCTCGGTCGGCCAGCTCGGCCAGCGCATCGGTGCGGCGGTCGGCACCGCGGTCGCGCTGTCGCTCTTCTACGCCTCGATCTACCGCGAGTCCGGCACGCACGACGAGCTGGTGGTCTATCACGATGCGTACGCGTTCGGGATGCTGTCGGTCGCGCTCTTCCTCGCGCTCGCGTTCATCGTGGCCATCGTGGATCTCACCGCGCGTCGCAAGCGGGCCGAGTCGTCGACCGCCACGGATTCCCCCGTCCCCTGAGCCCGAACGGACGCGAGGCGCCGTGATCAACCGCGGAGGGACACCGGTCCCAGGATGGGCCGCCGGCCGTCGCGCACCCAGCGGGCCCGGGTACGGCGGAACTCCTCGCGCGTCGCGAACCGGTAGCGGTAGGACACCGCCCGCACCCATCGGGGGCGCTCACCCGCGAACGGGTCGTGTGCGAGCAGGCGCAGGGTCGCGGCATCCGCTTCCAGCAGCCGCACCAGGAACGCGCTGAACCAGTCGTCGAGCGAGTGCCCGAGCGGCAGGAACCACATCAGCCAGTCCAGCCGCAGGTGGTAGGGCGCGAACTGCCGAGGGATGCGGTGCACCTCGCCCGGCTTGCCCTTGAAGGCGTATTCGTGCCAGGTCGCGGCATCCGGATTCTCGTCGGTCGTCCCCTCGACGACGATCTCGATGCGCTGCTTCGTCACCGTGCCGAAGGCGCCGTAGGCGTTGGCGAGCTGCCAGCGGTTGAACGAGGCGTTCATGAGCTGCCGGCGCGCGAAGAGGTTCTGCAGCGGCCACCAGCTGAGCGCGAGGTAGAGCGCGCCGACGGCGCACGTGACGACGAGCCAGTACACGGGCATCCCGTCGATGACCCACGGCGGATCGGATGCCGCAGGCGCATGTGCGGCGCCGATCCCCGGAAGTCCGATCGCCGAGAACGCGAGCACGATCGTCATCCAGTTGAGCCAGGCGAAGTTGCCCGTGAGGACGAGCCACGCCTGCGTCGCGATGACGATCGCGGCGGCCACGGCGCCGATGATCGCGGGGACAGGGCCGGGGACGAGCAGCCCGAGGAGCGGCGCGAACAGGAACCACGGCACCACGAGCTGCGAGAAATGGTTGCCGAGCACCTCGCCGCGATGGAACCAGGCCGGAAGCAGGTGCGCCTGACGGCTCAGCGGACCGGGCATCGGCTGGGTCTCGTGGTGGTACATCAGCGCGGTGAGGTCGCGCCACTCGCGGCCCCCGCGGATCTTGATCATGCCCGCGCCGAACTCGAGCCGGAACACCAGCCACCAGAACAGCACGATCACGACGGTCGGCGGCGGCTGCCGATCCGACCCGAGGAACGCCGCGAGGAACCCGGCCTCGAGGAGCAGCATCTCCCACCCGAAGCCGTAGAAGGTCTGGCCGATGCTCGTGATCGACATGTAGCCGAACCACAGCGCGAGAAAGCAGAGCATCGGCACCCACGGCGGGCCGAGCTGCGGGATGCCGGCGACCAGTGCCGTCGCGACCACGATGCCGGCGGCGCACAGCGCGACGAGGCGCCGGTCGGTGTACCTCAGCCGGCGGAACAGCGTCGGGCGCAGCAGTCGGCGTCCCCGCTGGGAGGAGCGCGCCCAGTCGAGGAGCTCGGTCGCCGGCAGCAGTCCGTGTTCGCCGAGGAGCGGCCGGAACTGGTTGAGCGTGGACACGAAGGCGACGACGAAGAGCGCGGCGATGCCTCGCTGCAGCACCTGGCGCGCGAACTCGAAGTCGACGGCGGCGAAGCCGTTCATGAGCAGTGCCCTCGGTGCGCGGCGTCGACGCGGCATGCGGCGCGGTCGAGCACTTCCGTGAGGCAGAGCCCTCTCGAACCGCTGTCGACCATCAACGCCCGCCTGACCATGGCCCCATCCTTTTCCTCCGGCCACGGGGGTCGACAGGGGCTTGACGCCCTCTGGTCATTTCGCACGGAGAGAGGGCGCGGGGCGTGGCGTTCTTCCTCGCCGTGCGACGCGGGGACAGGATGGAGGGGCGGATGTGCCGCGGAGAAAGAGGTGGATCATGCAATCGGTGCTTCTCGATACTCCGGCGGGGATCACGGCGCGGCTCGGCTGGGATCCGAAGCTGCCCGATCACGACCGCAAGCGCCTGCTCGCGAAGGAGATCCTCTCCGCGAAGCTCGGCGTCGATGCGAAAGCCGTCCGCGTCGAGCGCGAGGCGCCGCGGACATTCGGCTTCCACACCCAGCTGATCGCCGAGGTCGGTGGCGCCGAGCTGCCGCTGAAGATCCGCAACGTCAACTTCCGCGCCGCCACTGTCGTCGCCGTCACGGACCCTGAGGTCAGTCTCGGGCTCGACCTGCGAGATGCGCATCCCGACGACGCCGAGCTGCACCTGATGAAGCGCCACTCGCACCTGCTGGACGAGAACGACCTCGGCAAGCTCATCGCCCACTGGACCCGCGTGCAGGCCGTGCGCGACGCCGACGGCCGGGGAGCGCGTGTCGCCGCCGACCATGTGCGGCTCGACACCCCGCTGACCAAGGGGTGGATCCCCGACCGGAAGGTGTTCTACCGGCTGGCGGATCTCTCACGCGACAGCTGGGTCATCACGCTCGCCTACGCCCCGACCGCCGGCTGACTCGGTCGCGCGGCTTCGTCTCGCTCGCTGTCGCGCGCGTGCGCGAGACCCAGCCCCGGTCGTTGAGCGAGCGAGGAACGAGCGAGGCGAAACGCCCTCAGTCGTCGACGAGCTCCGGGAGGGCCGCCTTGAGCTCGGCCAGCCACACGCGGGCGTTGCCGTCGGAGGGAGCGCGCCAGTCACCCCGGGGTGACAGCGAGCCGGCCGGCGATACCTTCGGACCGTTGGGGATCGCGGACCGCTTGAACTGCGCGAAAGCGAAGTAGCGCCGCAGGAACACCTGCAGCCACTTCGTGACGGTGGCGAGGTCGTAGGCGTAGCGGTCTTCGTCGGGGAACCCGGGGGGCCAGGCGCCGGCCTCCTCGTCGCCCCACGCCTGCGCGGCCAGGTACGCGATCTTCGACGGCCGGAAGCCGAAGCGCAGCACGTGGTACAGCGTGAAGTCGTGCAGCGCGTAGGGCCCGATGCGGTCCTCGGTGGACTGCATCTTGCCGTCCTGGCCGGCGGGGACGAGCTCGGGCGAGATCTCGGTGTCGAGCACCGACTGCAGCACCTCGCGGGCGCTGTCGCTCAGTTCGGTCGAGCCGCCCTCGTCGCCCCGGTGCGAGATCACCCAGCGGATGAGGTGCTGGATCAGCGTCTTCGGGACGCCGGTGTTGACGGCGTAATGGCTCATGTGGTCGCCGACGCCGTACGTCGCCCATCCGAGGGCGAGCTCCGACAGGTCGGAGGTGCCGATGACCATGCCGCCGTGGTGGTTCGCCAGGCGGAAGAGGTAGTCGGTGCGCAGGCCCGCCTGCACGTTCTCGAACGTGATGTCATGCACCGGCTCGCCGTCGGCGAAGGGGTGATCGAGGCGTTCGAGCATCTCGATCGCCAGTGGGCGGATGTCGATGGTCTCGATCGACGCTCCCACCGACTCGGCGAGGGCGATGGCGTTGGACTTGGTGTGCTCGCTCGTCGCGAAGCCGGGCATCGTGTACGCGAGGATGTCGCTGCGGGGACGCCCCATGAGGTCCATGGCGCGTGCCACCACCAGCAGAGCGTGGGTCGAGTCCAGTCCGCCGCTCACGCCGATGACCGGCTTCGGCCCGCCGATCGCGCGCATGCGCTGCACGAGGCCCGAGACCTGGATGTTGAATGCCTCGTAGCAGTCCAGCGCCAGACGTTCCGGGTCGTCCGGCACGAACGGGAACCGGTCGAGGCTGCGGCGGAGCCCGACGTCGGTCGCCGGCGGGTCGAGCCGGAAGTGCACGGTGCGGAAGGCGGCATCCGCCTGCGTCGCCCGGCGATTGTCGTCGAACGTGCCCTGGCGCAGGCGATCCTGGCGCAGCCGGTCGAGGTCGACGTCGGCCACCGACCGGCGCGGGCCGTCGGGGAAGCGCTCGGTCTCGACGAGCATGTTGCCGCCCTCGTAGATCATCGTCTGGCCGTCCCACGAGACGTCGTTCGTCGACTCGCCTCCGCCCGCGGCGGCGTACGCGTAGGCCGCGAGACAGCGCAGCGACTGCGACTGCACGAGGTCCTTGCGGTCCTCGGCGCGGGCGATGGTGATCGGGCTGCCGCTGAGGTTGAGCAGCACGCTCGCCCCCGCGAGGGCGGCGCTCGAGGACGGGGGGATCGGCACCCAGACGTCCTCGCAGACCTCGGCGTGCACGACGAGCCCCGGGATGTCGAGAGCCTCGAACAGCAGGTCGGGACCGAACGGGGCCTC
>Ga0160430_101051_pt1 | contig 11492 bp, 11 predicted proteins | sample HID1971I_E0MG_FD_108274 | JGI IMG/M metagenome (GOLD analysis project Ga0160430, IMG submission 108274) | Enriched millipede-associated microbial communities from UW Madison campus, WI, USA - HID1971I_E0 MG | ecosystem: Host-associated > Arthropoda: Insects > Digestive system > Unclassified ...
GCCTCCGGACGTGGGCAACCCGGCGAGCTCGCGAGCGTTGTGCGTTCCCTGCAGAACCGAAGTCAATTCCATCGTCGTCCGGGCCCTCTCCCTGATTCTGGTCTCAGCGTATCGGGATGGCGGAGCGGTTCGGCGCCGGACGCTACTCTCTGACCATGCAGACCGACGTCGCGGGCTCTCGTCCGCCCTCCGCCTGGTCACTCGTCCGTTCCGCCGTCGTGATGGCGGGGAGCATCCTGCGTCGACGGCTCCTCCTCGTGGTCGTCGTCACGATCCTCGTCGAGGGTCTCTACGTCTGGGGCGTGCTCCCGCTCCTGCTGACCCTGTTCCAGACAGCCCTGCGCGCGGCCGGTGTCGACGGGATCAGCACGGCTGGCCTCCCCGGATTGTCGAGCAGTCCGGTTGCGATCCTCGCCCTCGTCCTGATCGCTCTCGTCGCGACGCTGTTCGCCCTCGTCGCCGTCAGCGTCTTCACCGTCGTCGCCGAGCTCTGTCTGCGTGGTGAGGCTCCGTCCGCGTGGGCGCTTCTCCGTGGCCTCGCGCGCATCGGTCGTCGGGCGCTGAGCTGGCAGATCGTCCTGTTCGCGGGGTACGCACTGCTCCTCGTCCCGCTGTCGCACATCGGCGTCGGCACGACCGTCACCTCGCACATCGCCATCCCGAAGTTCATCAGCGGAGAGCTCACGAAGACCGTCCCCGGCACCGTCGCCTACACGGTGGTGGTCATCGGACTGGTCTATCTGGGGCTGCGTCTCGCCGGAACCGCGGCCGCGCTCGCCGGGGAGCAGGAGACCGTGTGGGCGGCGATGCGTCGGAGCATCGCGCTCACCCGGCGGCCACAGGTGCTCGTGGCGGTGCTGTTCCTCCTGACGGGAGCGTCGGCAGCGGCGGTCTTCACGCTGACGGGGCTGCTCGGTGCGGTGCCCGTCGCGCTCGCCGGAGACGGCGGGGCGGCCGTGGCGGGGACCATGCTCGCGATCCTCGATCTCGTGCGCTTCGTCGTGACCGGAGTCGTCGCGGCGTTCCTGTCGTTCTTCTTCGTGGCCCTGAACCGCGGCGCCGTCTCCCTCCCCGCCCCGGCCCCGGTGCGGGACCGACCGTCGCGGGTGCTCGCGACCGTCACGCTCGTGCTGTTCGGGGTCCTCGCCGTTCCGCCCACGGTGTTCGCGACGCTGGCGACGACGCCGTCGGCTCCGCCCCTGGTGATCGCCCATCGCGGGTACGTCGCCGGGGGAGCGGAGAACACGCTTGGCTCCCTGCGCGCCGCGGCGGAGGCCGGAGCCGATGTCGTGGAGATGGACTTCCAGGAGACGGCCGACGGCGGATTCGTCGTCATCCACGACGTGAACCTCGGGCGGCTGACCGGCGACCCGCGGAACGTGTACGACCTCGACGCCGAGGAGGTCACGCGGCTCGTGGTGCGGCAGGGGGCGTTCAGCGATCGCATCCCGACGCTGGAGGAGTATCTGCGCACCGCCGCCGAGCTCGGCATCCGCGTCCTGGTCGAGGTCAAGCCGCACGGACACGAGGAGCCGGGCCTCGGGGATCGCGTGGTGCGGGAACTGGATCGGCTGGACCCCGCGCGGCACCATCTGATCCAGTCGCTCGACGTGGACATCGTCGCGCGGATCACCGCCGCCGATCCGGAGCGCCCCGTGGTGCTGGTCACCGGGTTCCAGATCGGCGATGCTCCGCGCACCCCGGCGCAGGGTGTGGCCGTCGAGGACTGGTCGTACTCGGACGAGATGCTGGTCGGCCTCCACGGCGAGGGGAAGCAGCTCTTCGTGTGGACCGTGGACGACCCGGGGCTGCTCGCCGAGTACATCGACCGGGGCGTCGACGGCGTCATCACCGACAGCGTCGCCGAGGCGGTGGCGATCCGGGAGCTCCGGCAGACGATCACCAATCCGGTCACGCGGTATCTGTCCGCCGCGTCGCGGAGGATCGCGGTGTTCTGACCGCGACGGATCTCCGACGAGTCCGACGGCTCGGGGGCGCTATCAGGCTGCGCGGCGCCGCCTCGCCGACATGCTGGCACCCGCCCTCTCCGACTCAGGCGCCCACGGCGGCGAGGACGCCTGAGTCGGAGTCGCGCGGCCTCAGCCCTCGAGGGCCTTCTCGATGGCCTGCTCGAGGTCGTCCCACTCCTGCAGCTCGACCTTCTCGCCGTCGACGAAGAACGTCGGGGTGCTGTTCACCTGCAGCTTCTCGCCGTCGCTCTTGTCGGTCTGCACGCGCGCGGCGGTCGCGGGATCGGCGACGGCGGCGTCGTAGGCCGCCATGTCGAGCCCGAGCTCCTCGGCGAAGGCCCGGAACACCTCGGGGGTCTCCTCGGACTGCTCGCCCCACTGCGCCTGGGTCTCGAACAGCCGGTGGTACATGTCCTCGAAGCGGTCCTGCTGCGCCGCGGCCTCGGCGGCGAGGGCGGCCTGGGTCGAGTTGATGTGCCCCGGCAGCGGGAAGTACCGGACGACGTAGGTGATGTCCCCGTCGAACTTCTCGCGGAGCTCTTCCACGACGGGGTAGAACGCCCCGCACGCCTCGCACTCGAAGTCGAGGAACTCGACGACGGTCACGGCACCCTCGCCTCCGTCGTCGAGGACGTGGGAGTCGGTGCGGACGGTGGGCTGCGAGCCGCCCTCGGGCGAGGCGGCAGGCTGCTGCTGCTGGGTGATGGCGAACACGATGCCGACGATCAGCAGGACGATGGCGACGGCGATGGCGATCAGGGTCGCTTTGACAGAGTTCTTCACAGGGGTCTCCAGACACACGGGTACGACAGGGGAGGGATGCCGCGCGGGGCGGCTCGATGCGCACGTCGCGGGTCAGGTGCGGGAGATCGAGAGCTGTGTCAGGGAGAGGGCGTGGACGAGGGGGAGGGGACCGGCGCGGCTCGGTGCCACGGCGCGCGGGGCGCGGGCTCCGAGCGGACGGGTGCCATGACCGACGAGTCGACGGAAGAGCAGGACCAGAGCGACGCCGCAGAGCACCGCGAGGAGGCAGACCCCCAGGTCGGAGCCGAGCACGTCGACCGCCGTCGCGCCGTCGGTGGCGGACGCGGTGGGGGCGGCGCCGGCCGGGGCCGAGACACCGGAGGCGAGGCACAGCGAGGCGTGCACATCGGCGGATCCGCCGGAGGTGGACCACGCGCCGATCACGAGCAGGAGCGCGAGGCCGACCGCCGTGATCACCCGGGCGATCAGCATCCGCTCGGCCCGCGCTCGCGGTATCCGATCCGGCGATGAGGGCAGCATTTGCCGCGAAGTCTAGCAACCGCGCCTTGGTCCCACCGGGGCCGGGGTGCCGCGGACACGCCTACACTGGAGGGGTGGCGAGACTACTGATCATCGGCGGCTTCCTCGCCGCCGTGTTCTGGGTGTTCAGCATCGTCGACTGCGCAGTGCAGCCGGCGACGCGGCACCGGGGTGTGTCCAAGACCGCCTGGATCTTCATCGTCGTCCTGCTTCCCGTCATCGGCGGCATCCTCTGGTTCGTGATCGGCCGACGCCGCGCGAACGATCCCGGCGTCCGCCCCGTGATCGCTCCCGACGACGACCCCGCGTTCCTCCGCAGCATCAGCAAGACCGAGCAGGATGCCCGCATCCGTCGTCTCGAGGAAGAGCTCGCCCGGCTGGATGAGGAGACCGACGAGCCTCCCGCCACGGATCAGCGCCCGTGACCTCGTCGCCCGCCATGGATGCTGCGGCATCCCTGCTCGCCGACCTCGTCGCCCATGGCGTGCGCGACATCGTGCTGTCTCCCGGCTCGCGCTCGCAGGCCCTCGCGCTCGCCGCGGTCCGTCTCGCGGATGAGGGGCATCTGCGGGTCCACGTGCGCATCGATGAGCGGGTGGCCGGGTTCACGGCGCTCGGCATCGCGCGGGAGACGGGCGTGCCCGCCGCGGTCGTCTGCACCTCGGGGACGGCCGTCGCCAACCTGCTGCCCGCGGTCATGGAGGCGTTCCACGCGGGGGTGCCGCTGCTCCTGCTCACGGCCGACCGCCCGCCCGAGCTGCGCGGCGTCGGCGCGAACCAGGCGACGCTGCAGGACGGCCTGTTCCACCCGTGGGTGCGCGACCAGGTCGATGCTCCCGTGCCGGGCGACGGAGGATGGGCCGGCCTCGCCGAGCGAGCCGTGTCCGCTGCGACCGGCGCCCGTGAGGTCGAGGGCGGCGTCCCCGGGGTCGCGGGCCCGGTGCATCTGAACCTCCCCTCCCGCGAGCCGCTCTCGGGCGGGCTGCCCCCGATCGTCGTCACCCCGGGGGAGGCGCCCGCCCCGCTCGGGGGTGAGCCGTTCGAGCTCGATCGCGGTCCCCGCACGGTCGTCATCGCGGGTGCCGATGCCGGTGCCGATGCCGAGGAGATCGCGCACGCCGGCGGCTGGCCGCTGATCGCCGAGATCGTGAGCGGGGCGCGGTTCGGACGCCAGGTGGTGCACGGCTACCGTCGCCTGCTGGCACGCGACGACCTCGGCGGACGCGTCGAGCGGGCCGTCGTGCTCGGGCATCCGACGCTCAGCCGCGAGGTCGCCGCCCTCCTCGCCCGCACGGATGTCGACGTCATCGCGGTGCGCCGCGGCGGCGAGGAACTGAACCTCAACCACCGCTCGCGCGGCGTCGGCGCGGTCGTCGTCGCCCCCGGTGCCGCCGACCGCGTCTGGCTCGGCGAGTGGCTGCAGGCGTCGGCCGCCGAAGCCGTCGACCTGAGCGAGAGCGCCCCCGACCCGGAGGGCCTCGCATCCACCGACTTCGCCGCGCGCAGGGAGGCCGTGAAGGCCGAGCTCGACGCGGTCCGCCGTCCGCTCGATCGCGCGCTGCTGGCCGACGCCGTGTGGCGCGCCACCTGGCCGCACGACCGCCTGGTGTTCGGCTCGTCGCGGCTCGTGCGGGTCGCCGACCAGGTGCTCGGCGGCAAGAAGGTCCCCGTGCACGCCAACCGGGGTCTCGCCGGCATCGACGGCACGATCGCCACGGCGACCGGGATCGCGCTCGCCAGCCAGGCCGCGGGCGCGCCGGGCGTGACCCGCGTGCTGCTCGGCGACCTCGCGTTCCTGCACGACGTCGGCGCCCTGCTGCTGCCCCCGGACGAGACCGAGCCGCGGCTGCAGGTCATCGTCGGCAACGACGGCGGCGGCACCATCTTCGACTCGCTGGAGGTCGCGGCGTCCGCGCGTCCCGGCGATCTCGACCGCGCCTTCTACACGCCCCACACCGTGCGCCTGGAGCACCTCGCGCTCGCCTACGGCTGGGAGTACCAGCGGGTCACCACCCGCACAGCGCTCGACCAGGCGCTGACCTCGCCACGCGGCGGGCGTCAGATCATCGAGGTCCCGCTGGCCCGTTGACTGGCAGGATGTGCGTATGAACGCGCACACCTGGACGCAGAAGCTCCGTGTCGACGAGGGGTTCCGTCTCGCCGACGTCGACCCCGACACCAAGCCCGGCTACGTCGGCGGGAAGTCGCACGGCGCCCGCGATCTCGCCGCCGGGCTCGAGACCCTCAACGACCTGCAGGAGCGCCTGTTCGCCGAGAGCCGGGTCGGCGTGGCGAAGGATGCGGTGCTGCTGGTGCTGCAGGCCATGGATTCCGCGGGCAAGGGCGGGATCGTGCGGCACGTGGTCGGCGGCGTCGACCCGCAGGGCGTCGCGCTCGCCGCGTTCAAGGCGCCGACCGCGGAGGAGCGCGAGCACGACTTCCTCTGGCGCGTGGAGAAGCGGCTGCCCGAGCCGGGGTTCATCGGCGTCTTCGACCGGTCCCACTACGAGGACGTGCTGATCGGGCGCGTCCGCGAGCTCGCCGCGCCCGAGGAGATCGAGCGCCGTTACGACGCGATCAACGAGTTCGAGGCCCGTGTCGCGGCATCCGGCACCCGCATCGTCAAGGTCATGCTGCACATCTCGCCCGAGGAGCAGAAGTCCCGCCTGATGGAGCGCCTCGACCGCCCGGACAAGCACTGGAAGTACAACCCCGGCGACGTGGACGAGCGGCTGCTGTGGCCGCAGTACATGGAGGCCTACCAGACGGTGTTCGACCGCACCTCGACCGAGGCAGCGCCGTGGCACGTGATCCCGGCGAACGCCAAGTGGTACGCGCGCCTCGCCGTGCAGGAGCTGCTGCTCGCGGCCCTGGAGGACATCGATCCGCAGTGGCCGGTCGCCGACTTCGACATCGAGGCCGAGAAGAAGCGCCTCTCCGCCAGCTGAGCGTCGTCTCGTCTCGCTCCGCTCGCTCGACGCCCGGTTTTCCTCCCCGCGAGAAGCCCCCGGTCGTTGAGCGAGGAGCGCAGCGACGAGACGAAACGTCCGCGCCGTCGCTCTCAGGCCAGCGCGTCGACCAGTGGTCGGAACTTCACGCGCGTCTCGAGCAGCTCGCTCTCCGGGTCGGAGCCGGCGACGATCCCGGCGCCCGCGTAGGCGGTCACGCCGATGTCGCCCTGGCGCACGGTGAACTGGGCGCAGCGCAGCGCGATGGCCCATTCGCCGTTGCCCGCGGCATCCACCCAGCCGACCGGACCGGCGTAGCGCCCGCGATCGAAGGGCTCCAGTTCGCGGATCGCGGCGATGGCCACGGGGGTCGGGGTTCCGGCGACCGCGGCGGTCGGATGCAGCGTCCGCACCAGGTCGAGCGCCGACTCGCCGTCGGCCAGCTCGCCCTCCACGTCGGTCGCGAGGTGGAAGAGGTTCGGCAGCTTCAGCAGGAAGGGCTGCTCGCTCGCGGCCAGCGCCCTGGTGTGCGAGCGCAGGGAGGCGAGCACGCTCTGGACGGCGTACTCGTGCTCGTCGAGGTCCTTGGTGCTGGAGGCGAGGTGGGTGGATGCCGCGGTGTCGGCATCCGCATCGGCTCCGCGGCCGATCGTGCCGGCGAGGACGCGCGCGGTGACGGTCCCGCCGTGCACCGTCACCAGGGTCTCCGGGCTCGCGCCGATCAGCCCGTCCACGGCGAAGGCCCACGTGTCGGGGTAGCCGGTCGACAGGGCGCGCACGAGACGGCGCAGGTCCGACCCGGCGGGGATGCTGCCGGTCAGGTCCCGCGCGAGCACGACCTTGCTCAGCTCGCCGTCGGCGATGCGGGCGAGGGCGTGGCGCACCGAGTCCTGGTATCCCTGCGGGCTCTGGGCGCCGGGGCCGACGGTGCCGGCCCAGTGCGGTCCGTACGGCTGGGTGGCGAACTCCTCGTCGGGGTCCGATGATCCGGCGAGGCGGATGCGGGTCTCCCAGAATCGGTCCCCGTGCCGGCCGAGCACCTTCGTGGGCACCACGAGCACGCTGTCGGCGGTCGACTCCTCGTCGAAGGTGAACGCGCCGAACGCGACCAGTCCGGTCCCGGGAAGCCCGAGCGGGTCGCTGATCTCCGCCTCGGCCGCCATGCCGCGCCAGGTCGTCGCGATGGGCACCCGGGAGCCCGGGCGCGTGCGCAGCTGGGCGAGCGGTGCGCCGACCGCCACGATCCCGTCTCCGCGGCGCAGCCACGCGAGAGGACGGGCGGGGTCCGCGTAGGCCAGGAGGTCTTCGACCGGGTCGATCTCTCGGGTCTCCACGACCAGGTGGGTGGTGTGCACGAACCCAGCCTATTCCGCTCAGGGGGCATGGATCCGCGTGGTCGTAGGGTGAGCGGATGAGCGACGCACGCCCCGCACCCGGCACCGAGATGGTCTTCCAATGGCGCAAGTGGGACGGGTCGCCGCACTGGCGGCACGAGTGCGTGTACCTCGGCGCCGACGAGTGGGGCGACTGGATCGGGCAGCCCGTCGGCTGGCACAGCGTGCGACCGGGCGCCGAGTTCCACGCCGGCGGACCGAACGTCACCCTCGTCCCGGCGAGCGGCGACCACGCGCTGACGGTGAACCGCCGCCACCGCAAGGGCATGCGGATCTACATCGACCTGGGGTGGGACATCCGCTGGTCCGACGACCCGCTGCTCGCGACCGGCATCGACATGGACCTCGACGTGGTGCGCGTCGAGGGCGCGCGCGGCACCTGGGTCGACGACCGCGACGAGTGGGCCGACCACAGCGCCCGCTACGGCTATCCGGCCGATGTCATGACACACCTCGAGGCCCTCGCGCTCGACCTCGAGGATCGGGTGCGCGCACGGGTCGCGCCGTTCGACGACGCCACCGCCGATCCCTGGCTCGACCGCCTCGAAGCGCTGGGCCTCGCGCCTAGACTGAAGCCGTGACCCCGAACGAGAAGAACCGCGCCGATCTCGGCAAGGACCCCGCCCGCGTGAGCGGCATGTTCGACCAGGTCGCCGCAGGGTACGACCGCACGAACACGGCGATGACCTTCGGCAACGACGTCCTGTGGCGTGCGGCCACGACCCGTGCGGTCGCGCCGAAGCCGGGGGAGCGGATCCTCGACCTCGGAGCGGGAACCGCCTCGTCCTCTGCCTCGCTCGCACGCAGCGGCGCCGAGGTGGTCGCCGCCGACTTCTCGCCGGGGATGCTCGCCGAGGGCGAGCGCCGCCACGGCACGATGCGCAACCTGTCGTTCGTCCAGGCGGATGCGACCGATCTCCCGTTCCCGGATGAGACGTTCGACGCGGTCACGATGTCATACGCGCTGCGCAACGTCAACGACCCGAAGAAGGCGCTGCGGGAGCTGTACCGCGTGACGAAGCCGGGCGGTCGGCTCGTGATCAACGAGTTCTCGACCCCGCCGGCCAAGCTGTTCCGCGGTGCGTACCGCTTCTACAACGCCCAGGTGCTGCCCCGGGTCGCCCGCGTCGCCGGCACCAACGGCGACGCCTACGACTACCTCAACGAGTCGATCCGCGAGTGGCCCGACCAGAAGCGGCTCTCCGCCTGGATCCGGGAAGCGGGCTGGGGCGACGTCGCGTACCGCAACCTCTCGTTCGGCATCGTCGCCCTGCACAGAGCGCGCAAGCCCGAGTGATCCTCCCGGGCGAACCGCGGCACCGCGACGCAGGTAGGCTGGGGACGTGACTTCGAGCCCCATCGCCCCGGGTTCGCGACTGGCGAGCCGTCTCGGCTTCAGCGATCGCGTCTTCATCGGCCCCGCCGCGCGTCGTGTCGCCCACGCGATCGAAGACGGCCTCGAGCTCGTCGAGACCGGACTCGCGGAAGACGTGCGCGTCGCCGACCCTCTGGCCGATGCCGCCAGCCGCTACCTCTACGAGGCCGGTGGCAAGCGCATCCGTCCCGTGCTCACGCTCCTGGCCGCTCAACTGGGAGACGGCAACAGGACCGAGGTGATCGACGTCGCCAAGGCGCTCGAGATCACGCACCTCGGATCCCTGTACCACGACGACGTCATGGACGGCGCCGATCGCCGCCGCGGAGTGCCGGCCGCGCACGCGGTGTGGGGCAACAACATCGCGATCCTCACCGGCGACATCCTGTTCTCCCGGGCCAGCCAGCTGATGTCGCGTCTCGGCGAGCGTGCGATCCGGCTGCAGGCCGACACGTTCGAGCGTCTCGTCCTCGGACAGATGCACGAGACGCTCGGCCCGCAGGAGGGCGACGACCCGATCGCGTTCTACATCCAGGTGCTCGCCGACAAGACCGGCTCGCTGATCGCCGCCGCCACGCAGGGCGGGGTGATCTTCTCCAACGCTCCCTCGGAGTACGAGGAGCCCCTGCGCGTATACGGCGAGAAGATCGGCGTCGCGTTCCAGCTGCTCGACGACGTGATCGACCTGTCGGCGAAGCCGGAGGAGACCGGGAAGGTCCCCGGCACCGACCTGCGCGCCGGCGTCCCGACCATGCCCTACCTGCTGCTCAAGGCCGAGGGCGATGCGGCATCCGTCGACCTCGCGGCGCGGATCGACGACGGGGTCGCCCTCATCGCCGACGGCGCCGATCCCGCGATTCTCGACGGACCGCTGGACGAGCTGCGCGACCACGCCGTGACGCAGAAGACCCTGGAACTCGCCCATACCTGGACCCAGGATGCGATCGATGCACTCGGACCGCTGCCGCGCGGCACGGTGCGCGAGGCGCTGACCCGATTCGCTGAGACCCTCGCCGAACGCTCCAGCTGATCTCGCGCGGCGGCCCGTCGGGTCGCGCGCCGGCTGCGACGGCACACGAAAGGACCTCCCATGACCAAGCTCCGACTGGCCATCGTCGGTGCGGGCCCCGCCGGCATCTACGCCGCGGACATCCTCCTGAAGGCCGAGCGCAAGTTCGACGTCTCGATCGACCTCTTCGAGCAGCTCCCCGCTCCGTACGGGCTGGTGCGGTACGGGGTCGCTCCCGACCACCCCCGCATCAAGGGCATCATCACGGCTCTCCGCGACGTGCTGGACCGCGGTGACATCCGCCTGTTCGGCAACGTGCGCTTCGGTGAGGACATCACCCTCGAAGACCTCAAGAAGCACTACAACGCGGTGATCTTCGCGACCGGTGCGATCCGCGACACCTCGCTCGAGATCCCGGGGATCGACGCGGTCGGCTCCTACGGCGCGGCCGACTACGTCAGCTGGTTCGACGGGCACCCCGACGTGCCGCGTGAGTGGCCGCTGGACGCCGCCTCGGTCGGTGTGCTCGGCAACGGCAACGTCGCGCTCGATGTCGCGCGCATGCTCGCCAAGCACGCCGAGGATCTGCTCGTCACCGAGGTGCCCGCGAATGTCTACGAGGGCCTCCAGGCCAGCGAGGTCACCGACGTCCACGTCTTCGGCCGTCGTGGCCCCGCGCAGGTGAAGTTCACGCCCCTCGAGCTCCGCGAGCTCGGCGAGCTGCGCGACGTCGACATGGTCGTCTACGACGAGGACTTCGACTACGACGACGCCGCGAAGGATGCCGTCGCCAGCAACAAGCAGGTCATGGTCATCGACCGCATCCTGCAGTCCTGGCGCAAGCGCGACTCGGTCAACAACGCCGGAGGCACGGCGTCGCGTCGTCTGCACCTGCACTTCTGGGCCAAGCCGGTCGAGGTCCGCAAGGACGAGAACGGTCGCGTCGCTGCCCTCGTGTACGAGCGCACCCAGCCCGACGGGCAGGGCGGCGCGGTGGGCACCGGCGAGCTGCGCGAGGTGCCGCTCCAGGCGCTCTACCGTGCGATCGGCTACTTCGGCTCGCCGCTGCCCGGCGTGCCCTTCGACAAGAAGCACGGCGTGATCCCGAACCGCGAGGGCCAGGTGCTCGCGAAGGACTCGAACGAGCGCGTCCCCGGCATCTACGCGACCGGATGGATCAAGCGCGGACCGGTCGGCCTGATCGGTCACACCAAGTCCGACGCCATGGAGACAGTGCGGCACATCATCAACGACCAGGGTTCCTGGTGGCACGCGGAGGACCCCTCGGAGGAGGCCATCCCGGCACTCCTGGAGGAGCGCGGCGTGCAGTGGACCGACCTGGACGGATGGCACCGCCTCGACGAGCACGAGATCGCCCTCGGTGCGCCGGCGGAGCGCGCTCGCGTCAAGGTCGTCCCGCGCGACGAGATGGTCCGCGTCTCGCGCGGCGAGTAGTCCGTCCGTTCGCCCTCCTCGATCGCCTCGGCTAGCCTGGCGACGACGGGGGAGGAC
>Ga0160430_101062_pt1 | contig 11455 bp, 14 predicted proteins | sample HID1971I_E0MG_FD_108274 | JGI IMG/M metagenome (GOLD analysis project Ga0160430, IMG submission 108274) | Enriched millipede-associated microbial communities from UW Madison campus, WI, USA - HID1971I_E0 MG | ecosystem: Host-associated > Arthropoda: Insects > Digestive system > Unclassified ...
CGGCATCGCGGTCGACGCCGACGGGCGCGTGAAGCTCGCCGAGATCAAGACCACGAACAAGGCCTTCCGCGGCATCCCGCGCACCTACCTCCGTCAGGTGTGGTGGCAGCAGCACGTGCTCGGCGCCGAGCGCACGCTGTTCGTGTGGGAGGAGCACGTCGACTTCGCTCCGATCCACGACGAGCCGCGCTGCGTGTGGATCGACCGCGACGACCGCGAGATCGCGAAGCTCGTCGGCCTCGCCACCGACCTGATCGACGAGCTCTACCGCCGCACGACCGGCCAGCAGGTTCCGACCCGCGCGATGGACGCCGCGACCAGCCGCCGTGAGCAGCTGCGCGAGCGCGACGCCTTCCGGGCGCTGGCCCTCGCGGACTGAGCGACGCCGCCCCTAGTAGCTGGGGGCCGTCGACATGGAGCACTGCGGATTCGCTCCGAGCAGCCCCATCGTGGCATTCGCGACGAGCCAGTCCGACCGCCATCCGCCGGGACCGATGAACCGGATGCCGAAGGTCTTCGACGCCCCGAGGAGGCCGGTGAGCAGGCCCCCGTCGATCACCGTCACGTAGGCCGCCGCGTTCCCCGTGGTCTTCACATTGCCGAGCAGGTTGCTGAGGATGGGCTCGAGCAGCCCCTGGTTCACGATCTGGCCGAACTCCGCCTTGGTGAGGTCGTAGCCCGTCGCGGTGGCGGGCGCCCGCCACGAGATCGAGACCTGGGGGTTCGCTCCGAGGAGTCCGCTGCTCGCCACGCATCCTGGGCTCCCGGAGCTGATGGGCTCGGGAACGTTGATCGAGGTCCCCGTCGCCGTGGCCCGCTCGGCATCCGTCCATGCCGCCTCGGTCGAGGGAACCGGCGGCACCATCCCGACGAGCGCGAGCACCGAGATCCCGAGCACGGCGGCGGCGACCCGACCTCGCCGCACGCGGCTCACCGGCCGCCTCCCGGTTCGTGGCCGAGGGCGTCGGACCGGCCCCGTCGCCGTCGGCGAGCCACGAGCAGCAGACCGGTCGCGACCAGCGCCCCTCCCCCCGCGAGCACCCAGGGAAGCTGCGGCGTCAGCCCGGTCGTCGCCAGCCCGCCGTCAGGTCCCACCGCCACCGTCTCGCCCTGCCCGCTGGCGTGGAGGCGGATGCTCGTGGAGCCGACCTCCGCGCCGTCGGCCAGGCCGATGGTGAGCCGGACGTTCGCGACCTCGCTATCGGCCACGTCGACGAGTCGGACCTCCGCCCCGTCGCGCGGGATCTCCCACGCCGAACGCAGGTTCACGGCTCCGCCCGGACATCCGCTCCCCTCCCATGCCCTCCGGCACATCGACACGTCGAGGACGAGGCCCGCGCCGCCGGTCGCACTCAGCGCGATCGTCACCCGCCCCGGGTCCGGCGCGCGTGCGCTCACGGTGACGTCCCATCGCACCTGCTGCCCGGGGAGCAGCGCCCCGGCGGCGTCCCAGTCGGCGACCGACACCAGGCGCAGGACCCGCCCCTGGATGACCTCCGTCGTGGGGGCAGCCCAGGCCGGAACCGCGGAGCCGAGCATCACGAGGACGACGACCGCCACCCCGATCGCTCGGCGCCTCATGGTCGACGGTCCCTTCGCAGGCCACCCGACACCACGAGCTCCGCCGCCGCGGCGGCAGGCACCTCTGCCGGGCGACGCTCCCTCCGCGGCCAGAACGCCCAGACGACCAGGAGAGACGCTCCGATCGTGACGCCGCCGAGCACCCAGGGGCTCCCGAACCACACGATCACCGAGGCGAGACCCGGCACCGAACCGCGGACGATCCTGACGTCGGCGACCGTGTAGGGCGCCGGATCCTCCACGTCGTTCGCATCGCCCTTCATCGTGATCGTCCGCGTGCCCTCGGCTCCCGCCGGCTGCACGCTCAGGACGCGGTGCGTGATCGGCAACGCATCGTCCCGATCGACCGTCACCACGTCGCCGATCGCGATCTCGGCGGCGGGGATCTTCTGCACCAGCGCCACGGACCCCGCCGGGATGGTCGGGCTCATCGATCCGGTCTTGAACATGATCAGCGAGTATCCGCCCGTGAAGGCCAGGATCACGAGCACGATGCAGACGACACCGCCCAGCGCGGCGAGGGTGAGCAGCACCTCCCGCATCCCGCGTCCGACGGCACGAGCACCGCGTGCGATGGTGACCATGGCGTCGCTCAGCTCGTGCTTCCCGTGAACGTCCAGGTCGGCTTCACCGTGCCGCCCTGCGCCGTCCCGGTCGCGTCGGCGGGCAGCTCGAGCACGATGCAGTACGTGATGGTGTTCAGCGGGCTCACCGTGAGCGTCTGCGCCGGCAGCGCGGGGACTGCGGTCAGCGCCGCGGCGGCGGTCGCGCCGGTGGTGCAGTTCGCCGGGCCCGCGACGACGGCGATGTTGACCTTGATCGCGTTCTGCAGCGCGAGGTCCGCACCGGTCGGCGCTCCCCCGGCGTTGTTCGTCACCGTGACGGCGGTGAGGTTGACCGTGCCGCCGAGCGTGCCGGACGCCTGCACCTGCACGTAGGCGGCCTTCTTCACGCCCGGATACAGCCCGGCGGCATCGAGCGGGACCGTCAGCACCGTCTCGGACGGTCCGTGCGACGCGAACGCACCCTGATCCGACCTCGACACGATCGAGAAGGTGCCGGCGCTCACCGTGCTCGTCGCGAGTTCCTGGTCGGTCCATGCCGCGATCGTCATCGTCGCGCCGACGCCGAGGACCAGTCCTCCCGCGAGCAGCGCCCGCACGCGCCGGAACGCGCGTGACGATCGCGGACGCGGCGTCCCTCGACGCGGACGACGACGGAGAGCTACGGCTGCACCGAGGTCGCGTTCCACTGCCATGTGACGGTTCCCGTGTCGCCCTGCTCGATTCCTCCCGCGCCGGCCGCAGCGGTCACCCGGATGCAGAGGTTGACGTCCGCAGCCGTCGTCATCGTCGTGGGCACAGCGGTACCGGCCGCGAAGGCGGCGGCGTCGCAGCCGAACGTGGTCCCCGTCGACACCACGTCGTAGGTCAGCTTCCCGGCAGTGGCGAAGTCGCCGGCACCGACCGGAGCGACGGAGTCGAGCGTGGCGTCGTAGGTACCGCCGAGCCGCAGCGCATAGGGCGCGTAGACCACGTCGCCGGGGCTCAGGTTCGTGGGATCGAGCTCGAACGTCAGCGACGCGGCGTCGCCCGTGGTGGCGTGATCGCTGAACGTCGCGCCATCGGTCGAACCCGTGAAGGTGAACGAGCCGGCGGTGAACGTGCCGTTCGCGAACTCGGAGTCGTTCCAGGCCGCGAGGACGACGGCGGCCCCCACCCCGAGGACGAGCCCCCCGGCCAGGACGGCGAGGACCTTGCGATTCGTGTCTTTGGTAGCCATGGGATGTCCCCCTCAGGAATCAGGCGATCGCGGGGATGCCGGAGAACGGCCGCCCCTCAGAGGCCCCGCATCCTCGCTTGTGCCTCATCCTCACCGACCCCCTCAGGCAGAACAAGGCGATTTCGCGCACGTCCGTCGCTCATTCCGCGCAGACCGGAAGAGCCCGCGGAGGATTGGTTGACGAAGATCAACGATCGACGTATAGTTGACCCAGTTCAACCATCTCGTGCGCGCCAGAGCTGTCGCAGCATCCCCCTCCCGACTGCGAAAGGTCCCGAATGACCACGGACTCTCCCGTCAAGATGACGCATCGCCAGGTGCTCGAAGCCCTCACCGGCCTCCTCCTCGGCATGTTCGTCTCGATGATCGCCACCACGGTGGTCTCCACCTCGATGCCGGTCATCGTGCACGACCTCGGCGGCGACCAGGCCGCCTACACCTGGGTCATCACCGCGACGCTGCTCACCACCGCGATCTCGACCCCGATCTGGGGCAAGCTCGCCGACCTGTTCAACCGGAAGCTGCTGATCCAGATCGCGATCATCATCTTCGTCGGTGCGACCGCCGCCGCCGGCTTCGCGCAGGACACCAACACCCTCATCGCCTTCCGCGCCATCCAGGGCATCGGCGGTGGCGGACTCGCCGCCCTCAGCCAGGTCATCATGGCCGACATCATCAGCCCGCGTGAGCGCGGTCGGTACATGGGCCTGTTCGGCGCCGTCATGGCCGTCGCCACCGTGGGCGGTCCTCTGCTCGGCGGGTGGATCACGGACGTCGCGAACTGGCGCTGGAACTTCTTCGTCGCCCTCCCCTTCGCCGTCGCCGCACTGATCATCCTGCAGAAGACGCTGCACATCAGCACCGCACGCACCCGCAAGGTCTCCATCGACTACGTCGGCATCGTGCTGCTCTCGGCGGCCGTCTCCCTGATCCTCATCTGGATCACGAACGCCGGATCGACCTTCGACTGGTGGAGCACCGAGACCGTGCTCATGGTCGGCGGCGCGATCGTCTCGGCCATCGCGTTCATCATCGTCGAGCTCAAGGTGCGCGAGCCGCTCATCCCGCTCACGCTCTTCCGCGGTCGCACGTTCACCCTGTCGGTGCTCGCGTCGATCTCGATCGGCGTCGCGATGTTCGGCACCTCGGTCTACCTCGCGCAGTACATGCAGCTCTCCCGCGGCGCCACGCCGACCGAGGCCGGCCTGATGACCCTGCCGATGATGGCAGGGCTCCTGATCTCGTCGATGGTGATCGGCCAGCTCGTGACCCGCTTCGGCAAGTGGAAGGGCTACCTGATCCTCGGCTCCGTGCTGCTGATCGCCGGCTCCGTCATGCTGTCGACGCTGCACTACGACACGAACTTCGTCCTCGTCTCGGTCTACATGTTCGTGATGGGCGCCGGCGTCGGCATGACGATGCAGAACCTCGTCCTCATCGTGCAGAACGTCGCGAAGCCCAGCGAGATGGGCGTCGCCAGCTCCGGCGTCACGTTCTTCCGCAGCCTCGGCGGCACGATCGGCGTCTCGGTCATGGGAGCCGTGCTCGCGAACAGCCTCACCAGCCTGTTCACCGACGGCAAGGAGCGGATCGGCGCCGCGATCGCACAGCTCGGCGACAAGGGCGCCGAGGTGGCCGCACAGCTCTCCAGCGGCACCCTGCCCGAGGTCCGTCTCCTCCCCGAGCCCGTGCGCTCGATCATCGAGGACTTCTACGCACAGGCCATCTCGCACGCGTTCCTGATCGGCATCCCGCTCGCGGTGATCAGCCTCATCGCGATCCTGTTCCTGCCGAACCGTCCGCTCACCACGATGACGACGACGGAGCGGGGCCAGGCGGATGCCGCGAAGAAGAAGCCCGTCGACGGCTCGGTGGAGGGGGCGGCCGACGTCGCGGTGGCCGATGCGACCGCGCTGTCCGGAGCACCGACCACCGGCACCGTCACCGTGATCGACCGGAACGGCGACCACGGCGATGCGGGCTCCGATGCCCGACGCTGAGCACCCCGAGGACACCCCGGAGGCGCGGGCCGAAGCGGTCCGCGCCCTCGAGGCGGAGTTCGGCGAGCTGATCACGCATTTCCGGCGGGTGATCATGGAGAACGCCAATCGGGTGAGTCCCGGTCTCCTGCCCGGCGCCTACAAGATCTTCACCACGATCGCGCGCTGCGAGCGCGTGACGGTGTCGACGTTGTCGGAGCGGATGCTGATGGACAAGGGCCAGGTCAGCCGCATGGTGCGCGAGCTCGAGGACCTCGGTCTGATCGAGCGCTCCGCCGATCCGTCCGACGGGCGCTCGTTCCTCCTGCAGCTGACGCCCCTGGGTGCGGAGCGGCTCGCCCAGGCGCGGCTCCCCCAGGAGGGTCGGCTGCTGCGCACGCTCGCGGACTGGAGCCTGACCGACATCGGCAACCTCACCCGGCTGCTGCACGCCCTCGCTTCGGGCGCGACCCCGGGGATGCACGCGGACGACTGAGCGGAGCACCCCCGAGCACGCGTCGCGCCTCGGCGGCCACCTCGGCGGCGATCGTGTCGAGCAGGTCCGAGCGCAGGTTCCACTGCTGCCAGTACAGCTGCACGCGGAGCGTCGGTCCGCCGAGCGCGACCAGCCCGGCTGACTCCTGCAGCAGCGGCACCATCCCCCACCCGAGCCCGAGCCCGACGGCCAGCGCATAGTCGTGGGAGGCCGGTACGTAATGCCGCGGCACGCCCTCGTGCGGCACCGACATGGCGCGGAGCCATTCGTGCTGCAGCGTGTCGCGGCGATCGAAGTCGACGAACGGCGCGGCGGCCAGCGCGGCCGTCGTCACCCCGTCCGGGAACCAGCGCGCCGCGAACGCCGTCTCGGCCATCGCACGGTACTCGAGCACCCCGAGCGGCGACACCGAGCACCCGGCGACGGGCGACTCCTCACTGGTCACCGCAGCCATCACCGCGCCGGACTCGAGCAGCCGCGCGGTGAAGTTCTGGTCGTCGCGGTGCAGGTCGAAATCGATGTCGTGGCCGGCCGCGAGGCGGGCGAGGGGCGCCAGGAACCACGTCGCCATCGAGTCGGCGTTCACGGCGAGCGGGATGGTGATGCGGCGGGCCGAGCCGTCCTCGTCGATCCCCACGCCCACGAGTGCGTCGTGCTCCAGCAGGGCGATCTGCCGCGCCAGGCGGACGACGGCCTCCCCCGCCTCCGTCAATCGCGCGGGCTTGGTCCGCACGACGAGGATGCGACCGAGCTGCTGCTCGAGCGTCTTCAGTCTCTGGCTGACCGCGGAGGGGGTGATCCGCAGCCGCTTCGACGCGGCATCCAGCGTCCCCTCGTCGACGATCGCGGCGAGGGTCCCGGCGAGCTCGGGGTCGATTCTCACATAAGCGATGCTAATGGTTAGAAAGGAATCTTCGCTTCTGTTCATGCCTCGACCTTCCTAGGCTGGACACATGCTCACGGTTCTCGCCGGCCTCGGACTCGGCCTCTCCCTCATCGTCGCGATCGGCGCGCAGAACGTCCTCGTGCTGCGTCAGGGGATCCGCCGCGAGCACGTCCTCGCCGTCGTGATCATCTGCGCCCTCTCCGACGCGGCGCTCATCGCCGCGGGCGTCGCGGGACTCGGCTTCGTCCTTTCCGCCGCCCCCTGGCTGGTCGTCGTGGCCCGCTGGGCCGGCGCGCTGTTCCTCCTCAGCTACGGGATCCTCGCCGCGCGTCGTGCCTGGCGCGGGGGCGAGGAGCTCACAGCGGAGGGCGCGGATCCCGGATCGCCCGAGTCACCCGCCTCCGGAGACGCCACCAAGCTCACCCGCACCCGCCTGGCGCCCGTGGTGCTGACGACCCTCGCGCTCACCTGGCTCAACCCGCACGTGTACCTCGACACCGTCCTGATGCTCGGCTCGATCGCGGCCACCCACGGCGACCAGCGCTGGCTGTTCGCCGGAGGGGCGATCGCCGCCAGCCTCCTGTGGTTCACGGCACTGGGTTTCGGCGCCCGCTACCTCGGCCGCTGGCTGCGCACCCCGCGCTCGTGGCGCATCCTCGACGCCGTGATCGCCGTGATCATGATCTCGATCGCGATCAGCCTGGTGCTGCCGGTCCTCGGCGGCTGACCGGACTCAGGCGCCGTCGATCTGGGCGAGCCGGGCCCGGACGAGACTCTCGAGCACGCCCGTGGGAATCGGACTCTCGGGCTGGAACCGGATGGTCCCCTTGTCCACGCTGACCCCCGGATGCCCCTCCAGGGAACCGGCGACAGCGGCCACCGCGTCCGGGCTGAACGGATAGATCCCGATGTGCTTCCTGGCGCGCATCACCGAGAGCAGCGGCTTGCCGCCGTACACCAGCGCGGGCATCCCGTATCCCTTGCCCTGCTCGGCCTCGGGCGCTTCCTGCCGTGCGACCGCGTACACACGATCGATCGCCTCGCGGTCCGAGGCGGCGAGGTCGGTCAGGTAGTCGTCGATGGTTCCCACGACCGCATCCTGCCACCGATCGGCGCGCAGGGCGAGGACTCCGCAGGATCAGGCCCCGTCCAGGGGGCGCATGATCCGGGTGAGGAAGCGCTGCGTGCGCTCGTGCTGCGGCGCACGGAAGAGCTCGGCCGGCGGCCCCTGCTCCACGACCACGCCGCCGTCCATGAACAGCACGTGATCGGCGGCCTCGCGCGCGAAGCTCAGCTCGTGCGTCACGACCGCCATGGTCCATCCCTCGTCGGCGAGCTCCTTGATCACGAGCAGCACCTCCCCCACCAGCTCGGGGTCGAGCGCGCTCGTCGGCTCGTCGAAGAGCAGCAGATCGGGCTTGAGGGCGAGCGCGCGCACGATACCGACGCGCTGCTGCTGTCCGCCGGAGAGCTGATGCGGGCGCGCATCCGCCTTGTCCGCGAGACCCACGCGGTCGAGCAGAGCGAGCGCCTCGGCCACCACCTCGGTCTTGGGGCGGCCCTGCACGCGCCACGGCCCCTCGATGACGTTCTCGAGCACCGTGAGGTGCGGGAACAGGTTGTGGTGCTGGAAGACCATCGCCGAACGGTCGCGCAGCGCCAGACGCTGCTGCTTCTGCACGCGCGGCTTCGGCTTCGTGGCCGGGGCGAAGTCGATGTCGGGGCCTCCCGCGACCACGATCGTCCCGGCATCCGGCGTCTCGAGGCCGTTGAGCGCGCGCAGGACCGTGGTCTTGCCGGAGCCGCTGGGGCCGATGAGCACGACGACCTCGCCGCGATGCAGCGTCAGATCGATGCCGCTGAGCACCTCGTTGTCGCCGAAGCTCTTGCGCAGCCCCCGGGCGGTGAGGAGTGCCTGCGGGGTGTTCTCAGGTTGCGACACGACTGTCGAGCCTCCTCTCGAGGGCGCTCTGCCCGAAGGACAGCAGGAGGCAGAAGACCCAGTAGACCAGCGCCGCCGCGAGGTAGAGCACCATGAACTGGTACGTGGTCGAGGCGATCTGCTGGGCCACCTTGAACAGTTCCGTGACCAGGATCAGCGAGGTGAGGGACGTGTCCTTCACGAGGGAGATGAAGGTGTTCGACAGCGGCGGCACCGACACCCGTGCGGCCTGCGGGAGGATGATCCGCGTGAGCGTGCGGGTGCGGTTCATGCCGACCGTGTAGGCGGCCTCCCACTGGCCCTTCGGGACCGAGAGGATCGCCGCCCGCACGACCTCGGCGCCGTAGCCGCCCACGTTGAGCGACAGCGCGATGATGGCGCTCGGCCACGGGTCGATCGTGATCCCGATCGACGGCATTCCGTAGAAGATCACGAACAGCTGCACGAGGAGCGGCGTGCCCCGGATCACGGAGATGTAGAACCGGGCGAACCCGGACACGACCGGATGCACCGAGATCCGCATCAGGGCGATACCGACGGCGATGAGGAGCCCCAGCGCGAAGGAGGCCAGCGCGAGGGGCACCGTCGCCGTCAGACCCGCCCAGGCGATCGGCCCGAGCGAGTCGAGGAACAGCTGCCAGGGGTTCTCCATCGACTACTTGGTGACGTCTTCGCCGAAGTACTTGTCGCTGATCTCGGCCAGGGTCCCATCGGCACGGAGCTCGTCGAGCGCGCCGTCGACGGCCTCGACGAGGGACTTCTTGTCCTTGGTGAACACGAAGGCCTGCTTGCCCGCGTCCTCGGTCTCCGCCGCGATCTTGAGCCCGGACGGGCTGTTGGTCTTCTCGTAGTCGAGGAAGGTCAGCTTGTCGTTGATGGTCGCATCGACACGGCCCTGGCGCAGCAGCTCGACGGCCTGCGCCCATCCTTCGACGGCCTCGACCTTCGCGCCGGACTCCTTGGCGAGATCGTTCCAGTTGCTGGTGAGGGACTGCGCGGTCGTCTTGCCGTCGAGGTCGGCGAAGGAGGAGATCGAGTCATCGTCGTCGGCCACGACGACCACGCCGGGCGAGACGGTGTACGGCTCGCTGAAGAGGTACTTCTTCTCGCGGTCCTCGTTGATCGAGACCTGGTTCGCGATCACGTCGAAGCGCCCGGCGTCGAGGCCGGCGAAGATCGCGTCCCACTGCGTCTCCTGGAAGGTGACCTCGAGGCCGAGCTTGTCGGCGACGGCCTGGATGATCTCGACGTCGAAGCCCGTGAGGTCGCCGGATCCGCCGTCGCCGTGGAAGCTGAAGGGGCGGTAGGTGCCCTCGGTCGCGACCGTGAGCGTGCCGTCCTTGACCAGGCCGAAGTCAGAGCTCGCGGAGCTCTCCCCGCCGCCCGAGGTGCTCGCGGGAGTGCTCGATCCGCTGCAGGCGGTGAGCGTCGCGGCGGCGATGACGAGTGCGGTGACGGCGATGAGACGACGGGACATGGACCCTCCTGGGGTGTGATGCGCGGTGCGAGTTTACGCGACCGCCGCGGGAACTCCCTCACAGTACGTGGCCTGCGGCGGTTCCCCGCATCCGATGACGTTGCGTTTCGCGGTGCCCGGGGCAGGACGCCGAAACGCCCCCGGGCGGACCCGGGGGCGTTTCAGGGAGTCAGACTCAGATGGCGTTGACGTCCAGCGGGATGCCGGGGCCGAACGTGGTCGACACCGCACCCTTCTGGATGTAACGGCCCTTGGCGCTCGACGGCTTGAGGCGGACGATCTCCTCGAGCGCTGCGCCGATGTTCTCGTTCAGCTGCTCGGCGGTGAAGGAGGCCTTGCCGACGACGAAGTGCACGTTAGCGTGCTTGTCGACGCGGAACTCGATCTTTCCGCCCTTGATCTCCTCGACGGCCTTGGCCGGGTTCGGGGTCACGGTGCCGGTCTTCGGGTTCGGCATCAGACCACGCGGGCCGAGCACCTTGCCGAGACGACCGACCTGGCCCATGAGCTCCGGGGTGGAGACGGCCGCGTCGAACGCGGTCCAGCCACCGGCGACCTTCTCGATGAGCTCGGCGCCGCCGACCTCATCGGCGCCTGCGGCGATCGCTGCCTCGGCCGCGGGGCCGGTGGCGAACACGATGACGCGGGCGGTCTTACCGGTGCCGTGGGGCAGGATGACGGTGCCGCGCACCATCTGGTCTGCCTTGCGGGGGTCGACGGCGAGCTTCAGCGCGACCTCGACGGTCGAGTCGAACTTCGACGAGCCGGTCTCCTTCGCGAGGGCGACAGCCTCGGTCGGGGTGTAGAAACGGTCTGCCTCGATCTTCTCGGCGGCAGCCTTGTAAGCCTTGGACTTGGTAGCCATGATTATTCTCCTCAGCCCTCGACCGTGATGCCCATGGAACGGGCGGTGCCGGCGATGATCTTCGAGGCGGCCTCGATGTCATTCGCGTTCAGGTCGGCCTGCTTGGTCTCGGCGATCTGGCGGACCTGGTCCTTGGTGATCTTCGCGACCTTGACGGTGTGCGGGGTCGCGGAGCCCTTGGGGACGCCGGCGGCCTTCTTGATGAGCTCCGCAGCGGGCGGGGTCTTCAGAACGAACGTGAAGCTGCGGTCCTCGTAGACGGTGATCTCGACGGGGATGACGTTGCCGCGCTGCGACTCGGTCGCGGCGTTGTACGCCTTGCAGAACTCCATGATGTTTACGCCATGCTGACCGAGCGCGGGGCCGATCGGCGGCGCCGGGTTGGCTGCACCGGCGTTGATCTGAAGCTTGATCAGGCCGGTCACCTTCTTCTTCGGTGCCATTCTC
>Ga0160430_101063_pt1 | contig 11444 bp, 11 predicted proteins | sample HID1971I_E0MG_FD_108274 | JGI IMG/M metagenome (GOLD analysis project Ga0160430, IMG submission 108274) | Enriched millipede-associated microbial communities from UW Madison campus, WI, USA - HID1971I_E0 MG | ecosystem: Host-associated > Arthropoda: Insects > Digestive system > Unclassified ...
GAGCCTCACGTCGGGCGTGGACGTGGAGGCTGCCGCCACGGCGGGGAGCGAGGTGATGGCGGCCGCGCCCACGATGACGGTCAGAACCGCCGCGCCGATCCGTCGATGTCGCCACCGTGGCCGTCGAGATGCCCGATGCCGTTCGTTGTCGCGGGCATATCTGCCGACAGTGTCGGCGGTGCGTCGGGTGCGGCCACGGCCGCTGCCGGACGAGCCCCCAGAGCTCCCCATGGCCGGAGCATAGCCCTTGGCGACGGCGATGGCATCAATCGATCCAGAACCGATGCACGCCCCGCCGTCGCGCGGCTCCGCCGTCGTGCGGGCGCCGGATCACTTCAGGTCGTCGATGACCCAATCGTCGCCGTCGGCGACGATGGTGTACACCCAGTCGATCGAGTCATCGGTGGGTTCGTCGAGCTGCTCGCCGTTGTCGTCGACCAGGGCGGTGAAGGTCTCGGTGGTGGTCACGACGATCGCGTCCTCCTCCTGCCGGACGTCGGTGACCTCGACCTCGTAGTCCTCGACCGCCGACCCGAACGCCTCGGCTTCGCTCTCGAAGGCCGAGCAGTCCGTGAGCCCGGATTCCGTGCGGAAACCCTCCGTCGTCGATGCCACGTACGCGTCGCAATCGGCGTCCTGCCAGGCGTCGTCGTACAGTTCGACCGCCGCGACCGCGGCCTGCTGATCGGCGTCGGCGGGCCCGCCCGCGCCGGACGAGCCGATCTGCCCGACACCGGCGACCAGCAGCCGGGACAGGAGCACGCCCGCGAGGATGAGGAACGCGAGCACGACGACGCCGACGATCACCCATACGATCCAGAGCTTGGACTTCGGCGGTGACGGAGGAGTCGCCGGTGCCGGGGACGCGGGCGCCCCGACGGAGGGCAGGGCTCCGGCATCCTGGTACGCCCCGACAGGGGCGAGCGGGGCCGATGGGGAGGGAGGCCCCGGATCGTGAGTGGCCGCAGCGTCGGCCGCGACCGCGTCCAGACCGGGCGCGGGTTCCGCCGGGACGGGGTCGGGTTCGGCGACGTGCTCCGTCCACCGCGAGCCGTCCCACCACCGCAGGGCACTGTGGCCGTCGTCGTACCACCCGGGCGGAGTCGTCGTCATGCGAGAACGATAGACCCGCGGCATCCGTCTCCGTCAGAGAAGTGGCCGCAGGCGCGGCATCCGTCCCTCGGATGTGGCGGAGATCTCAGCACCGCGATGACCGTCGGCCCGTCTCACGGCGACTAGCGTGGGAGCATGCGGGAACTGTCGGAGGCGGGGGTCGAGTTCGTCCGCGAGCGGCACATCGGCACGCTGTCGACCATGGCGCGGTGGGGCGGCATCCATTCGGTCCCGGTCGGCTTCACCTTCGACGGCGGCGTTCTGCGCATCATCACGTCACGCGACTCGCAGAAGGTGCGCAACATCCTGCGCGACGGCACCGCGACCGTCAGCCAGGTCGACGGGGCGCGGTGGCTCGCATTCCCGGCACGCGCGACGGTGCACGACGATCCCGAAGAAGTCGCGCGGGCGGTCGAGCTCTACGCGCGGCGGTATCGTCAGCCGCGCGTGAATCCGTCCCGGGTCGCGATCCAGCTGGTGCCGGAGCGACTGATGGGCAGCAGCGGGCTTCTCCGAGCGGCGTGATCCGTCTCAGCGCTGCCGGTCAGAGCCAGCGGCGGCGCTTGAAGAGCCCGTAGATCACGAGATCCAGGACGACGATGGTCAGTCCGATCACGATCCACCCGTACTGCCACTGCACGAGCGGGATGTTCTTGAAGTTCATGCCGTAGAGCCCCGCGATGAGGGTCGGCACCGCCAGGAGAGCAGCGAAGGCCGAGATCGTGCGCATGTCCTGGTTCTGCCGCGCCGCCACGTTGTTCTCGTAGCTGGAGAGGATCGCATCCAGGCCCTTGCTCTGGTTGTTGATCAGCGCCGCGGTCCCCGCGGCGTCGTCCAGCAGGTCGTGCAGGTACGGCACGATGCGCTCGCTGCCGACGGTGAGCGTCTCGAGATGGCGGGTGCTCTCGTGCAGCGCCGCGGCGATGCTCGATACGGCACGGTCCACGCGGCCGATGTCCTTGCGGATCCGGTAGATGCGGTGGTGGTCCTCGCGCTCGCTCTCGCTGAAGACCTGCTCCTCGAGCTCTTCGAGAGCGGACTCGACGGCCGCCGCCGCTCGGGCGTAGCCGTCGACGATCTCGCCCATGATCGTGTAGGCCGCCGGCATCGTGTCGGTGCGCGCCTGGTCGGGCGCCTCTTCCAGCAGCTTCGGCAGATCGGGCGGATCGCCGCCGTTGCCGCGCTGCACCGTGAGCAGCCAGCCTTCGCCGATGTACAGGAACGTCTCGCCCAGCACGAGCGCCTCCTCGGGCGTGTGGAGCACGTTCCAGAGCATGACGAAGAGATGCTCGTCGAACTTCTGCACCTTCGGCTGCTGCCGGCGTGAGACGACGTCGGCGACGGCGGTGGGATGGATGCCGAGCACGTCGCGGGCGCGTCGCACGGTGTCTTCATCGGGCTCGACCAGGTGCAGCCAGATGAACTCGTCCTTCCGGCGGATGCGGCGGACGATGGGCGGAACGTCCTCCAGTGCGGCATCGGCCAGCGGTTCGATCTCGCTGCCGACGATGAAGATCCGGAGCGAGTCGTCGTCGGTGTCGGCCGGGGCGAGATCGCGCGTTGCGGACTCGTTCTGCTCCTGCGACGGTTGCGGCATCAGCGGTACCTCCCACGGCGTGTCGTCGGGTCGCTCCGCGCGGCATTCGACCACGCAAGCGTGAACGCCGCGGGCACGGGTAGCCCGGCGCTCAGCCGTCGCCGGGAATCTAGCCCCGCCGGGGCGCGAAGCCCGAGGGGGTTGCGGCGGCGGTCGGCCTGTGCAACCGCCGCCGGCGGCACCCGGCGGCACCCGGCGGCGGATGCCCGGCTTACTGGATGGAACGCGCGTTGCCGACGTCGCGGCGGCCCGCCTACATTCGCAGCAACCCGAGGGTCGATCCGGGTTCCCGCTCCCCAGGCGGGCCGGAGGCCGTCATCGGCCGAGTGCGGCGATCGCGCTTCGACGCCCCGAGGACCACCTCGAATGATCGAAGGAGATCACATGAGATCGCTACTACGCTCCGGAGTCGCGCTCGTCGCGGCGGCGGCGCTCGGCGCGGGGATCGTCCTCGCCGGGACGGCAGCCGGCGCCGACAAGGGCAACGGCAACGGCAACGGCAACGGCCTGGGCGGCCAGCCCGCCACCGCCAGCCAGATCTACCTCGACGAGATCAAGGACTACGGCGTGTGCCGCGGCACGGATCCGTCGTGCTACCACGAATGGGGCAACGGCTGGACGGAAGGCGAGCCGAAGCGGATCCTCATCTGGAGTCGTACGGCAGGCCCGCGCCACGCCCACCTGGGCAGCCCGCTGGCGCCCGGCTTGAACCCGCCGCTGAACGCCAACAACGTCGCCCAGGCGGGGCTGATCGCATGGGCCGCCGAGCGGGGGATCGCCGCCGACTACACCGAGGACCTGTCGCAGTTCCGGCTGAACAACTACCAGGCCGTCGTCTTCCTCAGCTCCAACCGGGACACGCTCGATGACACCGCGCAGACGGCGTTGATGCAGTACATCCGGGGCGGCGGCGGCTTCGTCGGCATCCACAACGCATTCGGCGCGGAGTACTCGTGGGAGTACTACGAGGGGCTCCTCGGCGGCGCCAACTTCTACAACCACGGGCCGAACCGCGACGGCACGGTCGAGACGATCAACAACCGGGACGTGTCGACCTCGTTCCTGCCCAAGACCTGGGCGTTCAAGGACGAGTGGTACAACCTGACGCCGTACCCGAGCTTCGTCAATGTGCTGCTCGAGGTCGACAAGGCCACGAGCGAGGCGACCCCGGCGGGCCATGGTGAATCGCACCCGGTGAGCTGGTGCCAGTACTACGACGGCGGCAGGTCCTGGCTGACGACCCTCGGTCATGACGTCGCGGCGTGGACCGACGCCCCGCTCGCGGGTGACGACTTCTTCAAGCAGCACGTGATGGAGGGTCTCGAGAGCGCGATGGGCATCAAGCCGTTCTGCACCACCTGATCGAGGCGTGAGCGCGCCGTCATGGTGCGTGAAGCGGGGGCCAGGGCACGTCGTTCCGATGGGTCCTGGCCCCCGCTCCGTCGCGCCGGCGACCGCTCCGGTGCCCGTGTCCCACTGGGTGGAACCTTCGGCGCAGTCCCGACCTGCGTGCTTGCCGCGCCCGCCACGCCGACGGATACTGCACACATGCGATCCGCTGTCAGAGACGAGCCCGTGTCGGTGCTCGACCGGATCCTCGCCATCCTCGACACCGTCCGCGAGTCGCACGGCTCCACCACCATCACGCAGCTGGCCTCGGCCACCGGCATCCCGAAGTCGACAGTCTCGCGGCTGGTCGGCGACCTGGTCCGCCAGCGCTATCTCATGCGCGCCCAGGACGGCGTGACGATCGGCCTCCGCCTCTTCGAGCTCGGAGCGCGGGCGAGCACGCCGCGCCGGCTCACGGCCGCCGCTCTCCCGGTGCTGGCCGAGCTCTACAACGCGACGGGGGAGCACCTCAACGTCGCCGTGCAGGAGGGCCGCGACATGCTCTCGGTGATCTCGGTCCGCGGGCGGCTGCGGCCCGTGCCGTCCCGGGCGGGGGTCCGGGTTCCGTCGGCGACCACCGCGCTCGGCAAGGCGGTGCTCGCGTTCACCATCGACGAGGGCGTCCTCGGCAGCGTGATCACCGGCCTCGACTCGAGCAGACGGCGCACCTTCGAGAAGGAGCTCGTCGCCGTGCGGACGGAGTCCGTCGCGATCGACCGCTGCGAGACCTTTCCCGGCGTCGTCGGCGTGGCGAGCCCCGTGCTCTCACCGGAGCGCCTGCCGGTCGCGGCGATCTCGGTCGCGGGTCCCGTGGCCGACATGGACCCGAAGCGGATCGCGCCTCTGGTACGTCACGCGGCTCTCGCGCTCACCCATCGGCTGGCGCTGCAGGTGGCCTGAGTCATGTCCGCGATCGCCGGCGACGCGGTCGGCGTCCTCGACCGGATGACCTGCATCCTCGAAGCGTTCGACGGCGACGACCGGGGCATGGGGATCTCCGAGCTGGCACTGCGCGCGCGCCTACCGAAATCGACGGTCTCGCGCCTGGTCGCGACGCTGGTGCGCCAGAGATATCTCGAGCGCGACGGCAAGCTGATCCACCTGGGACTTCGGCTGTTCGAGCTGGGACAGCTCGCCGAGCAGCCGCGCGAGCTCAGGATCGCCGCCCTGCCGGTCATGGCCGACGTTCGCAACCGCACCGGCGAGAACGTGCATCTGGCGATCCGGGATGGGCAGGAGGCGGTCTGCATCGCCGTCATGCGCGGCCGGGCGGCAGGGCCGTCGATCGTGCGCACCGGGGGAAGGCTGCCCCTGCACGCGACCGCGCTCGGCAAGGCGGTGCTCGCCCACACAGTGGGGGACGACGTGCTGCCGGCGACCCTGGTGCCGTGGACGCCGCAGACGATCACCGATCCGTCGGTGCTGCGGCGTCAGCTCGCCGGCATCCGCCGGGGCGGGCTCGCCACCGAGGCGGGGGAGTTCGTCGGCGGGGTGTCCTGTACCGCGAACGCGATCTTCGCGCCCGGGGGGACCCTGGCGGGAGCCGTGTCGGTCTCGGGCGACGGTGAGGAGGTCGATGCCGACCGGGTCGCGCAGGTGCTGCGTGCGGCGGCGATGACGATCACGCGTCGTCTCGCCGCGCTGCGAGCCCCCTCGGACTGACGCCGGTCGGGCGGACCGGGGCCGTCAGCGCGCGGCGCGGTCCGTCATCGTGGCGACCACCATGTCGCCGATCAGGCGCCGGTGGGAGTCCTGGAGATCGGGGTCCAGCATGTCGCGCTCGAAGATGGCGGCGAAGGTGTGGCGATTGGCGACGTGGAAGCAGGCGTAGGCGCTGATCATCATGTGCACGTCGACGGCGTCCACATCGTCGCGGAAGGTGCCGGCGCGGACGCCGCGTTCGATGACCTCCTCGAGCAGTGTGATGGCGGTGGCGTTCTCGCGCAGGATGGTCTCGGACTGGCGCAGATGCTCGGCACGATGGATGTTCTCGATGCTGACCAGCTGGATGAACGCCTCGTGAGTGGTGTGGTGGTCGTAGGTGGCCTCGGCGATCGTCCGCAGGGCGGCATCCGGCGACAGCTCTTCGACGTGGATGCCGCGCTCGACCTGGCGGATCTGGGCGTACACGCGCTCCAGCACGGCGAGGTACAGCCCCTCCTTGGAGCCGAAGTAGTAGTAGATCATCCGCTTGGTGGTGCGCGTGCGCGCGGCGATCTCGTCCACGCGCGCGCCGGCGTAGCCGTTGGCGGCGAACTCGGCGGTGGCGATCCGGAGGATGTCGTCCTGCGTGCGGACCGCACGCTCGGTCGTCGGCGTCTCTCGCACATCGCTCAGCTGATCGCTCATCGACCGCCCTTCCCCGTCTCTGACCGCTCCTCGGCGCTGATGAGCCCACGGAAATGCCGCTGCATTCTGTCGCGATCAGGCTGGATGCCCGTGATGATCTGGAGACTAGCGCATGCCTGTCCGACCGCCATCCGCCCTCCGTCGAGCACCGGGTGCCCTCGGCGGGCGGCCTCCCGGATGAGGTCGGTCTCGAGGGGCCGGTAGACCACGTCCGACACCCACGCCTCCGGGGGGAGGAGGCCGAGGTCGAAGGCCACCCCGGGATGGTGGAGCATGCCCATCGGTGTGGCATGCACGATGCCGCTCGCACCCGCGATGGCGGCGGCCAGCTGCTCTGGCGAGAGCGTCGTCACGACCTGCGCCGGGAACCGGCGCCGCATGCGGGCGGCGAGCTCGTCCGCACGGCGCGGATCGGCGTCGAAGAGGTCGAGCCGTTCTGCGCCCTCCGACAGGAGGGCATAGGCGGTGGCGGCGCCTGCGCCTCCGCACCCGATCTGCACGACTCGCTGGAACGACGCGCCGGGCAGGCCGGCGAGGAGACCGTCGCGGTAGCCGAGCCAGTCGGTGTTGTAGCCGCGCAGGACGCCGGCGTCGAACACGACGAGGTTCACGGCGCGCAGGTGCGCGGCATCCGTATCGAGCTCGTCCACCAGGTCGAGGACCAGCTGTTTGCAGGGATGCGTGATGTTCATCGCGGCGAAGCCGGCGGACTGCGCGTCGGCGAGGAGGGCGCCGACATCCTCCGCCGGGCGGCCCAGTTCCAGGAGGTCGAAGATGCGGTACTCGTAGTCGAGGCCGAGCGCACGGGCCTCGCCCTCGTGCAGCGCGGGGGTCAGCGATGCGGTGATGCCTTCGCCGATCAGCCCGACGAGGTAGCGGTCGCGGGGCGGGTGGGGAGTCGATGCGTCGGCACCGCGCCCCGTCACGCGAGGACCCCTTCGCCGGCGCGGCGGTGCTGATACTGCGCCGCTAGGCGGACCGGCGCGTTGAGCGCCCCGTAGCCCGCGTACGCGCCGCGTCGCTCGACGACCTCGAGGAACACCGTGCCGATCGGGTGCGTGTAGAAGTGGAGGAACTCCCCCGCCTCGTCGCGGTCGTACATGACGTTCAGCTCCCGGAGGTCGTCCAGGAGCGCGGGGTCGATCTGGAAGCGCGCCTCGATGTCGTCGTAGTAGTTCGACGGGATGTCGAGCGGCCGGAAGCCGCGCGCGCGAGCGGCGCGGGCGAGCTCGAGGACGTCGGAGGTCGCGAACGCGATGTGCTGCGGCAGGATCGCGTCTTCGCCGGCTCCCGAGGGGACCAGGTTCAGCGCGATCCGGAGGACGTCGTTCTGGCTGTGCAGCACCTGACTGCGCACCAGACCGACGGGGGCGGCCACCTCGACCGATGCCTCGGTGCGCAGGTCGAGGACGGAGTGGAAGAAGAGCACTGCGGCATCGAAGTGCTGCCAGGGCTGGGCGAGGTTGAGATGGTCGACGCGCTCGATCATGCCCGCGTCGTCGCCGTCGGGCGCGCCGAACTCGCCCACCCACCTCGGCTCTGCTCCTCGTCCGGCGCCGAAGAACACCTCGGAGCCGTCGGGAGCGCTCACGCCGACCAGCGGCTCGTCGCCCTCCCCTTCGGCGCGGGGGACCTCGGGGGCGAACAGCTGCCGCGCCCTGCGCAGGGCGAGAGTGGGATCGCCCACCGAGAGGCCGATGCCCGCGACGGTCGGCTGCGCGCGTCCGGATTCGGGAGCGCCGAGGACGACCCGCGCGGCGCCGTGGGTCCAGAGCTCCACGGGCTTGGTGCGATGCTCCCCGTGCGACCGGAAGCCGAGCTGCGTCAGCAGCCGCCGGAGCTCAGCCACGTCGCCGGTGCGCAGCTCCACGTAATTGACGTCGGCGGGGGGATCGACCGCAGGCAGGCCGGCCGTCGACATGCGCGCGGCGCGACCGCCGGCAGGGACGCCCAGTGCCGCCGCCGTCTCGTGCTCCAGCCAGCGCAGCGACCGCCGTGCATCGACGGCGGTGGCCAGCGGATCGGCCTGGCGGAAGGTGTCGTTGAAGATCTCCAGCGAGACGGGGCCGTCGTACCCGGTGCGCACCAGGTGCGCCATGAACGTTCCGAGGTCGAACCCGCCCTCGCCCGGGAACAGGCGGTGGTGCCGGCTCCACGAGAGCACATCGAGAGAGAGCAGCGGAGCATCCGCCATCTGGACGAAGAAGATCTTCTCGGCCGGCATGGTCTCGATCGCCTCGGGATTGTGGCCGCGCGACAGGATGTGGAAGCTGTCCAGGCACAGGCCGATACGGGGATGGTCGGCGAGCCGCACGATGCGTGCGGCAGCTTCGTAACTGTCCACGAACCGGCCCCAGGCGAGCGCCTCGTACGCCACACGCACCCCGAAGCGGGCGGCGACATCACCCAGCTGGCGCAGCTGGGCGGCGGCGAGCTGCTCGTCGCCGCTCCGCGCGGTCGCGACGTTGCTGCACAGCAGCATGGTCTCGATGCCCAGGCGGTTCATCAGGGCGAACTTCGCAGCCGCGCGGCGGAGGTTCTGCTCGAGGAGCTCGGGACCCACTCCCTCGAAGTCCCGGAAGGGCTGGTAGAGGTCCAGTGTCAGTCCGAGCGCGCTGGCGCGGTCGCGGATGTCCTCCGGCGAGTGGGGGGAGGCGATGAGGTCGGGCTCGAAGATCTCGACTCCGTCGAACCCCGCCGTGCTCGCGGCGACGAGCTTCTCGTCGAGCGTTCCGCTCAGGCAGACCGTCGCGATCGACGTGCGCATGGCACCTCCCTGCGGACACCGGCGCTGGTGCCCGCGTGATTCTTGTCTTTAGCGTTGCATGGATCTGTACTAACTAGTACGTTCGACAACCGAAGGGCGATCGACGACGATTCAACCCGCTGGGAGAGGACACTCGATGATGAGTCTCGCCGAATGGAACACGACTCCCCCCGACACGCGCGCACCGGTCTCGGTGCTGGATCGCATCTTCGCGATCCTGGACGCCGTGAAAGAGTCGGACGGCTCGATCACGATCACCGACATCGCCGCCCGCACGGGGCTGCCCAAGTCGACAGTCTCGCGTCTCGTCACCGAGCTGACCGGCCAGCGTTACCTCGCACGCACCGAGGAGGGCGTCGCCCTCGGGCTGCGCCTGTTCGAGCTCGGGGCCCGAGCGAGCCTGCCCCGGCGGCTGGTCGCGGCGGCGGCACCCGTCCTGCGCAATCTGCGCGACATCACCGGCGAGCGCGTGGGGCTGTGGGTGCAGCAGGGGACCGACATGGTGTCGATCGCCGCGGTGGCCGGCCGGCTTCCGATGCTGCCGACCCGCGCCGGCATGCGGTCCCCGGCTCTGACGACCGCGAGCGGCAAGGCCTACCTCGCGTTCTGCGCGGATCCGGCCGTCGTCGACCGGATCAGCGCGCCACTCGTCGAGGACGACGCGGACCACTTCCGTGAAGAGCTCGCCCACGTCCGTGATGCCGTGGTGGCCATGGATGTCGAGGCGTCGTACCCCGGCATCCTGGCCGTCGCCAGCCCCGTCCTCTCGAGCGCCCGCGTGGTGCTCGGCGCGATCTCGATCGCGGGTCCGAGCGGCGCGATGGACCCCGAGCGCGCCGCGCCGCTCGTCCGTGCTGCGGGGAGCACGGTGAGCCGGCGGCTCGCCGCGGCGGCGTAGCGGCCCGATGCGCACCGCGAGCTGGACCGACTCGGTCAGCGTCCTCGACCGCGTGACCGCCGTCTTCGACGCCTTCGGCGAGGACGACGAGGGCCTGGGCGTCTCGGAGCTCGCCCGACGCGCCAACCTCCCCAAATCCACGGTGTCCCGGATCGCCGCAGACCTCGTCGCCCAGCGATTCCTCGACCGTGACGGCGAGCTGCTGTACCTCGGGGTCCGGCTCTTCGAGCTGGGGCAGACCGTCCCGCAGCCGCGGATGCTGCGCCGGCTCGCGCTCCCCGTGATGAGGGAGCTGCGGGATGTCACCGGGCAGACCGTGCAGCTGGCGGTGCTCGACGGCCCGGACGTGGTGGTCGTCGCGGTGCTGCGCGTCCCGTGCGCGCTGGAGCTCTCCACGCGGGTCGGCGGGCGGGATCGCGCCCACGCGACCGCACTCGGCAAAGCCATCCTCGCGTTCTCGACGCCCGAGACGGTGACGCGCGTCGTATCCGGCGGGTTGACGAAGCAGACACCGCACACCGTCGACGAACCGGCTGTCCTTCTGCGCGAACTCGCCGACATCCGCCGGCGCGGGGTCGCGGCCGAGCACGAGGAGTGCACGATCGGCGTAGCGGCGGCGGCCGGTGCCCTCCTCATCCCCGGAGAGGCGCCGAGCGCTGCCATCTCGGTGATCGGCCCCGTCGACGCGCTGCTTCCTGATCGTGTCACCCCGGCAGTGCGGGCCGCGGCGGTGACGCTCAGCCGTCGGCTGGCCGCAGACCGCGCACGCTGATCTCTCGGGGTCACTCCACGAGAAGACGGGGTGGGTGCGCATGCGCACCCACCCCGTCCGCTACGACAGTGGTCAGCCTGCCATCTCGCGGATGGCCTCGTAGGCCTCCAGGCTCTCGCCGGTGAAGTACCCCTTGAAGAAGTCCTCAGACTTGCTGATGAAGGCATCCATGTCGATGTCCTCCGTCTCGATCACCGTCATGGCGTCGTTCGCGCGGTAATCGTCGAGGATGTCCTCGGTCGCCTCGTCGACGCACTGGGCGTTCTCGGGGCGGATCTCGTGGATGGTGTCCTCGAGGAGCGCGGCCTGTTCGTCGCTCATCTTCTCGTACGTCTTGTCGCTCACGAGGATCCAGTGGATGCCGACGTTGTGGTTGTTGAGGATGACGGTGTTGAGCACCTCGTCGTAGCTGGAGGAGTGCGTCGCCACGATGGGGTTCTCCTGACCGACGGCGATGCCCTGCTGGAGCGCGGAGTAGACCTCCTCCACCGCGACGGAGACCGGGCTGGTCACGCCGAGCGCCTCGGCGTTGGCCAGGAATTGGGGCGAGTTCGGGAAC
>Ga0160430_101065_pt1 | contig 11421 bp, 7 predicted proteins | sample HID1971I_E0MG_FD_108274 | JGI IMG/M metagenome (GOLD analysis project Ga0160430, IMG submission 108274) | Enriched millipede-associated microbial communities from UW Madison campus, WI, USA - HID1971I_E0 MG | ecosystem: Host-associated > Arthropoda: Insects > Digestive system > Unclassified ...
TCACGATGACCGGCGCGCTCTCGAGGGCGAACGCCTACAAGAACGCCATGGCCGCCGTCGCGAACCTCGCCGCCGCGGTCGTCTTCGTCGCGGCGACCGAGGTCGCGTGGCCCGCCGCTGCAGCGATCGCGATCGGCTCGTTCATCGGGGGATCGCTCGGCGGCCGCTACGGGCGGCGCATCCCGCAGACCGCCTACCGCGTGGTCATCGTCGTGATCGGGCTCGCCGCGCTCGCGTACTTCGTGCTCACGTGACGTGAGCCGGTGCGGCCTACCCCAGCATCGACCCCTCGGCCGACGCGTTCGGCGCCGGGTCGGGCAGCCGCCGCATCCGGAAGCCGTTGAGCACGCCGAGCAGCCCCGCGAGGATCGGCACGAGCAGCGCGATCTGGAGCGCGATGAAGCGGGAGTCCGTGTTGATGCGCAGGACCTCCTCCTGCACCTCGGGCGTCTCGTCGGCGAGGAGCGCCTCGAGCCCGGTGTTCGTCATGATCTCGGCGTCCTCCTCGAGCACGGTCGACACCTGCTGCTGCTGCTCGGCGTTCAGCACGCTGCTCGCCTCCGCGCTCGCGGTGAAGGTGAACGCGAGCGTCGCGAGCATGATCGCCCCGGCGAACGCGAGGCCGAACGAGAGGCCGAACGATCCGGCGGCGGAGTTCACCCCGGCGGCCTCGCTGACCCGCTCGTCGGAGATCGGCGAGAGCGTGTAGTTGTTCAGCTGCGAGACGAGCAGGCCGAGACCGCAGCCCGCGATGATGAGCGGCACCACGAGGAACCAGCCGGAGTCGGCGATCGGCACGATCGGCACGATCGCGACGACGCCGATGACGACGAGCGCGAAGCCCCAGAGGATGATGTTCGCCGGCCGCCGCTTGAGCCCGCGTCCGGCGAACAGCGCCACGACGAACATGCTGAGCGACAGCGGCGCGATCGAGAGCCCGGCCTGCAGCGCGTTGTACTCGAACACCATCTGCAGGTAGATGGGCAGCACGATCATCGTGCCGCCCAGGGCGATCTGCTGCAGCAGCTGACCGCTCGCCCCGGCACGGAACATCTTCGACTCGAAGAGCGCCGGGTCGAGCAGCGTCGGCTTGCCGCGGCGCTTGCGACTGCGCAACCAGAAGACGAGGAGGCCGAGGCCGAGCACGCCGATGCCGATGATGAGGCCGACGTAGCCGCCGCCCTCCTGCCAGACGAGGATGCCGGTGACGACGCCGCCCATGCCGACGATCGAGAGCAGCGCGCCGACGAGGTCGATCGAACGTTCGCCGTGGTAGGGCACGTCCTTGACCAGGCCGATGCCGATGAGCACCACGGCGATGATCGCCGCCTCGAGCGCGAAGCCGACGCGCCACGAGAGGAACGTCGTGATGAAGCCGCCGAGCAGCGGGCCGACAGCCGCGGCGATGGCTGCGGATGCCCCGACCAGGGCGTACACGCGCTTCTGCTCGGCCCCCTCGAAGTTGCCGTGGATGAGCGACTGCATCGCCGGCAGCAGCAGCGACGCGCCGATGCCGCCGATGACCGCCCAGAAGATGATGATCGCCGTCAGGTCCTGCGCGAAGACCATCGCGATGGCGCCGACCGCGTAGCCGAGCAGTCCGAGGACGTACGCCAGCTTGCGGCCGATGAGGTCGCCGGTCTTGCCGCCGATGAGGATGAAGGCGGCCGAGACGAGCGCCTCGAGCGCGATCGCGCCCTGCACCCCGCTCACCGTGGTGTCGAGGTCGTGGACGACCGCCGAGATCGACACGTTCATCAGCGACGTGTCGACCACCAGCACGAACATCGCCATCGCGAGGAGGATCGCGAGACGAAAGTTGAACGGCGCCTGTGCGCCCCCGCCGCCAGTCATAGCCGCACTCAACCACACCGCGCGCCGCTTGCGATAGAGGGATCCTCGCGTTTCTCCGAGTCGGGCCGCGGGACCGTCGCGCGAATGTCGTGGTGGACAGCCGCGCGCAGGGCGCGTATGGTGTCGCAAGCCGCATCACGCGGCATCCGCCTCACCGAGTGGAAGGAGCGAGTCATGACCGACGCCTTCGTCGCGCGTTTCGCAGACCCCCTTTCCTGTGAGGCCTCCAGCCTGTAGCCGCAAGGCCGGGCACCCCGGTGGCCTCCCTCATTCGGAGAACCACCGTGACCTTTCTCTCGTCTCTCGACGACACCTCCGCCGCGCGTTCAGCCGCGGCATCCGACACCACCTCCCTCGTGTTCCAGACCGCGGAACCGGGCGAGGGCCAACGCTGGTCGACCTGGCCGGCGACCACCCCCAGCGAGCGCGGCCCCGAGCCGCGACCCGACTGGCTCGTCACCTCCGCCGCGGCGATCGACACCGAACTCGGCGTCGTGAAGACCGGCAAGGAAGGTGACGTGTTCCTCATCGAGCGCGCGATCCCGGATGCCCCGCCGGATGTCGCGGGCAACCGCGTCGTGCTCGCGGCCAAGCGCTACCGCGGGGCCGAGCACTCCGACTTCCACCGCTCCACGATCTACACCGAGGGGCGCGGGCTGCGCCGCACGCGCGACGTGCGCGCCGTGTCGAAGGGCACCTCGTTCGGACGCGCCGTCGCCCGCGTGCAGTGGGCGAACGCCGAGTTCGAGGCGCTGTGCCGGCTCACGGAGCTCGGCGCGGCCGTGCCGTACCCCGTGCAGGTCGGAGAGACCGAGGTGCTCATGGAGTTCATCGGCGACGGGCGGGTCGCCGCCCCGCGCCTCGCGCAGGTGCGCGCGACGCCCGAGGAACTCCGCGACCTGTTCCACCAGGTCGTCGAGTTCATGCACGTGCTCGCGGCCAACGGCCTCGCGCACGGCGACCTCTCGCCCTACAACCTGCTGGTGCACCACGGGCGCGTCGTGGCGATCGACCTGCCGCAGGTCGTCGACCTCGTCTCGAACCCCCGGGGGCTCGACCTGCTGCACCGTGACTGCGTGAACGTGTGCGACTGGTTCACGAGGCAGCGGCTCGAATGCGACGCCGAGACGCTGTTCGGCGAACTCGTGGCGGTGATCTGGTGAGCGGCGCGGGTCGGCGCGGAGGTCGTCGACCCGGTCCGCATCAGGGTGAGCCCGGAGGCGGTCGGATCGCCGGGCTCCCTATGATCGCGCGCATGACCTTTGCAGACCGCGGTTCGATGCTCGTCGTCTCCCTCCTCCTGGCCGGAGCGGCGCTGACCGGATGCAGCACGACGCCCCCGACGGATGCGGCGACCACGACCGAACCCGCCGCCCCCTCGACGTCGGAGACGCCGGTCGCCGAGCCGACCCCGGAGTCGAGCGAACCGAGTTGCGACACCGTGCTGACCGAGGAGGCGCTCGCGCAGCTCGAGGCCGACGGGCTCGAGCCGGTCGACGTGGGCCCGACGACCTCCTACGCGATCGCCGACGACCTCATCGAGGCGGGCGCGCTCGCCTGCAAGTGGGGCAGGCCGTCGTCGGATGTGGCGCTGACGGTCGTGCAGCTCTCGGGCATCGACGTGGCGTCATCCGAGTGGCCCGACACGCTCGCGACCGCGGGCTACGTGCAGACGGACGACCCGGTGCCCGGCGCGTACTCCGGACCGGCCGATCCCGGCATCGGCGTGCCGTCGGTGGTCGTGGTGGACACCGACCGCCTCACGTTCGTGAGCGCGCCGGCCCAGGCCGCGGACCTCGCCACCGACTGACGTCGGCGGCTCACGGCCACCTCGAGTCGCCCGGCTCTGCACGAATGCGGGCGACTCGGGCCGGCTGACAAGGGCGAGCCGGCGGGGTCCGGCGCCCGCGTCCGCGTCCGCGCCCGCGTCAGCGAGCCCGGCGGCGCGAGCGGACAGCCGAGGCCGCGAGCAGCAGTCCGGCTGCGGCGAGCGCGCCGGCGGCGAGCGCGGCGCCGGATGCCGCGTCGACACCGGTCGCGGCCAGGCAGGCGTTGGAGCCAGGCGGGCACGGCGCCGGGGTCGACGGGGTCGTGGGCGGCACCGTGGGGGTCGTCGTCGGCGTGGGAGTCGGCGTCGGCGTCGGCGCGGGTGTGACCGTCAGGAGCATCGGGTCGCCGATCACGGCGTCGAAGAGCGCGCTCGTGGCGACGAGGCGCACGAGCATGCCCGAGTTCTCGAGGGTTCCGTCGACGGTCAGCGATTCGCCCGTCGCATCGGCGACGTCGTTCCAGGTGGTCCCGCCGTCGGTGCTCGCCTGCCAGCGGATCTGCTGCCAGAAGTCGTCGGCCGTCGCCGTGAACGTCGCGGCGGTGCCCTCGTCGACGGTCAGGTCGCCGCTGCCCGTGATGGTGGGCTTCGTGAACACGAGCAGCTCATCGGTGCCGCCGCTCGTCGCGTAGAGGCGTTCGGCGTCACCGCCGGTCGAACTGTAGGCGTCGACGGACTCGACGTTCGCGCCGATGTCCACCCTCGCGCCGACGGGCGTGCCGCTCTCGTAGTCGATCGCGACGATGCCGCCGGTGAGGCAGGCGACGTAGACCCGGTCGCCGTTCGGGGTCGAATCGAGCAACCGCGGACCGCAGTCCACGGGAACGGTCGCGACCGGATCGGCGGAGCCAGGAGTGAACGCGGAGATCGAGGTCGGCGTGCCCGAGTTCGAGCTGAGCACCCGGTCGACGTTCTCGACGTAGGCGGAGTCCCACGGCAGGTCGCCCGTCGGGGTGAGCGTGCCGAGCGAGAGCGAGCCGTCGCCGGCCACGTCGACCGCCTGCACCCCGCCCGCCGGCGCGGCCGCGAACGACGTGAAGTACGCCTGCGTGTCGTCGGTGCGCACCGAGACGCCCCTGGACCCGTTGGGGACGACGACCGTTCGGGGAGGAGCCGACGGATCCGCGGTCGAGAACTGGTACTGCGGGTTGAAGAGCGTCGCCGCATAGACGTAGGTGCCCGACGTGTCGGCCTCGAGGTCGACGAAGCCGCCGCCGGCGGTGATCACGATCGGAGCCGGCGTCCCGCCCGCCACGAGCTCGGCGGTCGGGTAGACGAGGATCTGCCCCGGGTTGTAGAACGCGACCCACACCTGCGAGCCGTCGGGCGAGACCTGCACCGAGGTGGGGTTGAAGTCGGTGCCGGGCCCGAAGGTCACGACGCCGAGCTGGGCGAAGCTCGTCGTGTCGTAGACGCGCAGGTCGGCGACGCCGCCGTCGCCGCGCGAGATCACGAAGACGTGGGCGCCATCGGGCGCGGCGTCGACGTCGATCGGATACCGGCCGGAGGGCACCGCCACGTAGGTCATCTCGGGATCGGCGGCCGCCGGCGCGACCGACCCCAGCCCGAGCGCGGACCCGGCGAGCAAGGCCAATGCGGCCGTCGCCACCGCGATCGCCCGACGTCGACGACGTGAGCGCGGCGCGGGCTGGTGACGGTCGATGTCGAGCATCCGTCGAGTCTTCCATCTGGTGCGCCCGCGCACCAGACCACCCGCCGACGACCGTCGCCCGCGCACACGCCGTCCGGCACGATCGCGCGGGTGCGCTCCGTGACGGGATGCCGGCCTCGTCGCGGAGTAGTGTTCCCCCAGATCACCGACGATCGAACGCCCGCCCAAGCGTGCGGCTCCGGTCGACGGGCGCCGCGCCGCGGCATCCGTCACCGGCCGTTCACCCGACCGAATGAGACTGCAGGCATGACCCCCGAACCCCCCGCGCCGAGCACGGCCTCACCCGACGCGGCCGGCGCCGCCGTTCCGACCCTCCCGTCCGTCACCGGCCTCGAGCTGCAGGCCGACCGCGTGATCCCCAAGCGCCGGGTGTGGTCGTGGGCGCTGTGGGACTGGGCGACGCAACCGTTCAACTCGGTCATCCTCACGTTCGTGTTCACGGCGCTGTACCTCACGAGCGGCGCGTTCCTCGACCCGGCGGTCGCTGCGCTGCCCGAGGACGATCCGGTGCGCGAGCAGGCCATCGCCGACCTCGCCAGCGGGCTCGGCTGGGCGATCACGATCTCAGGCGTGCTCATCGCGCTGCTGGCCCCGGTGCTCGGCCAACGAGCGGATGCTGCGGGCCGCCGCAAGCTCTGGCTCGCCGGCGCGACGCTCGCCCTGATCATCACGATGTTCGCGCTCTTCTTCGTGCGTGCCGATCCCACGTTCTTCGTGCTCGGCGTCGCCCTGATCGCCGCGGGCACCGTGTTCAGCGAGATCGCCGGGGTCAACTACAACGCGATGCTGGTGCAGGTCGCGACTCCGAAACGCGTCGGCAAGGTCTCGGGCCTCGGCTGGGGCCTCGGGTACATCGGCGGCATCATCGCGCTGGTGCTCGTGGTCGTGGCCACGACGTTCGACTGGTGGGGCATGCCGACCGACGACGGGCTCGCGTACCGGGTCATCGCGGTGGGATGCGGCATCTGGGCCCTGCTGTTCGCATGGCCGATCTTCGTGTTCGTGCCCGAGGCCCCGCCCGCACCCCGTGGCGAGAAGGTCGGGTTCTTCCGCGGCTACGTCGTGCTCGCCCGCGACATCCGGGCACTCTGGCGCAGTGCCCGCCCGACGTTCTGGTTCCTGCTGGCGAGTGCGGTGTACCGCGACGGGCTCGCGGGCGTGTTCGCGTTCGGGGCGGTCATCGCCGCGGTGGCGTTCCACTTCACCTCCGACGAGGTGCTCATCTTCGGCATCGCGGCGAACCTGCTCGCGGGCGTCTCGACGATCGTCGCCGGTCGGTTCGACGACCGGTTCGGCGCCCGCATGGTGATCCTGGTGGCACTCGGCGGACTCGTGGTCTCCGGCCTCACCGTGTTCTTCCTGCACGACGGCGGCAAGACCGTGTTCTGGATCTTCGGCCTCGTGCTCTGCCTCTTCGTCGGCCCGGCGCAGGCGGCGTCGCGCTCGTTCCTCGCGCGCGTGACGCCGGCCGGTCGCGAGAGCGAGATCTTCGGCCTCTACGCGACCACGGGGCGTGCGGCGAGCTTCCTGTCGCCCCTGCTCTGGGCGAGCTTCATCGCGATCATGGGCGCGACCTACTGGGGCGTGCTCGGCATCGTGCTCGTGCTCGTCGCGGGATTCGTGATGATGCTCTTCGTGAAGGTGCCGCGGGACTGAGCTACGGATGCCGCAGCGCTGAGCCGTCGGGTGCAGCTCGCGCCCGACGGCTCAGGCCGCCGCCCGCAGGCGCTCGACGAGCTCGTCCATGGCGCGCCCGACGAGTCGGGGCATGTCGATCGCATCGGGGTCGAGCAGCCACTGCACCTGCAGGCCGTCCATGATCGCGATGAGGCCCGACGCCGAGTCGCGCAGCTCCTGCTCGTCGGTGTTGCCCGAGACCTCGCCGAGCACGCCCGCGATCTTGGTGCGCAGCCCCTCGGTGCGGCTCTGGAAGTAGTCGTGGGCCGGATGCCCGTCGGTCACCGATTCGCCCGAGAGCACCGAGTACGCCTGCACGACGCCCCGCCGGTGCGTGTTCTCCTCGACGGTGTCGACGAGGTGCTGCAGGAACGCGGGGCCCTCGACCTGGGCCCGCTCGGGGATGCCGGCGACCTCCTCGCCGTCGCGGTACTTCAGCATCGCGACGAGGAGCCCCTCCTTCGAGCCGAAGTGGTGCAGCACCCCCGCATGCGTCATGCCCGCCTGCTCGGCGACCTCGACGAGGGCGCCCTTGTTGTAGCCGCGGGCGCCGAAGACGTTCATGGCGGCCTTCAGCACCGCCTCGCGGCGTTCGGTCGTGCGCGCCTGGGGGCGCTGCACGCGCTCGGCCGCGGGCTTGGCAGCCCCGGTTCGCGTTGTGTCCACCACGGATGTTTCCTTTCCTGTGCAGCGCCGACTCGCGGCATCCGCTCCTGTGCAGGATGCCGCCTGAGGCGCCGCATGTCGAGTGCAGCACTCGATGTTCGGGTCTCTTGGATGCCACCGTCCGCCGTTACCGAACCGTGACCACGTTCACTTACTTACATGTCAGTAAGTGTGTCACGATGTCCAACGTCACTCAACGACGAGCATGGATGGAGTTCAGGCGTGACCGCAACGACGACCGCCCCCGGGGCCCTCGACCCGAACAGGGCACCCGCAGCCGACACGGTCGGCGAAACGGCGATCGACCCGGCGACACTCGCCGCTTCGCTCCCCATCGCCGAGAAGGTCGCCCTGCTCACGGGCGCCGCGACGTGGACGCTCCGGGCGATCCCCGAGATCGGCATGCGCACCATGACCGTCTCCGACGGACCCATCGGCGTGCGGGGCACCGGCGAAGACGGACTCCCCTCGGCGCAGCTGCCCGCCCCCTCGGCCACCGCCGCCACATGGGACGTCGACCTGCAGGCCAGGCTCGGTGCGCTCATGGCCGCCGAGGCCCGCCGCAAGGGCGTCGACGTGATCCTCGCGCCCGTCGTGAACCTCCAGCGCAGCCCTGTCGGCGGCCGCCACTTCGAGTGCCTCTCCGAGGACCCGCTGCTCACCGCCCGGCTCGCCGTCGCGTTCATCGACGCGATCCAGGCCGGCGGCATCGCGGCCTGCGTCAAGCACTTCATCGGCAACGAGACCGAGACCGACCGCACGTCCTACCTCTCGCGCATCGACGAGCAGACGCTCCGCGAGGTCTACCTCGCCCCGTTCGAGGCCGTCGTCGACGCCGGCGTCTGGACCATCATGGCCGCCTACAACGGCCTCACCCGCGACGGCGTCGACGCCACGTCGACCGCCCACGAGCCCCTGCTCAGCGGCATCCTCAAGGGCGAATGGCAGTTCGACGGCGTCGTGATCAGCGACTGGCTCGCCACGAAGACGGCCGTCGAGCCTGCCATCGCGGGCCTCGACCTCGTGATGCCCGGCCCCGGCGGCCCGTGGGCCGACGGCCTGCTCGCCGCGGTCGAGGCCGGACTCGTGCCCGAGTCCGCCATCGACGACAAGGTCGCGCGCATCATCCGCCTCGCCGACCGCGTCGGCGCCCTCAGCGGCATCGCCGGCCGGGTCGAGCCGTTCGACGCCAGCGACGCCACCGAAGACCCCGCCGGCGACGACGTCGTGGCCCTGCTCACCGAAGCGGCGGCGCGTTCGACGGTCGTGCTGCGCAACGACGGCCGGCTCCTCCCCGTCGACCCCGCGCTGCGCGGGCGCATCGCCCTCATCGGCCACAACGCCGTGCAGCCGTTCACCCAGGGCGGCGGCAGCGCGTTCGTCACCCCGCCGCACGTGAGCCAGCCGCTCGACGCGCTGCGCGCCGCGTTCCCCGACGCCGCCGTCGACCTGCTGCGCGGCGGAGCGACCACCCTGCGCGCCCCCCTCGTGCCCGCGGAGCTGCTCTCCACGCCCGACGGCGAGCCCGGCATCCTCGTCGAGCACCTCGACGTGAACGGCGAGCCGATCGGAGCGCAACTGCTTCCGGATGCCGAGGCGCTCTGGTTCCCGATCGACGACGACGCCGTGGCATCCGTCCGCATCGCGACCGACCTGCACCTCACGCGCCCCGGCCGCCACCTCATCGACCTCGGGCCGGTCGGCGCACACCGCCTCACCGTCGACGGAGTCGAGCGCAGCACGTCGCAGCACGTCGTCGGCGCCGAGGTGATCCTCGACTCCAGCTACGCGAACCCCGAGCACGTCGAGACGGTGATCGAGGCCGACGAAGCCCGCACCGTGCGCATCGAGGGCGAGGCCCAGATCATCGACGGCGAGTCGTACGGGCGCTTCGTGCGCCTGCACTTCCGCCACCTCGAGCCGAGCCCGGGCATCGACGAGGAGATCGAGCAGGCCGTCGCCGCCGCCGAGCGCGCCGACCTGGCCGTCGTCGTCGTCGGCACGAACTCCGAGACCGAGTCCGAGGGCTGGGACCGGCCGAACCTGGCGCTGCCCGGCCGGCAGGACGAACTCGTGCGCCGCGTCGCCGCCGCGAACCCGGCAACCGTCGTGGTCGTGAACGCCGGTGCCCCCGTGCTCCTGCCCTGGCTCGACGAGGTCGCCGCCGTGCTCTGGTGGTGGCTGCCCGGCCAGGAGGCCGGCCGGTCGCTGGCCGCCGTGCTCACCGGCGCGATCGAGCCGAGCGGGCGCCTGCCCTGGACCCTTCCCGCCGACGAGGCCGACGTGCCCGTTCCCCACGGCATCCCCGTCGACGGCGTCATCGACTACACCGAGGGCGTCGACGTCGGCCACCGCGGCTGGGACCGCCTCGGGCGCACCCCGGCACGCGAGTTCGGCTTCGGACTCGGGTACGCCGACTGGGAGTACCGAGGGCTCGAACTCGTCGACGCGGCATCCGGAACCGCCGCCGACGACGCCTTCGTCACCGCCCGCGTGACCGTCGCGAACACGAGCGACCGCGACGGCCGCGAGGTCGTGCAGGTCTACCTGGCGGCCGACGAGGCCGCCGCCGAGGCGACCGCCGATCGCGCAGCCGACGCCGCTCGCCCCGTGCGCTGGCTCGCCGGCTTCGTCGTCGCCGATGTCGCCGCCGGCGGCACCGCGACCGTCGACATCCCCCTCGCCCGCCGGTCCTTCGAGACCTGGTCGACGGATGTCGCGAACTGGACACTCCCCGCATGCACGTACCGTGTGCAGGCGGGGCGGTCCTCCCGAGATCTCCGCCTCGAGGCCGCCCACGCGGTCGCAGGCTGAGCACCACCGAAACGCACCAACCCACACACAATGCAAGGAGGCATGGAAATGCGAAAGAGCATCCTCGCCGCGGGCGCCGTACTGGTCGCCGCCGGCTTGGCTTTCACGGGGTGCAGCGCGGACACGAGCGGCGGAGGCGGTGGCACGAGCGCGAAGGTGCTCACCGTCGGCATGCCGAACGGGCCCCAGCAGCCGAACCAGAACCCGCTCGCCACCGGATCGGCATCGCTGTCGCTCGGCTACGCGTTCGTCGTCTACGAGTCGCTCATGCAGAACAACGAGATCGACCCGACCGAGGCGCCCACGCCGTGGCTCGCCGAGTCGATCGAGTGGAACCCCGAGTACACGCAGGCGACCATCACGCCCCGCGAGGGCGTGAAGTGGTCCGACGGTGAGGACTTCACCGCCGACGACATCGCCTTCTCGATCCAGCTCCGCAAGGACAACCCCGAGCTGAACATCGACTTCCCCGACCAGTACGGCGACATCACGGTCGAAGACGGCAAGGTCGTCGTGAACTTCACGACCGGCCAGTACGTCAACGAGGTCAAGCTGTACAGGCTCCTCATCGTCCCGAAGCACATCTGGGAGGGCGAGGACGCCGTCACCTTCACCGACGACGACATGATCGGCACCGGTCCGTTCACGCTCAAGTCCTTCAGCCCGCAGGCCGTCACGCTCACCCCGAACGAGGACTACTGGGGCGGCAAGTCGAAGGTCGGCGAGCTCCGCTACGACGCCTACAACGACAACGCGGGCCTGACGACCGCCCTCACCACCGGTGAGGCGCAGTGGGGCTGGACCTTCATCCCCGACTACGAGCAGACCTACATCGCCAAGGACCCGGAGAACAACCACCAGGTCGCCGGCGGCGGCTTCGGCGTCGACGTGCTCTACCTCAACAACGAGA
>Ga0160430_101067_pt1 | contig 11366 bp, 9 predicted proteins | sample HID1971I_E0MG_FD_108274 | JGI IMG/M metagenome (GOLD analysis project Ga0160430, IMG submission 108274) | Enriched millipede-associated microbial communities from UW Madison campus, WI, USA - HID1971I_E0 MG | ecosystem: Host-associated > Arthropoda: Insects > Digestive system > Unclassified ...
ATGATCGGTGCGACGAATGCCTTCGGCATCGTGGGCGCGGGTTGGGTCCACGTCGTCGTCGCCGTCGTGGTGGTGACTCCCGCCTACCTCTTCGCGCTGCACCGGGCCGGTGTCGGGATCGGATCCGTCCTCCGCGAATGCGGGTGGCCGACGGTGTCGGCGATCCCGGCGATCGCCGCTGCTGCGGTGGTCGGCAACCTGATCTCGGATCCGTTGCCGGCCCTGCTGCTCGGTGGCGGATCCGCGCTGGCCGTCTACGGTGTCCTCTGCGGCCCGTGGATCCTTCGTCGCGTCCGAGGTCTGCGATCCGTTGCCGTGCCGAATGGGGAAGCCGTCCATGCTGTCGACTGAGGCCAATCGGGTCCATGCGCCGGGGCCGCGGTTCCGGGCGGCCGTTCCGCTCGCGCGTCGACCTCGCGTGAGCGTGGTCATTCCGAACTTCAACTACGCGCGGTACCTGCCTGAAGCGATCGGCAGTGCGCTCGACCAGGCGGAGGTCGACGTCGAGGTCATCGTCGTCGACGATGCGTCGCAGGACGAATCGATCGCGATCGCCACGACCTTCGGCGAGCGGATCACCCTGATCCGGCACTCGTCCAACAAGGGCCCGGTCGCCACCTTCAACGCCGGACTCGCCGAAGCATCCGGCGAGTATCTCGTCCGACTCGACGCCGACGATCTCCTCACCCCGGGCTCACTCGCCAGGGCGGTGGCGCTCGCCGAGGCGGAGCCGACCATCGGCCTCGTCTACGGGCGCCCGCTGCACTTCGAGTCGGAAGTTCTCCCCCCGGCAGACGAAGCCGTCAGACGGTGGCGGATCATGCGCGGCGGTGCGTGGCTCGATGCTCGGTGCGAGGCGGGCGTGAACTGCATCACGTCTCCGGAAGCCCTCATGCGGATGTCGGTCGTCGCGGACGTCGGGGGGCAGCGCGATCTCGCGCACACGCACGACATGGAGATGTGGATGCGAATCGCCCGTGCCTCGGATGTCGGCTGGATCGACGGAGCCGACCAGGCATGGCATCGTGAACACGCTGCGAGCCTGTCGGCCACCCAGACGGACGTGATCATCGACCTTCGCGAGCGGTTGGACGCATTCCAGATGCTGCTGACCGATGGGCTCGGTGACCCCGCCCGGGATCTCGCCCGGCTGGCCACTGCGAAGCGGGCTCTCGCCACCGAGGCCCTTCGTCGTGCGATCGCCGCGTTCGTGCGTGGTCGTGGGGATCTGCCGGAGGTGGCGGCGTACCTCGAGTTCGTCGTGCAGAGCGGTGCCGACCTGTCCGGTCTGCCGGAGGTCCGTCTGCTCGAGAGGGCGCAGCTCCTCGGTACCGCGCGCGCCGGCAGGTCCGCAACGCTGCTTTCCTGGACCGTGCGGAATCGCGCACGGGCCGCACAGGCAGGTCGTCGCTGGAAGAGGACCGGACTGTGACCGGGCACCGGATGGTTCGAGGGTGGTGCGAACCCATCGCATGCGGCGAACGAGCCGAAGTGGAAGGGTGCGGCGCATGACGGGCTTCGGGGCCGGCGAACTGGTCCATCGCATTCGGCGCGACGGAGTGCGCGGCGTGGCACGTCGTGTCGTCTACGAGCTGTACCACCGGACCGACGCCGCCTCGATCGGCAGCGCGATCGCGCCGACCGATCTCGTCGGGTCAAGTGCGCTCGACCTGCCCCAGCTCGACTCGCCCGCGCCGCCGGGCGCGAGGATCGGCTGGGTGATGGCCGCCCCCGCCCCGGGGTCCGGCGGTCATACCACACTCTTCCGCATGATCGCCGGACTGCATGAGCGCGGCCTGCGGAGCACGATCTTCCTCTACGACGCACGCGGCGGCGACATCGCCAGGCACGAGCGTGTCATCCGGGAGCACTGGCCGTGGCTCGACGCCGAGATCGTCGATGCCAAGGCGGGCATCGTCGGCGTCCATGCGGCCGTGGCGAGTTCATGGGAGAGCGCGCACGTGCTCGCGAAGTACGGCACCTCGCCGATGGCGAGGCTCTATTTCGTGCAGGACTTCGAGCCGTTCTTCCATCCGCGCGGATCGACGTACGCGCTCGCCGAGAACACGTACAGGTTCGGATTCCGCGTGATCGCGCTCGGCCGGATGGTCCACGGACTCCTCCGCGAGCGTGGGGTCGAATCCGATCTCGTCCCGTTCGGTCGCGACACGACGTCGTACCGGTTGACGAACACCGGTGAACGATCAGGGGTGCTCTTCTACGTCCGACGGCAGAACGAACGTCGGGGCTACTCTCTCGGCATGCTCGCCCTGAGGGAGTTCCACCGTCGGCACCCCGAGCAGGAGATCCACACCTTCGGCGACCCGGTCGCAGACCGCTCCGTCCCGGTGACCGACCACGGCAACCTCTCGCCGGCCCGACTGAACGAGCTGTACAACCAAGTGCACGGTGGCCTGGCCCTCTCCTTCACCAACGTCTCGCTGGTGCCCGAGGAGATGCTCGCGGCAGGCGCCATCCCTGTGGTCAACGACGATCCGTATGCCCGTGTCGAACTCCGCCACTCCCACGTCCTGTGGGCCGCGCCCGATCCGTCGGCCCTTGCCGACGGGCTCTGCGCGATCGTCGAGGCGCCGTCCGCGAGCCGCCGAGCGGTCGACGCGGCGAGCGAGGAGGAATCCGCATCGGTGAGCTGGGCGACCGTGCAGGACGCGGTCTACGCGATCATCATCGATGAGCTCAGCAGTGGCGGCCGTGGGGGCGGCTCTGGCTCGTCCTCCCTCCCGATCCCGGCTGTGGGCGACGCCATCGTGACCGGAGAGGCGTCGACATGACCTTCCGGGACCTCGTTCGGGTGCTGTTGCGGCGCTGGTACGTGCTCGTGTTGCTGATCGCGGTCGCGGTCGGCGGATTCCTGCTGCTCGACCGCTCCGGCGGCACGTACTCGACGAAGCCGATCATCGCCTTCATGCTGCCGGGTGGCCAGATGGTCAGTTCCGAGAACGGCATCGAGGCTGAGGGGGTCATCGGCTTCGCGGCGACCGTCGCCGAAGCCGTGAACAACGGTCGTCCGATCGATCGATACGCTGCCGAGGACGCGCCCGCCTACGGTGCCGGTGTGCGGGAGGGATTCCGGATCGGTGTGCCCAACGTCGGCGGGCAATGGGGCCTGAGCTTCACGAGGGCCGAAATCGCGATCTCCGTCGTCGGCCGCACCGAGGCCTGGGTGGCGGCCAAGCAGGCCGAGCTCGTGGATCGAGTGCTGGCGACCGCAGAGCAGGAGCAGGAGCTCCGTGGCACCACCGCCTCTTCACATATCGAGACCTACGTCATGCCGCTCTCCACGAACATCGAGCACGCCGAGGCGAGCACTCGAGACCGGGCGTTCGCCCTCGGCGCGCTGCTCGCCGCCGGTGTGCTCGCCGGAAGCTGGGCGGCCATCCTGACCGAACGCGGAGCCAACCGGTTCCGCCGGCGACACACGGTCGCCCCGACCGACGACGGCGGCCCGAACCGCCCGTCGTCGGACGGGTACTCCGTTCGAGAACCGAGGAGAAGCCCTGCATGAACCTCACCGAGAGCCTGCGCATGCTGATGCGCCGGTGGTACATCCTGTTCCCGGGAATCATCCTGACGATGGTCCTCGCGTTCGTCGCCTTCATGTTCGTGCGCCCGACGTACGAGCGTGCGGCGAGCGTGCTCCTGCTTCCGGACTCCGCGAGCATCCCCAAGGGCGGCAATCCCTACCTCTTCATGTCGGGCCTCAGCGGTGTCGCCGACGTCGTCGTCCGCAGCGCGAACGCCCAGGAATTCCATGACGGCATCACCGAGGAGTTCCCGGGCGCGGAGATCACCATCGGGCGTGACATGACCACAGCCAGCCCCGTCATCTCGATCATCGTCTCGTCGGCGGACGACGGCGCAGCCGGGACGATGCTCGACGGCAGCATCGACCACGTCGTCGCAGTTCTGGGAGACCTCCAGGAGGAGGAGGGCATCCCGCCCGCGAAGCGGATCTCATCGGTCGTGCTCGTGGCCGACGCGACCGGAACCGTCGTGCAGAAGACGCGTCTGCTGGTCACCGCCGTCGTCGTCGCGGGGGGCGTGCTGTTGAGCGTCCTGCTCGCCGCCGTCGTCGAAGGCCTGAGCACTCAGCGTCGTCGTCGCGGTCAGCCCGCTGCCGTCGTCGATCCGGGCCCCGACGCCGACGAGGCGGTCGAGAACGTCCCGCTCGACGAGGCATCCGCACCCGTCGCCTCGACGGCGGCGACCGAAGCGCCGGCTGGGCCGGATGCGCCGAATGGACCGGATGCGTTCGATGAGCTCGACCTGGCCGATGCGTCCGTCGCATCGGCACGTCGCGGCGGGCGCCGGCGCTCGCCGGCGAACGCCGGGGCGGCGACGAGGGGTGCGCCTCGCAGATGACGGCCGATTCCGTCGCCCCGATCCCTGCGCGCGAGCACAGGGGGTTCGAGCGGCGCCGCGGACTCGACGCCGTGACGATGCTGACGGTCTACCTCGCACTGCTCTGCCTGATCCCCTCGAACCTCGCGATCAGCGCGTTCGGAACGTTGGGCAGGCCGTCGACGCTGTGGGGGCTCGCATTGGCGCTCTGGTGGGTCACGCACCATGTCCAGGCGCGGGCGCACGCGATCGTCCCACCATCGCAGCCTGTGCGCCTCGCGTTCTCGGCGTTCTTCGTGATCGCCCTGGTGTCCTTCGCGGTCGCGCTCCTTCGCGGACAGCCGGCCGACCAGGTGACTCCTGCGATCAATGCGCTCATCCGGTTGGTGTCGTACGGCGGTGTGGCCTTCGTCGCGATGGACGGCATCCGCACGATGCACGACCTGCGCACCCTGCTGTCGAGGCTGGTGTTCATCGTCGCCATCGTCGCGGTGCTCGGACTCGTCCAGACGGTGACCGGGCTCGCGATCGTCGACCAGATCTCGCTACCGGGCTTCTACCTCACCGAGGAAGGCGGGATCCAGTCTCGCGGCGCATTCGTCCGTGCCGCCGGTACGGCGATCCATCCGCTCGAGTACGCGATGCTCCTGGCCGTCAGCCTCCCGATCTCGCTCGCGCTTGCCCTCCACCACGATGATCACGCGCAGCGCACGCATGGGCTGATCCGCAATTGGCTCCCGACCGTGCTGATCGCGGGCGCCACGCTGGTGTCGACCTCGCGGTCGGCGCTGCTGGGGTTCGGCGTCGCCGTCGTCACGATGGTCCCCGCGATCCCGAGACGGGCCAGAGGGTTCATGGTGGTCGGCGTGCTGGTGCTCGGGGCCGCCGTCGTGGTGTTGATGCCAGGAATGTTCGGGACGATGCTCTCGATGTTCACCGGGGCCTCGACCGACCCGAGCGCCCTGTCCCGCACGAACGGTCTCTCCCGGGCGCCCGGGTTCATCGCGGTCTCGCCGTTCGTCGGCGCGGGATTCGGCACCTTCCTCCCGCGCTACTACATCTTCGACAACGAGTGGGTGCTCCTCACGGTCGAGCTCGGCATCTTCGGCGTCGTCGCGTTCGCCGGTCTCATCCTGGCGGGCGTGTGGAGCGCGTGGTCGGCTCGAACGATGTCCCGCGAGCCGGACGTGCGGCTCCTCGGGCAAGGACTCCTGGCCGCCTGCCTCACGGCTGCCGTGCTGATGAGCGGTTTCGATGCCCTGTCATTCCCGATCTCGGCCGGCATCATGTTCGTCGTGCTCGGACTCTGCGGTGCATTGCGCGCCATCGCGAGCGCCGACCGCTGGGTTCTCGCCGCGACCGTCGGCGGGAGGGGCGAGAACCCGGCGCACGGCTAGCCGAGCGCGATCCGGTAGATGTGGTGCGTGCTCTCGGTGGCGAACGAGTCGGTGAACTTCCCGCCGCTCACCGTCAGCTTCCGGCCCTCGTCGACGACTTCGACGCTCGTGCCCTTGATGCCCGCCGGCAGGGTGAACGTGCGGGACCCGCTCGTGCCGTCGGTCATCGCGAAGATGTACGCGGAGCCCGCGTGCACCTTCAGCGACGTGTCGAGCCCGGTCCCGAACTTCCACACGTACGGCTGGGTGTTGATCACCGGTGCGAGCGATGCGACCTGTGCGTTCACGGCCTTCACCGCAGCCTTCAGCGAGGCCGAGCACTCCACCAGCGAGTACGTGCCGCACTCCCCGTTGTTGTTGTGCTGGAAGTACGCGATGCCCGAGGCGCCGTGGATGATCGAGTTCCAGACCGCGCCTGCGATCTGGGCGCCGGTGATCGTGGCTGCCCCATCCTCCGTGAGGAAGGGCTTGGCGGTCTCGACGAACACCCAGTTCGGCTTCGCGGCCGCGGGTGACATGAACGACTCCATCTGGTCCTGCTGCCAGCCGTATGCGTATGCACTGGCGGGGTTGCGGCTCTTCGGCCAGTCGGGCGTGGAGCGGAACAGATCCTGGACGTGGGGGCTCGTGTAGGCGTACTTGTCGACGCTCGACACATCGACGAGCGCGAGATGGTCGTCCATGGTCGTCGTCGCCCACCACGTGCCGAGCACGCCGTTGCCGAAGTTCGCCTGTACGAACCGGCCGTCGTTGAGCGCACGAGCCTCGTCCGCATATTCGCGGTGCCGTGCCAGGCGTTGGGCCTCCTCGCCATCGCAGCCGGAGGAACCCATCTCGCATTCGTCGCTGATGTGCCATCCGACCACCCGTTGGTCGTTGCCCACCTCTGCCTTGGTCCATTCGGCCTGTGCGAGGACGGAGATGCCGTATCGCGTGATCGAGCTCATCTGCGAGCCGTCGTGCTCGGCGCCCATGTAGGTGTTGACGCCGATCGACGACAGGGCCGAGGCATGACTCGGCTTGCCGAAGAAGACCGCGATCGGGAAGAACGACGAGGCGGTCCAGCCGGATGCGACAGCCTTCGGGAACTTCGAATAGTAGCTCGGCCCGCCGTACCAGGCCTCCCTGGGCAGATCGAGGACCGCGCCCGTGTCGGGTTTCGGTGGCGTTGTCGGCGTGACGGTCGGTTTCGGCGTGACCGTCGGTTTCGGCGTCACGGTCGGCGTCGGCGTCACAGTGGGCTTGGGCGTCACGGTCGGCTTCGGCGTCGCGGTCGGCTTCGGTGTCGGCTTGGGCGTCGGTGTCGCCGTCGCGGCGGGCACGCGCCCGCCTGCGACGTACCGCACGTCGACGTAGTAGTTGGAGTTGCGATAGTTCGACGTGGGGTAGCCGCCCTTGCCGTAGCGATAGACGCCGGCGCCCTTCGGGAAGGTCACGCCGCCCGCCGACCTGGCGCGCGTGAAGTACTGGGTGTCGGCCGCGTATCGGCCCTTCGGCGCCAGGTACGACGCGACGTACGTCTTGCCGGCATCGACATGCACCGGCTTGCTGAAGTTCGCGCCGACCCATCCGGAGGTCGAGCCTGCGGGGAAGCGCACCGTTGCGAGTCGCTTGCCGGCCGAGTTCCACAACGACCCGACGTGCGGGCCGTGGTTCGAGGGCGTCCGGTAGAACTCGACGCCGATGATCGTGCCGGCCTTCGCCACGGTGAACCGCACGCCGAGTTCGACCGAGGCGGTGTCGCTGTCAACGGCGACGCGTGGGCGCACCGAGTTGTCGAAGCCTCCCGTCGCGGCGCTGGCGGGCGCAGCGCCGAGCGTCGAAACGGCCGCCGTCGTGGCGAGCACCGCCGAGAGCGCGAGTGCCGCGAGCGTGACGAGACGTCGTCGCCGACGTGGCCCCCGATGGGCTGCTCGCTCGGTTCGTTGACGCTGAGAGCTCGTTGCCACGTTCTACATCCCATGCTCGGTCGAGTCGAAATCGATCGAGTGTCGCGCGTAGGGTCCCGCACCCGCGCAAAGCCTAACATTGAGGATCGCTCGGTTGGCAAGCCCCTCGATCGAACGCCGTGGAACGGACATGCGTCTCGGTCAGGTCCTTCCGGCCGCCGTCTCTGCTGCGTGAGCCAGGCGATCGAGGACTTCCCGGTCCGTCGCCGAGGTCGATTGGACATGGATCGCGAGGTGCTCGGCGCCGAGCCGCTGCACGAACGCATCGGCTCCCGCCCGGTCGAGTGGGGCCGGGTCCCAATGGCTGAGGCAGCGCGTTTCGGCGGAGGTGAACGAGCGCTCCGATTCCGTTCCGAAGGCCGCCACGTACTCGCCGTACAGCAGACACTCCGACAGGGCGAGTTCCGACGCCAGGACCCCGGCCCACGACCGCCCGGTCACGGTCTCGATCCGCCCGAGCAGTGCTCGCACGGTTGCAGGCGACCAGGTCAGGAAGCTCGCGATGTAGTCCGCCGCATCGGGATCCGGGGCAGGCGTGCCGATGAGACGGGCCGCATTCGTCCGCCATCGGATGTGCTGGGGCATGCCCGCATGGACGGCGCCGGGACTGCGGTAGAGGCGCACTCGATCACCGTCGCGGAACATCGACTCGTCGAGGTCGCGCACGATGAGCACGTCCGAATCGATGATCAGCGCGACGTCTTCGTCGCGGCTGGCGACGAAGGCGAGCTTCACGAGCTGCTGGAGGATCCACCCGCGCACCGGCGGCCACGGTCGGGCGAGGTTCACCGCCGCGACGTCGAACCGGCGCGGCAGTCGGGCCAGCCGGCTCAACCGGCTCGTCGAGACGAAGGAGCGCGGCAGCACGTCGAACTGCGAGTGCACCTGCAGGCGGTCCGACGCGAGCTGCGAGAACAGGGGAAGGTCCGGCGGTGGCACGAGCACGTGATGCGTCACGTCCGCCGGTGCGTGGCGCAGCACGGACTCGTGCAGGCGGGCGAAGCTCTCGTAGTCGGGCGCATAGCTCGGCGTCACGATCGAAAGGCTCATGAGGTGCTCCCAGGGCTGTCGTCCCGGCTCGCCCGGGGCAGGTCGGCCCAACTGCGCTCGGAGAGCACGGTGCGCAGCGCCGCGCTATGGGCGGGCATCCACGCTCGCGCCGTCTCGTGCAGCACGACGGCGCCGCGATACGCCGATGCGGTGATCGGGCCGTGGTGCTTGCGCACGTAGCGGATGCGGTTGACGGCCATGAGCCGCTCGAGGTCGACCGAGGCGCCCGATCCGCCTCGCGCGTGGCGCACGACGGCCGTCGGCTCGAACCAGACGGTGCGACCCAGGTCGCGCACGCGGCGCAGGAAGTCGGTCTCCTCCGAGTAGAGGAAGAACCGCTCGTCCCACGGGCCGACGGCGCGGGCGACCCGCGCGTCGATGAGGAGCGCGGCGCCCGTCGCCCAGTCGACCGGATGCGCGTGCTCGTATGCCGCGGCATCGACGACGACCTCGGCGAACGCGCCGGGCCGGGATGCGAATCCGCTCCCGAAGGCCGCGTCGCCGATCGCCCGGAGCAGGGAGGGCTCGCGCCTGAGCGAGGTGAAGTGCGAACCGTCGGCGTCGAGGATCCTCGGCACGACGACCCCGACGTCCGCGTGGCGCAGGCGTTCGCGGAGCGCGGCGATGGCGCCGGGCTCGACCACGAGGTCGGGATTGAGGACGAGGATCCCATGGGCGTCGCCCACGGCGCGCATCGCGGCGTTGATGCCGCCCGCGTAGCCGAGGTTGCCGCCGGTCTCGATGACGACGACGTCCGTGTGGCTGCGGGCGACGTCGAGCGTGGCGTCCGAAGAGCCGTTGTCGGCGACGACCACGCGCAGTCGCAAGCCGTCCGCCTCGACTCGGAGGGATGCGATCAGGGCATCGAGGTCGGTCGCGCTCTCGTAGGTGACCACGATGACCGCGACATCGGCCGCGGCATCCGCACCCGCGAACCGGCCGGCCGTCGACGACGTGACGTCGGCCGCGGTGGCTGCGCTCGCTTCGGGGGAGGCCATGGCTACCCCGGCCCCGCGCTGCTGCGCCGCAGGGTGCGATACGCACCAGGGCCGTAGAGCAGGTATCGCTTGGCGAGGCGCTTGGGCTCGAGCAGGAGCCGCCACGCCCATTCCATGCCGTGCGACGAGATCCACTCGGGTGCGCGCGAGACCCGGCCGGCGAGGAAGTCGACGACCGCGCCGAACGCGAGCAGCACCTTCGCCTCGGTCATGACGCCGAAGTGGTCGATCCACAGCTCCTGGCGGGGCTTGCCGAGGCAGACGACGAGGATGTCGACGTGCGCTGCGGCGATCTCCGCGGCGAGGTCCGACGAGGAGTCCATGTCGAGCAGTTCGGCGCGCGCGGGCGACCAGATGCCGGCCACTCGCAGGTTCGGCGACCGCTCGCGCAGGGCCTGGAGCAGTCGGTTCCGGATGTCGGGGGACCCGCCGATGAACCCGACGGAGACGCCGTCGGCCTCCGCGTGCTCGAGGATGGGGCCGATCAGGTCGCTTCCCGCGAGCCGCGGCCACGCCTGGCCCGTCGCGCGTCGCGCCTGCGCGGCGATGGGTGCGCCGTCGATGAGGTGCAGCCAGCGGATGTCTCCGCGTGCGCCGTCGCGGATGCCGAAGGCGCCCGTGAGCACGCGTCGGTCGCCGAAGTAGTGCAGGTGGTCGAGGTTCACGGAGACGACGCCCAGCGGGCGCTCGCCGGTGGTGAGCGATCGGCGGCGGATCTGCTCGACGGCCTCCGCCTGCCCGTGCAGGTCCACCGGAACGCCGCCGAGGCGCACGCGCACCGGTGCGGTGCCCGGCTCGACGGGCACGATCGTGGTGGCTGCGGTGCTCGCGGCGGCCGACGGGGACGCGGCGGACGGGATGCCCGGCGCCGCCGCCGCCGTTGCTGCCGAAGCTGCCGGTGCGCTCGTGGGCGCAGGCGCGATCGCGGCGAGCGGGGCGGCCGCGGCGACCGGCGTGATCGCGGCGACCGGCGTGATCGCCGCGAGTGGGGCGGCCGCATCGACCGGCATGCCGGACGGCCGGTCGCGGCGGATCAGGGTCATGGCGCCGTCTCCTCGACGAGGGTCCCGTCGACCTCGCGGTGCCGCTGGCCGGTGCTCGGGCACACCCAGACGCCGAACGGTCCTTCGACCAGCGGCACCCCCGCGCGTCCGACCCATCCGATGCGGCGGGCGGGAACGCCGACGACGAGGGCGAAGGCCGGCACGTTCCTCGTCACGACGGCTCCGGCGGCGATGAGCGCCCACTCGCCGATCTCGACCGGGGCCACGCACACCGCACGGGCGCCGATGGAGGCGCCGCGTCGCACCGTGACGCCGACCGCGGTCCAGTCGTCGGGGGACTTGAGGGTGCCGTCCGGGTTCACGGCACGTGGGAACGCGTCGTTCGTGAGCACCACGCCCGGTCCGATGAAGACGCCGTCCTCTAGGCGGGCCGGTTCGTACACCAGTGCGTTGTTCTGCACCTTGCAGCGGTCGCCGAGCACGACCCCGGGGCCGAGGTACACGTTGCGGCCGATGATGCACTCCTCGCCGATGACGACGTGATCCCTGACCTGGGTCAGATGCCAGATCGAGGTTCCGTCGCCGATGGTCGCGGACGGATCGATC
>Ga0160430_101069_pt1 | contig 11339 bp, 9 predicted proteins | sample HID1971I_E0MG_FD_108274 | JGI IMG/M metagenome (GOLD analysis project Ga0160430, IMG submission 108274) | Enriched millipede-associated microbial communities from UW Madison campus, WI, USA - HID1971I_E0 MG | ecosystem: Host-associated > Arthropoda: Insects > Digestive system > Unclassified ...
TGTTCTCGGTGGTGCGGATCACGACCGGGATCACGATCAGCGCGAGCGACAGCGCACCGGCCAGGCCCGAGAAGTTCTTGAAGTAGGCCACGACCACCGCGTAGACGAACAGGCCGATCACGATCGACGGCGCCGACAGCAGGATGTCGTTGACGAAGCGCGTGACCGAGGACAGCATGCCCTTGGGGTTGTACTCGGCCAGGTAGATGCCGGCCATGATGCCGATCGGCGTGCCGACGAAGGTCGCCAGCAGCACCATCACGAAGGAGCCGAAGATCGCGTTCAGGATGCCGCCCGCTTCGTTCGGCGGCGGGGTCATCTCGGTGAAGGCCGCGATCGACAGGCCGCCGATCCCGAGGCGCAGCGTCTCCCAGAGGATCCAGACGAGCCAGAACACGCCGAACACCATCGCGGCGAGCGACAGCGTGAGGGCGATCTTGTTGACGCGGTTGCGCGAAGCGAACCGGGCCTGGCGGGTTTCGGCCAGGGTCTTGGCGTTGATGAGGGATTGGCTTGTGCTCACGACTTCTTTCCTTCGCTCTTCTTCATCTGCGCCAGCAGCACCTTCGACAGCGACAGCACGACGAAGGTGATGAAGAACAGCACGAGGCCCAGGTACATCAGCGCGGCCTGGTGCAGGCCGGCGCCGGCTTCGGCGAACTCGTTGGCGAGCGCCGAGGTGATGCTGTTGGCCGCCTCGAACACCGACAGCGAGTTCAGCTGGTTCATGTTGCCGATCACGAAGGTGACGGCCATGGTCTCGCCGAGCGCGCGGCCCAGGCCGAGCATGATGCCGCCGACGACGCCGGCCTTGGTGTAGGGCAGCACGACCTTGGAGACCACCTCCCAGGTGGTGGAACCGAGGCCGTAGGCCGATTCCTTGAGCAGCGGGGGCGTGACCTCGAACACGTCGCGCATCACCGAGGCGATGAACGGGATGATCATGATCGCGAGGATGATGCCGGCCGACAGGATGCCGATGCCCACCGGGGGACCGGACACCAGCGCGCCGAGATAGGGGACGCCGGCCAGCAGCTTCTGCAGCGGCTGCTGGACCCAGGTCGAGAGGATGGGGCCGAACACCAGCAGGCCCCACATGCCGTACACGATGGAGGGCACGGCGGCCAGCAGTTCGATGGCGGTGCCCAGCGGGCGCTTGAGCCAGCCGGGCGAGAGTTCGGTGAGGAAGAGCGCGATGCCGAAGCTCACGGGCACCGCGATCACCAGGGCGATGGCCGAGGTGGCCAGCGTGCCGTAGATCATCACGAGGCCGCCGTATTCGTTCTGGACCGGGTCCCACACGCTGCTCGTGAGGAAGCCGAGGCCGTACTTGGTGATGGCGGGCCAGGCACCGACGATCAGCGACAGCAGGATGCCGATCAGCATCGCGAGCGTCAGCAGCGCGGCACCCTTGGCGGCCAGGCCGAACAGGCGATCGACCATGGGACCGGAGCGCGATGCCTTCATCGGCGGCGGTGCGGTGGTGCGGCCCTGCTCGGCGGAAAGATCGAGCGCGGTGGCGGCGGCGGGGAAAGTGGATGACACGTGTCGCTCCGGCAAGGACGAAAGCGGCGCGCCATCGAGCGGATTGCTGCTCATGGGCGCGCCGTGTTTTCTTTTTCTGATCGGGAAGGAGAAGGCTTACTTGAAGGCGACGGGCTTGCCCGAAGCGTCCTTCACCTCACCCCAGGCCTTGGCGATCGTGGCCTTCACGGCGTCGGGCATCGGCACGTAGTCCAGGTCGTCGGCCGTCTTGTCGCCGCTCTTGTAGGCCCAGTCGAAGAACTTCAGCACGGTGGTGGCGTTGGCCGGCTTGTCCTGCGTCTTGTGCAGCAGGATGAAGGTGGCGCCGGTGATCGGCCATGCACCCTTGTCCGACTGGTTCGTCAGCACTTGATAGAAGCTCTTGTTCCAGTCGGCACCGGCGGCGGCGGCCTTGAAGGCGGTGTCGTCGGGCGAGACGAAGTTGCCGGCGGCGTTCTGCAGCTGGGCATAGGTCATCTTGTTCTGCTTGACGTAGGCGTATTCCACGTAGCCGATCGAGTTCGGCAGGCGGCCCACGAAGGCGGCGACGCCTTCATTGCCCTTGCCGCCCGCGCCGGTGGGCCAGTTCACGGCCGTGCCTTCGCCGACCTTGCTCTTCCACTCGGCGTTGACCTTCGACAGGTAGTTGGTGAACAGGAAGCTGGTGCCCGAACCGTCGGCGCGGCGAACCGGGGCGATGGCGGCGTCGGGCAGGTTCAGCGAACCGTTCAGGGCCTTGATCGCGGGGTCGTTCCACTTCGTGATCTTGCCGAGGTAGATGTCGCCCAGCACCTGGCCGCTGAGCTTGAGTTCGCCGGGCTTGATGCCCTGGATGTTCACGACCGGGATCACGCCGCCGATGACGGTGGGGAACTGCATCAGGCCCTTGGCCTGGAGTTCCTCGTCCTTCAGGGGAGCGTCCGACGCGCCGAAGTCGACGGTCTTGGCTTCGATCTGCTTCAGGCCGGCGCCCGAACCGACCGACTGGTAGTTGATCTTGACGCCGGTGGCCTTGTTGAAGTCCGAAGCCCACTTGGCATACAGCGGTGCGGGGAAGCTGGCGCCGGCACCGGTCACGTCCTGGGCGAACGCGGGAAGAGCGAAAACCGCGGCGACGAGGCCGGCGGTTGCAAATTTGAACGTCGTTTTCATGAAGCTTCCTTTAGAAGTAAGAAGTAGTCCCCTTGCGGGCTTGCGACGGACTCTAGAAAGCTTGTGTGACATCGATGTGACACCCCTCTGTCGAGGGAAAATGGGGCCGTGGAGCCCTCCGGCTCTGTGACGCTGTCACACAACCGTCATGCGCCCCAACTAGCCTCTCGAACCTCGCTGCGGTGGGGTTGGAAGGCGGTGGGGAAACCGTCAACGACATACGAATCAGGCTCCGCCTCTTTACTACAACATGCAAAACGGCACCCGCCTCGCAGCGGTCGATCTCGGTTCCAACAGCTTCCGGCTCGAAATCGGTCAGGTCGACCACGGCCAGATCCACCGCACCGAATACCTGAAGGAGACCGTGCGCCAGGGCAACGGCCTGGACAGCGCGCGCAACCTCACGCCCGAAGCCATGCAGCGCGGCTGGGACGCCCTCGCCCGCTTCGGCGAGCGGCTGGCCGGCTTCAAGCGCTCGCAGGTGCGGGCCGTCGCCACCCAGACGCTGCGCGAGGCGCGCAACCGCGAGGAATTCCTGCTGCGCGCGCGCACCATCCTGGGCTTCGGCATCGACGTGATTCCGGGGCGCGAGGAAGCCCGCCTGATCTACCAGGGCGTGGCGCACATGCTGCCCCACAACGACGCCTCGGACCGCGAACGCCGGCTGGTGATCGACATCGGCGGGCGCTCCACCGAAATGATCATCGGCCGTGCCCTCGAGGCCGAGCTGATGGAGTCGTACCGCGTCGGCAGCGTCGCCTGGTCGATGAAGCACTTCCCCGAAGGCCAGTTCACCGCCGCCGCCTTCCGGGCCGCCGAGGTCGCGGCCAAGGCGGTGCTCGACGACGCGCTCGGCAGCTACACGCGCGACGAGTGGGACGTGGCCTATGGCGCCTCGGGCACGATCGGCGCGGTCGGCGACGTGCTGGCCGCGGCCGGCGGCGAGCCCGGCGTGGTCCGGCGCGAGGGCCTCGACTGGCTGCTCGACCGGCTGCTGAAGGCCGGCGGCGCCGACAAGCTGCGCATCGAGGGCATGCGCGAGGACCGCAAGGCCGTTATCGGCGGCGGCCTCAGCGTGCTGCGCGCGGTGTTCTACCTGCTGGGCATCGAGGAGATGAAGGTGGCCCAGGGCGCGCTGCGCCACGGCGTGCTCTACGAACTGCTCGAACGCGACGAGAGCGTGGCCGACATGCGCACCACCACGGTCGCGCGGCTCGCCACCCGTTTCGCGGTCGACCCCATCCAGGCCCGGCGCGTGGGCGACGCCGCCGCCGCCCTGTTCGTGCAGCTGGCACCGGCCGCGCGCGGCGGCAGCACCACCAGCCGCGCCGGCCGCGCGCTGCGCAAGCTCGGCTGGGCCGCGCAGCTGCACGAGATCGGCGCGCTGGTCTCGCACAGCGACTATCACAAGCACGGCGCCTACATCCTCGACAACACCGACGCGCCCGGCTTCGCGGTCAACGAACTGCACGCCCTCGCCCAACTGGTGCTGGGCCAGCGCGGCAAGCTGCGCAAGCTCGAGGCCTCGCTCGATGACGAGACCTTCGTCATGCAGCTGCTGGCGCTGCGGCTCGCGGTGATCCTGTGCCACGCGCGGCGCGACCCCGCGCCCGACGCCCTGCACCTGTCGACGCTCGGCACCCGCACCTTCTCGATCGCCTGCGCGCCCGACTGGGCCGAGGCCTTTCCGCAGTCGGCCCACCTGCTGCGCGAGGAGGTGCTGGCCTGGCAGAAGATCAGCACCTGGCGCGTCGATCTGGCGGGCTGCTGAGCCGTCCGGCCGGATGGCCGGCGGACAGCCGGCAGCGCTGCCCGTGGCGCCGGCACCGAATGCGCGGCGTGGCCGCGCGCAGCCTCAGAGCAGCTCGGGCGACTGCACAGTCACCACGACGGTCTGCACGTCGCCATCGCGCTCGCGCGTGCGGATCCACCACAGCGCGCCCTTGCGCACCGGGCAGCTGTCCTGCTTCAGGCCCAGCAGCAGCGAGATCGCCTGCCCCAGCGAGGGCTGGTGGCCGATCATCAGAACCACCGACTTGCCGTTGGGCCAGCCGGCCGAGGCCAGCAGCGCATCGGCGGTGGTGTCGGGCGCCAGTTCGCTGCGCAGCTTGTACTTGCGCCCGAGCGCCAGCGCGGTCTGTTCGCAGCGCCGCGCGGGGCTGCTGATGATGCGTGTGCCGTCGGGCAGCTGGCGGTCGAGCCAGCTGGCCATGCGCTTGGCCTGCTTCTCGCCGCGCGCGGTGAGCGAGCGCTGCATGTCGTCGCAGCCCTCGGTCCAGTCATCGGCTTCCGCATGGCGCCAGAAGATCAGGTCCATGGTCATCGTCTTTCGAACTTCGGCTTCATTGACCGGATGCGACGTCACGGGGCCCTCGCGCTGCGTAGCGGTTCATCAGGGCAGCCTGCGCGCCGTGCGCCTCGATCGCACGCGACGCACCGGCTTCGCCCGGGTGCGTGTCGTGGTCGATGCGGGTGTAGACGCCATCGGCGCCGAGGTCCCAGGCATCGCGGCCGTCGTGCAGGTAGGCGACCAGGCACTCGTCGATGAGGCGCTGGCGCAGCACCGGGTCGGTCACGGGCCAGGCGAGCTCGATGCGCCGCATCATGTTGCGGTTCATCCAGTCGGCGCTCGAGAGATAGAGCGACTCGTCCTCGCCATGGCGGAAATAGAACACCCGCGAATGCTCGAGGAAGCGGCCGATCACCGAGCGCACGCGGATGTTGTCGGTCAGCCCCGGCACCTGGGCCGGCAGCGTGCAGGCACCGCGCACGATCAGGTCGATCTTCACGCCCTTCTGCCCCGCATGCACCAGCGCCGCGACCAGTTCCTCGTCGGTCAGCGCATTCATCTTGGCGACGATGCGCGTGGGCTCGCCGCGCTCGGCGGCCGCGGCCAGCGTGGCGATCTGCGCGCGGATGTTGCTGTGCAGGTCGAAGGGTGCGAGCCACACGCGGTTGAGCTTGGGCAGCTTGCTCTGGCTCGCGAGGTGCACGAACACCGCTTCCATGTCGGCGGTCAGCAGCGGGTCGGCCGTGAGGTGGCTGATGTCGGTGTACAGGCGCGCGGTGCGCGGGTTGTAGTTGCCGGTCGACAGGTGGCCGTAGCGGCGCATCTGCTTGCCCTCGCGGCGCGTCACCAGCAGCATCTTGGCGTGGGTCTTCAGGCCCACCACGCCGTACACCACCTGGGCGCCGATCGACTCGAGCATCTCGGCCCAGTTGATGTTGGCCTCTTCGTCGAAGCGCGCCTTGAGCTCCACCACCACGGTGACTTCCTTGCCGCGGCGCACCGCCTCGCGCAGCAGCTCCATCAGCTCAGAGTCGGCGCCGGTGCGGTAGATGGTCTGCTTGATCGCCAGCACCTGCGGGTCGTGCACCGCCTCGCGCAGGAAGGCCAGCACGCCCTCGAAGCTCTCGAAGGGCTGGTGGATCAGCACGTCGCCGCGCTGCAGCCGCTCGAAGAAGGACTGCGCGGGCGACAGCGTGATCGGGTAGGAGGCCTGGTAGGGCTTGAAGCGCAGCTTCGGCTCGTCGAGCAGGTCGGCCAGCTGGGTGAAGCGCGCCAGGTTGACCGGGCCGTGCACGCGGTACAGCGCCTCGGGCGGCAGGTTGAACTGCTCGAGCAGGAAGCTCGCGAGCGACTCGGCGCAGCTGGCCGACACCTCCAGGCGCACCGCCTGGCCGAAGTGCCGGTGCTGCAGGCCCTGGCGCAGCGCGGTGCGCAGGTTCTTCACGTCCTCCTCGTCCACCGCGAGGTCGGAATGGCGCGTGACGCGGAACTGCGAGAAGTCGCCGACCTCGCGCCCCGTGAACATCGAGGACAGGTGCGCGCGCACCACACTCGACAGCGCCACGAACAGCGTCTTGCCGTCCGACACCTTGGCCGGCATCTTGATGAGCCGCGGCAGCACGCGCGGCACCTTGACGATCTGGATCGGGTTCTCGCGCCCGAAGGCGTCCTTGCCGCCCAGGCGCACGATGAAGTTGAGCGACTTGTTCGCTACTTGAGGGAACGGGTGCGAAGGATCCAGCCCCACGGGCAGCAGCAGCGGGCGCACCTCGCGCTCGAAATACTCGGCCACCCACTTGCGCTGCGCCGGGTTGCGCTCGCCGTGCGAAATGATGTGGATGCCGTGCGTGCCGAAGGTCGGCATCAGCTCGTCGTTGTAGAGCGCGTACTGGCGCGCCACCAGCTTGTGGACCGCTTCGGCCAGCCGGCGGAACGACTCGACCGTGTAGGTGCCCTTGTGGTCGTCGGCGCTGCCCGCGATCAGGTGCGGCGCGGCGCGGACCTCGAAGAACTCGTCGAGGTTCGACGAGACGATGCACAGGTAGCGCAGCCGCTCGATCAGCGGCACTTCCGGGCGATGCGCCCAGTCGAGCACCCGCTCGTTGAACGACAGGATGCTGTGGTCGCGGTCAAGCAAGGTGAATTTCGGCGTCTCGGCCACGGAAGGCAGCGAATCGGCCGGATCTGAAGGCATGGACACGGATTCTGGAACAAGCGGCACCACGGCCGTGCTCGATAAAGGGAATGTGACAGTGTCATGCGGGTTTGTGACATTTGGATGACTGTCCCGTGACGCTGTCGACATGCCTACTTTCGACCGCTCTTCCCCGTCCGCAGGCAGGACGGACGACCCGTTCGCGGGTCGGACGACCGCTGGTTTCATGCGCCCAGGAAGTGCTTGCGGTAGCGCGCCGGCAGGTCGTCGATGCGCATCAGCATCGGCAGGTCGGCGGTGTTGAAGTCCGGATCCCAGGCCGGCGCGCCGAGCACCTTGGCGCCCAGGCGCAGGTAGCCCTTGATCAGCGCGGGCGGTTCCACGTCGAGGCTGCCGTCGAGGCGCTCGACCGGCAGCGCGAGCCGCGGCTGCACCTGGTACTGGATCGGCGCCATATGGCTGGCCGAGAGCTGGCGCCAGATGCTGGCCGCCGCGTCGCCGCAGGTCACGCCGTTGTGCGACATCGGGATGCTCGCGCAGCCGATCATCGTGTCGAGCTTGTTGCGGTGCATGAAACCGGCCAGCGCGCCCCACAGGGCCAGGATCACGCCACCCTGGCGGTGCTCGGGGTGCACGCAGCTGCGGCCCAGCTCGACCATGCGCTCGCGCAGGTCGCGCAGGCGGGTCAGGTCGAATTCGGTGTCGCTGTAGGTGCTGCCCACGCGGCGCGCCTGGGCCGGCGTCAGCACGCGGTAGGTGCCGATGACCTGCTGCGTCAGTTCGTCGCGCACCAGCAGGTGCTCGCAGAAATCGTCGAACAGGTCCACGTCGTGGCCGGGCAGCGAGGTGGAGATGCGGGCGCCCATCTCGCCGACGAACACTTCATAGCGCAGGCGCTGGGCGGCACGGACGTCGTCCTGGTGACGGGCCCAACCCACGGTGATGCCCTGCTTGGCCTCGACGACGGGGGCCGGCAGCACGACCGCGGGGCCGATGGCAGCGGGGGCCTTGGGCGTCGCGCTGACGGCGGCTGCGGTGCCGGCGACGACGGGCGCGGGCCAGAGGGCTGCGCGGAGCCCGATCTGCGACAGCGGAAATGTCGGGTTGGGCAGTTCTTTCATGTGGAAACCCTTTCTGCTGGGCGAGTCTCGGCACCCGTGGTGAAAAGCGCGTGTCATGGCCGTGGCAATTGCATGACGATGTGACGGGCCGCCGGGCGCCCTTCTTTGGCGTCTAATGCCCCGACCGCCGACGCTCGGCACCCCCCACCGGAGACCCAGGACCGATGGCCACCGCAGACACTTCCAGCACCGCCGCCGCCGGCGGTAACCGACAGTTGCAGACCTTTCCGGTGCTCAACGACACCGAGATCGCGCGCATCGCGCGTTTCGGCAGCGTGCAGCACTTCGCGCGCGGCAGCCGGCTGTTCACCGCCGGCGAGGTTGGCGCCGGCATGTTCGTGCTGCTCAAGGGCGTGGTCTCGGTCACCCAGCGCGACGGCCTGGGCCACGTGGTGCCGATCGTGCGCCAGGGGCCGGGCGAGTTCCTGGCCGAGGTCGGCCAGCTCAGCGGCCGCCCCGCCCTGGTCGACGGCCATGCCGAGGAGGACGTCGAGGCGCTGGTGCTGCCGCCCGCGCAGCTGCGCGCGCTGCTGGTGGCCGAGGCCGACCTCGGCGAGCGCATCACCCGCGCGCTGATCCTGCGGCGCGTGGCGCTGATCGAATCGGGCGCCGCCGGCCCGGTGCTGATCGGCCAGCCGCAGTCGCCCGACATGGCGCGGCTCGAGAACTTCCTGCGCCGCAACGGCCATCCCTATCACCTGGTCGACGCCGACCAGGACCCCGACGCCGCCGCGCTGCTGGCGCAGTACGGCGACCACCAGTTGCTGGCCGTGTGTCCCAACGGCTCGGTGCTGGTGAACCCGAGCGAGGACGCGCTGGCGCTGTGCCTGGGCATGGTCGATGCCGCCGCGCACGACGAGCTCTACGACGTGGCCGTGGTCGGCGCCGGCCCGGCCGGCCTCGCGACCGCCGTCTATGCCGCCTCCGAGGGGCTGCGCGTGATCGTGCTCGACTGCCGCGCCTTCGGCGGCCAGGCCGGCGCCAGCGCGCGCATCGAGAACTACCTGGGCTTTCCCACCGGCATCTCGGGCCAGGCACTGGCCGGCCGGGCCTTCGTGCAGGCGCAGAAGTTCGGCGTCGAGATGCTGATCCCGGCCAAGGTGGCCTCGCTCGACTGCGCGCGCACCAACCCCGACGGCAGCCTCGCCATCGCGCTGGCCGATGGCCGCCGCATTTCGGCGCGCACAGTGGTCGTTGCCAGCGGCGCGCGCTACCGCCGGCCCGGCGTGCCCAGGCTGCACGAATTCGAGGGCCGCGGCATCTGGTACTGGGCCTCGGCCATCGAGGCCAAGCTCTGCGCGCAGCAGGAAGTCGCGCTGGTCGGCGGCGGCAACTCGGCCGGCCAGGCCGCGGTGTTCCTCTCGCACCATGCGGCCAAGGTCAACGTGCTGGTGCGCGGGCCCTCGCTCGCGGCCAGCATGTCGCGCTATTTGATCGACCGCATCGAGGCCACGCCCAACATCTCGCTGCAGCCGCACACCGAACTCGTGCGGCTGCACGGCGATCCCGACGCGGGCCTCACCGGCGCCACCTGGCGCTGCCACAGCACCGGCGCCGAACACGACTGCCCCGCGCGCAACATCTTCCTGTTCGTCGGCGCCGAACCCGAGACCGACTGGCTCGCGGGCTGCGGCGTCGCCGTCGACAAGCACGGCTTCGTGCAGACGGGTTCCGACGCCAGCGCCGGCTTTCCCGCGCGCCCGGCCACCGCGCTCGAGACCAGCGTGCCCGGCGTCTTCGCGGTCGGCGACGTGCGCTCGGGCTCGGTCAAGCGCGTGGGCGGCGCGATCGGCGAAGGCGCGGCCGTGGTCGCGCTGATCCACCAGCACCTGGCCTCGAACTCGGCCGTGGCCTGAGTCCCGATCCCTCACCCATTCATCCAGGAGAACCCGCGCATGCGCATCAAGCCCTGCGAACACGTCCCCGCGGAGATCGCCGCGCCCCACACCTTGCGCGGTTGCGAGGAATGCCTCAAGACCGGCGACAGCTGGGTGCATCTGCGCCTGTGCGTGCACTGCGGCCATGTCGGCTGCTGCGATTCGTCGAAGAACCGGCATGCGACGCGCCATTCGCAGGCCGAGGGCCATGCCGTGATCCAGTCGCTCGAGCCCGGCGAGGACTGGATGTGGTGCAACGCGCACGAGCGACAGGTGGGCTGAGGCGCGCGCCGGTCATTGGCCGCGCCATGCACGTCCGCGCGGCCGCCTGTATATGCTGGCTGCCGCGTCGAGGAGCCCCTCTTCGCCGCCCCCATCCAGACCGGAGACTCGACAACATGCCCGAACCGAAGACCATCGAGGTCTATTCCTGGCCCACGCCCAACGGCCACAAGATCCACATCATGCTCGAGGAGTGCGGCCTGCCCTACCGCGCGCATCCCATCGACATCGGCAAGGGCGACCAGTTCGCGCCCGACTTCCTTCGCATCAGCCCCAACAACAAGATCCCCGCCATCACCGACCCCGACGGTCCGGACGGCGCCCCCATCTCGCTGTTCGAATCGGGCGCCATCCTCGTCTACCTGGCCGGCAAGACCGGCCAATTCCTGCCCCAGGGCGACCGCGCGCGCTACGACGTGCTGCAGTGGCTGATGTTCCAGATGGGCGGCGTCGGCCCCATGCTCGGCCAGGCGCATCACTTCCGCCTCTACGCGCCCGAGAAGATCGCCTATGCCATCGACCGCTACACCAACGAGGCCAAGCGCCTCTACGGCGTGATCGACAAGCAGCTGTCGAAACACAGCTTCATCGCCGGCCCCGACTACAGCATCGCCGACATCGCCATCTTCCCGTGGCTGCGCAGCTGGCAGAACCAGGGCATCACCCTCGAGGACTATCCGCGCCTGAAGGACTGGTTCGACGGCATCGCCGAACGCCCCGCCGTGCAGCGCGGCGTGAAGGTGCTGGCCGACCTGCGCAAGCCCATCACCGACGACAAGGCGCGCGAGATGCTTTTCGGCAAGACCCAGTACGAGAAGCGCTGAGATTGCCTCATATTCGGGCTAGAATAGAGGGCTTGTCGGGGTGTAGCGCAGCCTGGTAGCGCATCTGGTTTGGGACCAGAGGGTCGAAGGTTCGAATCCTTTCGCCCCGACCAA